>Ga0207747_1000481_pt1 | contig 45098 bp, 46 predicted proteins | sample HigsolmetaGSP11D_FD_184839 | JGI IMG/M metagenome (GOLD analysis project Ga0207747, IMG submission 184839) | High solid enriched microbial communities from the Joint BioEnergy Institute, USA - SP1-1-D (SPAdes) | ecosystem: Engineered > Bioreactor > SSF (Solid state fermentation) > Aerobic >...
TTTGGTAGCGGCGAGTGGAGTCGAACCACCGACACTGCGGGTATGAACCGCATGCTCTAGCCAACTGAGCTACGCCGCCATGTTTGGTTGCGGGGGCAGGACTTGAACCTGCGACCTCCGGGTTATGAGCCCGACGAGCTGCCAACTGCTCCACCCCGCGACATTTTATATTTAACTGGTGCCGGAGACCGGAATCGAACCGGTACGAGCTTTAAAGGCCCGCAGGATTTTAAGTCCTGTGCGTCTGCCAGTTCCGCCACTCCGGCAATCACATTTATCAGCGACATCATTAATTATATTACATAAAATAGTATTAGTCAATACCCTTATGGATATATTATTTACACACAACGCTATTAATTATTTATCTTTACAATCATTACCTCTTATAAATTTTTCTACTACAGCACCTTCTAAATTATCCCACTCACTTACAGTAATGGAAGTGCAATTCAAAAGCTCTAATACCGTATAAACTATTATTGTACCTGCAACTATAATATCTGCTCTTTCTGGTTGTAACCCATTTAACAGCTTTCTTTCATCAAGGCTTAAAGGCATCATTAAGTCAAGCAGCCTTTTTATCTCGCTCTTTTTAAGCACATATCCATGGATCAATTCTCTAGAATATATCCTTAAATCCTGGGACATAGCAGCAAGCGTTGTTATCGTACCACCTATACCAACAATATCACGAGGTATGTCTTCGTTGTCGCCAATAAATGGTGTAAGCATATCAGTTACATAAAGCCTTATGTTATTGTACTCGTCAACCGAAATATGATCGCTTTTTATAAATTTTTCCGTAAGCCTGAGTGCACCGATGTCAAAACTTCTTTTTATAAGATCGTCTTTGAAATAAGAAAATTCAGTACTACCACCACCCACATCCAGTACCAGCACATCATTCTTTTTTATTCCATACGATGCCCCTAGATATCCATAAAGGCTTTCTGTCTCACCATCGACTATATCCACATCCAAACCAATATTTAACAGTTCATCAATAAAATAACTGGAGTTCTTAGCATCCCTTACGGCTGATGTGGCAAAAGCATATATGCTCTGTGCTTCGTAATTTTTCGCATCATCCAAATATTCTTTTATCGTGTTTACACTTCTTGCAATTGCATCATTACTTAATTTGTCGCTTTTAGAGACAGATTCACCAAGCCTTGTTATTTTTACATCCTTCTTTATTTGCCTAATTTCATTATTTTCCACATCACATATAAGATGACGTATTGAATTCGTTCCTATATCGATAACAGAGCACCTCATAATAGTCCTCCCAAATAAAAACCTTCGGGCTATACCCGAAGTTTTTAATAATTAGCGTTCCTTTTATAGCCGCCGCCTCTTCGCTTTGAATCAAAATTCTTCTTAAGCTGCTGCTGCCTTTCATCAGAGTCTTTTAAAAATTTCGATATTCTTTCTTCAAAAGATATGTTATTATTCCGATTGCTATAGCTTTCGTTATCATAGCCTTTACTATTTTTTGCAGGTTTTGGCTTTGGCAAAGCCTTTTTTATTGACAAGCTTATTCTTCCGCCCTTATCCATTGAAAGAATCTTTACTTTCACCTTGTCATTCTCTTTTAAAAACTCGTTGATGTCTTTAACATAGGTGTTAGCAACTTCTGATATATGAACTAAACCTGTCTTGCCTTCTGGTAATTGAACAAACGCTCCAAAATCTGTGATATTTAGAACAGTTCCTTCAACTACCTCTCCTACCTGAAATGGCATATAAATGTTTATCCTCCCTTTGATTTATTTGATTACTAATATGTTTATTATATATTAAAAAGTTCATTCTATCAAGCATCTTAAAAAATTCTTATTCTAATTTGACGAATCTTTGCTATCTTTAGCCGTATCTACGAACATAATCTCTCCTTTTTTTACAAGTCCTAATTTTTGTCTTGCCTCATTCTCTATAAATTCATTTGTCTTAATATATTTTATCTGATTATTTAATTTTTTATTCTCCTCTTCAGCAGCATTCACTTTAGAAGTAACCGCGTTTAACCTATTGTCTAAAATATTCAAAGTGATTTGTTGTTTAACGAACGTAAATGCGACATATGCGACAAAAAGAAGTAACAATATTGTTTTAAATTTAATTTTACTTCTTTCCTTCATAACTTCAACAGACCTTTCGAAGTATTTTTGTTTTTTATTGTTTTAAAAATATATTCGACATCGCAACTAAAAATCCTTTATTTTTTTTTCTTAAAAATATTAAAATGTGATATTATGTTGTAAACTAGTTTGACAGGTATGCTGAGCATTTTTGTAAAATATTTGATTGGCATGATCAGCATATTATATGCAACTATAAACGGATATGTTACAATTCTGTATATCTTTATAAATATATTTTTTGCGATTCTATAAACAAACAGCAATAGCTTTATAACAAAGTGGCTTAACAGTATATTGTATAAAAGTATACCAATTATGAATCCGAGAAATGAATAAAATCTCATTTCAGCATAGTTGCTTATGTATAAAAAAAATATGAAGACAATCGTTCCTAATATCCAAAAAATAATGTCTCCTATATCTGTCGCAATTCTCTTTGGTTTTAATATAATCCTTATGACCTTATATATATCGTATAAAATAGCAATTATCATGCCACCATATAACATGACAAGAAATGAATAAAGCTGACTTTGTACATTCATTACCATTTACATTATACCCCCTCATATTATATTATATTTATGTGAGATTTTGATATGATTCGTTTAATACGCCAACCAATATTTATATTAAATTTCCCTAAATCTCAATGCTTCAACTATTTTTCTTAAAAGTCATAATAAAATCTAAACAAAGGAGAAATTAAATATGAGTGTTGTATTTGTTTCAGGACATAAAAATCCAGATACTGATTCAATTTGTTCAGCAATAGCATACGCTGATTTAAAAAGGAAAGCCGATAAAATTGACGCTATTCCTGTAAGGCTGGGACCTATTAACAGAGAAACACAATTTGTATTAAACTATTTTAATGTAAAAGAACCACTATTGATAGACAATGTATTTACACAGGTTGGCGACATTGCTTATGATAAGCCTCTTACCATAAGTGAAAAAGCACCTATGTATGAGGCATGGAATGTATTATTAAATAATAACTCTAAAACTATAGTAGTAGTAGATGATGAAAATAAATTAAAAGGCATCGCTACTATGGGAGATCTTGCAAAAGCATACTTAACATCATCCCAAGAATTATCAAATTACAATATTCCTGTTGAGAATATTACAAAGACGCTAAATGGAAAAATAATCGTAAAAAATAAGGAATTCATAAGAGGTGATATAATCGTAGCTGCCATGCAGACAGAAAGCGTCATAAGCAGAATAAAGTCAGGCATGACGCTGATTGTAGGAAATAGGGAAAATATTCAGTTGGAGTCCATAAGAAAAGGTGCCAAGACAATCATAATCACCGGCGGTGAAGAGCCGTCAAGCGCAGTAATAAACGAAGCTGAAAAATTTAGTTCAACATTAATAGTCGTACCTTGCGATACATTTGACACTATAAAGCTAATAAATCAGTGCCTCCCTGTGTCCCTTATAATGATTAAAGACGATATAGTCACTTTTAAAGACAGTGATTACATAGACGACGTCAGACAAACCATGTTAAAATACAGGTACAGAAATTTCCCTGTTGTGGATGATGACGGAAAAATATTGGGACTTTTAGCAAGACGGCACATATTAGACTACGATAGAAAAAAAATAATACTTGTTGATCACAATGAATTATCACAAGCCGTAGATGGAATAGAAGATGCCACGATTCTCGAAATTATTGACCACCACAGAATAGGTGGCATTGAAACAAATCAACCAATACTGTTTAGAAACCAGCCTGTAGGCTGTTCTTCTACAATCATTAACAAGATATATGAAGAGAGAGGAATAACACCTGATAAACATATAGCAGGGCTTATGTGTGCTGCAATTCTATCGGATACGCTTGTATTTAAATCGCCAACATGTACCCCTGAGGATATAAGGGCCGCAAAAAAATTATCCGAAATAGCAGGAATTGATATAGAATCTTTCGGCAAAAAAATGTTTGAAGCCGGGACATCGCTAAAAGGTAAAACTGTAGATGAAATATTCTATATGGATTTTAAAGAATTTTTAATCGGAGACTTTAAAATTGGCATAGGACAGGTAAACACTCTGTCAAGTATTGGAAACCTTAAAAATGATCTTCTTAAATTTATGGAAGAAGAAAGGAAAAACAAAAACTTTGATATGCTATTGCTTATGCTTACAGATATTATAAACGAAGGATCTTTGTTTTTATTTGCAGGCAATCACAAAGATCTATTGGAAAGAGCATTCAATATAAGTATAGACGATAACAATTTTTACCTGCCGTATGTTATATCGAGAAAAAAGCAAGTTGTACCACCAATAGCAAAAGCGATAAACTCGAATTAGTTTATCGCTTTTGTCTTAGATAATCTATTATATCTCTAAAATTTTCAAAAGGTATGTATGAAATATTATTTTCTTCACAATATTTTTTAAGTACGTCTTTGGCAAACAACTTATCAGCATATCGTGATACGCAAATATCTGAGTAACCATCACCAATAAAAATAATTTCTGAACTTTCCCTTTTGTACTTTTTTAAAACTTCCAGCTTGCACGATCCACATTTGTCACAATCAGGAGACGTATTAAATGACGCAACAATCTTGCCATCGCAAAAATCCAGCTTATTGCTGTAATAATCAATGTTTATATCATATTTTTTTAAAATAGTCTTTATATTAAAATCATACCCATCACTTACTATAATAATTTTATAACCACGGTCATTGCAAAAATCAATAAAATCTTTAAAATAACTGTCAATTTCTATATTGTCAAGCAGTGTTTTTAACTTTTTTTCATCCATGTCCATAAGTTTAAATGTCTCTAATGCACATTCTTCTGTGGTTATTTTGCCTTCTTCCCAGTCTTTTTCTATGTCCTGCCATCCATCCTTTGCAAAGGCCTTTACCATGGCATAGCACGTATCTTCCTTTGTTATCGTACCATCAAAATCGATAAGTATATAAGTATCCATGTAGCATCCCCCTTTAGATCATACACTATAATAATACATGATTTAGGGGACTACATCAATCATTATCTCACCTAAACATTCTGCTTAAAAATCCGCCAGATTTCCCAATTATTCCACTTCTATCACTGTATGTAATACTTATGAGTTCACCATCTATCGATACATTGCCGTCATCTAAATTCAACTTATTTATGTGAAGTTCTTGTCCTTTAATTGTCAAAAGGCCCATTGACGTTTCCAGTATGACAGTCTCATCGTCAAAGCTTACAACATTGTCTACTCCTGTTATCTGCATCTTTTCTCTGTTTTGCACAGAAATATTTTGTGCCTTATTGGTGTTTGTCCCTCTTCTATCATCCATCATAACACCTCCTCTTTTAGAATAATTCTATGTCCACTATGTGATTTTTAGAACTTAAAAGAGAGCTTTTTAGGCTCTCTTCATTTCCAAAGCTTCACAATATTTAAATTTTTAAAGTAATGCATGATAATGTCGTTTGCCTTTGCACCATCTTTTGCCATCTGATATGCTCCCCATTGGGACATGCCAACACCATGCCCAAAACCTCTGCCTTTTATCGTTAAATTATTACCATCGAAGCTGACGTTATCAAGCATTGTAGACTTCATCTTCTCGCTTCCAATGGCAATTCTAAAATCCGGCGCATTTACAGGTATTTTATCGAAGTTAAGATAAATAGTTCTTCCAGATATACCTTTTGTCCCTATTTTTACTGTGCTAAAATCATTAATGTTTACGCCCATTTTATTCAATGCATTCAAGACTTCCTGTTTTGTAAATGTATAAGTCCAGTGCCTGATGTTTGCGGGCGCATCTTTGCTATCGTTAGACTTAACACTTTCAATATAGGGAGGCTCTGGTTTTTTGTAATTAAGCCCTTCTTTCGCTAATGCAGTCCTTCCTGCCGCATACGAGTGAAACCACGCATCTATATATTTTCCATCATATACTGCCACCAATCCCCTTGTCTCATTTACAGCTCTTTTTATATTTGAATTGATATTTGCCGGATTCCATGCCTGTGCTTCTTCAAAATCAGTCGATATATCAGCATCATCGTATTTAGACTTTCTAGTATCAACAAAATTCAACACATAACTTCTTGCTAAAATAGCCTGCGCTTTTAAAGCCTCTATAGGCCAATCGTTTTTGATTTCACCTGCCACTGTACCCATGACATATTGCTCTAAAGGCATTGTCTCAATCTTTCCTGTTTGTGCTATATAAATCTTTAAAATCGGTTCTTTATTGGCACCACGGCTGATTTTAGTCGGTATCTTAGGCAGCGATACTTGTTGTTTTGTATTTGGCGACGGTTTCTTTGACGGAGCAGCACACGATGTCGCAATAATCATAAAAGCCAAAAATAACAAAAATACTTTTATTTTAGCTCTCAAAAAAAATCCCTCCCATACAAAATTCGCTCCTATCTTAGTATGGGAAGGATTATACATTTTAATTCTATATAAATCATTAAAGACTATATGAGCCTATACATTTTCTCAGCATCTTCTTTTAACGCATGCTCTTTTAAATCTAAAACTTCTGCCTTTATAACTCTGGTCCCAAAATCTATCTCTATGATATCGCCAACTTTTAAAATATCTCCTGCTTTTGCCACCTTGCCATTTACCGATACCATTCCTTTGTCACAGGCTTCTTTTGCCACCGTTCTTCTTTTTATAAGCCTTGACAATTTCAAGAACTTATCAAGCCGCATTTTATCGTCCCCCAAAAAAGATAATCAGGTCATACGACCTGATTTTTATGCATTTACTAAATCTTTTAAAGCTTTGCCTGCTTTAAATACTGGTGCCTTTGAAGCAGGAATCGTAATTTCTTCTTTTGTCTGAGGATTTCTACCCTTTCTTTCTGCTCTTTCCCTTACTTCAAATGTTCCAAAACCTACTAGCTGTACTTTGTCACCTTGCTTTAGTGCCTCTTGTACTGCATCCACAAAAGCATTTAATGCTTTCTCTGCATCTTTTTTTGTTAATTCACTTTTTTCTGCAATCTTTGTAACAAGATCCGCCTTATTCACTATAATACCCTCCTTAGTAATATATACTACTCTTATTTATTCTTCACAAAACTTAAAAATCCTGCTAATTTAAGCTTATTTTTGTACTTTTTTATTAAAATTATGCATCTTAGCCTCATTCCATAGAAAATCCATCTCAGATAATGTCATGTCTTCCATTTTATGGCCCATCTTTTCTGCTGAATCTTCTATGTACTTAAATCTGTCGATGAATTTTTCAATGGTCTTATGGACAGCAACTTCGGGGTCAATTTTTAAAAACCTTGCAACATTTACGATAGCAAAAATTAAGTCGCCTAATTCTTCAATTTTATCACTTTCGTCTTCCCCTTTATACACCTCCTTAAATTCATTTAATTCTTCATAAACTTTTGCCATAGCATCGTCTACATTGTCCCAGTCAAATCCCACTTTCGCTGCTTTTTCTTGAACTTTGTAACCCCTTATTAATGCTGGCATAGACCTTGGAACACTTTTTAATTCATTTGCGTGGGACTTTAAGCCTTTTTCATCTTTTTTTATTTCATCCCACCTTTTTAAGACATCATCTGAACTAGCTATTTCCTCACTTCCAAAAACATGAGGATGCCTATACACCATCTTTTTACACTCTGCATCGCATACATCGTGGAAATTAAATGCTTTCCTTTCATTTGCAATCTGAGAATGAAAAACCACCTGTAAGAGAACATCCCCAAGTTCCTCAAGCAAATTTTCATCTGAATCATTTTCTATTGCATCAATTGCTTCATAACATTCCTCAATTAAATACCTTTTTAATGTATTATGATCCTGCTCCCTATCCCAAGGACAGCCATTCTCGCTTCTGAGCCTTGCCATTATGTCCAGCAAATCATCAATATCATATCTTTCCTGAAAAGTATTTTTTACAGACGGTAAAAATATAGATGTAAGGTAATCAATCCAGTCGATTCTGTCAATAGAGTACAATGGCATCGTCTCAATTCTTTCTTCGCCTTTTATACCAGCTCTTTTTATAACTGTAACTAAAAAATCATCGCCGTAAATATCCATCAGCTTAAGCTTTACATCTGAAGCTACCCTTCTGTTGTATACCTGTGTTACTAAATTATTACACCTTTTATCAGGTTTTATACTATCTAATGATAGCCCATCGATAATTTTAAATCCATATATAGGATCTACTTTTAACTGGTTGATAACAACATCAACAAAGCTCATTGCTGGAACAACTTCTACTTTTATATCGTCACTCCCATTTAAAAACTTTAATAAATACTCTACAGTCTTTTCTGCAACAAACGGATTACCAGGGACAGCATAAACTACATTATCATATTTTTCGGCAATTTCTATTATTTCCCGAGTAATATTATCATAAACTTCCTCAAATGTCGAGCCTTTTTCATATATTTTGTCAAAAGTTTCGAATTTTAGGCCCATTTCTTTTAAATATTTTACAACAGGATGCTTCTCTGTCCTTAAATATAATTTATCAGCATTTTTCATCTTCTCTATTGTTCCAATTGTCATTTGATCAAATGCACCAGGTCCAAGTCCTACTATTGCTAAATTACCCATCATTTCACCTCCGATTATTTTAATTTATATTATACCATTGAATTGATATAAAAAAACAGAATTCTACACACTATAGCCAATATTAAAAAATTTACTTAACTTAAAATTTATTAATAGGCTAAATAAAAGCGATTGAAAATTTCAACTAGTTAAATTATAATATATTTTATAATAAAAGGGGGGAGGCCAATTTCTGATGGATGTAGTTAAATTAGGGAAAAAAATTAGAGAAGAAAGAAAAAAACTTTTTTTAAAACAGGGTGATATATCTGGTGATGAATTTTCAAAAGGTTATATTAGTTTGATTGAAAAAGGGAAAATAAACCCTTCATTAAAAGCTTTAGATTTCATCGCAAATAAATTAAACAAACCATTAGTGTACTTTCTTGATGACGACTACAAAGATAAAGCAGAACTTATGGAAGAAATCGGCATGTACAAAAAGGTGCTTAAACTAGTCATAGAAAGCAGAAAATCACTTGACAGCGGAAATTACAACGATGCAATAATGCTTTATGAAAAAGCTTTAGAGTGTAAAGTCGATGATTTTACTTTAAATATAATCAGTTTTTATCTAGGTAGGACATACGTTAAAATCGAAAATTACAAATCTGCATTGGATTTATTTAAAAAGTGTTTACCTTATTTCGCTGAAAGTTCCTCTTATGAAATATTGGTAGAAATATACTATAACTTGGGACTTTGTTATGGAAATCTACAAAATTTCACTACATCACTTACATATTATTTAAAGGCTATCGACGAATTTGAAAAAAGCAGTATAATAAATTATGAACTTAAATGCAGGATATTGTATAGCATAGGAACTCTTTACAACAAGATGGGAGAACTGATTAAATCAAGAGATTATTATTTAAACTGCTTAAATTGCGCAACCAAAACAAACACAGTCAATTATATTGCTAAATGCAATAATGGACTTGGCCTCGTAAGTTACAAACTAAAAGAATACAAGGATGCTCTTAAGTACATTAGAAAGTCTTTAGTAATAAGCAAAGCATTAAATATAAAAAGCGACATTGCTAATGAATATAACTATTTAGGATTTGTCTACACTGACTTGAAAAAATACGACATAGCAAAAAAATATTTTTTCTACAGTTATGCGATTTACAAAGATTTATCGGATAAATTAGGCATGGCATACAACCTGACGGAATTAGGCAGAATCGAGTTTTATACTGAAAATTACGATAAAGCTCTGGAATACATAAATGCATCAATGAACATAGTTAAAGAATTAAACGAAGAAGAAGAAATGGGAAGATTGTATATTTTGTTAGGCTGCATTCATTTAAAACTTAAGGATTTTGATTCATCTATGTCAGAACTGACTAAGTCTGTAGAGATTCTTAAAAAGTTGGGGCTTAAAAGAGATCTGTCAGATGCTTACAAAGCTTTAGGTAATCTATATATAGATATTGGAAAGCCTGATTTGGCTAGTGAAAATTTTAATAAGTCTATTGAACTTCTATGTGACTATTACAAATAGGAGGCATTTTAATTGAAATCATTATTAATATTTTTTGACAAGCTCGTTGATACTACTTTTCCCGCATTAAGACACAGAAATTTTAGATTATTCTGGTTCGGACAAATGATATCCCTCATAGGCACATGGATGCAAAACATTGGTCAAGATTGGTTAGTCCTTAAATTGACTAATTCTGCATTCCTGTTGGGTGTAGTCAGCGCCCTTCAATTTTTGCCTATGCTTTTTTTATCTCTTTTTGCAGGTGTTATAATAGACAGATTTCCAAAAAGAAAAATACTTATATTCACGCAGTCCTGTTTGATGGCAACAGCATTAGTGCTGGCAACACTTACTGCATTTAACCTTATTAATTATTGGGAAATACTCATTTTAGCTACTATTATGGGTTTTGTAAACACCGTAGACAATCCTACAAGGCAATCATTTATCATTGATTTGGTAGGAAAAGAAGACCTGATGAATGCAATTTCACTTAATTCTTCTATATTTAATGCAGCCAGAATCATAGGTCCCGGAATAGCAGGCGTACTAATTGGCATCCTTGGTTATGCCTTGTGTTTTTATTTAAACGCATTAAGCTTTATTGCTGTTATCACAGGACTAGTTCTAATTGACGTAAAAATCAACAAAGCAAGGACTATACTTCAGAAAAAAGAGATTATATCTGACATAAAAGAAGGCCTTTTATACATTAAAAATACGCCAATAATATTGGCTACAATACTTATGATGGCAGTTTTAAGCACATTTGCAATAAATTTTAATGTATTGGTGCCTGTCTTTGCTAAGAATACTCTTAATCAAAATTCGACAGGATATGGCTTCCTTATGTCATCAATGGGTGTTGGAGCATTAATAGGTGCACTTATACTTGCAACTTTAAGCAAAAAAGGCGCAAAACCTTTTTACCTTATCGCCGGAGGATTTGGTTTGTGCTTATTTCAAATCTTAATTGGTTTTCAAAGCTATTATTGGCTTACAACAGTACTTCTAGCTTTATCAGGATTTTCTATGATCACTTTTTCAGCATCTGCAAATACTACAGTACAACTTAACTCTAACAATAAATTCAGAGGAAGAGTCATGAGCGTATACTCTTTGGTATTCGGCGGTGTAACACCTATTGGTGCTCTTTACGCAGGCAGCCTTGCAGAAAAATTTGGAGCACATATAACATTTATCATTAGCGGTATAATTGGCATTCTGTATCTAATGTACGTCATATTATTCCAATACAAGTACAGTTATGCCAATGGTATAACCGATCAAGACATATAAATTCAGGACCGACTTTTAATAGAGCCGGTCTTCATTATATATAAGCTTGGCAGACGGAAACATCTCTATAGCTCTCGGCAGAATCCCTTGTACATACGCAATCAAAAGCCCATAATTTACAATTGGGATATCTTTATCCTTTGCATACGATATTCTATACATCATTTCTCTCCTATTAAGCATACAACCACCGCAATGAACTATAAGTTTGTACTCATCAAGATTATCAGGAAATGTCATACCGCTAGAAAAATCAAATTGAATATCTCCTCCAACAATTTGCCTTATCCATCTTGGTATCTTAACTTTTCCTATGTCGTCTGATTGTCTGTGATGCGTACAGCCTTCAGCAATTAGTACTTTATCACCCGGTTTAAGACTTTCTAATGCTTTAAGCCCTCTTGTCAATTCATCTAGATTCCCTTTATATCTTGCAAAAAGGATTGAAAACGATGTTAAAGGTATATCCTTTGGTGTATCAGCGCTTACTTTTAAAAAGGCTTGAGAATCTGTTATAACTAATGATGGTTTCTTTCCTAAGTTTTCTAGAGTTTCTTTTAACTCATACTCTTTTGTCACGACGGCAATTGCATCATTTTCAATAACATCTCTTATTACTTGCTGCTGTGGCAGTATAAGTCTCCCCTTAGGTGCTGCTTTATCTATCGGTACTACCAATACGACAAAATCACCAGGATTTATTAAATCCGATACTAAAGACAGCTCTTTATCATCGTATGGAGCTTTTTTTATTATCTGCCTTTTAAGCTCCTCTATGCCGTAACCGCTATTGGCGGATGTTTCTACAAGCTCTAATTTAAGTCTTTTTTCCCATTCAGTTTTTTCGCTAAAATGGAAGTCAACTAAATCTACCTTGTTTACAACCCCAACAACAGGAATATTTTTTTCTCTAATTTTTTCTAAAATCTCCTCCTCAAATTCAGATGGTCCCATCAAGCCGTCTATAACCAATAAAGCAAGATCTGTTCTATTCAATACCTCATACGTCTTTTTGACTCTCAACTCTCCAAGCTCTCCAATATCATCAAGTCCTGCAGTGTCTATAATTACTACAGGTCCTATAGGAAGTATTTCCATAGCTTTTTGAACAGGATCTGTTGTAGTTCCTGCAACATCTGAAACAATGGCGATGTTTTGATTTGTAAGGGCATTTATAATGCTTGATTTTCCTGCATTTCTTCTTCCAAATATGGCTATATGAAGCCTCGATGCATTTGGCGTTGTATTCATCTATCTTCTCCTCTCAATCTTTTTAAACCCGGTATACCCGGTTTTGTCATTTCGTACTCATTAAATATTACATCAAGCTGGTCTTCTGAAAGATATTTTTTCGCAACCTCCCTAATTGTCTTGCCGCTATTTTTTGCTTCCTTTGCTATTAAAGAAGCTTTTTCATAGCCTATATGTGGGCTTAATGCTATCGCATAAGAGAGGCTGTTTTCAACCATTTCTTTAAGGTGTTCACGGTTTGCTTTTATGCCTTTTATGCATTTATTTATAAATACATCTATCGCATTTTTAAGAAGGTCAATTTCATTAAACAGGTTATATGCAATAAGAGGCAATGTAAAATTAAGCTCAAACTCGCCAGCTTGTGCCCCAAGTGTTATTGCATAGTCACATGACAAGACTTGATAAGCCGCCTGCTTTACAGCCTCCGGTATTACAGGGTTTATCTTTCCTGGCATTATGGATGAACCTGCTTGAACTTCCGGAATTGTTATTTCCATAAGTCCACATTTGGGGCCTGACGACATAAGCCTTATATCATTTGATATCTTGATGAGGTTAGTAGCTGCAGCTTTTAGTAGACCTGATACTTCTACGAAGACATCATTGTTTTGCGTCGGGTCCATCATGTACTCAGCTCTAGCAAGGCCTATACCTGTTATATCTCTCAAAATCTCTATTACAGAATAGATATACCTTAAGTCAGCATTTAACCCCGTTCCTACAGCAGTTCCTCCTATATTTACCTGCCTTAATCTTTCTTCTACTTTATATATCCTCCATCTATCTCTAGATATTGCTTGAGCGTATGCTCCAAATTCCTGTCCCAGCATCACAGGCACTGCATCTTGAAGCTCTGTCCTGCCCATCTTAATCACATCTTTAAACTCATCTTCTTTTTCTTGTAATGCTTCTTGAAGTTTCGCAAAACTTTCACTTAAAGGCTTTAAAAGTCTTATGGCTGCTATTCTAACGGCTGTAGGAAAGACATCATTTGTAGACTGGCTTAAATTTACATGGTCAACAGGGCTAACTATACTATAATCGCCCTTTTTGCCTCCAAGTATTTCTATTGCCCTATTTGCAATGACTTCGTTTATATTCATATTTGCCGATGTGCCTGCGCCGCCTTGAAGCGCATCAACAATGATTTGGTCGTGAAGTTTACCTTCGATTATCTCATCACATGCAATAATTATAGCATCTGCAATTTTTTTATCAAGCAGTTTTATATTCCTATTGGCTATAGCTGCAGCTTTTTTTACTTCAGCCAGCGAAATAATAAGCTCTCGGTGAATAGATTTGCCAGATATATTAAAATTTTCGCGAGCTCTTAGGCTATGAATACCGTAATACGCATCATCTGGAACTTCCATATATCCTAAAATATCATGCTCTGTTCTGTAACTCATTTTTTCACCTTCTCATAAATTTATGCATAAAAAATAGCATTGCAATCCATCATACAAATATATTAGCATACTTCACATATAAAATTATATTATTATAATAACACTTGATTTTCATTTGTAACAGGTATATAATATTTACGTAAAGATAATATTTATTAATAGAAATGTATTATCTTTATAATTAATCGAAGGAGGTCATTTTTATGACAAACTTGTTTGGTGTTTATAAATGCAAAGAATGCGGAAATACAGTTGAAGTGCTGAACGCTGGAGATGGAACATTAACATGCTGTGAAAAGCCAATGGAAGAGCAGATAGTAAATACAGTAGATGCAAGCAAGGAAAAACACGTACCTGTAATTTTGAGAAATGGAGACACAGTCACAGTAAAAGTTGGCAGTGTGGAACATCCAATGGAAGAGAAACACTACATAGAATGGATTTCAATCTTAGCTGACGGAATATATATGAGAAAGATGTTAAAACCAGGCGATAAGCCAGAAGCTACATTCAAGACAGATGCTTCAAAGATTAAAGCATGGGCATTTTGCAATTTACACGGTTTATGGACTTCAGAAGTTTAAAAATTTAGCCCCTCCTCTTTTACTAACAACTGTTTAAAAAGATGTCCTAGATTAAATTTAGGACATCTTTTTAATTTTTCTTCTTCATTTACATTGCAGCTTTAAATGTGGTATACAAAAGAATTGCATTTAATAAAATGATAAACAGTGATATAGCCCACCCCACGATTGTAGTTGTCAATTTGTTTGCAAAATCTCCCATATACTCTTTTTTAGATGTTATTAAAAGCATCGGTATAATGGCAAAAGGAAGTGCAAAGCTTAATGCGACTTGGCTCATAATTAAAGCTTTCATTGGGTTTACCCCCATAAAAATCAAAGCCACTGAAGGTATTATAGTAACAAGCCTCTTTAAATAAATTGGAAACTTTATATTAATAAAACCATCCATGACTGTCTCCCCTGCCATAGTACCAACAGCAGATGACGAAAATCCCGATGATAAAAGAGCTACTGCAAAAGCCATGCTGGAAAAAGACCCTAAAAGAGGCTCTAATGATCTATGAGCATCCTCAATAGAATTTACGATAACACCTTCTTTAAAAAACACAGCGGCAGAAACTATCACCATTGCTGCATTGACTATAAAAGCAATGTTCATAGCAATTACTATATCTATTTTTTCCATACGAAGGTGATGTCTTTTCTGATTTAAATTCAGTTTGTAATTTCTCTTTTGCACTAATTGAGAGTGGAGAAATATTACGTGAGGCATTACAGTGGCCCCAAGCATTCCTACAGCAATAAACAGTGCATCACCATTTGCAATTGATGGAACCAGTGTATGGAGGCCCACCTCCAACCAGTCCGGTTTTGCCAAGAACATTTCAAATGCGTATGCTACACATATTACACCTATTAATACTTCAATGATAACCTCAATAATTCTCTGTCCGAATTTCTGCAAATATGTTATGCAAAATGTTACAATACCCGTAATAATCCCTGCGATAGTTAAAGGTATCTTAAAAAGAAGGTATATTCCAAGGGCACCACCCAAAAACTCAGCCATTGTAGTAGCAATCGCAGCAATCTCTGAAACAATCCATAACAAAATGTTTGTAGTTTTAGAAAACACCAATCCACACATCTCCGATAAATTTTTCCCTGTTGCAATTCCCAGCTTTGCCGATAAATACTGTAAAAAAATTGCCATTATGTTACTCCACAATATAACCCATATAAGGCTGTAATTGAATACAGCACCGCCGCTTATATTCGTTGCAAAATTTCCGGGATCTATATAAGCCACGCTTACAATAAATGCAGGCCCCAAATACCTTATAATGTCTTTTATTCTTTTTATAATTAAATAATTACTTGCTTTTTTATTGCTTGCAATAAAATCTGTCAAACTTACGCTATCTACATTCTTCATTAAACCACATCCCTTTTAATCTTTCACATCTGCAAAAATATTAGCCAATCCTAAAATTAAAATTTCTAACATAGAATATGTTAAATAGAATTATTCTGTTACTCTTAAAAAGAAGGTGGAAATTTTGAATAATGATTTTTATACTTTTAGCGAATACATGAAAAAAGAAAACAATTCTTTGACAGCATCAATGGAAGATTATCTTGAAATGATATATAGGTTATCTATAAAAACAGGATTTGTAAGGCTGCATGAATTAGCTGATGCATTAAACGTGCAGCCTCCTTCAGCCACAAAAATGGTCCAAAAATTGGCTGAGCTAAATCTCATAAACTATGAAAAGTATGGAGTCATAACTCTTAAAGATACAGGTAAAGCAATAGGAAAAAATCTTATAAAAAGGCACAATACCATAATAGAACTTTTAAAAACATTAGGAATAGAAGAAAATCGTCTTTTAGAAGAGACAGAAAAAATAGAGCATACGATAAGTGAAAACACGCTTCAATGTTTCACAAATTTTATCGAATTTTTAAAAGCAAATAAAGATGTAAAAAAAAGATTATCCGAATACATAAGCTCAAAGAAATAGATTAAAAGTAGATTAGATTTTACAATTTTGTAATATTTAAAACTATTAATATGTTATAATTATAAAGTACACTAAATCATCAAAAAGGAATGGGGATTTTAATGTCATTGATAAAAGTCGGAATCGATATTGTACTTCATCTTGACAAATATTTAGGCACCATCATACAGACGTATGGCATGGCAACATATTTGATTATATTTTTAATAATTTTCTTTGAAACAGGGCTTGTTGTAACGCCATTTTTACCTGGTGATTCACTTATATTTGCTGCAGGAGCATTTGCAGCAATCGGCTCTTTAAATGTATTTACTTTGTTTATAATCGTCTCAGCCGCTGCAATTCTCGGTGATACTATAAATTACCACATAGGAAAATTTATTGGTGAAAAGATATATGAAGCAGATAATTTAAAATTAATAAAAAAAGAGCATCTGATTGAAGCTAGAAACTTTTACGAGAAGTACGGCAACATGACAATAGTTCTTGGAAGATTCATACCGATAATAAGGACATTTGTGCCGTTTGTTGCAGGAATAGGCGAAATGAACTATCTTCACTTCTTGACGTACAATGCATTAGGCGGTATCGCTTGGGCTGCATTGTTCTCATTTGGTGGATATTATTTTGGAAACCTTGAAGTAGTAAAGACTCATTTTGGATTTGTAACAATTGCTATAATTGTAATATCCTTAATCCCTGCCGTTATAACTTTCTTAAGAAAGAAGTAAAAGCGAGATTACGTCAGTAAATCTCGCTTTTTTTATATTTATAATTGATAAACCTTTATCACAATTCTTTATTTAAAAAATATTTTTAGTTAAATTATTGACAATTAAATTTATATATTGTAATATTAAGATATAATAATATGTTAAATAGGAGGAAGAATTATGAAAGTTGTAATTGTTGGGGGCGTTGCTGGCGGCGCTTCTGCTGCAGCAAGATTGAGAAGACTTGATGAAAATGCTGAAATAATACTCTTTGAAAAGGGAGAATATATATCTTACGCTAACTGCGGTTTGCCGTACTATATAGGCGAAGTGATAAAAGAACGTGAAAAATTAATCGTTCAAACACCTGAAGCTATGTCAAAGCGATTTAACATCGATATAAGGACATTGTCAGAAGTAACAAAGATAATCCCCAGCGAAAAAACAGTGATTGTTCATGATATACAAAATGACAAGACGTACAGAGAAACTTATGACAAATTAATTTTATCACCAGGTGCAGAGCCGATAAAGCCTCCAATGCCAGGTATAGACGGTAAAAACATTTTTACACTTAGAAACATTCCAGATACCTATAGGATAAAAGACTTTGTCGATTACAACAAACCTAAAAAAGCTGTTGTAGTAGGTGGCGGTTTTATTGGTCTGGAAGTTGCAGAAAATCTTAAAGAAGTCGGATTAGATGTCACCGTAGTGGAGCTTGCTGACCATGTTATGGCACCTCTTGATTACGAAATGGCTTCTATTGTTCATCAGCACTTGAGGGACAAAGGTGTAAAACTCATATTAAAGGATGGCGTTAAAGAATTCCAGCACAAAGACACCTCAACAACTGTAGTATTAAACAGCGGAAAAACCATCGATACCGATATGGTAGTTTTAGGAATCGGTGTAAGGCCGGATATCAAGCTTGCAAAAGATGCAGGTCTCGCAATCGGTGGTCGTGGAGGCATTAAAGTCAATGAATACCTGCAAACATCTGATCCTGATATATACGCTGTGGGTGATGCTATTGAAGTGAAAGATTATATAAATGGCAGCTATACATTGATACCGTTGGCAGGTCCCGCAAATAAACAAGGCCGTATTGCGGCAGATAATATAGCTGGCAGAAAAACTGTCTACAACGGTACACAGGGTACCTCTGTCGCAAAAATATTCGACTTAACTGTAGCAGCAACTGGAAACAACGAAACTATACTGAAGAGAGTTGGAATAGACTACAATAAAGTTATAATACATCCAAACTCACATGCAAGCTACTATCCTGATGCTCTGCCTTTGACTATTAAGCTTCTATTTAAAAAAGAAGACGGCAGAATCTTAGGCGCCCAAATCGTTGGATTTGACGGTGTCGATAAGAGGATTGACGTAATAGCCACAGCAATTAGAGCAAATATGACAGTATACGATCTTGAAGAATTGGAGCTGTCGTACGCACCGCCGTATTCGTCAGCAAAAGACCCAGTAAATATGGCAGGCTTTGCAGCTTCCAATATCTTAAAAGGTGATATAAGCGTATTCCACTGGGACGAAATTGAAAACATAGATATGTCAAAATCCATTATACTTGACGTAAGGACAGATATGGAGTACCAGCTTGGAAACATCAAAGGCTCTATAAATATACCCGTTGATGAGCTTAGGGAAAACCTCGATAAAATACCTAAAGATAAAAATATATATGTTTATTGTCAGGTAGGTTTAAGAGGATATATAGCATGCAGGATACTTATGCAAAATGGTTTTAAATCTGTTAAAAACTTAAGTGGCGGATACAAGATATATGAAACTGCAACGTCAGATTCCAGTGATATTACCATAAGATACGATGATGAACAGACAGAGTGCGGCATGTGCATAACGTCTGATAAAAAAAAACTAAATGATAGCAATGTTACATTAGAAATTGATGCATGTGGTCTTCAATGTCCAGGTCCTATAATGCAGGCATTCAACGCAATAAAAAACTTAAAAAACGGCGATATCTTAAAAATAAAGGCGACAGACCCGGGCTTTGAGAATGATATAAAGACTTGGTGCCAGAGAACTGGAAACGAGCTTATTGATCTTTACCACGAGGGAAAGACAATTGTCGCAAAGATAAAAAAGAACACCAGTCATCAGCAAGTTGATGTAAATCAGAACTCATCAAACCACGACAAAGCAATCATCGTCTTCAGTGGAGATCTTGACAAAGCGATTGCTGCGTTTATAATAGCAAACGGAGCTGCCGCTATGGGTAGAAAAGTTACATTGTTTTTCACCTTCTGGGGATTAAATATATTGAGAAAACCCGAAAAAGTCTCTATAAAAAAGGACTTCTTAAGCAAAATGTTTGGTATGATGATGCCACGAGGTTCTAAAAAGCTAAAGCTATCTAAAATGAATATGCTGGGCATAGGGCCGAAAATGATAAGATATATAATGAATAAAAAGAATGTAGCATCATTAGAGGATTTAATAAAGCAGGCACTTAAAAATGGAGTAAGAATTGTTGCATGCAACATGTCATCTGATATAATGGGTATAACGAAAGAAGAGCTTATAGATGGTGTTGAATTGGGCGGTGTCGCATCATTTATAGGCGCAGCAGAGCAATCAGACACGACACTTTTCATATAATCAATGATGGAGGGATCTTCACTGGAAAACCATAAGATAGATGTTGAGAAAAATTTTAAGAAATACGAAAAAATAGCAGACAAATTAAAAGCAATCGCACATCCATACAGACTATGCATCGTAAAAGGCCTTATAGATGGGGAATGTAATGTATCAACGATACAAGAATGTTTAAATCTACCTCAGTCCACAGTGTCTCAGCACATTTCAAAATTGAAATCTGCCGGTATAATTGAAGGCACCAGAAATGGACTTGAAATATGCTATCGAGTTGTAGACAATGACATCATAAATATAGTCAAGCTTTTATTAAATGATTAGCAAAAGAGATAGGAAATATCCTATCTCTTTTGCTATACGTCTTTTTTATCTGGATTCTTTTTCATCCAGAGTTGGAGAACCTATAGTTTTTTTATTTCTTATACTGTTTTTTAAATCAATGGCTTCATAAACATCTACATCTATAGAATCGCAAAACGATTTTAAATCTTTAATTGATAAGTCTTCAATTGCGCAATTTTTATCCATCGCATACAGCACAACTTTACCGGTTATCTCATGTGCTTTTCTAAATGGAATTCCCTTAGATACGAGATAATCCGCAAAATCTGTAGCATTCATATAGCCGTATTTAGCCGCTGTTTCCATGTTACTTTTCTTCACGTGCATTGTCTTTATCATGCCTGTAAATACTTCAATACAGATTTTTAACGTATCTACAGTGTCAAAAAGTGCTTCTTTATCTTCCTGCATATCCTTGTTGTAAGCAAGAGGAAGTCCCTTCATAACTGTAAGCAAAGTTATTAAATTTCCATACACCCTTCCTGTCTTCCCGCGAATCAGTTCTGCAGCATCAGGGTTTTTCTTCTGAGGCATCATGCTGCTTCCTGTCGAATATTTATCGTCAAGCTCTATAAAGTCAAATTCTCTGCTGGACCATAGTACAATTTCCTCACAGAAGCGACTTAGGTGCATCATTAAAATTGACGAAAAGCTTAAAAATTCAATGACAAAATCTCTATCGCCAACAGCATCTAAGCTATTTAATGTTATATCGTCAAACCCTAAAAGCTCTGCTACATACCTTCTGTCTATATTGAATGATGTACCTGCAAGTGCACCGGAGCCTAATGGCATTATATTTACTCTTTTTACCATGTCATTAAGCCTTGATAAATCCCTTTTAAACATCTCTACGTATGCCCGCATGTGGTGCCCAAAAGTGACAGGCTGCGCCCTCTGCAAATGCGTGTAACCGGGCATAATTGTATTGTTATGCTCATCGGCTATACTTTGAAGCGTCTCTATAAGAAGTTTTATATCACTTCCGATATCTTTTATAGCATCTTTTAAGTATAACCTTACATCGGTAGCCACTTGATCATTGCGGCTCCTTCCGGTATGGAGTTTTCGCCCAGCATCTCCAATTTTCTCTGTTAAAAGCCTCTCAACGTATGTGTGCACATCTTCATCATCTGGTATATGATTTATATCAGTTTCCTTAAGTATTTCGTTTAAGCCGTCTATAATAAGCTTTGTCTCATCATCGCTTAAGACACCAGCCTTGTTTAAACCCTTTGCATGTACAATAGACCCTTCAACATCGTATTTGAAAAGACGTATATCAAAAGAAATGGAGGAATTAAACTCCTCCATAAGCTTGTCAACGCTACCTTTAAACCTACCGCCCCACAGCTTCATTGAAATCTTCCTTTCTGTTCATCTCCATCAATGCTTTTATCTTAAGTGGCAACCCAAATAAGTTTATAAATCCTTCTGCATCTTTCTGGTTATACACTTCGTCTTCCCCAAATGTGACAAATTCTTCATTGTAAAGAGAATAAGGCGATTTTGAACCCGCATTTATTATACTGCCTTTATAAAGTTTCAGTCTAACTGTTCCAGTGACATTTTGCTGTGTCACATCGACAAATGCATCAAGGGATTCTCTAAGTGGCGAAAACCACAATCCATTGTACACAAGATCAGCATATTTCTGAGCTACTATATCTTTAAACCTTATGGTTTCCTTATCCAGCACCAAATACTCCAATTCTTTGTGGGCTGCATAAAGAACTGTACCTGCAGGTGTTTCGTAAACACCACGGGATTTCATACCTATAAGTCTATTTTCTACAATATCAGCTATCCCTATTCCATTTCTTCCGGCAATCAAATTCAGCTCTTCTATCATCTTTGCAGGACTGCTGTAGGATTTTCCATTTACTTTTACAGGCAGTCCCTTCTCGAACTCTAAAACAACATACTCCGGCTCATCTGGCGCTTTTTCAGGTGGTACTATAATGTCATATAGGCTGCTTTTAGGCTCATTCCATGGATCCTCCAAATCACCACCTTCGTGGCTTATGTGCCATAAATTGTTGTCAACGCTGTATATCTTTTCTTTTGTAACAGGCACAGGAATGCCTTTCTTTTTCGCATAGTCTATTTCCTGTTCCCTGGATTTAAAGTCCCATATTCTCCACGGAGCTATTATCTTAATGGATGGATCCAGCGCTCGTATGGACACTTCAAATCTCACTTGATCATTGCCTTTTCCTGTAGCGCCATGAGCAATAGCCTTCGCTCCTTCTTTATGTGCTATCTCTACAAGTTTTTTGGCAATAAGAGGCCTTGCAAATGACGTACCTAAAAGGTACTTGCCTTCATATACAGCACCAGCTTTTAATGTAGGGAAAATATAGTTTTCCACAAATTCATCCTTAACATCTTCAACATATATTTTGCTGGCACCGCTTAATAGTGCTTTCTCTTTTATGCTATTAAGTTCACTTCCCTGACCTACATCTATGCAAGCTGCTATTATATCACATTCGTAGTTTTCCTTAAGCCAAGGTATAATGACAGACGTATCAAGACCTCCTGAATACGCTAATACTACTTTTTCTCCTTTTAACATAATATAATCTCCCCTTCATAAATATAATTAACATATTTTATAGGACTGATTTTTTTAAATTTTTAGACTGTAACTGGTGATATTCATTAAGCGAAAGATAATTAAGACCGTTTAGCTTCACTTTCTGTACCGCCTGAAGCGCCGCCTTTGCCGTATCAATGGATGTAAACAGTGGAACCCTGTATTCGCAGGCTGTGCGCCTTAAGATAAATCCATCGTTGTTTACCTTTTTGCCGTGAGTCGGTATATTAATTACAAGTGAAAAATATCCTTCTTTTAATAGCCGTATAGCATCCTTTATATTAACATGTTTCACGTTAATGCCCATAGAATTGAAATGCCTTGCAGTACCTGATGTACCAAATATCTCATAACCAGCATCGTAATATTTCTTTACCGTAGCCATTGATTCGGCCACATTTTTGTTCGATATAGATATTAGTATTCGACCACTTGCCGGTATATTTAAATTTGCTCCTACCATAGCCTTATAAAGAGCACCTTCATAGCTTAAATCTATGCCCATTATCTCACCAGTTGACTTCATCTCCGGTCCTAACATCACTTCAACATTAGTAAGTTTTTCTGTAGAAAAAACCGGTGCTTTGACGATTGTATGTGTGGTCTTTGCACATAGCACTTCATCATATCCGAGACTTTTAAGTGTCTCACCTAAGGCGATTTTAACAGCTATATCTATCATAGGCACTCCTGTCGCTTTGCTCATAACTGGTACGGTCCTGGATGCTCTTGGGTTTACTTCTAAGACGTACACAACGCCATCTTTCACAACGAATTGTATATTGATAAGCCCTTTTACATTTAAGACATTTGATATCTTCTTTGTATAATCTATAATCGTAAATATTTCATGTTCAGATAAGTTTCTTGCAGGATACATTGAAAAACTATCGCCAGAGTGAACTCCTGCTCTTTCAATGTGTTCCATTATTCCAGGTATTAAAACATCGACTCCATCTGACACTGCATCTACTTCAACTTCTCTTCCTTCGACGTATTTATCAATAAGAATAGGCTTTCCTGGAGACACTTTTATCGCATTTGATACATAATCTATGATTTCCTGAAGCGTATTTACTTTTTCCATTGATTGGCCGCCAATAACGTATGATGGCCTTACAAGAAGTGGAAATCCCAGCGTCAATGCCACATCTTTTGCATCACCAACTGATAGCGCATAGCCACCTTTTGGCTGATTTATATTTAATTTTTTAAGGAGCTTTGAAAACTTTTCTCTATCTTCACTGGTGTCAATGCTTTCAAAAGATGTGCCTAAAATGTTGACGCCGCTACTATACAAGCCTTGTGCAAGGTTTATGGCTGTCTGGCCTCCAAACATCACCATCACGCCAAGAGGCTTCTCTTTTTCAACGATGTTTAATACATCCTCCAGCGTTAATGGTTCAAAGTACAGTCTGTCGCCAGTATCAAAATCCGTGCTGACCGTTTCGGGATTATTATTTATTATAATTGATTTAATTCCTTTGCTTTTTAGTGCCCAAAGAGCTTTAACAGAACAGTAGTCAAATTCAACACCTTGTCCTATCCTAATAGGTCCCGAGCCTAAAACTATGACTTTCTTAATATCATGGTGTATTGGCACTTCATCATATTCACCATAAGTTGAATATATATACTGTGTAACTGATTCAAATTCCGCTGCGCATGTGTCCACCATCTTATATGCCGGGATTATGCCGTAGCTTTTCCTTAATTCCCTTACATCTTTCTCATCTATTCCTTTGATATTGGCAATTTCCCTATCTGAAAACCCAATTCTCTTAGCTCTTTTCAATAGATCGTGGGTCAAGTCGTTCATAGATATCTCTTTTTCCATCTTTACTAAGTTCAAGAGCTTATTTATAAACCACTTATCTATCTTTGATATTTCATTTATATAACTTACAGTGACACCGCGTCGCAGTGCTTCAGCTATATAAAATAGCCTCATGTCATTTGGCCTTTTTATATTATCGATTATTTCTTCATCGCTTAACTTTTTTATACTATCGTTTATAAGACCGTACGCTTTTATTTCCAAAGACCTTACAGCTTTTAAAAGTGACGCTTCAAAGCACCTGTCAATAGCCATCGTCTCGCCAGTAGCCTTCATCTGTGTGCCGATCTTCCTGTCAGTCTCATAAAATTTATCAAAAGGCCATCTTGGTATTTTTGTGACGACGTAATCGAGGGATGGCTCAAAAAAAGCTGTGGTCTTCCCTGTGACAGGATTCTTTATCTCATCAAGTGTAAAACCTATTGCAATCTTCGCCGCTATTTTTGCTATAGGATAACCTGTAGCTTTTGATGCTAATGCACTTGAACGGCTGACCCTTGGATTTACTTCTATGACATAGTACTGATGGCTGTTGGGGTCTAATGCAAATTGAATATTACATCCACCTTCAATTTTCAATGCCTTTATTATTTTTAAACTGGCTGTCCTTAGCATCTGGTATTCATAATCTGTAAGTGTCTGTGATGGTGCAACAACGATACTATCTCCTGTATGCACACCTACAGGGTCAAAATTTTCCATATTGCATATTGTTATACAGTTATCGTTGGAGTCCCTCATGACTTCATATTCAATTTCTTTGTATCCATATAATGACTTTTCAATCAAGACCTCATGGGCCATACTTTTCTTTAAGCCCATGTCTGTAACAACTCTTAGCTCTTCTTCATTATTGACTATGCCGCCGCCAGTACCTCCCAATGTAAAAGCAGGTCTAACTATGAGGGGATATCCACATTTTTCTGCAAATTTAACTGCATCTTCCACATTGTTGACTGTTGTACTTTCCGCTATCGGCTCGCCTATCTCTTCCATCTTTTTCTTAAACAATTCCCTGTCTTCTGCAGTTTTTATAGAATCAATAGAAGTACCTAAAACTTTGATACCGTACTTATCAATTATTCCACTCTCCTTTAGCTTTACAACAACATTTAAACCTGTCTGGCCTCCAATTGTTCCTAGAATACCATCAGGACTTTCTTTATCTATTATGGCTTCTAATACATCTACTTCTGGATTTTCCATATAGACAATATCTGCAATCTCTGTGTCTGTCATTATTGTAGCAGGATTGTTATTCACCAAGATAACTTTTAATCCTTCTTCTTTTAGTGATTTACATGCTTGTGTGCCGGAATAGTCAAACTCTGCAGCTTGACCTATTACGATAGGCCCGGAGCCTATAACAAGCACTTTATTCACTCCTTCATATTTCGGCAAGATAAGACCTCCTTCTATAAACACATGTAATATCCATAAATTTATCAAATAGATACATAGAATCATGAGGACCGGGGCTTGCCTCCGGGTGATATTGAACAGAAAATACCGGCAAATACTTATGCCTTATGCCTTCAACTGTGCCATCATTTAAGTTTATATGTGTCACTATTATGTTTTCGCGATTTATTGAGCTTTCTTCTACTGCATAACCGTGATTTTGAGATGTGACATATGATTTGCCGGTCAGCAAATCCTTCACTGGCTGGTTAGACCCCCTATGTCCAAACTTCATCTTTACTGTATTGCAGCCCATTGCAAGTGCGATTATCTGATGCCCCAAGCAGATTCCTAAAACAGGTATTTTGCCGATAAAAAACTTTGCAAGTTCTATGGCATTAACCGCATCCTTAGGGTCACCTGGCCCATTTGAAAAGAATATCGCTTCTGGCTCTATCGCCATTACATCTTCGCAACTTACATCATATGGAAATACATATATGTCAAATCCAACCTGATTTAACATTTTTAAGATGTTCTTTTTAGTGCCAAGATCGATAAAAGCCATTTTTGGACCTTCACCCTGTATATGGTAAGCCTTTTTTGTTGACACCTCTTTAAGCAAATCGCCGCTAATGTTTGGCACAGAAGCGTTGACATCATTTGTAATGATGCCTCTCATGGTCCCATTTGATCTTAATTTTTTAGTTAATTCCCGCGTATCAACACCTGTTAGCACCGGTATATTATTTTCATCAAGATAATCAATAAGCTCAGAATCAGCTAGAAAATTGCTGGGCGTATCGCAGTACTCTCTTATGATATATCCCCTTATGTGCGTTTTTTCTGATTGAAAATCATACTTGTTGATTCCATAGTTCCCAATCAGAGGATATGTCATCACCACTATCTGTCCAGCATATGAAGGATCTGTTATTATTTCCTGATACCCTGTCATTCCCGTATTAAATACAACTTCTCCAAAGCCTTCAACATTTTTGCTTATTAGTTTGCCTTCAAAAACACTTCCATCTTCAAGCTTCAAGTACCCTTTCATCTTAAAACCCCATTTCATGTAATACATCGTCAAGAATTATCGTAGCAGTATCGAGTTCGTCAGTAGTAACGATAAGTGGAGGTACAAACCTTAAAACATTGTGGTTTACACAGTTTATGAGAAGTCCCTTCTTCAAGGCATTTAACACTATCTCACCTGCATCGTCCAAATCAACTTCGCACCCTATCATCAAACCCTTGCCTCTTACATCTTTTATGACTTTGTATCTATCTTTTAATGCATTAAGCTTTTCTTTAAAATACTCTCCTTTTTTCGCTACATCATCAAGAAATCCTTCTTTTGTAACCTCCTTCATGACTGCAATACCAGCAGCACATGCAAGGGGATTTCCTCCAAATGTTGATGCGTGATCACCCGGTTTAAATACTGCCACATTTTCCTTTGCGACAACAGCACCTATTGGAACACCACCACCTAATGCCTTCGCCAATGTCATAATGTCCGGTTCTATTCCAATGTGCTGATATGCAAAAAGCTTTCCTGTACGTCCAATGCCAGTTTGGACTTCATCGACAATCAAGAGAACTTCATTTTCATCACATATTTCCCTAATCTTTTTTAGATACTCAAGGCTGCCTTCATGTATGCCGCCTTCTCCCTGTATTATTTCTATCATGATTGCGCATACATCATCATCTAAAGCATTGTAAATATCATCAATGTCATTGTATTTTACGTACTTAAACCCCTCCAGCAGCGGTCCAAAGCCTTCATGGTATTTCATCTGTCCTGTCGCTGTAAGTGCACCGAATGTCCTTCCATGGAATGAATTTTTTGCACTGATGATTTTATACCTTTTTCCGCCATACTTAATCGATGCATATTTCCTAGCAAGCTTAATTGCTCCTTCATTGGCTTCTGCACCACTGTTGGCGAAAAACACCTTATCGCCAAATGAGTTTCCCGCGATCATCTTGGCAAGTTCAATCTGATTTTCATTCCAATAGAGATTTGAACAGTGTATCAAAGTCTCTGCCTGGTTTTTTATTGCATCTACAATAGGTGGATAACAGTGTCCAAATGCGTTTACAGCAATTCCTGCAACAAAATCAAGGTACATGTTTCCATCTGTGTCCCAAACTTTTGTGCCACTGCCTTTTGATAATGTAATAGGATAGCGCCCATAAGTATTCATCACATATTTTTTGTCATCAGAGATTGTCATCGTCAAAACACTCCTTTCCTATCATAGTTCCGATCCCTTCGTCAGTAAATATCTCTAAGAGAAGCGAATGTGTCAGTCTTCCATCGATTATGTGTGCTCTCTTAACCCCATTCTCTACAGCTTGTATACAGCATTTTAATTTAGGTATCATGCCACCTGTAATCTTTTCTGTTGCCATAAGTTCTTTAGCAGCATTCAAATCAATTCTCGATATAACGCTGCTTTTATCATTTACATCTGACAAGATGCCTTCCACATCTGTCAAAAGTATGAATTTCTCAGCCTTTAAAGCTTCCGCTATCTTCCCTGCTGCTGTATCAGCATTTACATTGTAAGTTTTCCCATCCTTACCAACAGCACACGGAGCAATAACCGGTATAAACCCCTTATCAAGCATCATCTTTATTACATCTATATTGACTTCTTCAATCTTGCCCACATAACCTATGTCTCCGTTTGCCGTATCTTTCTCGGCTACGAGAAGCTTGCCATCTTTTCCACTTATCCCTATGGCTTTGCCTCCTATTTCGTTTAATATGGAAACTATCTCTTTGTTTATTTTACCTGTAAGAACCATTTCAACTACTTCCATAGTCTTCTCATCCGTAACCCGCAGCCCATTTATAAATTTTGATTCAATATTGAGGCTTTCAAGCATCTTATTTATGTCAGGACCACCGCCATGTACGACAACTGGATTTAGTCCAACGTACTTTAACAAAACTATGTCCTGCATTACCATTTTCTTTATTTTACAATCTATCATTGCATTGCCGCCATACTTTATCACAACAGTAGCACCGGAAAACTTTTTAATATAGGGTAGGGCCTCTATCAATATTTCAGCTTTTGCGATTTCATCGCCGTATTTTTGCCTTTTTATCATGTTCTGTAGCTCCCGTTTATCTTCACATAATCGTAGCTTAAATCACAGCCCCACGCTAAAGCATCATATTTTCCGGTATTTAAATCTATAATAATCGAAATTTCTTTTTCACTTAATATTTCTTTCGCTTTGTCTTCGCTAAATGGAACATAACCGCCATTTTCACAAACCTTAATGTGTCCTTTATTGCTTTTTAAATATATATCAACGGTATCTGGCGAAAAATTAGCTCCTGAATAACCTACAGCCGCAATGATTCTTCCCCAGTTAGCATCTTCACCAAATATAGCCGTCTTAACCAAATTTGAAATGACAACAGACTTTGAAGCAAGGATCGCATCATCTTCCGTAGGCGCGTTGACCACATTGACTTCCATGAACTTCGTAGCACCTTCACCATCTTTTGCTATTTGCTTCGCCAAATGTTTATTTACATATAAAAGCGCGTTGTAAAAAATCTGGTACTCTTCTGTCCCTTCCTCTATTGTAGGATTGCCTGCCATACCATTCGCCAGCATTATGACAGTATCGTTTGTGCTCATGTCTCCATCGACAGATATCATATTATAAGATCTCTTTACGGTCTCTTTCAATGCTTTATTTAAAGCACTTTTCGATATATCTGCATCTGTCGTGATAAAAGACAGCATAGTGGCCATATTAGGAGAAATCATGCCAGACCCTTTTGCAATTCCTCCTATCTTAACCTCAAAACCTTTTACGTCAAACTTAACCGCTACTTCTTTTGAAAATGTATCTGTGGTAAGAATCGCTTCTGCAGCCGCTTTTCCGCCATTTTTTGATAGTCCTTGAACAGCCAACTCTATGCCTTTAGCTATCTTTTCCATCGGAAGCGTCACACCGATAACACCCGTCGAGCAAACAAGCACATCACTGCTATCTATATTTAGGTGCTTGGCCGCCATATCAGCCGTAGTACATGCATCTTCATATCCCTTTTGGCCCGTACAGGCATTGGCATTGCCACTGTTTGCAATTATTGCTTGCGCTTCACCATTTTTTATTTTTTCCATGTCTAAAATTACTGGCGCCGCTTTTACCTTATTTGTAGTAAACGCTGCAGCAGCGTTGGCTTTTTTCTCAGAGTATATCATGGCAAAATCCTTTTTAGATTTTTTTATACCTGCAAATACGCCTGAGGCTAAAAAACCTTTGGGAGATGTGACATTTCCTTCAATTACCTCAAAATCCTCCATTATCGAATCCTCCTTAAGCTTATCTTTATGGGAAAACTGGAACCATCTTTAAGCCTTTATTCTCATCGATGCCAAACATTATATTCATGTTTTGAACAGCCTGCCCTGATGCGCCTTTTACTAAATTGTCAATAGAAGACATGACTATCAATGTGTTAGTTCGCTTATCACACTCAAGCCCTATGTGGCAGAAATTTGATCCGTATACGCTTTTTGTAGATGGGTATTCGCCAATGTCTAATACTTTCACAAAATATTCATCTTTATAAAACTCACTGTAAATCTCGTGTATAGTTTCTATTGAAATGTCTTTTTTCAATTTACAGTACATGGTGCTTAATATTCCTCTTGTCATTGGCGTCAAATGTGGTGTAAAAACAACCTTTGTATCTTCGCGATTCAAAATTGAAAGCTCTTGCTCTATTTCAGGCATGTGTCTGTGCTTTGCTACGTTGTAAGGTTTTATGTTTTCATTGCACTCTGCGTACATATTGCCTTGCTTTGGACTGTGACCTGCACCAGATACGCCAGATTTCGAATCAATTATTATATGATTTTCTATTATTCCACTTTTTAAAGCAGGTGCCAAACCCAAAATGACAGATGTAGGATAGCATCCCGGATTTCCCACAACCATCGCTTTTTTAATCTCCTGCCTATGAATCTCTGGAAGTCCATATACTCTACTTACACTGCCGTAATCATTTTTATCTGACCCATACCACTCCTTGTAGATATTAAAATCATCAAATCTAAAATCCGCACCAAGGTCAATAAGTTTCACTCCACTGCTGCATAATTTTTCAGCTATATTCATTGCATATCCAGATGGAAGTGCTGTAAATACAACATCACAGCTTTCAACAATGTCATCAATATTAAGTTCATGAAGCTCAGCGTCACAAAACCCCTTCAATGAATGATACACATCTTCAATCTTTTTGCCATTGAAGTTTTGAGACGATAAATATTTTATCTGTACATCTTCGTGATTTGATAAAATTCTAATAAGTTCTACACCTGTATAGCCTGTAGCCCCTAATATGCTAACCCTCACCATTGAGATCCCGCCTCTAATGTTTTATATATATTAATTTTGATTTATATTTATGCATTAAACATTAAAAAAATAATGCGAAATATGTATAAATAATACTTGATTTTTATATTTATTCACCGTTTTTATTATTATATCACCTTCTGAAATTTTTTCAAGTATTTTTCGTAAAAAAAATAGTTAAATTTTCATCCATTTATAGTAAAATATAATTAAGAAGTATTCCTTTGTCTGAAAACTGTTCAGGAGGTTTAATCATGGGAAAGAAAATAATCGGAATTGTACTTATATTGCTTGGACTGATATACCTTAACGACAATCTGGGTTTACTGTCAAGATATGGAATAACATTGGATATGTCTAATGTATGGCCTCTTTTCATATTGATCCCCGGAATAATGATGGAAGTAAGTTACTTAAAGCAAAGAAAAAATCCTGAAATCTTGGTCCCCGGCGGAATACTTACATCAATGGGCATTATTTTTTACTTTGACATCTTCACAAACTGGATTTACTCTGAATACACATGGCCTCTATACATTCTATCTGTAGCAATAGGCCTCTTTCAGCTTTACATTATAAGCAGAGATTTAGTGCTAATAGGTCTAGTCATGGTCATAACCGCCGCTGTAATATTAAGCTATGTATCCATTTTGTACAACCAATTCTCCATCGTATGGCTAAACCCAAACTTGATAATCTCAATCATGATAATCTTATTGGGACTTGCTTTAGTCATAAGGAGCCGGAGAAATAACAGTAAAAAAGACTGAAATATTAAGCCTTCTTAATCCGAATCAAGATAAGACAACTTTGTATATATTTTTATAGCTGTAAAAATATATAACGTTCGAGTCTATAGCATCAAAAATCAAATGAGGTTATATGAAAATAATTCAACATGTATTGCAAAATTACTGCTTGCCGTAGAAAAAATAATCGAATTATTGAATGGCAAATTCACCAATCCAGAATTTGAAGAACCGAAACTAAAAACTTTTTAATTCTTTGGGGAGAAAAATCTGCACAGAAGTACTTCATAAACTTAATCAAAACATATATGAAGACAAATATCAAAAGAAATACTAAGTGATAATTCAAAAAAAAAATGAAATGAATCTCAAGGATTAAGAAGTGAAAGTTATGAAATAAAAAGTCATGGCAAACGCAAAAGCCATGACAAATACAACAACTACACGGAGTCACGCTCCGTCCCTTGTCTACCATCGTCTATCTTTCATTTTTAACATAATAAATGCTGGATTTTTTATAATTAACATATACAGTTAAGGATTCCCCTTTTTTATCAACACCTTTTATTATCCAGTAAACGGGGCAAGGAGATTTTTCCATAAGTTTTGGATCATCAAAAAATTTATCTAAATCAACTTCTAAATTTTTAAGCTCTTCTGATTCTACTTTAGTAATTTCCGTTTTTTCTTTAGCTACTTTCAAAGCTTCTTTATCCGATATTCCTCCCACCACATCTCCTTGTTTTTTTAGATTTGAACATCCTGCGAGAGCCAATATAAGTAGCATGGTCATTATCCATTTTTTTGATATCATAAATGTCACCTTTTTATGGAATTTCTTTGCTGCTACTTTGTAAATAACCTATAGAAGTTATAACAATGCTTCCTTTAGATATCTAAAGTAACAAAACTTCCATTCAATCTAAAGTAATCCACTCTGATTTGCACTTTTCTCTTTTGACATACCACCACAGTATATTACCTGAAATATTTCCACCGCTTGTAACACCTGAATCTTTTAACTTCAATGTTTCACCCTTTTCTATAGAGTAGATGTATAAACCATCACCGTTTGTATTCCAAGAAATGAATTTATCATTAAGTGAACTATTCCAAATGCCTGTCATACCCCAATTTACAATAGTTTTTTCTTCTTTTGTCTTTATATTGTATAATTTCAGAGTAGAATCGCCTGAATTCCATACTACATATGGATATTTAATTGATGCACCGCTAACCCGCAATCCATCATCTAATATTCTTTTCTCGTTATTTTTAAGATTTACAAGAATCAATTTCCCATTACGTGCCAGTGCTTTCATATCAATTTTTCCAATATCATATACAAGCCAATCCCCGTCTAACCCTGGCTGTCCAAATTCTCCATCTTCGACATTTAATTTATCAATGATTTTATAAGTATTATTTTCAACATCGTATAATTTGACAATTGCATTGACAGATTCCTCATCTTTTTCAAAAGCTGTCCAGACAATTTTGCCGTTAGATGCAGATATCAACGCTCCTAACAAAGTAGGCGTTTTTTACTTTTGCATTTGCAACTTTTCCCTTATCAATTTCTATGCGACGATTGTCATCTATATTTTTGGCATACAAAGCCCAATCGCTTTTTGTCATATCGTTGCTGGATTCAACATACACGATCCAATTCCCCATGACTTTTGCATCATAAATATTTTTAGAAGTTCCAGCATTAATTTTAAGCATTATTGAGCCATCAGTTGAAGTGACAAAAATGCTGTTGTCTACTTCAGGATTGACCTCTAAAAACACCTTTCTTCCATCATCAAGCACAGCTATCGGATGTGCATTTTTGATTGATGAGGTTTTTTTGGCCTCTAGCCCATCAAGTATATTAGCATTTGTTTTAGTAATAACTGCATTTTCATTATCTAAGTCTGTCTTTGTACTTTTAATACTACAGCCACCAATTATTAAGATTATTATGATCAATAAACATAGTTTTACTTTTTTCACATTAACCTCCTAGACAAGGTAATCAATCCATGCCGTTCACATTTGGAAAATAGACATCATCTTCGCCGATTAAATCTTTCGCTTTAGGCATATTATATTTTGATGCAACATTTCCTGCCGCATCAATTATTTCAATATCATTTATCGTTCTGTGCATAATTCCTATAAGTTTATCATCCTTCACAGCAAATATATACAATTCTGTCCCTTCATTTTTATGCACTGGTATACTTAAAAACAAAATATCATTATAGCTTCCTAAAATATCTATATATTCAGGAAATTCACTATTTAATGTTTCACTTGCGTATTTCTTCCGAAGATCAGATATGTTATTTATTATCTTATAACCTACTTTTTCGGTATACACTTCTATAGGATTAGTCTGCGTTCTTACGATAAAATTTTCTCCGATAGTAGCTGTACGATTAGCCAATGGTGGAAAGCTTGGTGATAACTCTATACCTTTAATAGGTCCAACTTCTTGCCATTTAATGCTTTCTGATGCGCTATCATATTTTAAAATAAATAATTTTCCGCCACCTAATGTGAAGCAAGGATAGAGCATTGCTGCACCATAACTTGTCTTAACTACCGATGTTACTGTTCCGCATTTTGTTGCTTCATACTCTTTACCATCCTCTCCTTTAAAAGTATGAAGAGGAATTGTTATTTCTTTCTCCTCAGTCTTACCGCCATCTATTAATGTTAACTTATATCTATTTTCTTCATCGCTTTTTACCAACTTTACGTCTTGCCCCCATATCGTCTTTGGTTGAAAATAAAAATCCGCTTTTTTAACAAAATTTTTGAATTTATCTGATACTTCTAAATAAGAAGGCAAAAATGCATGATTCTGTTCATCCTAAGCTATAGGGAATATCGTATATAATTCTTTATTTGTTATTAATATTTTGTGGAATCTTATATAAATTTTCATTTGTTTCTTTTATTTTATTAGTTTTTATATTCCAGTAATATATATCTGCCTTAAAGTTTCCATCATCATTATTTAAGACAACAAATGGCACTTCAGTATTATTTTTCACTGTCTCAGAACAGCCAGAGAATACAACAGACATAAGTAATAAAAATACAACAGCTAATGAAGTTCTAAACGATTTAATCACATTATCTACCTCCCAAATTTTCTTTTTTTCCCCTTCTACTTATATAAAAGCTAAATTCTTCTGGAAATATTCCACATCATAAAAATTAATTTTGTTATTTTTGTATATTATGCTCTTAACTTCCCATACCTCACCTTTATTATAAAATTAAAAATAATAAATTTTATTAATTATTCCTTAATTTCCTATTACAATCTTGTAACATAATCAATAAAATTTTTTACAAAAAAAAGCAACTGCCTTAATCGGCAATTGCAAATCATTAAATCACATCGCAAAAAGCTCTTTTACTTCTTCTTCACTCAACTTAGTTATAAATGTTTCACCTGGGTTTATGACAGAATTTATCATCTCTTTTTTTCTCTCTTGCAGCTTTACAATTTTTTCTTCAATTGTACCTTGCGTTATTAACTTTATGACTTGTACTGTATTCACCTGCCCAATCCTGTGGGCTCTGTCTGTTGCTTGATCTTCTATCGCTGGATTCCACCACGGATCAAAGTGTATGACAGTATCTGCACCCACTAAATTTAGTCCAGTTCCACCTGCTTTCAATGAAATTAAAAATACATCCGAGTCACCTTTGTTGAAGGCTTTGACTAATTCCCCTCTCTCTTTCGTTTTTGTCTCTCCGTCTAAATACAAGTATGAAATTTTTTCTCTTTTTAAATTGTCTTCTATAAGCTTAAGCGCTGTCGTAAATTGAGAAAAAATCAAGGCCCTGTGTCCACTTTCTTTCAATTCTTGAATCAGTTCCATCAAAAGCTCCATCTTGCCACTGGTGCCTTTGTAATTTTCTATAAACATAGACGGATGGCAGCATATCTGCCTTAATCTCGTTAAAGCAGTTATTATCTTTATCTGGCTTCTTTCAAAGCCTTTGCTCCGTATCTCTTCTGCTATTTCACTCTTTGCATTCTCCAGATACGCCATGTACAGCTCTTTTTGTTCCTTTGTAAGCTCAGCAAATGATGTTGTCTCTATCTTTTGTGGCAGCTCCTTTAAAACATCCTTTTTTAGCCTTCGCAGTATAAAAGGTCTTATATGCTTGCTTAAATCATTAAGCATTTCCTCATTTTTGTATTTTACGATTGGTTTCTCATACTTCTCCACAAATTTTCTGTGGGACAAAAGGTATCCAGGCATTAAAAAGTCAAATATAGACCACAGTTCAGTCAAAGAATTTTCTATAGGCGTACCAGTAAGCGCAAAATATCCTTTGGCTTTTATCCTTTTTACAGATTCTGCATTCTGAGACTTTGGATTTTTTATATGCTGTGCTTCATCCAAAATACAATAGCTAAATTCAATATTTTCATAGCTGTCTATATCCCTTCTAATCAAAGGATATGAAGTTATGACAACGTCTGATTCCTCTACGCTCTTAATAAGACTTCCTCTTTCGCTTTTATTGCCAGATACCACTAAAGTCTTAAGAGATGGTGCGAACTTTTGTATTTCACTTTCCCAATTGTATATAAGAGTCGTAGGACAAATGACTATTGCAGGTTCTTTATGCTTTTCTTTTTCATCCAGCAAAAATGCTATAGTCTGTATCGTCTTTCCTAATCCCATGTCATCTGCCAATATCCCCCCAAAACCATACGATGACAATGTTTTAAGCCATTTAAATCCGACTTCCTGATATTTTCGCAACACGCCTTTTAATTGTTTAGGCACTTCAAATTCAGTTTCCATTGGATTTTTTATGGCTTTGACTAAGCTATCTAATTTTTCATCTTTAGCAATCTTTAATCTATCACTTTCAAGTTTTTCATCGATATAAAGGGCTTTATATTTTGGAATCTTTACAATTTCTTTCTTTAAATCTTTGCTACTTAAGTCCAATGAATCAATGAAATTTGCAATTTTCACCAATTCATCATCAATAGGCAAAAAAGATCCATCAGGCAGTTTAAAAAATTTTTTCTTCATTTTTATCGAGTCAAATATCTTAGGAATGAGATCTCTATCTATATCATCAATAGAAAAGCTAAATTCCAACAAATCATCGTCTTGAATCCTAATGCTGCTGCTGTACGATCTTTTGTAGAATTTCATCCTTTTAAACGATTCAGAATAATACACATCAGCGTATCTTTGAAGCACAGGTAAATAATTTGACACAAAGTTAAATATCGAGTCTTCATCATCTAAGTAAACCGATTTATCCTTTACTTTAAATTCACACTTTTCAAAAATATCCAGTATGCGTTTTTCCGCAGCTTCGTCCCTAATTAAAATACAATTATGCTTTATCTTTGTCTTTCCATCATCGTATAGATTTATATTATACTGGCCATAAGTAAAATTTATATCTGCGGTTATTCTTTCTCCTTCTTTATCAAGGTAGATTTTCGTCTTAAGTGGTTCGTTATAAAATTCTGATTTTACATCGTCATCGATCACGACGCTTCCTGCTTTATCTATATTCGGAAGTATTACTTCTGCAAACTTCTGTTTATCCTTCTCAGTAAATACAACGCTATTTGTATTATTAGTAATGTATACATTGTAAAATGGCGCTAAAGCAAAACGCTGCTTATCAGAAACCTTGTATATTTTCCCATCATACACAAAAAAATTACCTCTGCTGTCTAACGCCTTTACTTTTTCAATTCCCTCAACGGTAAGTCTAATGTTTTTGTCGTTATTTGCTTTCTCAAGTTTGAAGCTAATAGGAAGATCTTCAAAAGCCACATCTATATCGTAATAGGTTTTCCCATCCAAAACTAAATTAAAGTGACTGTCCTTCATCACTTCGATAAATTTCTCCAAATTCGATGGCGTAAGCCTTACATACTTTCCGGAAACAATCGAATCAACTCTGTAGTATGAATTTTCAGTATTGATTTTGTCAATCTCGTATATCTCCCTCAAAAACCTTATAAGCTTCATATCTTCTTCTTTAAATGTATTTACGCTTGGATCAAACGAAAAACCTTTGCCAAATTCAACGACCATTCCTTCATCAATATCGTCAAAAAACTTCTTTATGCTTTTAACTACGTACAATTTGTCAATGCCCATTCTAAGGCTTAAAGATGTATTAAATTGATAAGATTCTAATGTAACCTCTATGTTGACAGGCTGCTTTAATTCGTCAGGTATGTATTCTCTTTTTTCAAATTCTTCGAACAAATCATAAGCAACCTTATTTTTTAGACTATCCTCTATCTCAGCTTGATTATTCTTTATATACATTAAAACTGCCGCAATATGTTTGCAATCGCCATCAAACCTTGCCTTTGCAGGGCATGTACAGCTTGTGTACAACTCACCATGATACTTTTGTATCATCACCCTATACAAAGATGTGCCCATCACAAAAGCTTGAAATACAGTGCCAGTTTTGTTGTAAGTAAAATTGTGTATTCTACCTGATAAATAGTACTCAAGACCTTTTCTATAGACACTATCATTTTCACACCTGTTTTTAATCTCAGCATCAGTTAACTGAATCATAACTACCATCCCAATCAATATAACTTTTGTTATTAATAATTATATCAAACAAATGTTTAAAGCGACACTATATAATTACAAATATATATTAAGCTAAAATAAGATTTTTTACAATACATGACAATGCTTTTATCAAATAATATGCAATACTATGTTATTTAATATAATGAGGTTTACCTATAAAGTCAACATATTTTTTGAAAATTTTTTAAATTCCTGTTGATACCTGAATATTATTTATGCTAATATATTACAGAGGATACTATGGATAACTACCATGTAGGACATGAGACACCCGAAAAACTTAAAGCAAAAATAAATGTCGTTTATAAATGGAAGGAATGAGAGTTATTTATGATAAATATGATTTTGACGAAAAGAATTATTGTATATTTGGTTTTTGAATTCATATTATCAATTATTATTATTCCTGTATTGTGTAAATTGCAATATTAAATGCAACACTTTTTAAATAATTGATAAAACCATAATTTTTAACCATATATGATATATCTGTTTCCACTATAGTGGGAACAGAGGCCTTAATTTTGTATTTTGTCATGGTTGAACTATTTCATCATAATCATTGAGCATAATTGATAATCTTGCTAACCTCATCTAAAAAACATTCTTCAGGCGTTTTGTATCCTAAGATCCTTCTTGGAAGTTGATTGCACCAATTTTGAACTCATTTTATAACATACTTTGATAAGTCAGCTAACGTTGTGCCTTTAGGTATAAATCTCCTTATTAATCCATTATGACGTTCGTTTGTCCCTCTCTCAAATGCAGAATATAGATGAGTAAAATATGCCTTACTTTCACATTCCTTTAATATCTCACTAAATTCAGCAAATTCTGCCCCATTGTCTGCTGTTATGCTCTTAAATACCTTTGGAAAATTCTCCTTATATTGCTCTTTGAATTCATCAAATACCTTCTTGATTGATGAACTGTCTTTTTTATCTATCATAAAAATATGTTCGTACCTCGTTAAACGTTCTGTCAGTGTTAATAATGCTTTATCATTTGATCTCTTTCCTATAACAGTATCTATTTCCCAATGTCCAAAACTCTCTCTTTTGTTTATCTCCTCAGGTCTTTGCGATATGCTCTCTCCCATAATCTTCTTGTTCCTTCTTATTATCTTTTTCTTTGGTTTTAAACGTATTTTTAAGCACAAATCAATATTGCGAATTCTTAGCAGACCTTTATCTATGTAATTATAGAGGGTTTTGGTACATACCATTTCTTCTTGCCAGTCAGAATTATTTCTGCAGTAACCTACAACTGCATCAGGTGACCATTTATCTTTCAATATTTTCCCTTCTGCGAATCTCAAGAATTTCTCTGCCTTTACCACTTTTAGCTTTGTTCCGCAGTTTTTTCGGTTCTTTTTATATACCTCATATCCTGCTTCAGGAAAATACTCCTCATTATGTAGTTAAATCTGATCTCATTTGGGATACAGTTCCTCTTCTTATCTCTCTTGAAATAGTGCTTACAGATTTTCCTAGTATATTTGCTATTTGGCGCATTGATTTACCTAATTTTCTTAATGAATAAATCATACACTTTTCATACTGTGATAGGTGTTTAAAAGTTCTCTTTTTTGTGATATTATTATTCTTAGCCATAGTTTCAAACCTCCTGTATGTTGATTTGATTTTCACTTAATATCATACATGGTTTGAAACTATGGTTTCAATTTTTCTCAATTAAATTTTTGCTTGTTGCATTTAATTATACAACTAACCGATAAATTTTTTGCTGGAATTTTGATGCGGAATCTCTGGCAAAACTGATGTTGACTTTTATATAATTAATATTATAATAAAATAAAAGAATAATAAAAATAAAAGAGGTGTTGTTATGAAATATATAAAGGAAGAAGTAGTATTGACGATAGATAATAATACACTTGATAAAACATTAAAAAAGACTAGAAAAGAATTATTAGATAATTTACAATTAGCACATGGCTCACATAAGTCACATGATAATCATACAAATCATAGATCACAGGAGCCATATTAATGAAAGAATTATCGCTTGAAAATTTTGAATATGAAATTCTTATTTACGCAATAAGTGAATTTGAAACGAATAAAAATGTAAAAATTAATTATAAAATAGATGGAAATAAAGTGTATTTGTTATCTGTTAATGAAGATGATTTTAATATGATAGTTGAATTTTATAATGATTTTTTACTAAGAAAAAGGATTGCAAACGAAACAAAAAAAATAAGAGAAATGATAGTATATAAGGCATTATTTGAGTTAATTAATGAATTGTAGAACAAATACCAATATATTAAAGTTTATAAGAAAAATGTTGAAAATAAAGTTAGCAAATAACTTGAAAAGGCTCTGATTGCCTTTTTTTTTTTTGGAGGTTACAATATGCAATATAGTGTTTTACCTTATTATTTTGAAAAAAATGAAGATTATGTAATTATTTCAAACATGTTTAGAGATTTTTTGTTATTAAAAAAAGATGAATTTAAAGATTTTATTGAAGGTAAACTACAAAAAGATAGTGAGTTATTTAATTTATTAAAAGAAAAAAGATTTATACATGATAACAGTAATTTTAATAACATTATAGATGATTATGCTAAAATTTATTTAGAAACGAAAACTAATTTATTGGAATCAACATATTTACATATTTTTGTTGTTACACTTGAATGTAATTTAAATTGTTTATATTGTCAGGCAGATAAAGGTATAAATGAAAATTTAAGATGTATGATGGACATTAAAACTGCTGAAGCTGCCGTAAATATTGCAATGCAATCACCTCGTAAAAAATTAACATTTGAGTTTCAAGGTGGAGAACCTCTATTAAATTTTGAAGTGATTAAATTTATAGTAGATTACGCTAACAAAAAGAAAGAAAGTAAAGAAATATCTTTTACAATTGTAACTAATTGTCAAGCAATGGATGAAGATAAAGCAAATTATTTAATCAACAATAAAATAGGTATATGCATTTCTTTAGATGGACCCCAAGATGTTCATGATTTTAATAGACCAAGCAAAAATAGAGAATCAAATTATGAAAAAGTTATTTATTGGATTAATTATTTTAATAATAAGGGAGTAAAAGTAGGGTTATTGCCTACTACTACAAAAGCTAGTTTAAATAAATACAAAGAAATTGTTGACTTATATATAAATTTAGGTGCAAGAACGATTTCTATTAGAGAATTATCTCCGTTTGGAAGGTGTAAACAAAATTGGGATAAAATAGGTTACACTGCAGAAGAATTTGTTGATTTTTATATTAAAACATTGCATTATATTTTACAAAAAAATAAAGAAGGTATTCCCTTTAAAGAGAGCTATACGGAAATGTATTTAAGATTAATTTTAACAAAAGAATCTTTGCGTTTTCCTGATTTCAAATCGCCGTGTGGTGCAGTTATAGGACAGATTGCTTATAACTGGAATGGTGATATATATACTTGTGATGAAGGAAGAATGATAGCAAATAAAGGAGATCAAACTTTTAAGATAGGTAATGCATTTGAAAGTAGCTATAAAGATTGCTTAAATTCTGATGTTACTAAATGTGTTATATCATCATCTTGTATAGAGTGTAATCCAACATGTAGTTGTTGTGTTTATAATCCAATTTGTGGTATATGTCCAGTTTACAATTATGTTCAAGACGGTAGCTTTGTTGGAAAAGTAAGCAAAAGTCAGAGGTGCAAAATATTGAAAGGTATATTAAGACATTTAATATATCTTTTAAATACAGACAATGAAAATAGTAGTATTTTGAGGAGCTGGATAAATAATGACTAATGGCGTAGAATGCTATTTTAATAATACAGAAAATGAAAATTTTATAGATGAGTTTGATGTTAAAATGGTATACTATTATATTACAAGCAAAATTAATTTTAAGTTAAATTCAAATGTTTTATCTTTAGGATGTGGTAATTTAGAGTTTGAAAAAGAACTTTCTAAAAATAGACCTGATTTAAAAATATATGGTGTTGATTTTATTGATAAGTTAAAATATTTTAAAGGCTGTTTCAAAAATATATATGTTGTGAAAAAAAATATATTAGAAATAGACAATAATTCTTTTGAAAATAAATTTGATGTAGTTTATTCTTTTTCTGTTTTACAATATTTATCAGATTTGGATATTTTAAATTTAAACAGACAATTATTAAAATTAATAAATGATGATGGTTTAATATATCATTTTGATATTCCAGATAAAAGAAAAAAATATATATCAAGATACAATAATATTATTAATAGTGGAAAAACAGTGTTTTCTATTTTTAATGGCAGGGAAGATTTTAATGATTTATTTAGTAGATGGATAGATATTAGGATATTTAAAAAAATAAAGAATGCTAGTATATCTATTATTTATCCATCATTTAAATATGATAGATTTGAGGTAAAAATTGAAAAAAATACATAAAATATTAGATAATATTAATTATGATTTATTATTTCCCTGCTTTAAGAAGGAAAAGTACTATATCATTGATGAAAAAAATAAAAAATATGGAACTGATATTTCAAATACAGTTATATTTGATAATGATTATATCGCTATTTGGAATACATTAAAATTTAATGAATATGATGAATATGAAATTATTAGTGGTTTAATACATGAAATGTTTCATATATATCAACTTAAAAATATAATACCTTTTAGAAAATTGGACAATGTTGATAGAAATTATTTTTTAAAAGAAGAAATAGATGAATTATATGATTTATTTATGAATCAAAATTACAAAAAGATTATATCAATTTACAAAAATAAATATAATTATTATCCGAATTTATTCAGAGAAGACATAGAAGGTTCTGCTATGTATGTTGAATTAAAATTTCGAGAAATTTATTATAACAAATCGATTGAATATAATATTGAAAAAATATATAATTCAATACAACTTGGCAGAATGGATCTGATATGTTATTTAAAGGGAACTTTGGTATGTTTAATTTTAGATCATTTCGTACCAACTTGGAAAGAAATTTATAACAAGGAAAAGATATTAATAAGAGATATATTAGTTTATAACTAAAACTTCGCATATAAATAATTACTTCTGTTCCTTGAAAACTTAATACTTTGCCAAAAAAAAGTAATAGCAATTTACGCCATTATATAGGTAATGCATCTTTGATGTTTTCTTCGCCATTGCAATAATATCATAGCCCATTTCTTTAATAGCAATCAAAGAAGAGGGAGAGCAAAACCAAGTGTCAAACAATACATAGGATGCTGGAATCATTGCCTTTTTAGCGGCATTTATTAATTCAAGAACTACGGCTGTTGCTTTGGTTTGGGCTAAATTTCTTCTTAAATACCCGGCGGAACGCTTGTCCACAGGTATAGCTTCATTGATACGATTCTTTTGATTTTCAGTAGATAAAAGACATCCATTGACTGGGATAAAAGTATTTCCATCTGACCATCCGAGTGTAAGTAGGCAAAAGCCATACTTGTATGTTTTCTTAGCATGGTCATATACTTTTGCTAATAGCTCTACTTTTTTAGAGCTAGAGCGTTCGAATAAAGAGTCATCCACAATAAGAACATTTACGCGTTTGTCGCTTGTTAACCCGATAATTGTCTCATTTATAATCTGTGCACTAAGCCAAGTGGTAAACCGAATCCAATTGATATGAACAGAGTTTAAGAATCTGTAAACCGTGTCTTTCTTAAAACCAGCCTGATTTGTACCCATTAGCATATTCATATACATAGATCTATTGGTAAAGATCATGCAGAATAAGTACTCGAAAATAGAAATAACGGGAATACCCTTGCTTTTGTAAGCATTCGATAACCTTAAAGCAGCCGAAATTCTATATTTTTGAAGAAACTTTGTGAATGTCAATAGAAATTTGAGCCACATGCTAATGAATTTTTGAACCACTTCTGCTATTGAAAAAGTGATCCATGTGCTAATGAATTTCTGAGCCATAATATAAAGACTTTCCCTATGCTTGATATGTTGGTTTTTAAAAATGATATTTACTTTTATTTACATATAGCTAATAAAATCAG
>Ga0207747_1000482_pt1 | contig 45089 bp, 39 predicted proteins | sample HigsolmetaGSP11D_FD_184839 | JGI IMG/M metagenome (GOLD analysis project Ga0207747, IMG submission 184839) | High solid enriched microbial communities from the Joint BioEnergy Institute, USA - SP1-1-D (SPAdes) | ecosystem: Engineered > Bioreactor > SSF (Solid state fermentation) > Aerobic >...
GACCACCACTCGACCCCGGTCTTTGCGGGCCACCTGCACCGCCACCGCGCCCGAGGCAGTGCGCACTTTCCGCACGTACGCCACCGCACGAACCTACCCGGTTAGTACCCCAAAACACCCACCCGAAAGACAAACACCGCAGGTCAAACGACTATCAACTCCGAGAATCTGCCGAGGTGTCCAAACTCAGGCCTATCGGTTTCCCGGGCGCCGGCCCACCCTCCACCGGTCCCAGATCAACGGCGCGGCGAACCGGCACACACGCCGGATCCGGCGTCGTAGCAGAGCGCGCCGCATCCCCCGTCGGGGGGACGACCGGAGCGGGATGGCGACGAAGGCCCGTCCGCGCGAATTGGCCGGAGCCAGCTAGGACGCCGACGGTGCCGGGCCCCTCCGGCGCGCACCGCGGGCATAACCGCGTTGCGTCGGCGCGAACCCGGGGCGTATCGGTGCACGGCCGGCCTCCCTCGCGAGCATCACCCCGACTATCCGGCGTGCCCGCGCCGCCGCCGCGTCGGACTGGAACTCCACGCCCCCGCGCCACCCGTCATAGCCGGAATGTGCCCCGACCATTTCCAGGACCTCGATGTCGCGGGCGACGACCCGATCAAGGAACGTCCGCAGCACCGCCGTTACCTCCGAGTCGTCGAGCCGGTAGTTCCGTGACGACTGCATGAACACGTGGCTCGACTCCTCGGTCTCCGGGGTTATGGCGTGGGTGCGGGTAGTGACGTACTGACGGCCGTCCGGGCCCTCGACGGCCCAGTACTGCCGGTGCATGGCCGGGGAGACGAACGTGCCGCTCTCGCTGTGGTCGTAGCGCAGGTTCGGGTCCAGGCCGGTGGCCCGGCGTTGCCAGTCGGTCAGCGGCATTCCGGGTATCCGCCGCAGGTAGGACACCGTCGTCTCGGTCACCTCGACCTGACTGAACGCCGGCATCCGGTCCAGCCCGGACGGCACGTCGCCGGCGTGGACGACCGGTGCGTAGCTGAAGTCCAGCAGGTGTTCGTGCACCATCATGTAGTTGGCGCGCACCCGCCAGGAGTTGCCGAACGTGGTCCAGAACGGCTCGTCAATCCACGGTGTGGCCGGCGGCTCGACCGTTGCGGCCGCCGCCGGCGGGCCAAGCCAGATCCATACGAACGGCGGATCCTCACGCACCGGATAGACCGTAACCCGCATGTCGACCGGGGCCTGCGCCTGCGCCGGGGTGTAGCGACAGCAGCCGTCCCGGTCGTAGGTGCAGCCGTGGTAGCCGCAGACTAGCGTCTGCCCTTCGATGCGCCCCCGATCCAGCGGGAACCCGCGGTGGGCACAACGGTTCTCGAACGCCGCTACCCGTCCGTCGGCGCCGCGCCAGAGCACGACGTCCTTACCCAGCAGGCGCCGCCCGACCGGGGCGCGACCGAGCTCGCCACAGGTGGCGGCGACATACCAGCACTTCTTCGGGAAATTGGTCATAGGTCCAGCACCAGCCGTTCGCCGCGGGAACCCGAGACACAGACCATCATCACCGATCCGCTGTCGCGCTCGGCGTCGTTGAGCACCGAGTCACGATGCAGCGGCGACCCCTCCAGCACCCGGGCCTCACAGGTTCCGCAGATCCCTTCGTAGCAGCTCCCTGTGATCGGCACCCCCGCAGCCTCGAGCCGCTCGAGGATCGACTCGTGCGCCGCCACCTCGATGGTCACCCCGGACCGGCGGCATACGACCTCGAACCGGTCCAATGCGGCGGAGTCGTCGACGGTGATCTGCTTGGCGGCGAACCGCTCGACGTGCAACACACCCGCAGGCCAGTGCGCGCAATGTTGCTCCACCGCGGTCAACAGCCCCTCCGGCCCGCAGCAGTACACCAGCGTGTCGTCGGCCGGGTCCTTCAGCGCCGTCTCCAGGTCGAGCAGCCCCCGCTCGTCCTGCGGCCAGATGGTCACGCGGCCCGGGAATCTCGTCGCCAGCTCGTCGGCGAAGGCCATCGACGCCCGAGTCCTGCCACCGTAGAGCAGGGTCCAGTCCTGGCCAGCCCGGTGCACCTGTTCGACCATCGCCAGGATCGGTGTGATGCCGATGCCGCCGGCGATGAATCGGTAACGGGGCGCCTCGACGAGCTGGAAGTGATTGCGCGGTCCCCGTACCCGTACCCGGCATCCTTCCCGGAGTTGTTCATGCACGAACTTGGAACCACCCCGGCTGTTCGGATCGAGCAGGACCCCGATGCGCCAGATGCTGTGGTCGTCGAAGTCGCCGCACAGCGAATACTGGCGTGTCAGGCCGTTTTCCAGACACAAGTCGATATGGGCCCCGGGCTCCCATCGCGGCAGCGCAGCTCCGGACGGGTCGGCAAGGTCGAGCAGGACCACGCCGTCGGCGACACTGGTACGGCTCCGCACCACCAGTTCGGCGGTGAACTCACGGACCTGTGCGGTGGGGGTCGAGATGGGGGCAGACATCGATGACACGCTCACAATCGGCAACTCAACGGGCTATCTCCGGAGCACAGTGGTGGCTGGGCCCCGCGCGCCCAGCCACCGACCTCAACAGCGACTCACTTCGCCTCGCCCGGTGGGAGATACACGGTCTTGTGCACCTGGAACCCGGCAAGGCCCTCCGGACCGAGTTCACGTCCCCAACCACTCTTCTTGATGCCACCGAACGGGGCGACCGGGTCGTTGGTGTAGTGGTTCACCCCGACGGTGCCGGAGTGGACTCGGCGGGCGACCGCGATGGCCCGGTCCGGATCCGCCGACCACACGCTGCCGCCCAGCCCGTAGTCGCTGTCGTTGGCGATCGCGATGGCCTCCTCGTCGCTGCCGTACGGGATCAGCGACAGCACCGGCCCGAAGATCTCCTCGCGCGAGATCGTCGCCTGGTTGTCCACGTCGGCGAAGATGGTCGGCTCGATGAAGAAGCCGCGGTCGAACGGCCGCCGGCCACCGGTGGTCATGCGGCCCTCGGCCTTGCCCTTCTCGATGTAGCCCTCGACGCGTTCCTGCTGCCGCCGCGAAACCAGCGGACCGATCTTGGTTTCCGGGTCCAGCGGGTCGCCGACCTTCAGCGCCTTGGCCAGATCGGTGATCGCGTCGACGATCTCCTGGTACCGGTTGCGCGGGACCAGGACCCGGGTACCCAGCCAGCAGATCTGCCCGTTGTTCAACAACGTGCAGGCGAACAGGTTCTCCAGCGAGGCCGACAGGTCCACATCGTCGAGCAGGATGGCCGCGGACTTGCCGCCGAGTTCCAGGGTCACCGGGCGCAGCAGCTCGCCGCAGGTCCGGGCGATGGCCCGGCCGGCCGCCGTGGAACCGGTGAAGGACACCTTGTCGACCCCGGGGTGTGCGACCAGATAGGCCCCCAGCTCGCGCCCGCCCGGCACCACGTTGAGTACCCCGGGCGGCAGCCCGGCTGCGACCGCGGCCTCCGCCATCAGGAACGCGTCGAGCACCGTCTCCTCGGCCGGCTTCAGCACGACGGTGCACCCGGCGGCCAAGGCCGGTGCGATCTTGAGGAACGAGATCGCCTGCGGGACGTTCCAGGGCACGATCGCCGCAACCACGCCGATCGGCTCCTTGGAAACCAGGCACGAACCGCCGAGCATGCCGGGCCGTACCTCCTCGGCCGGCGCCCCGGTCATCAGCCCGCTGTAGTAGCGCAGCAGCAGGGCGGGGAATCCGGCCTCGAAGTTGTTGGCGAGCCAGATCGGCATGCCGTTCTGCATCGACACCCGCCGGGCCGTCTCCGCCGCGCGGGCCTCGAGTTCCCTGGCGAACCGCTCGAGCACCTCGGCGCGGTCCTTGGCTTCCCAGCTCGCCCAGCCGTCCGGGGCGTCGAAGGCCGCCCGGGCCGCCGCGACGGCGGCGTCGACGTCGGCCTCACCGCCCCGCGGCACACTACCGATCCGTTCCTCGGTGGCCGGCGAGTGGACCTCGATCGTGCCGGTTCCGGCCGGCACGATCCAGGTGCCCCCGATGTAGAGCTGGTTGTATTCGATCGTCGTCATGGTGTCCCGTTCCGTCAGGAGATCTTCACCCGGGCCGGCAGATGCTTGAGGCCACCGACGAAGTTCGTCGCGGTCAGGCTGCCCGGCCCGGTGATCTCGATGGACTCGAGACGCGGGAGCAGCTCCTCGAACATGATCCGCAGCTCGAGCTTGGCCAGGTGCTGGCCGACACAGGTGTGCGGGCCGAACCCGAAGCCCAGGTGCGAGTTGTTCTCCCGATCCAGGCTGAACACGTCCGGGTTTTCGAAGAGATCCTCGTCCCGGCAACCGGACTGGAACAGCGGCATGACACGTTCGCCGGCCTTGATGGTCTGGCCGCCGAGTGTGGTGTCGGTCAGCGCGATCCGCATGAAGTGCTTGACCGGCGCGACGTAGCGGACCCCCTCGACCACCATCTTCGGCACCAGCGACAGATCGGCCTTCACCCGCGCCAGCACATCGGGATGCTCGGCCAGCGCCTTGAGCGTGCCGGCCAGCGTCGACGAGGTGGTGTCGTGACCGGCGGTGCACACCTGCATGAACCAGCCGTAGGCGAACGAGGCCGGCCAGTACTCGCCGTCCGCCCGCCGGGCCTGCGCGATAATGGTGGCCAGATCGTCGCGCGGATTGGCGCGCCGGTCCTGCAGCAGGTTCTCGAAGTAGCCGCAGAACTCCTGGAAACTCGCCACGAACTGCTGGGCCATCGCCTCAGGCGTCATCGCCTCGATGTCGTCGCGCTGGTATTCGGGGTCGGCGGTGCCGAAGAACTCCTGGGTAAGCTTCATCATGAGCGGCTCGTCCTCCGGCGGCACCCCGAACAGGCTCATGATCACGTGCAGCGGGAAGCCGAGCGCCCAGTCGGTTACCAGATCGATCTCGCCCTGTTCGGAGACCTTTTTGAGCTTGTCGATCGACGCCCGGGCCAACTGCCGGATCTGATCCTCGAGCTTGGCCACCCGGCTGGGCTTGAAGTAGTCGAAGGCGATCGCCTTCATCGCGGAGTGTTCGGCACCGTCCATGTACGACAGGGCGTCCATGATGCGCACGGTCCCAACGGTGTTCTTCATGAACTGGTCGCCGGCCTGGTTCTGCAGGATCGGGTTGTGGCTCCCCGGGTGGTCGGGGCCGCCACCGGCGGCGAACACCTCCGGCATCCCCTCGACCTGGAGGATGTCGGCGTGCTTGGCGACGAGCCAGAGCTCGTCAAAGCCGTCGACAACGGCTTTGCCTACCGGCATGTTCTGGCGCATCCAGCGGTAGGCCGCGTGCAGCGAGTCCAGGTCCGCGTGGCCCTCCGGAAGCACGATCTTCCGGGCGATCTCATCGGGCAGAATCGCTTGTGCCACAGGCTGAGTGGTGGCCATTTCTGAATCCTCTCTCGAATCGTCTCCGGCGGTTCGGCTGCACTGGGGGTGATTCAAGTCTCATGACGGGCCGGCGTTCGCGCGTCACCACGTCGAGGGGTCCGCGGTCTTACATTGGGGGGATCGGCGCGGTGTGCGACCCGAAGGAATCACCCCCCGCGGTCACGGGCAGCCGTCGTCGATCCACTGCTCGATCAACCGGATTTCGTCCTCCGACAACGGATCGAGGTATGCCGGCATCCGGGGCAGCAGCGCTCCGGCTGGCGGCTCGTCGAGATCGGAGCCGAACGGCGGCTGGCCCCGCAGCGACAGCACGAGATTCGAGTTCGCGCCGTCGCCCGGCGTCACCAGCTTGCGGCCGCCCACTTTCATCTCCAGGAAGCGTTCGCGCGTCACCCCGCGCCAGAACGCACCGTGGGACCCGACATAGGCGTCGGCACCGCCGACCGAGCGGTCCAGCAGGTCGATGACATCGTCGAACTTCATTGATAAGCCCCTTCTTTGCAGATGTTTTCGCGTTATCAGCAGCCCGAGCTACGGGGTCAGAACGACCTTCAACGCGTCACCGCGGTGCTGCGCCTCGACCGCCTCGTTGATCTGATCGAACGGGTACTTGGTGATCAGCTTGTCGAACGGGAACCTGCCCTGGCGGTGCAGATCCAGCAGGTACGGAATGAAGGTCTTGGGATCGGCGTCACCCTCGACGATTCCGCGGATGGTCATCCCGACCAGCTGAGGTTGCAGCAGGCCGACGGTGAACACCGCCTGCGGGTCGGCGGGCACGCCGATGAGGCCCACCTTGCCCCGCATCGCCACCGCGGCGAGTAGTTGCTCAACCACAGGGCCGACTGCCGTGGTGTCGATGGCGTAGTCCACGCCGGCGGGAACGATCGCGCGGATCTGTTCGGCGAGCTCACCGGCGGTGGGATCGATGGCGTGGGTGGCGCCTAGCTCGAGAGCCAGCTTGCGCCGCCCCTCCTGCAGATCGACCGCGATGATGTGCGAGGCGTCCCGGACCACCGCCGCGAGCACCGCCGAGAGCCCGACCGCCCCCGCACCGGTGACCACCACCGACGATCCGGGCTGCACGTCCAGCGAGTTCATCACCGCTCCGGCACCGGTCTGAATGCCGCAACCGAGCGGTCCGGCGATGTCGACCGGCACCCCCGCCGGCAGCTTGACCACATTGCGTTCGTGGGCGAGGGCATGGGTGGCCAGCGACGACTGCCCGAAGAAGTTCCCTCCGAGCTTGGTACCGCCGGCCGACAGCCCCGAGCTGCCATCCGGGCGCACCCCGCCGAAGTTGTACTCCAGGAAGTTGTGGCAGTAGGCTGGCTCGCCGACGGCACAACGGGGGCAGTTGCTGCAGCTGTTGAAGCTGATTGCGACCTGGTCGCCGACGGCGACCTCGGTCACGGCCGTACCCGCCGCGACCACGGTCCCGGCCCCCTCGTGGCCGAGCACACCCGGCAGCGGGAACGGCAGATGCCCCTCCTTGACGGCCAGATCGGTGTGGCAGACGCCGACACCGGCGATCTTCACCAGCACCTCGTCGGGCCCTGGTTCGCCGAGCTCGACATCGGTCAGGGTGAACGGAGCGCCAACCTCTTGCACCACCGCGGCTTTGATTTGCATTCTGTGCCCCTTGCTTCTCATCCGGTCATCTCCGACCCCCGGTCGGCAACGACCGCGGGCCGACAGATCCTGCACCGGAGTCTGTCCAAGACGGCGCGGTCGCCGCGTCACCACATCGGGCGGTTCTCGATCCCGCAGCGGGGGTAGCCCGCCTCACCCCACCACGCCGGCGCTGCACGCCATCGCCAGCACCCGCTCGGCCTGGCGCAGATGCGGCGCGTCGAGCATCTTGCCGTCCAGCGCAACGGTCCCCACACCGTCGGCGAACGCGGCGATCACCCTTTGTGCGTAGTCGATCTCGGCTTGCGACGGGGTGAATGCCGCGTTGATGGTCTCGACCTGCGCCGGGTGGATGGCGATCCTTCCGGTGAACCCCTCGCTGCGGGCCCGCCGCGACGAGACGGCCAGCCCCTCGAGGTCACGGATGTCGGCATAGAGCGTCTCGACCGGTTCGACATCGGCTGCCCGGGCGGCCAGCAGGGCCAGCGAACGCACCGTCTGGTAGGTGACCGCCCATTCCCCCGTCGGCCCCAGGTTGGTCGACGCACCCAGCGCGGCGCTGAGATCCTCGGCACCCCAGGTCAATCCGTACAATCGATCGATGCCTGCAGCCGCGAATTCACCGAGCGAGAACGGCGCGCGCGCCGTCTCGGTCGCCACCGGCAGGATCCGGGTACTACCCGGCGGGATGCCGTGGACCGCCTCCAGCGCGTCCAGGTAGTGACCGACGCGCAGCACGTCGGCGGGACCGTCGATCTTCGGCAGCACGATCCCCGCCGGCGCACCCGCCATCACCGCGGTCAGATCCGGCAGGGCGTGATCGGTTCCGAGGGGGTTGATCCGGACCCACAACTGGGTCCGGTTCCGGCCTCGCCGGTCCTGCAGGTACTGCGAAACCAACTCTCGTGCAACGGCCTTTCGCGGCTCGGCGACGGCGTCCTCGAGATCGAGGATCAACGCATCGGCCGGCGAGTCGGCCACCTTGGCGAGCTTCTTGTCGCTGTCGCCCGGCACGAACAGGAACGACCGGATCAGCCGCCGGGTCATCGCGGCCTCTTACGCTGCAGACCCGAGCGCTTGCAGGACGCCACCAGCTCGTCGTGCTGGTTGTAGGCCTGGTGCAGGAAGACCACGATGCCCTGGTCCGGGCGGGATTTCGACTCCCGCAACTCCAGCACCTCGGTCACCACCCGGATGGTGTCGCCGTGGAACACCGGCTTGGGGAAGCGGACCTCGTCCCAGCCCAGGTTGGCCACCGCGGTTCCAAGCGTGGTGTCGCCCACCGAGATGCCGACCATCAACCCGAGCGTGAACGCGCTGTTGACGACGCGCCGACCGAATTCGGTGCCCTTCATGTACTCCTCGTCGAGGTGGAGCAGGGCGGGGTTGTGGGTCAGCGCGGTGAACAGGATGTTGTCGGTCTCGGTGATCGTTCGGCGGATGGGGTGTTCGAATCGCTGTCCCACCGACAGCTCGTCGAACCAGACACCGGCCATGGGCACCCCCTTTCTTACGGCTCGCTCTCCATACGCAGTGGATCGAATGGTATGACCGTTTATATAGTCAGGTCAAGGACGCGCTGGCTTCCTCCGGCGACAAGACGCGAAAACCCCCAATCCGCCAAGGGATTGGGGGTTTTCGCGTCTGTTCGGCGGGACTCTAGAACAACTGCCAGTCGTGGGCGCCGTCCTGCTGGGTGTACCAGCCGCCGCTGGTGTTCTTCACCACGATCGGGTCGCCGCTGCCGAAGTTGTCGAAGAACCACTCGGCGTCGGCCGGGCTGAGGTTGATGCAGCCGTGGCTGACGTTGCGGGAGCCCTGCGCCCCCACCGACCACGGCGCGCCGTGCACGAAGATGCCGCTGTTGTCGATGCGCACGGCGTCCTTGACCTTGATCTTGTAGCCCTCCGGGTCGTCGACCGGCACCCCGTAGGTGGAGGAGTCCATGACGATCTCCTTGAACTTCTCCAGCACGTAGTAGGTGCCGTTCCTGGTCTCGTAGCCGGGCTTGCCCATCGAGACCTTGAAGGTCTTCTCGAGCTCGCCGTTGCGGTGGATCTCCATCCGTTTGGTCTTGTCGTCGACCGTGGCGACCAGCGAGTCGCCCACCCGGAACATCGACTTGGTGCCGGCGGCGTCGATGTAGACCGTCGAGTGCGCGGGCCAGAAGTCCTGCGGCCGCCAGCGCACCTCGGTGTCGCTGATCCAGTAGAACCGGCCCGGCACCGGCGGGTTCGAGGTGATGTGGATGGCCGACTCGGCCAGCGGCTTGTTGGCGATCGGCCGCTGGAACGTGATGATGATCGGCTTGGCCACACCCACCAGCGCGCCGTTGACCGGGTTGAACGACGGCGGCAGGAACGGCGGCTGCCCGCGGAACGGGGTCGGGTTCTGGCCGGCCGGGGTGCCCTCGGGAACGGGCAGCGGCGGGCCGTCGACCCCGCCCGGGAACACCCGCTCGAGCTCCACCGCCGGATCCGGCCGGGCCGGGGCCGCAGCGGCCTCGACGGCCGGGCCGGCGGCGGCGGGATCGCCCGGGACGGCCGGGTCTGCCGGTGCGGGCGGCGGCGGTGGCGGCGCCGGCTGCGCGACCGTCGCCGGCGCGCCGACCAGTGCTCCGACCATGCCGGCCACCAGCGCCGCGGTGGCCAGCCTCCCCCTTGTCCGCCACTGCATACCTTGATCCTCCCGTTACGAAAACTTCATCCAGTCTGGCACAGCGCCCGATCCGGCCCGCGACCGCAAACCGGCCACCTGGGTGTTTATCGCCCCTGGCAACTTTGCGTTACCGGCGCTGGCAGGCTGGACGCCATGATCGTGGCGTTCAGTGTCAGCCCCGTCGGCGGCGACGAGACCGGCGGTGTGGCCGAGGCGGTGGCCGAGGCCGTCCGGGTGGTGCGCGAGTCCGGCCTGCCGAACGAGACCAATGCGATGTTCACCAACATCGAGGGCGAGTGGGACGAGGTGATGGCCGTGGTCAAGCGTGCCGTGGACGCGGTGGCGCGGGTGTCCCCGCGGGTGAGCCTGGTGCTCAAGGCCGATATCCGGCCCGGCTTCACCGGTCAGCTCACCGCCAAGGTGCAGCGGCTCGAGCAGCTGCTGGACGGGGATCCGGCCTAGGACCGCACCAGCCGGGCGATCGCCGCCGAGGCCTCGGCGAGCTTGGCCTCGGCCTCCTCGCCGCCGGCGGTCACCGCGTGGCGCACGCAGTGGCCGAGGTGTTCGTCGAGCAGCGCCAGCGCCACCGACTGCAGGGCGCTGTTGACCGCGCTGATCTGGGTGAGGATGTCGATGCAGTACTTGTCCTCGTCGATCATCCGGGCGATCCCCCGGACCTGCCCCTCGATGCGCCGCAGCCGCTTGGCGTATTCCTCCTTCTGCGGCGAGTAGCCGTGGGTCACCGGTCCTCCAACATGGCGCGCATCTCGTCGATCTCGGCCCGCTGAGCGCCGATGATCTGCCGGGCCAACCGCCTGGCGTCCGGGTCGGTACCGTCGGCGAGTTCGGCCTCGGCCATCGCGACCGCCCCCTCGTGGTGGGCGATCATCGACCGCAGCCACAGCACCTCGAACGCCGCGCCACGCTCCTCGCGCAACCGCGCCATGGTCGCCTCGTCGACCATCCCGGGCATGTGGGCGTGGTCGCCGTGCCCGGGGTGCGTCCCGGCGCCGGCGTCGACTCCCCACCGCGCCAACAGCTCGCGCAGCTGTCGGATCTCGGGCTCCTGGGCGGCGGCGATCCGGTCGGCCAGCGCCCGCAGCGCGGGATCGGTGGAGCGGTCCGGCACCAGCGCGGCCAGTTCCAGCGCCTGCTCGTGGTGGGGGATCATCTGCGTGGCGAACGTGACGTCGTGCTCGTCGAATTCGGCCGACGCCCCGGCGTCGGGGACCCGCGTCGTGGTGTGCTGCCCGTCGTGACCGGACTCGGCGGCCCGGTCCTGACCGCAGGACACCAGCAGCAGCGCGGCGGCCGGCGCGACGGCGCCGGCGACGAGACGAACGAACGGCGACCGCATGCCCCGAGCCTACCCCCAATACCCCGAGGGGGTATATAAATCGTTTTTGCCACGACAAACGCCGGGGGCATACTTGCTCCATGCCCTCTGACAGCCCGGATATGAAGCCCCGCAGCCGCGACGTCACCGACGGCCTGGAGCGGGCGGCCGCACGCGGCATGCTGCGCGCGGTCGGCATGAAGGACGAGGATTTCGCCAAGCCGCAGATCGGCGTCGCCTCGTCGTGGAACGAGATCACCCCGTGCAACCTGTCGCTGCAGCGGCTGGCGCAGTCGGTCAAGCAGGGGGTGCACGCGGCCGGCGGCTTCCCGCTGGAGTTCGGCACCATCTCCGTCTCCGACGGCATCTCGATGGGCCATGAGGGCATGCATTTCTCGCTGGTGTCCCGCGAGGTGATCGCCGACAGCGTGGAGACCGTGGTGCAGGCCGAGCGGCTCGACGGCACCGTGCTGCTGGCCGGCTGCGACAAGTCCATCCCGGGCATGCTGATGGCCGCGGCCCGGCTGAACCTGGCGTCGGTGTTCCTCTACAACGGCTCGATCATGCCGGGCATCGCCAGGCTCACCGACGGCACCGAGAAGGAAGTCACCATCATCGACGCCTTCGAGGCGGTCGGCGCGTGCGTGCGCGGCCTGATGTCGCGGGAGGACGTCGACCGCATCGAGCGCGCCATCTGCCCGGGTGAGGGTGCCTGCGGCGGCATGTACACCGCCAACACCATGGCCAGCGCCGCCGAGGCGCTCGGCATGTCGCTGCCCGGCTCGGCCTCGCCGGTGGCCGTCGACAAGCGTCGCGACGAGTACGCCCGCCGCTCCGGCGAGGCGGTCATCGAGCTGCTGCGCCGCGGCATCACCGCCCGCGACATCCTCACCAAGGAGGCGTTCGAGAACGCCATCGCGGTGGTGATGGCGTTCGGCGGGTCGACCAACGCGGTGCTGCACCTGCTGGCCATCGCCTACGAGGCCGACGTGAAGCTGACCCTGGAGGACTTCACCCGGATCAGCAGGAAAGTGCCGCACATCGCCGACGTGAAGCCGTTCGGCCGGTACGTGATGAAGCACGTCGACGAGATCGGCGGCGCGCCGGTGGTGATGAAGGCGCTGCTCGACGCCGGGCTGCTGCACGGCGACTGCCTGACCGTGACCGGCAGGACGATGGCCGAGAACCTCGCCGAGCTCGACCCGCCGGCCCCGGACGGCAAGGTGCTGCGCACCCTGGACAACCCGATCCACCCGACCGGCGGCATCACGATCCTGCACGGCTCGCTGGCCCCGGAGGGCGCGGTGGTCAAGTCCGCCGGCTTCGACTCGTCGGTGTTCGAGGGCACCGCGCGGGTGTTCGACCGGGAGCGCGCCGCGATGGACGCCCTCGAGGACGGCACCATCCAGGCCGGCGACGTGGTCGTGATCCGCTACGAGGGCCCCAAGGGCGGCCCCGGTATGCGGGAGATGCTGGCCATCACCGGCGCGATCAAGGGCGCCGGGCTGGGCAAGGACGTGCTGCTGCTCACCGACGGCCGGTTCTCCGGCGGCACCACCGGCCTGTGCGTGGGGCACGTCGCGCCGGAGGCCGTCGACGGCGGCCCGATCGCGTTCCTGCGCGACGGTGACCGGATCCGCCTCGACGTCGCCAACGGCACGCTCGACGTGCTCGTCGATCCGGAGGAGTTCGAGGCGCGCAAGGTGGGCTTCAAGCCGCTGCCGCCGCGCTACACCACCGGCGTGCTGGCCAAGTACACCAAGCTGGTGAAGTCGGCCAACGTCGGCGCGGTCTGCGGCTGACGAACGTGCTGCCCGGCCGGGGCGGGGTGACCCGTCCCGGCCGGGTGCGTTTCAGCGCCCGGCGACGTCGGGATGGCCCGGGATGTGCTCGTCGTCGATGAGCCGGCGGATCGGGGTGCCGTGCGAGGCGTGGTGGCCCAACACGTCGTTGGCGCAGTCCGGGTGGGCGTCGAAGTGCACCGCCCGCGCCGACGACCGCGACGTCGACGTTGCCGGCGCGCAGGTCGTCCTGGTTCAGGCAGAGCGGCACCCCGAACAGCGTGGCGATGCCGCCGTAGGCCGGCGTAAAGCGGTAGCGGCGCAGGTCGATCGGGCCTGCACGATAAGGTGTTTGCGCACGCAACTTGGTGGAGACCGGGACGGCTCAGCGGTCAGCGCACGACGGCGAGCGCGAAACCGTCCCAGCCCTTGGCGCCGACGGTCTGGATCGCCGCGGTGTCCAGCCGCGGGTGCTCCCCCATCATCCCGAGCATGTCGCGCACGGCCCGGGCCTGCGCGTCGTCGGGTGCGGGGTCCAGGACGCGGCCGAACCGGGCGATGTTGTCGACGACGATGACGGTGCCGGGCCGGCCGAGCCGGACCGCCCACTCCACGTAGGCGCTGTTGTTCTCCTTGTCGGCGTCGATGAACGCCAGGTCGTAGACGTCACCGCGGGCGGCCAGGGTGGGCAGGGTGTCCAGGGCGGCGCCGACGAGGATCTCCACCCGGTCGGCCACCCCGGCACGGTCCAGGTTGGCACGCGCCACCTCGGCGTGCGCCGGCTCGTACTCGAGGGTGACGACGCGCCCGTCCGGCCCGACGCCGCGGGCGAGGTTGATGGTGCTGTAGCCGGCCAGCGTGCCGATCTCCAGCACCCGGCGCGCCCCGGCGATGCGGGCCAGCAGCTGCAGCAGCCGGCCGTGCTGGGCCGAGACCTCGATGGCCGGCATGCCGGCGGCCTGCGCGGACTCCCGGGCCGCGACGAGGGCGTCGTCCTCGGTGTGCAGCAGGCGGGTGAACAGCGCGTCGAGATCCTTGGGTTCGGGTGCGGTCACGGTGCCCACGCTAGCGGTCATCGCCGGGCGACGAGGGACATCAGTTCGGTGCCGTCGTCGGACAGCCGGACCAGGGTGTCGTTCACCCGCCAGACCCGGCCGAGGCCCGGTCGTTTCGGCAGTCGCCACAGGATCTCGCAGGTGTTCAGGTCGGCGGCCTTCAACACGATCGGCGCCGCCGGGTTGGTCACCGCGAACACCGCCACCTGCCCGTCGGTCCCCAGATACTTGTACATGTCCAGCTCGCAGGTCGGCCCACGTTCCCCGGCGCGCAGGTCGAACTGCGCCCACTTGGGGAAATGCGGATCGCCCCGGAAGACGAAGAGCGTCGACCCGACCAGCCGTGCCGACGCGAGCGAGTCGTGTGCCGGCAGTTTCAGCAACGGGCGCCCGTCCGGGGTGAAGACCACCCAGTCCTTGCGCCACATGCCGATCGGCAGGTCGGCGTCGAGTACGAGCCCGCCGGGGAACCGCACCCGGTTGAGCTCCCGGCCGTCGCCGGTGAAGAACCGGAGCTCGTTGTCGGCCGGCATGCCGCCGGGCGGCCCCATCTCGACCGCGAACCCACCGGGGTAGATCGCGGCATCGCCCGGGAGGTAGTCGGCCTCGGGCTGCGGACCGACCACGCTGCCGTCCGCCAGGGACACCACCGCCATGTGGCTGTCCTGGCGAACGCCCGTCCACAGCCTGGTCAGCGGGGACGGCGGGCGGTAACCCGGGCTGAGGTCACCGACCCGAACGCCCGGCACGTACCAGGTCAGTTCGGCACGCGGCCCCACCCCGAACACGCCGTCGTTGGTGGTTGCGACGGCGTACCCCGAGTCGGCGCGCAGCACCGGAGCACCGGGCCCGCGGCCGACCTCGGTGGGGCCGGTGTAGGTCACCGCACCGGTGCGGTCGTCCACCACCCAGGCGATGTGGTCCTGTGCGGTGTCGCGCACGCAGAGCACCATGGTGGGGCCGTTCACGACGCAACTCGGCGTGCCGGAATCCGCAACGTCGAGGGGGAGCGCGGGAAACAGCGCCCTGCCGGTGCCTACGTCCACACCGACCAGCCACCACTGCGGCCCGGCGTCGTCGTCGCGGCCGGCGAGGAAGTAGACGTGGTCGCCGATCGTGCCGACGAGCGGTCCGCGGGAGTCGGTGGTGAAGATCCGGCTCCCGGAAGGCAATCCGAGGTCCCCGACGCGCAACCGCCAGCCCGGCACCGGCGGCAGCCGCATGTGCTCCGCGAGCGGTTGCTGGGCGGGTGGCTGCCAGTCGCGACGCGCGGCGGCGGTGGGATCGCGCGGCCACCAACGGATGCCGATGCCGGCGAGGACCAGGAGCACCACGGCGCCGACCGCGAGCATCCGGATCGTCCTGCCGCGCCGACCCTTCGGCCGCGGCCGGGCGCGGTTCACGGCCGGTCTCCGGTGTGCCGATCGGCGAACGCCGCGGCGATCTGCCGATGCACCGCTTCGGGCGACGGCAGGGCGGAGGCATGTTCGAGGAGGAACGCGGTCTCGTGCCGGTCGTGGCCCAGCTCGGACATGCGCTGCAGAACCAGGGCGTGCAGCGCTGATCGCGCGCGTCGCTGTGCGAGCACGGCAACGGTCCGCACTTCTTCGGCGAGCTGCCGCTCGGTCATGGATGCCGCCGACGGCGCCAGTTCGATGCCGTGGACGTTGCCGGCGAGTTCGGCGCTGACCCAGACGCTGCCTTCGGGATTCCCGAGCGTGAACAGCAGGGTGGTCGGCTCCGGTTCGCCGTCCCCGTCGTCGGCTCCGTCCCACGGCCGGTACCCGGGGTTCACAGCGCACAACGGCCGATCCGTTCGGACTCCCGCCAGTCGGTGTCGGTGTAGTTGGCGGCGGCCTGCAGTAGCCGGTCCCGGAGATCGACGGATTTCCGGTACATGATCCGCAGCGCCGCGACGCGCTCGGACTCCGCGGCGTTCGCAGCGAGATTCGCTGCAGCACAGGCGATACCGTGCGTTCGCCACATTTCGCCGGCAAACCCGCGCGCGACCCGTCCGGCGGCGAGCAGGCGGCCGCTCGTCGCATCGTGGTTGCCGGCGAGTGCAGCGAGGTGCTCGGTGACGACCCGGAGATTGTCTTCCCGTCCCGACATGATCCGTCGTTCCTCCCTTACGTTCCCGGACCTTGGCCGTCCTCGTAGAGCTGTGCCGGTATCTCGGTCCGGTCGTGCGGGATCGGCACTGCGGGTGGGTATTCGACAGCCGGCCCGCGACGCCGCGGCGCCTCGAACGGGTTGTCGCCCAGGCGTTTCGGCAGGTCGTCCAGCTCGGGACCGAAGGGGGCGCAACCGCGCTGCGGGTCGTCCTCCGGCGGAGGTTCGTACTGCCCCGCCCGGTATCCGCCCAGCGCCCGGCGGATGTCGAACGCGTTCTCGACCGCTCGCGTGATGAGCCCGGCCAGGACGAGGTCCGCGGCGCCGAGGGTCGCCGCGGCGGTCGCCGAGTCCACCATCAGCTTGACCGCGGCACCCCCGGGCACGGCGGAAAGCCAGGACGTCGCGAGGTCGAAATCGGCGAGGAAATCCAGCTTGCCGGTGAGATCCTGCCTGGCTTCGGTCACCTGTCGCGCCTGCCGGTCGAGGATGGCCGGCATCTCCCGGTCGCTGTCGAGCACGCGGAACACCCGTTTCCGCTGTTCCCCGGCCCGGCGCCGGTAGACCTTCGCGGCGGCGCCGTCCCAGCGGTCCTCGGCGGGATCGGTCCCCCACAGGATCTCGCGCGTCTCGGTGAGCAGTCCCACCGACCGCCGGAACGTCGCACCGTCGACCGGCTCCCCGAATCCGGTGGTGGCCCGCATCCCGGCGATCACCACCTGAGCCGCAACCAGGGGCGCGGAGGTCGCCGACGTGAACGGCAGCGCCCCGATCGCCATGCCGGCGCGGTCGAACAGGCTCGGCCCCATCGACATCTGCCCGAAGCCGCCGAGACGGCCGAGGGACGTTGCGGCGCGGTCGGCAACGGTGCGGGCGGCGTCCACCGCGTCCCCGACCAGATCGAAATCCCCCACGAACCGGTCCCTCCCCCCTGCACGTGGGCAGAATAACCACGCCCGGGCAGGGGTCGGTGACACCAATTTCCCCGGCCCGCCCCGTCCCACGCGCATCGAGATCGACGTTCGGGCGGATTCCTCTCGCACTTTTCCGCCCGTTTGTCCCTTTGGGCGCTGGGGCTAGCGGGCGCCCTCGCGGGCGTAGACCAGGCGCAGCACGTGGCCGACCTCGGGGCCCATCACCAGCCCGGCCAGCTCGCAGAGGGCGGCGGTGAACACCGGGCCGTGCGGCGGGGGTTCGGGGCTCAGGTGGTGGGCGAGCTCGTGCAGCACCACGAGTTCCCGCAGCGCCCACCGGCTCTGCTGTTCGGGCACGGCGATCACCGCGCCGTCGGTCTCGTAGTGCGCGGCGGTGGCCCCGCGCCGGGGCCGCACCGTCACCGGGCCGGCCGCCGGCCAGCGCTCGCGCACCGCCGGCAGCGCGAGCACCTGGTCGACGTAGCGCTGCACCGCCTCCACCGAGGCGAACCGGGCCTCCGGCGGCAGCGTCAGTTGCGTACCGAAGAACTCCACCACCCGGTTGCCGTGCTCGGCGGCGCGGTCGAACAGCGTGCGGACGAACTGTTCGGCCGCATACACCTTGGCGCGCTGGCTGTCGCGGCTCACCGCTCCAGGATGCCCCGCGGCCCGGCCAGTTCCGGGCTGGGGCCCAGGCGCGCCTGCCGGGCCGCCCGGTCCCCGGCCCGCCGCGCCGCCGACGAGTAGCCGGCGGTGGCGCTGGTGGGCCGCCAGGTGCCGCGCGCGGTGGAGGTCTGGCGGTAGAAGTCGCGCAGCTCGATGTCCTTGTCCCGCAGGGCGAGCGCGGTGCCGGGGTTGCTGTCGGACGGCCCGGTGGCCTCGGCGCGGGCCTGCTCGCGTGCCTCGGCGAGCCGGCGGCCGATGCGCGCGGCGTAGGCCAGCTGGAAGTTGATCCGGGCGGTGATGGTCGGGGTGGGCCGGTGCGCCCCGGAGGCGATGTAGGCCTCCGACGCCTTGACCATCTGGGTGACCAGGCTGGCGTAGAGCGCGTGGGTGGCGTCGATGTCCTCCGGGAAGCCGTAGGCCAGCACGAACGAGGAGTTCGACGCCACATCGCATTTCACGTCGTTGGCGGCGGCGATGCCGACGAACAGCTGCACGAAGGTACGCAGTCCGCGGGTCCCCGGCTCGCCGATGGTGATGGTGCGCTGCACCGGCTGCTGGGCCTTGGTGCGCTGCTGGCCGTGCGCCCGCGCCACCGCCAGATCGATCGAGGCCGCGGTGGCCAGCCGCTGCGCGGCCGCCATGAACGCCTCGGCCTCGTGCGGGTTGTCGGTGCCCTCGGCCTTGCGCAGCAGAGCGGCGATGCGCGACAGCGTCTTGTCACTCATGGCGCCCACGGTAAGGGAGGGCACCGACGGGCGGGCACCGGCCGCGCATCACCTGTGGACGAACCCGTCGAGGGCCTTGACCAGTTGTGGGGAGAGCGGGTCCTGGCTGGCGTAGTTGCCGACGTTGTCGGTCGGGTCGTCGCGCAGCACGTGGTTGACCCCCTTGAGCTCCACCACGGTCAGGTCGGTGTGCCCGAGCGCGTCGATCAGCGGCCGCTCCGCCGCGCAGTCGGCCTGCCCGTCGGCGTCCGAGCAGGTCAGCAGCACCGGGGTGCCGGCCGGCACGCGCGCCGCCAGGGCCAGCGGGTCGACGGCGTCGGCCTCGGCGACCGCCTGCACGTTGCCCGGGTTGAGGATGGCGCTCAGCCCGGCCGGCAGTTGGTTGGGCGCGGTGCCGGTGCTGCGGACCTGTTCCACGGCGGCCAGCCAGGCGTCGAGCACCTGGTTCGCCTCGGCCGGGTCGGTGCCGGCGGCCAGGGCGGCGTCCCGGTCGGCCCGCACACGGGCGGTGATGATGTCCAGGTAGCGGCCGGGCAGCGGTTGCAGCAGCCCCAGGGCGTGGATGCGCGGCGCGCCGGCGGTGGTGTCGCCGGCCAGCGCCAGGGCGTGCACCGCGCCCTCGCCGAGCCCGTAGACCGAGATGCGGTCCGGGTCGGTGCCGGGCTGCTCGGCCAGGAACCGCACCGCCGCGCCGGCGCCGGCGGTGTAGACCGCGCTGCCCACCTGCGCCGGGTTGTCGGCGTAGGGGCCCAGGCCGGTCCTGCCGGTGCCGACCTTGTCGTAGCGCAGGCTGGCCACCCCGCGCTCGGCGAGCAGTTCGGCCAGCTGGCGCATGTTGCCGATGGCGCCGGCCACCGCGTTGTCGCCGTTGCGGTCGGTGTTGCCGGACTCGGAGATGAGCAGCGCGGCGGGCACCCGGCCGGCGGCGTCGTCGTAGCGGTAGCTGCCGTGGATGGTCAGCCCGTCGGCCTCGAAGCTCACCTCGCGGTCGGTCCAGCTGTCCGCCGCGTCCCGCGAGCCGCACCCGGCCAAGCCGACGGTGAGCGAGACGACCACGGCGGCAAGACGTTTCACAGCCTGTCCTCGATCCAGGAGACGACGTCGCCGAGCACCTGCTCGCGTTCGGGCTCGTTGAACACCTCGTGGTACAGGCCCGGGTAGACCTTCAGCTCCACGTCGGTGCCGCCCACGTGCCGCACCAGTCGGCGGCTGCCGTCCACCGGCACCAGCTTGTCGGTGTCGCCGTGCACCACCAGCAGCGGCGCGGTGAGCGCCCGGGCGCGCTGCGGCATCGTCTCGCCGACCTCCAGCAGGGCGCGGGCGATGCCGGCGGGCAGCTTGCCGTGGTGCACCAGCGGGTCGGCGTGGTAGGCGGCGACCACCTGCGGGTCGCGGGAGACCGCGTCGGTGTCCAGCGCCTGCACCGGCAGCCCGGGGGCGATCCGGCCCAGCACCTTGGCCAGCGCCACGAGCAGCGGCGACACCCCGGTGCGGGCGTCGACGGCCGGCCCGGACAGCACCATGGCGGTGTAGTCGTCGGGGTGCTCGACGCCGTAGGCGAACACGATGCCCCCGCCCATGCTGTGGCCGAGTACGACGCGCGGCAGCGTCGGGTGCTCGGCGGCGGCGATGCCCACCAGGGCGTGGAAGTCGGTGGTGTACTCGCTCATGTCGCCCAGGCGCACCCGCTTGCCGCCGGAGCGGCCGTGGCCGCGGTGGTCGAGCGCGTAGACGATCAGCCCGGCGTCGCCGAACCGGTTGGCGACGTGGTCGTAGCGGCGGGCGTGCTCACCGAACCCGTGGGCGAGCACCACCACCCCGCGCGGCGTGGTCTGCGGGGTCCAGACGTCGTAGACGATGCGGATCCCGCCGACACCGTCGAAGCTGCGTTCGCTACGGGTAGAGGGCACGTGGCGAGACTAACGGGGTGCCGGATTGTCGGTCATCTCAGTAGGCTCGTCGCTGTGACGGTGCTCGCCGCGGCGCGAGGTGACGGCGCCGACGACGCGTTTCCCGCCGAGGCCGACCGGTACCGGCGGGAACTCCTGGCGCACTGCTACCGGATGACCGGGTCGCTGCACGACGCCGAGGACCTGGTCCAGGAGACCTACCTGCGGGCCTGGCGGGCCTACAAGACCTTCCGCGGCGAGTGCTCGCTGCGCACCTGGTTGTACCGGATCGCCACCAACACCTGCCTGTCGGCACTGGAGGGTCACCGGCGCCGGCCGCTGCCCACCGGGCTGGGCGCCCCGGCCGCCGACCCCACCGCCGAGCTGCACACCGACACCGAGGTGCCGTGGCTGGAACCGCTGCCGGACCCCCAGCCGGACCCGGCCGAGGTGGTCGGTTCGCGGGAGACGGTGCGGCTGGCGTTCGTCGCCGCGCTGCAGCACCTGCCGCCGCGCCAGCGCGCGGTGCTGCTGTTGCGCGAGGTGCTGCAGTGGTCGGCCGCGGAGGTCGCCGCGGCACTGGACACCTCCACGGCGGCGGTCAACAGCCTGCTGCAGCGGGCTCGGGCCCAGCTCGACCGGGTCGGCCCGAGCGCCCAGGACCGGCTCGTCCCGCCGGACTCCCCACAGGCCCGCGAGCTGCTCGACCGCTACATCGCCGCCTTCGAGGCCTACGACATCGACGGGCTGGTACGGCTGTTCACCGACGACGCGGTCTGGGAGATGCCGCCGTTCACCGGCTGGTACCGGGGCCCGCGCACCATCGCGACGCTGATCAAGCACAACTGCCCGGCCGAGCGGGCCGGCGACATGCGGCTGCTGCCGCTGACCGCCAACGGCCAGCCGGCCGCGGCGATGTACATGATCAACCGGGACACCGGGAGACACGAACCCTTCCAGCTGCACGTCATCGAGCTCGGCCCGGACGGGGTGGGCCACGTGGTGGCCTTCCTCGACGCCGCCCTGTTCACGAAGTTCGGTCTGCCGGACCGGTTTCCGCGCTGACCCGGGCCGTGTCCAGGCGGGCCAGCACGGTGTCGACGACGGCGCCGAACGTCCGCAGCTGTTCGCCGTCCAGTCCGGCGAACACGATGTCGCGCACCAGTTCGGCATGCCCCGGGGCGGCCCGGTCCAGCGCGCGCCGGCCGGCCGGGGGGATTTCGACGACGCGGCCGCGGCGGTCCTCGGCACTGCCGCGGCGGGCCACCAGCCCGCGGTCGCACATCCGCCGCAGCTGGTGCGAGAGCCGGCTCTGCTCCCAGCCCAGCCGGGCGCCGAGCGCGTTCACGCGCAGCGGCCCCTGCTCGGCGAGCGCCACCAGCACCTCGTAGTCGGCCAGCGACAGCCCGCAGTCGCGCTGCAACTGCCGGTGCATCGCGGTCTGCAGCCCGGACACCATCGCCAGGTACCCGCGCCAGACGCGCTGCTGCTCGGCGGACAACCACACGGGAATACATGACACATCATGAGAGTTGTGGTGTCCAGGACCGGCCGCCTAGGCTGGCCCGCTACAAGGGGTGATTGCCATGACCACGACCGCCGAGCGCATCGAGATCCACCGCGCCGAAGACCGCTTCGCCACCCGGATCGACTGGCTGGACTCGCGCCATTCGTTCTCGTTCGCGCACCACTACGACCCGGCCAACACCCACCACGGGCTGCTGCTGGTCAACAACGACGACATCATCACCCCGGGCGCGGGCTTCGAGACCCATCCGCACCGCGACATGGAGATCGTCACCTGGGTGCTGCGCGGCTCACTGGTGCACCAGGACTCCGAGGGCAATGCCGGGGTGATCTATCCCGGTCTGGCGCAACGCATGTCGGCCGGCCGCGGCATTCTGCACTCGGAGAAGAACGACTCCTGGACCCTCACCGGCGGGCCCGAGCACAACGAGCCGGTCCGGCTGATCCAGATGTGGGTGGTGCCCGACGAACGCGGACTGACCCCGGGCTACCAGCAGCTCGAGGTCGAGGACGAACTGCTGCGCGGCGGGCTGGTGACGATCGCCTCCGGCATGCCCAGACACCGCAACAGCACCGCGATCACCATCCACAACCGCTTCGCCGCGCTGCATGTCGCCCGGATGGCGCCGGGGCAGACCGTCGAGTTGCCGCAGGCCCGCTACCTGCACCTGTTCATCGCCCGCGGCGAGGTCGGCCTGGAGGGTGCCGGCGCGCTCGGCGAGGGCGACGCGGTGCGGTTCACCGCCTCCGGCGGCCGGCGCGTCACCGCCGCCGCGCCGGCCGAGATCCTGGTCTGGGAGATGCACGCGGGCATGTTCGAGGGCTGACGCCCCGCCCGGCAGAATCCGACCCGCCGGGCCCGCCCGGCAAACGGACCCGCTCCCGCTGTCAACCGGTCGGGACCGCATCGGTGCCCGATCGAAACCGCACTGTTACCAATGTTGACAGTGTTATTGGTGTGGCTATTGTGGGCTCGGATGTCTTCGACGGAGGATGGTCGTGCCGGGTCCAGCAACCATGTTCAGGCCCCTGGCCCGTGGTCTGGCCAGGGTGGCCGCGGTGGTCACGCTGTGCGCCCTGACCGCCGGGCTGGGCACCCTCGGCGCCCCGCGGGCCGGCGCCTCTGACGCCAAGGCGTTGCTGCTGGCGGCCATCGCCAACACCAAGGGCAGCTACCTCGTCTACAACTTCGGCGGCCAGTTCGCCGCGCCGTTCCAGTCCGCCGACGGCCGCCAGTACACGCTGAACAACGGCGGGCACCTGCTCACCATCAAGAACGCCTCGGCGCGGCTGCGGCCCCGGCTGCTCGTCGATACCCACCAGGGGTTCCAGGCCCGCTGCGAGCGCGACCCGCGGGCCCGCACCGGCGAGGGCCTGCTGCAGGCCGCCGAGACCTACGCCCCGCTGCAGGCCTGGCAGCTGCTGGGCAAACCGACCATCGCGGTCAACGCGAACTTCTTCGACGTGCGGCCGCAGCGCGGCGGCTCATGGCGGGAGACCGGCTGCTCCTCGCCGCTGGGCGCCTACGTCGACAACACCCGCGGCCTGGGCCGGGCCAACGCCGCGGTCACCGGCACCATCGCCTACGCCGGCAAGCAGGGCCTGTCCGGCGGCGACGAACGCTGGACCGCGCTGGCCACGATGATCCTGCCCGCCGGCGGCGCCCCCTACGTGGTGATGCCGAAGGGGCCGCAGGACTACGACGCGGCCTCCCCGGTGGTGACCCGGCTGGTGGAGTCCGGGGCGCGGTTCGTCGCGGTGGCCGGACTCGGGCTGCTCGCCCCCGGCGACACCGACCAGCTCAACGACCCGGGCCCCAGCGCGGCCCGCACCGCGATCGGCTACAACTCGGCCGCCGACCAGCTCTACGTCTTCCAGGGCGGCAGCTACACCCCCGACCAGATGCAGGACCTGTACCGGGCGCTGGGCGCCGACCACGCCATCCTGCTCGACGGCGGCGGGTCGTCGGCGATCGTGCTGCGCCGCTACGGCGGCGGCATGTGGAGCGGCGCCGGCGCCCCGCGCGGCAGCTGCGACACCCGCGAGGTGCTGTGCGACTCCCGGGAGCGCGCGCTGCCGAGCTGGCTGGCCTTCGACTGAGCACCGCCCGCCGGCGACACCGCCCGTCAATCCCGGGGCCGGCCGGCGCGTCGTGAGACGATCGCTGTCCAAGTGAACGGCTACGCGACTGCCCCACGACCGGCTTCCCGACGCGGCACGCCCGTGGGCGGGCGGCGCAGGCTACCCCGCACCGGGTTCCGCCCCGGGGAGTTCCGCCCCGACATCGAGGGGCTGCGCGCGGTCGCGGTGCTCGCGGTCGTGCTGTTCCACGCCGGGCTGCCCGGGACGGGCGGCGGGTTCGTCGGCGTGGACGTCTTCTTCGTCATCTCCGGCTTCCTCATCACCGGGATGCTGTTCGACGAGGCCGCCCGCACCGGCACCGTGCAACTGGCCCGGTTCTACGGCGCGCGGGCGCGGCGGCTGCTGCCGGCCGCCGCCACGGTGCTCATCGTCACCGTGGTCGGGGCGGTGCTGCTGCTGCCGCCGCTGCAGGCCCGTTCGGTCATCGCCGACGGCATCGCCGGCGCCCTCTACGTCGGCAACTACCGGTTCGCCGTCGAGGGCACCGACTACCTGGCCGCCGAGGCACCCTCGCCGCTGCAGCACTACTGGTCGCTGGGTGTGGAGGAGCAGTTCTACCTGGTGTGGCCGACGCTGATCCTGGCCGTGGTGTGGTTGCGCGGCCGCACCACCCACCGCGCCGGGGTGGAGGCGATGCGCTCCCCGGTGCCCTACCTGGTGGTGCTCGGCGCGCTGGCGGCGCTGTCGCTGGCGGCGTGTGTGGTGTGCACCCGGATCTGGCCGGCCTGGGCGTTCTTCGGGCTGCCGACCCGGGCCTGGGAGCTGGCTGCGGGTGGGCTGCTGGCGCTCACCGCGCACCGGTGGCGCCGGCTCACCGGCCCGCAGGCCGCGCTGGTCGGCTGGGTTGGCCTGGGGCTGATCGTCGCGGCCTGTTCGACGCTGTCGGAGTCCACCCCCTACCCGGGAACCGCCGCCCTGCTGCCGGTGCTGGGCACCGTGCTGGTGATCGGGGCGGGCTGCGCGTTCCCGGATCTGGGGGCGGGCCGGTTCCTGTCCTGGCGCACCATGCGCGCGCTCGGGCGGGTGTCCTACTCCTGGTACCTGTGGCACTGGCCGGTGCTGCTGCTCGGCCCGGTGCTGCTGGGCACCACGGTCGGGCTGCCCGGTCGGCTGGGCCTGGTGCTGGCGTCGCTGGGGCTGGCGATCCTGACCCTGCACACCATCGAGAATCCGGCCCGCTTCGCCGCGGCGCTGCGCTCCTCGGCCGGGCGCAGCCTGGCGCTGGGTGGGGTCGCCACGGCCGCCGCGGTGTGTGCCGGGCTGGTGCTGCTGTCCCTGCGGCCGGTGCCGACCGGTCAGGGCGAGGCCCCGGCGCCCGCCGCGATCGCCGCACCCGCCCCGACCACGTCGTCGGCCGCCCCGAAGCCGCCCAGTCCCGCCGAGCGGATCATGGCGGCGGTGGCCGCCCCGGCCAACCTGGGCCCGGTGCCGGCCAACCTCACCCCGTCGCTGGCGGCGGCACCGGCGGCCAAGCCCGCGATGTTCACCAACGGCTGTGTGCGGTCCTGGCGCGAGGTCGGGGTGCCCGACTGCGTGTCCGGCGACCCGGCGGGGCGGACCACCGTCGTGCTGTTCGGCGACTCGCACGCGGCGATGTGGGAGTCGGCGCTCAACCCGATCGCCGAACAGGCGCACTGGCGGCTGCAGACCTTCGGCAAGGTGACCTGCCCGCCGCAGCAGTTGGCCATCACCAGCCCATACCTGGGCCGCGCCTACACCGAGTGCCGCAGCTGGCGCGAACAGGTGCTGGCCCGGCTGCGTTCCGCCCCGCCGCACCTGGTGGTGCTGGACATGTCCCGCCGCTACGGTGCCGACTTCGGTTTCACCTCCTACGACAAGGCCTGGGTGGCCGGGCTCGGCACGCTGGTGGGTGAGTTGCGCCGGCTCGGCTCCGAGGTGCTCGTGCTGGGCCCGGTGCCCGACCCGCACAGCACCGTGCCGACCTGCCTGTCGGCGCACATGCGCGACGCCGGGGCGTGCTCGCCGGTGCGGTCGGCGGCACTGAACGCCGACGGGATCGCCGCGGAGGCCGCCGCCACCAGGGCCGCCGGCGGCCATTACGCGGATCTCGGTGACCTGTTCTGCACCGCGCGGCGCTGCCCGGTGGTGGTCGGCAACACCCTGGTGTTCCGCGACGACAACCACATCACCATGGAGTACGCCGCGCTCGTCGCGCCGGTGCTCGCCGAGCACATCCGCGCCGCCCTGGCCTGACGGCCCGGTCTATCGGGTCCCGCCGGCCCCGGCGCGCTCGGCGCCGCGGCCGGTTGCGCGGTCCTCGGCCCGGTGCTTGCCGTGGTAGTCCCCGGCCCGGACCCGGGTCCCGACCCCGGCCTTGGCCGCAGTTCCGGCCCCACCGGGCTTGGCGGTACTGCCGGGCTTGGCGACCTGGCCGGTACGCACCCGGTGCCGGCCGTTCCCGGTGCCGGCGCCGTCGCCGGGCTGGTTCCCACCCGGCTCGGCGGATTCGCTCGGGCGGTCGTCACTGCCCTCGGCGGGATCCGGCCCGGTGCCGGGGTCGGCCGGCCCGTTCCCGGGCTCCGGTTCGGTCGGCGCGTTCCCCTCGCCGTCGGAGGGTTCGGTCGGCTGGGCCGGCTCGGTCGGCGGGGTCGGTTGGGCCGGTTGGGTGCCCTCCGCCGGGGGCGTCGACTCCGCGAACGTCGGTGCGGCGGCGGTCGTGTCGGCCGGCTCCGGCTCGAACGGTTCGCTGTGCTGCCGCTCCGACACACCACCGGTATCCGGATCCTCGACCACGGGGAGCTGCTCGCCCTGCTCGGGGGCGGCTGCCGCGGCGGCGCCGAACCCGTTCAGCGGCCCCGGGTTCGGATCGGGCAGCAGCCCGACGCCGAGGAAGGACCGGGCGAACCCGTCGACCAGGGCGGCCAGCACGTCGATCGGCACCCGCAGCCACTGCTCCGGGGTCAACGGGGGCAGGGTGAAGAACCCGGTGGGCACGCCGGCCTCGTCGAGCCCGCGGTCGTAGCCGGCGGCCGGGTCGACGTCGGTGTAGCCGAGGTTGATCAGGATGCGCAGCGCCGGGGTGAGCGCGTCGGCGATCGGGTTGGGCAGCCGCACCCCGAACACCCGCTCGATCACGTCGGTGATCAGGTACAGCGGCTCCAGGATCGGCAGCGTCCCGGCCGGCACGGTGATGTACCCGTTGATGGCGGTCGGGTTGGCGAGCAGATCCTCGAGTGTTCCGTCGAGGTCCGGAATCAGTTCGGTGAGGTCCAGGTTGCGCAGGGCGTAGGTCGGGAACAACGCCGCCATCAGCGAGTTGGCCAGCGAGAACAGGTTCGGCCAGGCCGGGAAGTCCGAGAGGAACTCGTACTCGACGGTGGCGTCGATCTTGATCGGGATCAGCGTCGCCGCGCCCACCAACGGCAGCCCGATCCCGCCCGAGGTCTCGACCTCGAAATCCGGTGTGCGGGTGGGCAGGCCGAACAGGCTGAACAGCCCGTCGAACCGGGCGAACAGTCCGCCGTTGGCGCGGCCGGGGTTGCCGAGCAGCACCATCGGCAGCACGGTGATGCTGGAGTTCAGCAGGCTGGGGTCGTTGGCCCCGCCGGGCTGGTCGGGGAGTTCGGCGACCACCGAGCGGTAGGCCATGCCGGCGGCGAAGGCACCCAGCCCGAAGCCGACGACGATCGGGATCCGCAGGTTGGTCACGTTCAACGCGGTCAGGTAGTCGGTGCCGTTGATGGCGCCGGCCACCGCGCCCGGCAGCGCGGGCACCCAGCCGAGGTCGATGCCGACCAGCTTCAGCAACGTGAAGGGCGGCCCGGTGGTGATCAGGTCGACGCCCAGGTCGCCGGACAGCCCGTTGAGCAGATCGCCGAGCAGCCGGCCCAGGTCGAGGTCGAGCAGCGCCGGGACCCCGATGGCGTCGAGCAGCTGGGTCAGGCCGGCCAGGTTGAGCAACTCCGCCAGGTCCTCGACCAGACCGGGGTCCACCACCGAGTCGAGCAGATCGGCCAGCGCGTCGGGATCGAGCAGGTCGAGCAGATCGGCGACGGTTTCCGGGCCGAGGCCCTCGAGCAGGTCGACGAGCTGTTCGGGGGCGAGCTCCCCCAGCAGGTCGGCCAGCAAGGCCGAATCCAGTTGCGAGACCAGGTCTCCCACCAGACCCGGGTCCAGACCGGCCAGCAGGTCGGCGACCGCGTCCAGCCCGATCGCGCCGATCACGGCGGCCAGCCCCGCCCCGTCCAGCGCACCCAGCACCTCGCCGAGGTCGTCGCCGAGGGCGTCGAGCACGGCGGCCAGGGTGTCGGCCGGCAGCGACGGCAGCAGCGCCGTGAGATCGGCCGGCTCGAGCCCGGTGAGCAGGTCGATTGCCGCGTCGGCGTCGAGGTGGCCGAGCAGGGCGACCAGGTCGCCGGCCTGCAGGCCGGTGAGCAGGCCGGCCAGCGCCGCGGCGTCCAGCTTGCCCAGCAGGTCGGCCAGCGTCTCGGGGGCGAGGCTGGTCAACCTGTCGACGGGCAGCAGGGCCAGCACCTGGGTCAGCACGTCGGTGTCGAGGGCGTCCAGCGCCAGACCCAGCAGGACGGGGTCACCGATCTCGAGCAGACCGTCGACGATGTCCTGAATCGGCAGGTCCAGTGCACCGAGCACGATCGGCACCTGGTCGGTGGTCACCCCGGCCAGCAGCTCGGCCAGCCTGGCCGGGTCGAACTCGGCCAGCACCGCCGAAAGCTGTTCGGGCTCGATCGTGTCGATCAGATCCTGCAACTGCGCCGCGGGCAGATCGGCCAACAACCCGCCCAGCTCGGCCGCGGTCAGCCCCAGCAGCAACGCGGTCGCCGACGCCACCCCGAGCGTGTCGAACACCACCGCCAGGTGCGTGGTGTCGAGGTCTGACAGCAGGTTTGCAAGCCCACCCTCCTCGAGCACCCGGCCGAGCACATCGTCGAGCGCGTCGCCGCCCAGCCGGAACGCCAGGGCGGTCAGCGCGTCCGGCGACAACTCGTCCAGCACCGCGACCAGCCTCGGATTGTCCAGCTCAGCAAGCACATCGACGACGGTGCCGACGGGCAGTTCATCGAGCACGCCGGCCAGGTCGGCGACGTCCAGCCCGGCCAGCAGCCCGACCGCGTCCGCACCGAGCTCGTCGAGCACACCGCCGAGTTCGTCCGACTGCGCCAGGACGGCCAGCACCGATGCCAGCGTTGCCGAATCCAGTCCGGCCAACACGCCGAGCAGCTCGTCGCTCTGCAACAGCGGCAGCGTCCCGGCCAGATCCTCCGGATCCACCAGTCCCAGCAGTGTTTCGAGCTGATCGGCGTCGACGCGGGTGAGCAGCCCGGCGAGCTGGGTGGTGTCGAGTTCGCCGAGCAGCGCCTCCAGTTCGGCCTCATCGAGCGCCCCGAGCACCTCGCCCAGCCCCTCGTCGGTGAGACCCTCGAGCACACCGGCCACCTCCGCGGCATCCAGCACCGCCAGCACGGCGGCCAGATCGGCCACCTCGACCGCGCTCAACACCGCCAGCACCTGCGCCGGCGCCAACCCGGTCAACAGCCCGGTCAGGTCCTCCCCGTCGAGGCCGGCCACCACCGCCGCGACCTGCGCGGGTGCCAACGACACCAGCAGGCCCTGCAGCACCGGCACCTCCAGACCCAGCAGCAACGTCGCGGCCTGCGCCGGCGACAACACGGCGAGCACCGAATCCAGTTGCACCGCATCAAGGCCCGTCAACAACTCGCCGAGCTCGGTGGCATCGAGCCGGTCGAGCACCGTCAGGAGCGATGCGGCGTCGAGGCGGACGAGCGCATCGGCCGTCCCGGCGGGTCCGAGTTGATCGAACAGTCCGAGTAGCCGAGGGACCGTCAGCGTGGTGAGCACCATGTGGAGCAGTCCGTCGGCCATCTCCGGCACCGCGGCGGCCAAGTCGGTGAGGTCGACCAACCCGAGCACCCTGGTGCGGGTGGGGCCGGTGGCTTCACCGAGCAGCGCAACCAGATCGGCGGCGGGAAGGGCGCCGAGCACCGCACCGAGTTGGGCATCGGTGAGCGGACCGAGGAGATCGACGAGCTGGCCGACCGGAATCGGGGCGAGCAGGGAAGCGACTCCGGCGTCCGGCACCCCGGCAAGAAGATCTTGGGCCTGGCCGGTGAATCTGAGCAGGAACGCCCCGCGCGCGGCGGGCTCCAGGTGGCCGAGCAGATCCGCCCGCTGCGTGCCCGAGGCTGCGGAGAAGATTGCGAGGACCTCGGCGTCGGTGAGCTCGTCGAGCACCCCCGCCGCTGTCTCGGCGCTAGCGCCCAGCAGGTGGCCGAGGATGTCTTCCAGCGCACCAGCACCAAGGAAAGTCAGCAACGGAATGAGCGGCCTGACGAGGCCGAGGAGGAGATCGACCGCGGGATCAAGGGCCATCACCCCGAACCCGAGGTCGTCATCGGTCCCGGTGAAACCGAGCGCCTCGAAGACCGCGTTCTTCTGCTTCGGGGTGAGTGCGTCGAGGGCGGCGGCCTGCTGCTCCGGGGGCGCGGACTTGAACTCCTCGAGCAGCTCCGGCGTGAGCTCCTTCAGCTCGAGTTTGGGCACCAGCACGAGCGGACCGGGATCGGCGCGCAACGCCACATCGGCCGCCGCGAGTGGGGGCCGCTGGGGCGGAACGGAGGTTACCGTCAGCGCGGTGGCGGTTGCCGTCACCGCACCGAGAGCGGCGATTTTCTTGGTCGGCTTGCTCCGCCTCCGGTGCTTCGCTTTTGCCATGGCCCGCCCCTTCCTCCGAACGCCCCAGCCATGACGGCGAACGTAACACCGCGGCAACATTGCTGAGCGGTTTTTCGAGCAACGCTTTCCCGAGTCAGGCGACGAAACCTTCAGCCAGCGAATCGAAAACTTTCGTCCTCGTTAATGGCCGTTTCAAGATCGGCTAATTACCTAGCCAAACATTGCTTCAGCAAATTCCAAATGAAAGCGAACGGATTGCCGAGCTTGGCTATATGAACGAACCTCCTCCGAGGAATACGGCGTCTACCTCGGCTTTCCGACCATGAAACAAATGATGAGCCGCATCGACGCGACCCCTCACGGGCGGGTTGCGAACACCCTTCACAGGCTGCGCCAAGTGCGGCTCAACCGCCGCGGGGCTACCGGACCCGGATCGGCGCGGCCCGCCGTCCGGCGGTTTACGGCAACGTCGAGTGACGCTGTCGATATTTTGCTGACAACATCCTCTCGGGGATCGGTCCGCGCTCAGGCCGCATCGGCAGCGGGCGCTCCCCGGTCGTCCGCACCGGTTGCTGGGGCGTCACGCGGGCCACGCGCGCCGGCGTGCGACGCAGCGGATTTTCCTGCCGCTTTCCCGGCGAGCCGGCCCCGCTCCCCCGGCCCGTCCCACCGCGACCGAGGGTGGTCATCGTCGTCCGCATCCGGGTCGTCCGCATCCGGCTCGCGCAGCGGTGCGTCCCCGACGACGTCGGTGTCCGCCGGCGCCGCAGGGGCTTCGCCGACCCGGGACCGTGGTTCGGCCGGCACGCGCGGGCCGTCCTCGTCGCCGTCGACGACGTCCGGGCCGATCGCCGGAGCCCCCGGTGGGTTCGGGGCGTCGGACTCGTCGACCCCCGCCGCGTCGCCGTCATCGGATGCCGCCACCCCGGAAGCCGCGGATGCGTTCGCGGCCGCACCGCCCACCCCGAGTACCCGCAGCAGCGCGTCGAGCGGATTCGCCCGTGGCGAGAACGTCACCAGGCCCTCGGTGATCGCATCGGCGATCCCGCGCAACAGCGACCCCAGCAGGTTGACCGGTACCTCGAGCCAGTTGATCGCGGGCAGCGCACCGAACGCCGTCGGCACGCCCGCCTCGTCGAGGGTGCGGTCGTAGATACCCAGCCGGGGGTTCCAGTAGACATCGGTGTAACCGAGGTTCACCAAGCTGGTCAGCAGCGGGCTCAGCGCCGTCGCCAACGGATTGGAGAAGTCGAACCCGGGCGTGAAGAGGTTGATGAAATCGGTTGCCAGATATAGGGGTTCAAGTAACGGTAGCGTTCCGGCCCGGACCGTCAGGTAGAGATTGGCCGAAAGCGGTCCGGCGAACAGGTCCCCGACGATATCGCCCACCTGCGGCCCGAGTTGGCCGGCGAAGTCCAGAAGGGTGTCCAGCACCCCGGTGCCGCGCAGCAGGTAGGTCGGAAACAGCGCGGCCGCAAGGTTGTTGGCGATGGTGAACGGGTTGGCCCAGGCGGCGAAGTCGGCCATCGGGTCGTACATGGTGGCGATGTCGACGAGCACCGGCAACAGGTTGGCCGCACCGGCCGTGAGCCCGGTGTCCGGCAGCGGCAGCCCGGAACCGTCGCTGTGCGCGGAGGTGGCCGGGGTGACCGTGGGGATGCCGACCAGATCGCCTAGCGGGTACAGCCGGGCCAATATGCCCCCGTTGGGCTGGCCGGGGTTGGCCAGCAACAGCATCGGCAGCACCGTCAGGCTGCCCAGCAGCGGGTCGAGGTTGGGATACCGGCTGCCGCCGGGCTGTTCGGCCAGGTCCGCGACAACCTGGCGGTAGGCCGCGCCGGCGGCGAACGCGCCCATGCCATACCCGAACACGGTGACGGCGCGCAGGTCGAACATGTCCAGGCCGAACCGGTCGGCGAGTTCGGCGACGATCCGGCCGATCACCGAGTCCTCGCCGATCAGCTGCAGCAACAGACCGCCGGTGCCGACGCCGAGGTACCCGGAGTCCTCGACGGCGGTCGCGATCGCCCTGGGCAGCGCCGGGTGCCAGCCCACGTCGAACCCGACCAGCTCGGCCAGGGCGAACGGCGTGCCGCTGGTCACCACGTTCAGACCGGGAATGTCGAGCCGGCCGAAGTCGAGCAGGTCGGCCAGCCCCAGCCCGGCCAGCTCCAGCAGGTCGACGATGCTGATCCGGTCCAGGCGGTCCTCGACGTAGCGGCGCACCAGGGCGTCGATCAGCCCGCTGACCAACGGCGGCAGCTCCAACAGTCCGCCCAGCCCGTCCAGCACGTCACCGAGCAGCTCGGTGACGAGCATCGACACCGTGACGCTGTCCAGCAGCCGTTCCAGCACGGCCACCGGGTCGACGCCCAACGCCCGGGCCAGCACACCCAGGTCGAATCCCTCGACCAGGACGCGGAGCACGGGTTCGGCGAGGCGCTGCTGCAGGTCGAAGACGCCCGCGCCGAGGCCGAAGGTCAGATCGGGCAGCGCCCCGGGCGGCGGGAGCAGCTGCACCGCGGCGAGCGGTGCGATGCCGGCGGTGACGACCGGGTCGACCGGTGCGGGCGGCGGCGCGGTGAAGCCGGCGGTGAGTGCGGTCGCGGTGACGGTCGCCGCCCCGGCGGCGAGGACCCGGCGGGCCCGTGGCGCGCGTCGCTGCCGTCCGCCCCCGTCGGCCATCGCCGCCCCTCCCCGCATCAGCCGAGCATCCGGTCGAAGGTCGCGTCGTCGACATTTGCTGCTTGTCGACATCCGCGTTCCGCCACCGGTGCCGGCAACCCGGAGTGGGTGGTCGGCACGTGCGGGCTCTGCATGGGAAATCCCGGGCAAACCCCGCCCGGCGGTGGCGACCGGGTAAATTTACCCCAGCGTCACTGATGCGGCGCGGTATTTTGCCGTATTCGCGGTGTCAGGCGCCCCGGCCCCGGTGGCCGGTCTTGCCTCCGCCGGTGTCGCCGGACGGTGCCGTCACCCTCCCGCCGGGGCCCCGCTTCGCGACGCCGGGCGCACCGACGTCGGCACGGGCCTCGGCGACGTGCTTGCGCAGCCGCTCGCCGATCGGGCCGCGGATGGCCGGTGCCCGCCGGGTGGGGCCGGCCTGCTCGGCGGTGTCCTGATTCGGCTCGTCCTCCCCGGTGACGCCTTGCTGGGACCCGGACTGTTCGGGCTCGATGTTTTCCGGTTCGATCTTTTCCGGTTCGATCTTCTCGGGTTCGATCTTCTCGGGAACTGGGTTGCCGGACCCGGACCCGTCGGTGTCGACGTGACCGGAGGCCTCCTGCCCGGTACCCCCTGGCCCGTCCCCGTTCCGACGGAACTCGCGCTGCAGCTCGACCCGCTGATTGCTCACGTCGGTGGCTCCGTCCACAGCGATGTTGACGAGGTTCGTGGAGTTCGGGTCGGGTATCGACGCGGCCGACGACACCAGTTGCCCGCCGGCCGTCGCCCACGCATCACCGAGCAGGTTCGGCAACCCCGGAACGCCACCGCCGAGCGGCGCGTCGAGGTCGAGACCGAGCAGGCGCAACAGGGCGCGCAGAGCGTTGGGACGTGGGTCGGTGCTGATCAGCCCCTCGGCCAGCGCCTGCTGGAAGCCGCGCACCGCCGCGGTCAGCAGGTTGGCCGGCACCTCGGCCCAGTTGATCGCCGGCAGCGTACCGAACGCGGTCGGGATGTTCGCCTCGGTGAGGGTGCGGTCGTAGCGGGCCTGGTCGGCGTCCCAGTAGGCGTCGGTGTAGCCGAGGTTGACCAGGCTGGTCAGCAGCGGGTTGAGCGCGGTGGCCACCGGGTTGTTGAATGTGAAGCCCGGCGTGAACAGATTGATGAAATCGGTTGCCAGATAAAGCGGTTCGAGCAACGGCAGGGACGGCGCCGGGACGGTGAAGTACAGGTTGACCGCCAGCGGTTCGGTGAGCAGCCCGTCGAGAATGCCCTCGAGCTGCGGCTCCAGCTGTTCGAAGGCCGAACCGAGCAACTCACTGAGGTCCAGGCCGCGCAGCAGGTAGGTCGGCAACAGCCCCGCGACGAGGTTGTTGGCCACGGTGAAGGGATTCGGCCACGCCGCGAAGTCCGACAAGGGGTCGTATTCCCACCCGAAGTCGAGCTTGACCGGGAGCAGGTTGGCCCCACCGAGCACCAGGCCGGTGTTGAGCACCGGCACGTTCAGCAGGTTGTCCTCGTTGACGCTGCTGGTGACGGATGTCTCCGGGGTGACGGTGTTGATGCCGACCAGATCGCCCAGCGGGTACAGCCGGGCGAAGAGCCCGCCGTTGGGCCGACCGGGGTTGCGGATCAGCACCAGGGGCAGCAACGTGAGGCTGCCCAGCAGGAACGGATCGCCGTCGTAGGCGGCCCCGCCCGGCTGGTTGGGCAGGTCCGCCAGGACCTGCTCGTAGGCCGCGCCGGCCGCATAGGCGCCGAGCCCAAAGCCCACCACGGCGACCGCGCGCAGTGCGACCAGGTTCGGCAGCGTGATGTCGACCGACTCGAGCACGCCGCGGACCTTGTCGACGTCGACGAGCGGGAGTCCGAGTTCCGCCAACAACGGCAGGACGCCGATCTCCAGGTACCTGGTGTCGTTGATGTCCGAGGCCACCGGATTGGGCAACGCCGGCTGCCAGCCGAGGTCCACACCGAACAACTTGGCGAGGGTGAACGGCGCACCCGCGGTCACCACGTTGACCCCGGGAAGATTCAGATCGGCCAGGTTCAGCGGGTCGCTCAGGTCCAGGCCGAGCAGGCCGAGCAGTCGGCCCAGCGTCACGTCCTGGAGGAGACCGTCGAGATTGATCAGACTCGACTTGCCGAGGACGTCGATGAGGCCCGCCACCAACTCCTCCACGGCATCCCCGAGCAGCGCGCCGACCACGGAACCGAGCACATCGTCGACGATGTTTCCCAGCACCCAGTCCAGGATGGCGCCCAGCCCGGGCAGGCCTTCCTCCAAGGACTCCGGGTCGAGCCCGAGCAGACCCTCCAGGCTGAGCCCGGCGGACTCGCCGCCCAGCGCACCGAGCACCCCGTCCAGCACCCCGCCGAGGAGCTGAGAGAGGCCGAGTTGTCCCAGTGCGTTGGTCAACACGCTCTGCGGGTCCAAGCCGAGCGCCTGTGCGACCGCGGCCAGGTTGACCGTTTCGACGAAGCCGCGGACGAGCTGCTCGGCGAACGCCTGCTGCAGGTCGTAGACGTTCGATCCGAGACCGCCGGTGAGGTCGGGCAGCTGCCCGGGCGGCGGGAACAGGTGCACCCCGGCGGTCAGGTCCACGTCGGCGACCGCCGATCGGGCGGTCGCCGCCTCCGCCGGCGCCACCATGCCGACGGTCAGTGCGGTCGCCGTCGCGGTCGCCGCGCCGGCGGTGACGATGCGTCGCGATCCCCTCGTCGACCGGTGCCGCGCCATGCCGCCCCCTTTTCGAGGTCAACCGAACGATGACGGGCACTGTAACACCAACTGCATTTGCTGACACAGCAGTCAATATTCTGTGGCAAAATCGCTGAACCAAACACGGCACAACACTCGGATCAGAAAGACGGTCTAAATACGCCGTAAGCGCCGATTTCTCCACGCCGCACCACCCGTTTCGGCAATGCAGAACAGCGGAATACCGAGTTAGCTGAACAGGCGCCGTGCGCTTGCTGCTGCAAGCGTTGTCGGGCCCACGTAACTCGCACCGAACAGCGCAACATGGGCCAGCAGCGGGTAGAGCTGGTGCAGCGGGATCCGGTCGCGCCAGCCCGGCCGCAGCGGCCGGACCTGCTGGTAGGCATCGAGGATGTCGTCCAGGTGAGGGCACCCGAACAGCGCCAGCATCGCCAGATCGGTCTCCCGGTGCCCGCCATGGGCGGCCGGGTCGATGAGCACCACCCCGTCCGGCGTCCACAGCACGTTGCCGCTCCACAGGTCGCCGTGCAGCCGCACCGGGTGGTCGTCGTCGTCGAACCACCCGTCCGCGCACCGATCGATCACCTGCTCCACCACCCGGCACACCGCCGCCGGCAGGCGGTGTGCGCACCGGTCCAGCATCGGCGCGAGCCGCTCATGGGCGTAGAAGCTTCCCCACCGGTCGTGCCCGGTCAGCGACATCGGCATCGGTGCCGAGAGCGGGCCGAAGAACCCGGGGCCGGTCCAGCCCGCCGGCGGGCAGCCGAACGCGTCCGCGCCCGCGTCATGGGTGATCGCAAGCCGGGCACCGAAATCGCGGGCGGCCGCCGGGGTGGGCGCCACCGTGTGCAGCCGTTGCAGGGTCAGCGAGTGCTCGTCGACGGCGAGCACCGGTACGGTGCGCACCCCGCCCGGCACCGTCAGCCAGCACAGGCCGGCAGCCTCGGCGGCGAAGCACCCGGGTGGTGCGGCCGGATTCCGTTTGACGAAGTGCGGCACCGTCATTGCGTGGTCGGCCGCGGACCGTAGCGGAACACCATTGCGGCAGCGGCGATCACCACCGCCGCTGCGGCAATCACCGGGGCCACCGTCACCCGGGTCACCGTGGCGCCGAGCACCGCACCACCGCACATCGTCAGCACCACTCCGTAGCGCAACTTCTCGCGCCGGCCGTCGCCGCCGGCGAGTCGGCTGTCGTAGCCGATCCCGACGATCGTCGAGGTGAGCACCGTCGTGGTGAGCTCGGGGATGCCGAACTGGCGGGCGGTGACGTTCTGGGCGCCGAACACCACGGCCATCCCGGCGATCAGCACCAACTTGCGGTCGTCCCGGTAGTCCAACACCCCGGCTCCCGCGAGCAGCGAAAGAATCAACAGCGCAACGACTTCCGATCCGAGTGCGATCGTCAGCCGGCGCCGGTCGTCGGGAATGTGGCGCACCATCCGGCCGCCGACCACGGTGCCGGCCAGGAAGCCGGCAAAGGCCACCACCGCGGCGGTCATGTCGATGCCGGAGTCGGGCACGAACCAGAACCCCAGGAAGATCACGTTGCCGGTCATGTTGGCCACGAAGACGTGGCCGAGCACCAGCACGCTCACCGCGTCGACCATCCCGGTCGCGAACGTCAGCAGCAACAGCGCGAGGACCGTGGACCGTTCGCCGACCGGTGACGCCGGGGTCATCGCACGGGTCTCACAACTGCGGGGTCAGATCCAGTTTGGTGACCGCGGTCATCCGGCTCACCCGCCAGTCGGCACCGTCGCGTTGCAGGGTGAGCCGGTAGGACAGGTAGCGCAGCGACGGGATGTTCTTGGTGCGCGGGCTGGTCGCCACCGAGTTGGTGTAGACGAGCACGGTCGCCTCGTTGTCGGTGACCGACTCCACCGCCGCCCCCATGACCTGGGTGTTGTTGGTGACCTCGGCCTGTTTGTTGGTGGGCACGATGGCGTCGATGTAGCGGCGGTACTCGGCGGCGAAGTCCCCGGTCAGGTAGCGCTGCGCGCGGTCGGGCAGGGTGTCCATGTCCTGCGGGGTGTAGGTCCACAGTGTGGTGATGGCCTCGGTGGCGGTGCGGGCGATCTCGAGCTTGGTGTGCACCATCGCCCGGTCGGCGAGGTACGGCTGGGCCGCGGCTCCGGCGAATGCCCCAGCGGCGACGAACAACCCGCTCACCACTGCGGCGGCGACGAGCAGCCGCCGGCCGGCGGGCCGGTGGGCGGCGAGCACCGGTTCGGTGTCGGTCCCGGCCGCTTCGGACTCGCTCCCTTCGGTCTCGTCGGACGCCGGCTCGTCGGACGCGTCCGCGGCGTTCCCGGGGGCGGATTCGGTGGCGGATTCAGTGGCGGGCTCGGTTTCGGTTTCGGTCACCACTACCGCGCGCCGTACGCGGCCGGCCTTGCCGACCGGTGCCGGCTGCGCATCGCCCGGTTCGGCCTCCCCGGCCCCGGTTTCCTCGCTGCCGGACGCGTCGGTGGTGACGTCACCGCGCCTGCGGCGCAACCACTTCCACCGCCGCCGGGGTTCGGCGGCGTCGGCACCGGTGGTCAGATCACCTGGATCAGGTTGCTGATCTTCCACTGCTGTCCCTTCTTGACCGCCGTCGCCAACCAACGGCTGCCGCTTTCGATCGTGCGCTTCCCATCCGGGGTCTTCGTGGTGGTCTTGACGGCCACCAGCACATCGGCGCTGCCGTCGTCGTGCCAGCGCTCGATGCCGGCCGCCAGCACCTCGCCGGTGGTGGGTTCGGCGCGGGCCACCTGGACCAGGATCGCGTTCTTCTTTTCCTCGAACATCTTCGCGAACTCGCCGGTGGCCTCCTCCAGGATGCCGTCGGCGTAGTCGTTGGCGTTGAACGGATCCAGCGAGGTGTACTCGGTCATGAACTCGGTCACATAGTCCAGCACGGCGACGTCACGCGTCGCGGTGCGCCGGTCGCTCTCATGCTCGACGAGCACGAACGTCGCCGCCGCCACCGCCAGCGGGATGAGCACCCCGGCCAGTGCGCCGAGCAGCGTCAGCCCCCACCGCGGCGGCCGTGGCCGCACGGCGAAGAAGTCGGGGTGCCCGGCGGTGATCCTGCGTCGTGGACTCATTGCCCCGCCCGGTTGAGGTTCGGTTGTTTGAGGACGGTCAGGTTCGACACCCGCCACCGGCCGTCGTCGCCGCGCTCGAAACCGGCCCGCACGGTGGCGGTGATGAACTTCGCCGCCTGCGGGTCGTTCCCGCGCTGCCCCTGCAGGGCGATGAGCATTTCGGCCCGGTCCGCGCTCGCCTGCAGCACCGCGCTGTTGACCGCCCAGTACTCGTTGGTGACCAGGTCGCCCTGGGCCCGCACCACCTCCTGCTGGGCGGCGAACTGTTCCCGGTAGCCGTCGGCGACCAGGTCCCGGGCCCGGGCGAAATCCTCGTCGACCGAATCGGCCCGGTAGGACAGCATCTGCTCGACGATCCGCGGCCCCTGCTCGCCGATCTCGCGGCGGGTCTCGAACACCGCGTGCTCGGGCCGGTACACCGCGAGGTAGCCCAGCCCCGCCACCGCCACCGCCAGCGCCGTGGCCGTCGCGAGCTGCACCCCGGCGTCGCGGCGGGCGTCACGGGCCGGCCGGTCCGGCACCCGGTGCACCTCGGTGTCCGCCAGCATGTCGGCGAAGGTGCGGTGCCGTCGGTCCCACAGCGGCCACAGCCAGCCGACCAGCATGCCGGCGGTGTCCAGCAGGTGCGCGACGTCGCGGAGCATCAGCCGGCCCAGCCCCGCCTTCCGGCCGTCACGCCGCACCACCCGGATCCGCCACACCGCGCGGCCCACGCTCCACCCGGTCAACTCCGGCAGCAACCAGCGGTTGACCAACAGGCCCGCACCGGCGGCCACCGCGACCACGATGCACACCGACCACAGCGCGCCGAAGGCCTCGGCGGACCACGCCACCAACCCGGCGGTGGCCAGCACCCCGAGCGCGGGCAGCACGTCGACCGCGAACGCCCCGGCACGGGCCGACCACGGCGCCAGGGTGTCGGTGGTGCGGGCCGGTTCCAGGGTGTCCGTCACGAGGTGACCTGATCCAGCCGGGCGATCTTCCAGGTACCGGCATCCGGCGCCATCCGCACCCGCAACCGGTAGCCCTGCTCCTGGTCGGCGGCCTCGGTGTTGGTGACCTTGACCCGCAGCGCCACCAGCACGTCGATCGCGCCGTCGTCGTGGTGGTGCTCCACCGCGGCCCGCATGTCCGAGACCGCGACCTTGACGTTGGCGACCCGGTAGGCGTCCACCAGCATGCTGCTGTACAGCGCCGCCTGGGCGGCGAAATCGCCGGTGGCGCAATCGATGATCTTGGCCTGCGCGGCGGTCATGGCATCCACGTCCGGCGCCTGGGTGGCCGACACGCAATCCTGCGCTGCGGCCAGTGCGGCGGCCTCGTCACGGGCGAGCTGCTCGGCGTGCTGGTGGGCACGCCAGGCCAGGACACCGCCGACGACCACCGCCGCGGTCGCCAGCACCAGGCCGGCGCAGATCCCGACCAGCCAGCCCCGGCCCAGCCGGGACGGTCGGGACGCTACGGCTGGGTGGGCGGGGTCGGTCTGGTCGGTGGGGTCGGCCGGGGATACGGTGAGCGACTCGTCGGGCCGGTCATCAGCATCGGGACTGGGGTTCAGCTGGCTGGTGCCAGCATCTCCTTCCATCCGTCATCTCCTGGGTTGCTCGAGTTGCTGACGGAGTACCTGACACCGTCCGGTCCGACCACCTCACCGGCCGCGGGGTTGTAGATGGCCGACGTTCCCCCTGCCGGAGTGTAGATGCACGGATTGGGCTGCTGTCCACTGCAGGTCACGGTGCCGCGGCCGGGCGGGGTCAGCGGGTCGCTGACCGGCGCCATCGGCTGCGGCAGCTGGTCGGCCGGCAGCGGGTTGAGCCCGTTGTTGACCGACGGGGCGGGGATCACCCGGCCCGGATCCACCGGCTGGTCGCAGCGCGCACCGGGGGCCGGACAGTTGAGGATCTGGTTCGGGTCGCCGTACCAGGGGTTGGTGCCCAGCGGCTGGTACGGCTCGTCGCTGCGGCACTCCTTCGGGGTGGCCGCCCGCTTGCCCGGCACGTCCACGCACGGATAGTTGCGCGCACCGCGCACCACGTTGTGCTGGTAGTCCTTCGGAATCTTGCAGTAGGTGCCCGACGGCAGCTCCTTGAGCGAGGTGTCTGCGGGCGACCGCCACTCCGAGGCCGGCAGGAAGCCGGTCAGGCACGGCGGCGGCTGGTTGATCGTCAGGCCGATGTGCAGCAGGCCCTCGCCCGGGTAGACGGCGGTGTTGGCCTGCGCGATCGCCGCGCCCTGCGGCAGCACGACCAGCGTCTGCTCGACACCCTTGTTGTACCGCTTGAGCAGGTCGTTGACGACGGCGAGGTTGGCCAGCGTCTTCGGCAGCGACTCGCGCACGTCGGAGAACACCGCGTTGAGCTGGTCGGCGGTGGGCGCGGCCTGCCGCAGCCCGCTGCGCAGCGCGGCGTCCTGTTCGGCGGCCTGCCCGGCCAGGATGTTCAGGTTGCGCGACCAGCGTTCGATGGCGTCACCGGACTCCACCTGGCTGTCCAGGATCGGCGCGGAGTTGGCGATGATGTCGTTGATCGGGTCCAGGTTGTCCCGGTAGCCCTGCGCGATCTCGGTGGTCGACTCCACCAGCCGCTGCAGCGCCGGCCCCAGCCCGCCGACCGCCTTCGACGTCTCGGTGAGCAGGGTGTCGATCTTCTCCTTCGGCAGCACCGCCAGCCCGCGGTTGGCGGCGTCCAGCGCCGGACCCACCTCGCTGGGCACCGAGCTCTTGGTGATGGTGTCACCGTCGCGGAAGTACTCGCCGACACCGCCCTCGGACACCAGGTCCAGGTACTGCTCGCCGATCGCCGACACCGAGTGCACGTTGGCCGAGGCGTCGATCGGGATCTTGTACCGGTCGTCGATGCTCAGCGTGGCCAGCGCACCGCGCTCGGTCGGCTCCACCGCGGTCACCTTGCCGATGGTGGTGCCGCGGTAGGTGACGTTGGCGGTGGCGTACAGCCCGCCCGAGCGGGGCAGCTCGGCGTGCAGCGTGTACTGGCCGATGCCCATCAGCGACGGCAGCCGCAGGTAGTACCAACCCAGCACGACCAGCGCGAGCACGGTCAGCACGGTGAAGATGACCAGCTGGATCTTGATGAATCGGGTCAGCATCATTCCGCCCTTTCCACCAGCGGTCCGCCCGGCGCGTCGTGCGGGTTCGGCGTGAACCGGATGTCCGGGATCATCGTCGCCGGGTCACGGCCCCAGGCCTGCTCGAGCGCCCGCAGCATGCCCGACACCCCGGTGCCGGTCAGGAAGCCGTTGTCCAGCGCCGACAGCGTCAGGTCCAGGATCAGCGACACGTTGATGTAGTCGCCGCGCACCGCCTTCGGCACGTTCTCGATGTTGAACGGCGCGGTGAGCATCAGCTTGAGCGCGCCGAGCAGGTACGGCGACGCGCGGCCCAGCTCGCGCAGCGGCCGGTGCAGGTTGCGCAGGTTCGTCGACAGCGGGTCGGACGCCTGCCCGAGGTAGGTGTGGGTGGCGTCGGAGACCCGGCCCAGCGCGAGCACCGCGTCGACGAACAGGTCCTGCGTCTCGTTGAAGTGCTCGATCAGCGGCGGGAACTCGGTGAGCACCCGGTCGATGGTCGCGTTGCGGTCGGCGACGATCGCCAGCAGCTCGTTGGTCCGGTCGATGGCGCGGGTGATGTCGTCGCGCTGCGCGTTGAGCTCGGCGGTGAACACCGCGAGCCGGTTGAGGAACTCGCGGATCTGGTCGGCCCGGCCGGACAGCAGGTTGGCCACCTCGGTCTGGATCGTCTCGAGGTTGGCGATGCCGCCGCCGGTGAGGATGGTCGACACCGCGGCCAGCACCCGCTCGGTGGTCGGGAACGCCGAGGACCGCTGCAGCGGGATGGTGTCACCGTCGCGCAGCGGCTCCGGCGACGGATCGGCCGGCACGTCGAGCTGCACGTGCTGCGACCCGAGCAGGCTGGTCTGGCCGATCTTGGCCTCCACGTTGGCCGGCAGCTCCAGCCCCGGCTCCAGGTCCAGGGTGAGCGTGGCGACCCAGTTCTTCAGCTCGATCCTGCGCACCGTGCCGACGAACACGTCGGCCACCCGCACCCGGCTGTTCACGTTGAGCGCCAGGGTGTCGGGCATCTGCACGTAGATCGTCATGTGGTCACGACCCGTGCCCGGCCCGCCCGGCAGCGGCACGTTGGCGATGCCGCGCCAGGAACCGCACGAGGTCAGCACCAGTGCCGCCAGCCCGAGGGCCAGCGCGCGACGGCCGATCCGGCCCAGGCTGCGCATCGCGGTCCTTCCAGCGTTCCTTGCAGGCTTCATCACGGCGCTCCAGCTTCGGCGGGCAGCGGCGGACCGGCCGGCGCCGCGGCGGGCGCGGGCGCCGGGGCGGCGTTGCCGGCCAGCGCCCCCAGCGGGTCACCCGGAATGACACCGGGAGCCGGCGCGGGCGGCGGGCCCGGCTGCGGATACCACGGCGGCGGCAGCGGGTTGCGCTCGTCGAATGCGTTCGGCGGCCCGGGCAGGTTGCCGTCGCGGGTGGTGCCGAACGCCGGCGGGGCCGGCGGGTTGACCGGGTCGGGCCCGCCCAGCAGCGCGGCCAGCGAGTCCGGGGTGAGCATCTGCGCGGTCGCCGGCTGCACCTGCACCCCCTGCATGCCGGGGGCGACGATCCAGCCCGGCTCGTGGTTGCCGTGGCTGAACAGGGTGTCGCGGGCGAAGATGCCCGGCACCGTGGTGTCCTTGTAGCCCGGCGGCGGCCGCAGCCGCTCCTCCGAGTAGGAGATCAGCTTGGGCAGCGTCATCGCGGTGCTGACCTGGTTGATGCCGAACGGCGGGAAGTTGAACTTCATCGCGTCCAGCACCGGCCCGAGGTACTCGGCGCACAACTCCGCCGACTCCTGGTAGCCCAGCCGGCTGCCGGCCTGGATGGCCGAGCAGATGAACTGCATCGGGTTGGCGAAGTTGATGATCGACGGCACGCTGACGATGCCGCCGTTGACCGGCGAGGTGATGTTGGTGACGTTGGCCGCCATGTTCGGGAACACGTGCAGGCCGGTCTCCAGGCCGTCGAAGGCGTCCGGCTGCAGGATCGCGTCGGTCACCTCGGCGAGGTTGTCGATGTCGTGCACCAGCACGTCGCCGTTCTCGTCGAGGAACTTGCGGGTGGTGGCCAGCACCGCCTCGATGTCGCGCAGCGCGTCGGCCAGTTCCCGGTCGGTGTTGGTGAACGCGTTGGTGAACTGGGCCAGGTTGTTGTTCAGCGCGACGAACTGCCGGTCGTTCTCCTGCAGCGCGTTGACGAACAGCGCCAGGCTGCGGACCACCCCGAAGAAGTCCTCGCGGCCCTCGTTGAGCGCGGTCAGCGCCTCGGAGAGGTTGTTGAGGGTGCGGTTGATCTGGTCACCCTTGCCGGCCAGCCCGTCGGCGTAGGACTCGATGATGTCGCCGAACGGCCCCTTGGGCTGCTCCGGGGTGGGCCCCAGGTCGGTCAGGATGCGGTCGATCGAGTCGCGCAGCTCGTCGTACTCGACCGGCACCGCGGTCTGGTCCACGTCGAGCACCGCGCCGTCCGGGAGCACCTCCCCGCCGGTGTAGGGCGGGTCGAGCTGGATGACGCGGGACGCCACCAGGCTCGGGTTGAGGATGGTGGCGGTGACGTCCTTGGGCACCTTGTACCGGCTGTTGTAGTGGAAGGTGACCTTCATCTTGTCGCCGGCCGGCTCGATCTTGTCGATCTTGCCCACCTGCACGCCCATGATCTGCACCTTGTCGCCGGGGTACAGCGCCAGCGTCTCGGTGAAGTAGGCGACGACGGTGTTGGTGGTCAGCCGCTTGTAGACGTTCCAGCCCACCGCGACCGCCACCAGGCCCAGCACCACCACCAGCGCACCGACGATCACGGTGGCCCGCGACAGCGGCGGCAGCTTCAGGCTGCGAATGTTGAAGATGGTCGACATCAGAACGCCGTCCCCTCTTGCGAACCGGGCGGAAGGAAGGGCGGATTACCGGGCAGCGGCGGTTTGTCCACCGGGGGCAGCTGCATGCCCGGGCCGGGCGGCGGCGGGCCGGCGTCCGGCGGCACCGGCGGCGCGATGGCCGGGGTGAACTCGCCGGGGGCGGGCTGCTCGCCGACGGTGCGGGCGCCCGGCGGGGCGGGCGGCAGCGGCACCGGGGCGCCGGGCACGCCCGGCGACGCCTG
>Ga0207747_1000483_pt1 | contig 45038 bp, 35 predicted proteins | sample HigsolmetaGSP11D_FD_184839 | JGI IMG/M metagenome (GOLD analysis project Ga0207747, IMG submission 184839) | High solid enriched microbial communities from the Joint BioEnergy Institute, USA - SP1-1-D (SPAdes) | ecosystem: Engineered > Bioreactor > SSF (Solid state fermentation) > Aerobic >...
GCGCGGATGAGACCAGGATGGTCATCCATAGCGAGGAAAGAAGAAATTAAAGCGCTACCAAGATTGGAGCTGAAGCATCGATTTCACCAATCTCAAAATTCTGCCCACAATTGCTTGACACACACCCGTCTCTGATGTGCTCTTGTCGCGCAGGTCATCCCCGTAAGCGATCTTGACCAGCTTGATCTTGCTGTACTCAGGCTCCTCCAGGACGCGCTTCATCACTTCGATCCAGGTGTTCTGGTTGGTCGCTTGCGATGTGGCGCTCAGGATGGCGATCTCGCCCTCGCCGCCGATCATCTCCGAGACGCCTTCGATCAGCGTTCTGCCGATCAGCTCGGGGTCTGCCTGATTGACATGCACCATGCGGCTGGCGCCATTAACCGCGGAGTCGAGCGACAGCACCTTGATGCCCTGATTCATCGCTTTCTGCAGGGCAGGCTGCAGGGCATCCGCATCGTTCGCGGAGATCGCGATCGCATCCACCTTCTGGGAGATCAGTTCCTCGATGATCTGGATCTGAGCTTCCGCAGTAGGCTGATCCGGCGCCCTCAGGATCGCGGTATGACCCAGTTCCTCCACCGCCGTCTTGAACCCTTCCATCATCTTCTCACCATACGGGTTGCCGGTGTTCTTGAAGATGATGGCGAACCGGCCGGATGCGGCTCCATCATCCGAGCCTCCTGAACCCCCTGATGAACCGCTTCCCCCTGTGTTGCCGGAGCCGGTGGCGCTTGAACCTCCCGACCCTCCTGTGCTGCCTGTGTTCCCGCCGCTTCCGCTGCTGCATGCTGCGAGCAGGGATATGAGCAGCAGGATCACAAGTCCCAGCTTCAGATTTCTTCTCTTCATTGTGTTCCCTCCCTGATATTTGATGACAGATGGTATACAAAACGGCCAGGCGGCCGTGTTGTATCTGATTCAGCGCCGCACTCAAGCAGCGACGTGCTCGACTTAGGCGTTCTTCTTCCTGGTCAACCTCAGCTTGGGCAGCATGACAGCCAGGATCAGCAGCATACCGATGATGATCAGGAGCGCCTGGGCCTGCACATTGATCAGTCCAAGGCCGTAGCGCAGATAACCGATCAGGAAGACCGCGATGATCGCTCCGATCATCCGACCCTTGCCGCCCGATGTGCTGATGCCGCCAAGCACGACCATCGCGATGACTTCCAGTTCATAACCCGTCGCGATGTTCGGCCGGGTGCTGCCCATGCGGGCGGTCAGGAACAGCGCCGCTACGGCCGCCATCAGTCCCGTCAAGGTAAACACGAGGATCTTGATGCGGTCTACCTGAACACCGGAATACCGGCTCGATGTCGGATTGCTGCCGATCGCATAGATCCATCTTCCCAGCACGGTCTTGTGCAGCAGGAGGATGAAGATCACGGCGAAGACAGCGAAGAAGATGACGATGATCGGCACAGGTCCGATATAGCCCCAGCCCAGATGGCTGAACCAGGACGGGAAGCCTCCCGCCGCCTGATCCTCCAGCAAGATATAGGCGATCCCCCGATAGATGATCATCGTGGCCAGCGTGATGATGACCGACGACAATTCCTTGAAGCGGACGATCAGCCAACCATTCAACCAGCCGCAGACCGTTCCCGTCAGGAGACAGATCACGACGGCCGCCTCCATCGGCACGCCCATCCTGTACAGATCCGCCATGATCACGGCGGACAGCGCGACGGTTGAACCGACGGAGATATCGATGTCGCCCATGATCATCACGAGCACCATCGGCAACACGATGAACGCCTTGTCCAGGAAGCCCATCATCGCGTCGCGCAGATTGGTGAAGTCCAGATAATATTCGGACAGATTGGCATTCATCACATTGATCGCGAGGAACAGGGCGAGCAGCATCACTTCCCATTGGAGGAGATAGCGCCGCCATGAGAAACTCTGCCTGTTCTCCAGAACTCTCGGCTCCATGTCAGATCCTCCTCCTCATCAGGTTGTTTCGGTCAACGCCCCGTTTGATCACGGCATTCATCAGGACCGCCGCGAGGATGATCGCCCCCTGGATCCCCATCTGCCAGAATGCCGACACGTTGATGAGCGGCAGTGCGTTGTTGATGATGCCGAGCAGCACCGCGCCAAGCAGAACCCCTGACAGCTTGCCTACGCCGCCAGCTATGCTGACGCCGCCAACCACGCAGGCGGCGATCACCGACAGCTCGTAGCCGGTAGCCGTATCCCCTTGCGCCGAAGCGAACTTCGCCACCCACAACACGCCGGCTCCCCCTGCCAGCCCGCCCATGATGGTGTAGACGAGCCACAGGATGCGATCCGCCTGGATGCCGCTGATGCGCGCGGCTTCCGGATTGCTGCCGACCGCATAGATCTGTCTTCCGGTGCGCGTATGGGCGATAAAATAGTAGGCCGCGAGGTACACCACTAACGCGATCCAGATCAGATTGTTGACGCCGAGGATCGTTCCTGTACCCAGTTCCTTGAAGCTGGCCGGCATCTGGTGTGCGCTGACCCAACGGCCATTGCTGATCAGAAAGGTTAATCCGCGATAAACGTTCATCATCCCCAGGGTGGCGATGATCGGCAGAAGCCCCATCTTCGACACCAGGAGGCCGATCACCATGCCGCACAGGATGCCGATGCCGACACCCAGCAGCAAGGCCACGAGCGGATGCAGTCCGGGATACTCGCTCACCGTCATGGCGCTGATCATGCCGGACAGAGCGAGGGTCGCTCCGATGGACAAGTCGATACCGCGCGTGATGATCACGAGCATCATGCCGACGGCCAGGATGCTCAGGATCGCGGTGTTGGTGATCAGGTCATTGATATTGTCCAGGGTAAGGAAGCTCGGATTGCGCAGTTGGATAAGCAAACACAGCAACACGATAAACATCATCAGACCGACTTCCCGGAACCGCACCACATAAGAGCTGATGGTTCGCTTGCGGCTTGCCGGTTCAGGACTCGCCACCGTTGTCACGGCAGCTGTGCCAGCGTTGTCGGATTTCACAGTTGAACCCACCTTTCTGTCTGTCGAGTCGACGATCCGCCGACTATTCCGCCATAGCAGCCGCCAGTATGTTCTCCTGGCTTGCTTCGGAGCGATCCAGGATGGCGGAGATCCGCCCTTCACGCATGACGAGCACCTTGTCGCTCATGCCGATCACTTCCGGCATCTCCGATGAGACCATGATGATGCCCATGCCTTGAGCCGCCAGATCGCTGATGATCTCGTAGATGGCCGACTTCGCGCCGACATCGACGCCTTTGGTCGGCTCATCGAGGATCAGGACATCGATGTCCATCGTCAGCAGCTTGGCGAACACCACCTTCTGCTGGTTGCCGCCGGAGAGCGAGCTGGCCAGATCGAAGATCGTCCTCGCCTTGACGCCGACCTTCTCCGCCAATTGCTTGGCGACCTCCGCCTCCTTCCTCCTGCTGGTCCAACCGTTACGGGAGATGCTCATCAGAGAGGGAAGCGTGATATTGTCGCCGATCGCCCAGTCGAGCACCAGACCTTGCTTCTGTCTGTCCTCCGGCAGATAGCCGATGCCGCTCTGCATCGCCTGCCTCGGATGCCTGATCCGGACCTTGCGCCCTTTCAGCCAGATCTTGCCCCGGTCCGGCTCATGGATGCCGAACAGCGTCTCCACCACCTCGCTCCTGCCGGAACCCACGAGTCCGGTCAGGCCGATGATCTCGCCCCGGCGCAGCGTGAACGAGACATCCGCGAAATATCCGGTTCGGCTGAGACCCTCGACGCGCAGCACCTCCTCGCCCAGCTTAACCTCCTTCTTGGGGAAGAGATGATTGATCTCTCTGCCCACCATGGCGACGATCAGATCGGACCGCGAGATCTCATCCACTTTCCAGGTGCCGATATACCGGGAATCGCGGAACACCGTCACCTTGCTCGCCAGCCGATACATGTCCTCGAACCGGTGCGAGATGAAGATGATCGCTTTGCCCCGGTCTCTCAGTTGCTCGGTGATCCGGTACAGCTCCTCGCTCTCGCGTGCCGACAGCGCCGCCGTCGGCTCATCCATGATGATGATCCTGGCGTCCATGGACAGCGCCTTGGCGATCTCCACGATCTGCTGCTCCGCCACGCTGAGCGCCCCCATCTGGGTCTTCGGGCTGAAGCTTGCGCCCAGCTCGCGCAGCCATCGCTCCGCCTCCTCGTGCATGTTCTTCCAGAGCAGCCGCTTGCTGCCCCTTGCGATTCGTTCATGTCCCATGAAGATGTTCTCCGTCACGCTCAAGTCCGGATAACAGGTGACATGCTGATAGATGGCGGCGATGCCGGCGCGCTTCGCTTCGTTCGGATTGCGGAAGCGGACGGGCCGCCCATCCAGCAGCATCTCGCCTTCATCCGCTTCATGCACGCCTGTGATGATCTTGATGAAGGTCGATTTGCCCGCTCCGTTCTCACCCATCAGGGCGTGGATCTCACCGGCTTTCAACTTGAAATAGACCTGATCCAGAGCCTTGACTCCGGAGAACCTCTTCGTGATTCCGCTCAGCTCCAACAGATATTCGCTCATTCTTTCGCTGTACTCCCCTCGCTTGAGCTCCATCGGTCTTGCAACCGATCGCTTTCTCCAATTGCCTTAAATATACCGCTGATCCGCTCGTCCGGTAAGGAGACGGTTATGCTATAGGGGTGACATTCTTATCTTCAGGAGCCGCCCGCGGCATCGGTATCCGGGCATGAAAAAACTGACGGGCAACCCGTCAGTTCGTCATCGATTGAAGGATCTGTTTGCGATATTGGGAAGGCGTATCGCCGGTCCATTCCTTGAACAGTCGGCTGAAATATTTGACATCCTGGTAGCCGACAAGCAGGCTGACTTCCTGGATCTTGATCCCCGGATCCGCGAGCAGATCTTTCGCCCGTTCCATGCGCATTCTCGTGATGCAATCGAGGATCGTCTCACCCGTCTGCATCTTGAAGTAACGGCAGAAGTAGGACGGGCTCATGAACACATGATCCGCGATGCGCTTGATGGAGATCTCCTCATGCAGCCGCTCCGCGATCCAGGCTTTCGCCTGCTCGACCGGCCCCATATTCGCGGCATTGCGACGAGATGCGACGAGTTCCAGCCGTGTTCTGATCGCGTGGTCGACGATCCGGCACATCTCCTGGAGATTCGGAGCCCGTCTGATGGCGCGAAGCCCTTCCTCGATCCTTTCCTCGTCAAGCTCTTGGTCGATGCCCGACATCTGCACGGCCAGATAGACGCCTTGCACGCACCGCTGGATGTTGAGCGGAGAGGTCTGCTGCTGCAGCTTGTGAAACAGTTCCTTGAGCCAGCGTCTGGCGGCGTCTTCCTTGTTCCGCTCGATCGCTTCGCAGATGCGCTGGCCGATGTGCATCATCTCCGGGTCCAGCATCTGCTCGTTCTCATCAACTGCTCCGCCTGCTATTTGCGAGACGAACAGCTGATTGCCTCCGAGGATCAGCCGGTAATGGATCAGCGACCTGGCTTGCCGCGCCGCTTCAGGCAACATGTACAGATCCTGGAAAGGATCGCTGGCTGCGATCGAAACGGTGAACGGCGTATATTGTCTGATCGCCTTCCTGATCCTGTCTGCAGCATCGTGCACCGCAGCCGTCAATCGTTCCTCATCTTCAGGATTCGGCAGTTGCAGCATCGCCCAATGATCGGACTGTTCCCCTCTCCAGCACCAGCTGTTCCCGGCATGCTCTCCGGCGACATCATGCATCAGCTCTCCGATGATGTTCTCCACGACATAATCGAAGGCTCCCCAGTCCTTCGCGCTGAAGTTTCTCGCTTTCATCGGGATGGCATCCAGACTGATGTACAGCACCTTGTGGCAACCTCGGGGAAATTCCTCCACCCAATAGCCGAGCCGGCTGATGTCCAGGCCCGTCGACGTGACGTAGGTGAGCAGCTGGATCTGCCGCGTATATTTCAGCTGTTCGGTCTGCTTCTCGAGCTGCTGCCAGCGTCTCCGCATATTGCGCTTGTCTTCGATCCTTCGCTGGATCTCGCTGAGCCTCTCGCGAAACTGCTCACGGTCGATCGGCTTCAGCAGATAGTCCAGCGCGCCCTCTCGCATCGCGGTCTGGACATATTCGAAATCATCATAACCGCTGATGATCAACGATTCGAATTGATAGGAATGGTTCGCTTCCTGGATCAACGCCAATCCGTCCATCACCGGCATCCTGACATCGGTGATCAGCAGATCGATATCGCCCTGGTGTTCATGAAGATAATCCAGCGCTTCCTGTCCGTCCGCCATCGTCCCGACAACTTCCCATTCCTCGCCGCAACCTGCGATGATCCTGGCGATCCCGCGGCGAATCATCTCCTCATCATCCACGATTAATGCCTTGAATTTCTCCATGTGCGTCTCCCCCCAATTTTTCCGTCAGTTCCGCCATTTCCAGTTCAGTAATCATCGGTATGCGAATGACCACCTCGGTCCCTTGACCATACACACTATGCAATTCCAGTCCATATTCCGGTCCCAGCATGAGCATGATCCTGGCATTGACATTGCTGAGTCCAAACTCTGAATCCCGGGCGACCGGCACATCCGAGCGAAGCGATTGCTCCAGCTGCTCCAGCTTCTCCTCCGGGATGCCGGGACCGTCATCGCGGATGCGGAAGACGATGTCTTCCTTGCCGGAACGCGCGCCGAGCTCTTTCCCGATGCTGACGTTGATATGGAGGATCTTCCTGGTGTTCAGTCCATATTTGACGGCATTCTCGACAATCGGTTGCAGGATGAACTTCGGCGTATAGCAGGATTCGATGTCCCCCTTGAGCGTGATGTCGAACATCAGGCGATTGCTGAAACGGATCTTCTGGATCATCAGGAAATCCCGCATATGTTGGACCTCATCCCTGATCCTCACGCAGCGCGACCGGTTGCTGAGCGAGAAGCGCAGCATCCTGCCGAGCAGCGTCACCATCTCGACGACGGTCCGGGACTTCCCGTCCTCCACGGCCATGTTGATGGTTTCCAGGGTATTGTACATAAAATGAGGATTGATCTGGGATTGAAGCGCATACAATTCAGCTTCTTTCTGCCGGAGCTTGATCTCGAAGTTCTTCTGGATCAATTCGCGAATCGTCTTCATCATGGAATTGAAGCTGCGGGCGAGGATGCCGACTTCATCGCGGGACTCGATCTCGAGATTGACATAGAACCTGCCCGCTTCCACCTGCCGCATCAACCGCGACAACTTGGTGATCGGCCGCGTGAACTTGATCGCATAAGACACCGCGAGCAACGATGTGATGAGCACGATGCAGAAGAAGAGGAGGATGATCACATTGCGCGCCCGGTCGGTTTTCTCCGTCAGGATCTTGAGCGGGATGCTGTGCGCGAGGATCCAGTCGGTGACGCCGGACGTGCTCAGGCTGATGATCCACTCATCCTTGCCGCCGCCTCTGCGGAAGCTGCCATTGCGCAGCGGATATCTGGCAAGCTCGGTATCCACTGTGCCGATATACTGTTCGTCGGTATGATAGATGATCTTCCCCGCGCCGTCCATGAGCCAGAGATCCGCCTGGTCATTGTGATCGAAGTGACGCAGGATGTTGTCGATAAATGTCAGTTGTACGGCGATCAGCATCGTCCCCAGGCTCTTGCGGTTATCGACGTCCTGGATCTGTTTCATGATGAGCAGATAGGGCGGACTGTTCACGAATGCCAGCGGGAACTCATCGGGCAGCAGAATCTTCGCTTCACCCCCCAGCTCCAGATCCTGTCCGTAAGGCAGCAATGCATTGCTGTCGTCCAGACCGGTAAAATCCAGCCTCGAACTGTAAAACAGACGATTCTTGGAGAACAGGAAGACGCCGATGATATCCGGACTCCCGCTGTCCAGATACGTTCTGGCCAGATAACTGTTCACGACAAACTGCTCCTGATTCAGCGTCGAGCGGCTCTGATACGCATCATGGCGCAGGATCGACAGGACGCGATCGGAATTGAACAGCAGGGACGGAAGCTCGGAGAATTCCTGCATATGGAAGGCGATATTGTCGTTGGCGAGACTCAGGAACCGGGGCATGTATTCGCCGATCTGCTCGACGATCGAGCGGGTATACTGCATATAGGAAACGGCCCCGAGCAGCGAGATCGGGATGACCGTGAGCATGCAATAGAAGACAATCAGCCGGGTGCTCAGCTTGTTCTTCCACGACGGGATGCGGAACAGCCATCTAGAAATCATATTGACTCACGTTCTCTGCCGTAAAATCAAGCGGTTCTCCCATGATCACCATATCGCCCTTCACCCGGATGTTCCCGATGTTCCTGATCTCCTGCCCGTCATAAGGCATCTGTCCATCGAGCAGCTGGACAGCCAGCGCCACGGTCAGGTAACCCAGCTTCTTGGGGCTCCACAGAGTCGCCATCTGCGCAGAGCCGTCCAGCAGAAAGTCAGCCATGAGGTTGGGCGTGGACAGACCGACGACCTTGATCGTTCCCGACTGTCCGGCCTCCTTGACCGCTTGCGCGGCAGCCGGCGGGGCGACGGAAGCGATGCCGATGATCCCCTGCAGCCCGGGATGATCCTGCAGCAGTTGCTTGGCCGCCTCATAGGCCTTCTGTGGATCATCATACGTCTCGGCGATGGTCACCAGGTTCATCTTCGGATAATAGTCCTGCTGCTGGATGCTCATCCACTTGATCCATTCGTTCTGATTCGATGCGGACAGCGTGCTCGTCAGGATGGCGTAATCTCCTTGCTCCCCCATGTGCCAGGCCAACGTATCGAGCAGATGCCGGCCCAGCACCTCGGGATCGACCATATTGACGAACAGATCCCTGCCCTCCGGCAACGTATCGGCGTCCCAGGTGAGCACCTTGATCCCCTTCCGCTTCGCTTCCTGCAGAACCGGCAGCAGCTTCTCCGGATCGTTGGCCGAGACGGCCAGCGCATCGACCCCTTGATCGATCAGTTCGAGGATGACCTTGATCTGTCTGGACACGTCAGCGATCGGCGGCCCATCATAGATCACATTCACGCCAAGATCGGCGCCCGCCTCGTAGGCCCCGTCCTGCGCGATGAGGAAGTACATGATTTCCTTCACCTTCGGTACCACCCCGATCGTATACTTGCGTTGATCTTCGGGCAGCTCCTCGGTCACCGTTTCCGTCTCATAGGAATAGATAATGTGATAATCTCCCGAACCCGTCCCCCCGGAACATGCGGTTATGAACAACATGAAAATCAGACCCCACGGTCGTGTGCGTCTCATCGCTGTGACCCCCCATGTCGATATCAACCCATCCATGAGTAACCAGACGAATGCCGAAGCATTCGTCTGGTTACCTATGTCTATTACTCTCGCTGCGGAATCATGCGAGCCAGGGTGCCAGATCGAGAATGTCGATTTGGTTGTCTCTCACGAGATCGAGAGGCTTCACCTGATCTGCCTACGGATTCCAGATCAATGTACCTTGCACATCCGACACTTCCTCCGCCAATGCCTGAAGTCCATCAACATCCGACACTTCCTCCGCCAACGCCTGAAGTCCATCAACATCCGACACTTCCTCCGCCAACGCCTGAAGTCCATCAACCTGAACGATGGAGACAGATGCAAGTATCAACCCAACAGTCATGAAAGCGCTTATGTTTGGTCCGGTTGTTGCTTTGAGGATATAAGGCCATTATATAGAACTTAATTCAACCGGGTCATCCCATAAAAGGTGACAATCATGTGAAAGGGTGGGCATTATTGACTTCTTTATCATTGATGTTTCGTTGATGGATTCTGCGCAGCTTGCCCGATCCACATATCTCCGTCATGGATCATCCCCATCAAAGGCGGCAGCAGCAACGCGGACGACAGGCCCGGCGTGATCCATATATTGCGTGTGGTGGTGATGCGGACGTTGTTATTCACGAAATGGCAGGTCCAGATGTCCCGGTACGCCTGATCGAGGAACCTCAGCTCAATCTCGTACATATTGCGCTTCACCCAGCGGCCACACAAGCTAACAGGGGAAGTTTCGCCTGCGATCCTGAGCACGTTGTCCAGCCATTCACCATGGCCGATTCTCAGTTCCTGCTTGCCTTGCTGGTCCAGCAGCCCCGATATGCGCCATGACGGCAACGCCAGAACTGGTAGCCGTAGCCTGGGCCCAGTCGCTGTTCGGATCGCTGCCGTTGTCGATCTGCTTCGATGTCGCAGCTCGAATCCAATCCGCGGGCAGGATGCGCCTGCCTTCCCAGACGCCCTCCTGCAGGTACAATTGTCCGAACTTGGTGTTGTCCCCGATCTTCACCTTCATCCCGAAGCCCCCGACATGGATGCTTCGGGGACAGGTCATGGTGGTCACGTCCGTCATCCCCAGCGGTGCGAACAGCCTCGGCTCCAGATAATCCAGCAGGTGCTGCCCGGTCGCCCGGTGCAGGAGGCCGACAGCATGTAACTCGCCCCTGTGTTATAAAGGAAATGGGGCTCTGGAAGTTTCTCGATCGGGATCTCCAGGAAAGCCTTGACCCAGTCTTATTGCCTTGCGACCGTCTTTTCCATTTGGATACACCTCCACGTAATGTTGAGCGTTAAGAGTTGATCCTGTGAGGCTTCAACCAACTCCACCCCTGATCCATGATGTTCACGCGAACCTCTGCGTTCTCCTGCCACATTCAGCTCAACGAGCACCAGGTCATCAGAAGTATGGCAAGTGATTCATGGTCGAATGGCAATAGCCCATCACGCATATCCGCAAGCCATGCGCGGCTGGGTCAGGCGTTCGACGGGCTCCAGAGACACTGTTGAGCGAATGTTCGAGGATTTTCCATTCTTGCGGACTCCATAGCCCTTACTTGGGCCAAAACAAAAAATGGGGGCTTAGCGTCCCCCTCACAACGCCTGAGACACGATTTTTTCTGCACTCACGCGCCTCCGTCCACCTCAACTGCACCCGAGACACGATTTTTTCGGCTCTCAGCCGCGCTCTGCGCCCAATTTTCCCCTGAGACACGATTTTTTCGGCTCTCACGTGCCTCCGTCCGCCTCAGCTACACCCGAGACACGATTTTTTTGGCTCTCAGCCGCGCTCTGCGCCCTATTTTTCTCTGAGAGAAGATTTTTTCGGCTCTCACGCTGCTCCGACCGCCTCACACTTTCGCGTCATCATGCCATGGTCAGCAGTTCAGACAATTGGTCGATGGCGTAATCATACCTCTCAGGCTGGCCGAATCCATATCGCGCGTAGATGAACGGGATCCCGGCCACCAGCGTCGCCTCGTAATCCCCTTGCGTATCGCCGACATAGACCGCTTCCTGCAGATGGTTGCGCTGCATGATCAGCCGGATGTTCTCGCCCTTGCTCAGCCCCGTATCCCCGAAGCATTCGAAGTCGGTGATATAGCGCTCGATGCCCGCCTTCCTCATGAACAGCTCGATGTATCCGGACTGGCAATTGCTCACGATGAACAGAGGAGTCCTCTCCGACAGCTCGCGGATCGTCTCCACCACGCCCGGGTACAGGAGATGGTCCGTGCAGTGCTCCAGCGCCTCGTGCTCATACTCCACGCATCTTTCCAGCAGGATGGCTCTCTGCCTCTCATCTGCGTCGGTGAACAGGTTGTCCGCGATGACATTCATCGGCCTGCCGAACAGCTGCTTCAGCTTCACTGCGGTCACCACCGCAGAAGTGCCGCCCGTGGCGCGAATCGCTTCATTCCAGGCTCTCGCAACCACCTCGGTGGTGTCCCATAACGTCCCGTCCACGTCGAAAATGATATTTTTCATCGAATAACCTGCTTTCCTGTATATTCAGTTGCGTCTGCTCGGGTGACCGCCTGCATGCTGCGGGCGATCTCACCCATGGCATATGCATATCCCTCATCCTGCCATGATCGAATCTCGCCCCACGGCTGCCGGCTATCCGCCCAGCTGTACCCCCAGCTGTTGTGCCAGCCAATCCATCGATTCCGGTCCGCCAAACTCATGGCCGCCATCGAACAGATGACTGCTGAACCGGTCCTGCGCGCCATAGCCTTCATAGACGGCGCGAACCGCATCGATCGCCACCCTCGTCGTCTCGATCGGGAAGATCGGGTCGCTTAGGCCCGCTTCGATGAACAGCGGACGCGGCGCGATGAGCGCGAGCAGGTCGGGCATCTCGGCCTGCGTCAGGATGCCGGGGATGTAGTTGCACAGGCAATGCCGCATCGCCAGGATGCTGCCGCGATAGGTGTTCGGATAGATGGCGACGACCGACGCCTGGATGCGCGGATCGAGCGCGGCTGACAGGGAGGCAACCATGCCGCCACCGGAATGCCCCATATTGCCGAGCCGACTGCCATCCACCTCCGGTCGGCTGACGAGATAGTCGGCAGCGCGCAGCGCCTCCGCCGCCCGCAGTCCGGCGGTAGTCCTGCCCGTCATCATGAGCGAGACGGACAGATTGTAACAGGAGTTGTCGATGTTCGGGTCCTTCTGCAGATCACGAGCGAGCCTGCGGTCACCGAAGCCGACGATCTCCGGCGCCAGCACGACAAGCCCCCGCTTCGCCAGCGCGTAGGCCAGATTGTCCGACAGCCTGCCCGTATCCGGCTTCTCGTGACCGTTCTTGTCGAGGCCCACCAGCGAGCGGTTGCCGTATCCGTGGCCATGCCAGAGCAGCACCGCTGGCCTCTTCTCTCCCGGCCGGATCGACTTCGGGATCATCACATAAGCGGGCATGCGCAGCCCGTCCAGCGTGGTGAATTCCACGCGCTCGCGGATCGCCTCCGGAAGCTCCGCCCGCTCCAGCAGCACCGGATCAAGCCCCTCAGCCCCCCGATGGGTCAGCTCGAAGCGTCCCAGCGCCTTCTGAAGTCCGCCCAGCAGCCTTGCCCTGCGGGCTTCCCACGACGATTCGGCCTGCTCCCGGCGTGCAGCTTCCAGTTCATCGTACAGTTGATCGAGATAAGCATCCGGATGTCTCATCCTGACAACCTCCTCATTGGCTCTATCATCCATGTCTACCATAGCGCCGATTGCACTTCCAGGTCCCGGTCGCATCCTGTCAGACCTGTCCGGCTCACGGGCTGATACAGGTTCATCTTAACCGTACATGTCGCCACTGTAAAGATAGCACAGAGATCGCGGCTTCATGAAGATCCTTGTCAGGTCATCAGTGTGCGTCAGTTGCGTCAATTGCGCATGGCAACATGGTCATTGTTAAAGGTTGTATTCATGGTGATGGCAGAAGATCCCTCTGCCCGGTAAAGCCTGATGTGTCCGCTAGAAATAAAAAACCACTCATATCCGCCCCATAGCGGAGCCCGTGACGTTTCAACGCAGACAACCGGGAGCATGACGTGGAGGACACAGACCCGGAGTGGCGACGAAGTGTTTACGTCACCGGGCAAGTTACATATTGTTTTTTCAGAGTGGCCTCGCAAGCAACGATTGAATTAAACAAAGCCATTGTAAATATTTGAAGTCAATTGTAAGATTCTATCGAGGTGATCGCATGGACGACAAGGACCTGGTCTTTCTCTGTGATTCCTTCCATAACCTGACCGGACTGCCCATCCGCTATTACGAGAGCGGCGAGCTTGTCCGCATGCTGCCCTTCATCATCCGGGAGGCGGACCCCATCCATGAGGTCTTGCCCCGCATGCTGGCGGATGGGCAGGACATCAACTACTATCTGAGCGAGAATCTGCTGTTCTACGGCAAGGTCAAGGAGAGGCGTTCCGATCGCCAATTCCTGATCGGTCCATGCTCGAATGTCCCGCTTACGGGCAAGCACATCACTGCCGTGATGATGAACGCGAAGATCGCGCTTCAGCATCGCGAGACCTTCAGCCAATTTCTCTCCAATATCCCGCCGCTTTCGTTTGAGAATTTCCTGCATGCGTTGTGCTTCTTCCACTTCGCCCTGAACCGGAGGCGGATGACGGCGGAGAAGCTGATGATGCTCGGCAATCCCGTCCCTCCTGATCCGTCCAGCCTCCAATCCACATTGACCGAAACCAGGTATCGGGCGGCGGAAGAGGCGCTCTCGCATGACACCTATCAGCTGGAGCAACAGATCATCGCCTATGTGCGGGAAGGGGAGGCGAAGAAGCTCGCCGAGCTGTTCCAGCATCCTGTCCGGGCCGATGCCGGTCCGGTGGCGAAGGAGGCGCTCCGGCAGGAGAAGAACATCCTGATCGTGACCGCCGCGCTTGTGGCCCGGGCTGCCATCGAAGGAGGCCTGGATGTCGAAACCGCCTTTCACCTCAGCGACATCTACATCCAGCAAGCGGAGAGCCTCTCCCGGCTGGACGCGCTCTCCCTGCTGCGCCAGCGAATGATCCTGGACTATGCGGAGCGGGTCGCTGCCGAGCGCTATCCGCCTCATCTGTCTCCGTCGACGCGGGCATGCATCCGCTATATCAAGAAGCACCTTCATACGCCGATCCTGGTCAGGGAGCTCGCCGAGCGCATCGGGTTGTCCGCTTCGTATCTCACCCGAACATTCCGACGGGAGACCGGGATGAAGCTGAACGATTACATCAATCGACAGAAAATTGAAGAAGCCAAGAACCTGCTGGCCTTCTCCGACCGGTCGCTGAGCGAGATCAGCAGCTATCTGTGCTTCTCCTCGCAGAGCTACTTTCAGAACCTGTTCAAAAAATACGAGGGCATCACGCCGCTCCAATACCGACAATCCGCCCGCTCCGGCCTTCCATAAGGCTGTGTTTATCTTCGTTGTCGCGTTTGGTGGGAGCAAGGAACTGAAGACCATGCTGAGATCGGTCTTCCGACGTAACGGAACGCTGTTGCTGTATTGGTGGAATCGACCCTTTCCCTGTCGTTAGGGGAACTTCGTGCATTCATCGATGATATCGTGCGGTCCCTCGCCCAAACAGGCAGTTCCGTTAACTCCAGACCATCCGACGACCAGCAGCAACCGATGGAAACTCATCCATCCATTAATCGACATCTTCCCGGAAATGAGCAAATTTTTGCAATATAGTTCATTATTTTACAATACATTTTCGCCGGATCCATCTATACTGGGGGCAATCATAGTCTGACTGGTGGTGATTCGTATCAGCCAACTGCGATCTTATCTCGACGAGCTGACCATCGAGGAGAAAGCCGCTCTGCTCGAGGGGACCAACTCCTGGTACACCAACGCCATCCCGCGGCTCGGGATCCCCGCCCTGATGCTGACCGACGGCCCCCATGGAGTGCGCAAGGCTCGCCAGACGTCAGGCGGCTTCGGGATCAGCGACAATGAGCATTCCACGGCATTTCCCACTTCCGCCGCGGTGGCTTCCTCGTGGAATCCGCAGCTGGCCTATCGCATGGGGCAAGCGATTGCGGAGGAATGCCGGGCAGCCGGCGTGCATGTGCTGCTCGCCCCGGGCATCAACATCAAGCGCAGCCCTTTGTGTGGCAGGAACTTCGAATACTATTCGGAGGATCCCCTGATCTCCGGCACATTCGGAGCCGCTTTCGTGCGCGGCGTACAGAGCAAAGGCGTCGGCTGCTGCGTGAAGCATTACGCTGCCAACTCCAACGAAGACCACCGCTTCGTCGGCGACAGTGTCGTGGATGAACGGGCATTGCGGGAGATCTATCTCCGCGCATTTGAACATGTCGTCAAGGAAGCGCAGCCCCATGCGGTGATGAGCGCCTATAACCGCGTGAACGGAATCTTCGCTTCCCAGAACCGGCAGCTCCTGACGGATATCCTTCGCCATGAATGGGGATTTCAGGGGCTCGTCATGACGGATTGGGGAGCTACCTGTGACCGGGTCGAAGGTCTGAAAGCCGGCTGCGACCTGGATATGCCGGGAGGCGTGTGGCATAACCGATCGTCCATCATCGAAGCGGCGAAGAATGGAACCCTGCCGATGGAGATCCTGGATCAATCGGTGGCAAGGGTGCTCGACCTGATTCACCGATGCAAGGACGCTCGCATTGAAAGCGTTTGCAATTATGAGGAGCATGCCCGTCTGGCCTGTGAGATTGCCGAGGAGAGCGCGGTCCTGCTCAAGAATGATGGCACATTGCCGCTCTACGGCGGTGAGAGACTGCTGGTGGTCGGCGAGATGTTTGAGAAGCTGCGTTTCCAGGGGGCGGGATCCTCCCTGATCAATCCGCCTTCGGTCATCAGCCACAGACAGGCATTCGACAAGCGAGGCGTTCCTTATCGCTATGAGCCGGGATATCGCTATCTCAAGCCGGAACCGGACCCGCAACTGGAACAGGCAGCTCTTACGGCCGCCGAGCAGGCGGATATCATCCTGTTCTTCGGCGGACTCGACGATCTGGAGGAAAGCGAAGGCTTCGACCGGGAGCACATGCGGCTGGGAGAGCCTCAGGTACAGTTGATTCAGCGGCTGATCGCAACGGGCAGGAAGGTCGTCCTCGTCCTGTTCGCCGGCGCTCCGGTGGAATTGCCCTTCCTTGATGGTCTTGCAGCTCTGCTGAACATGTATCTTCCTGGCATGCATGGAGGCGAGGCCTGCGCTTCCCTGTTGTTCGGAGAGGCCACGCCATCCGGCAAGCTGGCGGAGAGCTGGCCCCTGCGCCTCGAGGATACGAGCTGCTTCGCCGATTACAATCGCGGCCCCGTATCCCGCTATTACGAAAGCATCTATGTGGGCTACCGCTATTATGACAAGGCCGGGACACCGCTCCGTTTCCCGTTCGGGCACGGTCTGTCCTACACTTCTTTTTCCTATTCGAATATCCGGATCAGTGAATCCGACGGCAGGTTCACGATCTGCGCCGACATCACCAATGTCGGTGAACGCGCAGGAGCGGAAGTCGTCCAGCTGTATGTTCGCCATCGCGACAGTCAGGTGTTCAAGGCGGACAAGGAGCTTCGAGCCTTTGCGAAGGTCCCGCTTGCGCCTGGCGAGACGAGTGCGGTCACGCTGACTTTCGCGAGGCAGGATCTGGCTTATTGGCATCCGAAGCTCCATCGTTGGGTGCTGGAAAACGGCACCTATGAATTCTGTCTGGGCGCTTCCGCTGCGGATATCCGACTCAAGGCTGAATGGAGCGTCACGGATGCCGAGGATGTCGCTTCTCCCTATTCGCCCGCGGTGCTCAGGGATTACACCCAGCCGCCGCAAGGCATACCGGCCAGCTTCGCGGAGCTCATCGGCCGCGATGTGCCGGATGCCTGGGGGCATGCGCCGCTGACGCTTGACTCTGCCCTTCGCGAGTTCAGGCGGACGTTCATGGGACGAATGCTGTACAGGGCCATCATGTGGATGAGCAGCCAGGGTTACAGGCAAGCGCTCAGGATGCCGGATTCCCTTGAGCGGGATATGAAGCTGAAGAACTCCTATTTCCTCATTCGCTTGCTGCCCAACAACTCCATCCGTTCGATGTGCATGTCATCCGGCGGCCGATTCACCTACCGGCAGGCCGTCGGATTCGTGGAGCTGGCCAACGGCCGCATCTGGCGAGCGATGAAGGCATTCCTGGGCAAGGAAAGGCCGCTTCCGCTGCCCGCCGGGCAGCAGCTTCCATCCGAATCGCGAGGAGGAACGCCATATGAGGTCTGAGATCTTGAGATCCGGGATCTGGAACACCCGCGTGAACACAACCGATACAACCGGCAGGGAGCAATGGCTGGGTTATCTGGTCGGTCCAGCCGGAGCTCTGCTGCTCAACGCCGTGCTGGCCACGTATCTGAATGTCTATTACACGGATGTGCTGGGTCTGACGTCGCTCGGCGGCGGCGCGTTCCTGGTGGTCTTCCCGATCATCTCGAAGATTATCGACGCGATCACCAACATCATCATGGGCTATATCATCGACCGCACCCGAAGCAGACATGGCAAGGCTCGGCCCTGGTTGCTCCTGTCCGCTCCGCTCCTGACGATCACCGGCATCCTGCTGTTCGTCATCCCGAATGCGAGCGCGACCATTCAGGTGATCTGGGTCTTCCTGTCCTACAATCTGTACTATTCCTTCGCGTTTACGATCTACAACATGAGCCATAACCTGATGGTGCCGCTCTCCACCCGCAACACGATGCAGCGAGGACAGCTCTCGGTATTTAACCAGATCTCCTCGATCATGATCACCGGGATCATCGTCGCGCTGATCTTCCCGATGCTGATCATGCCGATGATTGGCGTCGATCAGGGCCGCTGGATCCTCGTCATGAGCATCTTCTCGATCATCGCCCTGCCGCTGACGCTGCTCGAGTATTATTACACCAGGGAGCGCATCACCGAAGAATCCGCCGGTTCCATGAACGATCAGCCCGAGCAGCGGGTGGCTTACAAGGATCAGCTGAAAGCTATCTTCACAGACCGCTACATGCTGCTCATGTTTGGCTTTTTCCTTATCTCCATCATCGGCACGAGCTTGAAAAATCTGAGCCTGGTCTATTACAGCAACTACGTGCTCGGCACCTACAATGACGGGGTGACGCAGATGATGATCTCGGCGATTGGCGGCATCCCGATGGGCATCGGCATCTTCGCCGTATGGCCGCTGGCGAAGCGCTTCGGCAAGCGGAATGTGACGCTCGTCGGCTTCATCCTGATGGGGCTAGGCAGCGCGATCTGCTGGATGTTTCCCAGGGACATGACGATCTTCCTCGTTGGCCAATTCATCAAGAATATGGGTGGTTTGCCCAGCGCCTATGTGTTTATGGCCCTGTTCGCCGATACGCTGGATCATGTCGAGTGGAGATCGGGATACCGCTGCGACGGCATCGCCATGTCGGTGTACAACACCTTGTCCGTGGCTTTGATCGGCGTCACGACCGGCATCTTCAACGGCATGCTCGCAGCATCCGGGTATGTCGCGCCCTACTACGACGCTTCAGGGGAGCTGATCGCCGTGCAGTCCGCCGCTGTTCAGCATACGATCACCTTCGCCTTTGTCGGACTGGAGACCTTCACCAGCATCCTCCTCGTCATCCTGCTCGCCTTCCTGAACGTGGAGCGGGACATCGACAGGAAACAGCAGGAGATCAGAGCGCGCAAGGAGGCGAACCGACATGCTTAAGATTGCATCCGTGCGGATCGAAGGGCTGGAACGCGGCTGCATCACGGACAGACGGCCGAATATCTCGTTCACGCTGGAGTCGGATGTGCAGGGAGAAGCGCTCAGCAAGGCCGTCATCACCGTCGGTGACTGGTCCCGCGAGACGACCGACCAGATCAACAATCTGTACGGCGGAGAGATGAAGCCTTTCACCACATATCCGGTGCATATCCGGGCTGAGGGCAGGTCGGGGGAAACGGCCGAGGCGACGGCCAGCTTCCAGACCGGCCGTCTCGATACGCCATGGCAGGCGCGCTGGATAACCGACGGAAGCTATCAGACCCCGAAGAAGGCTTCCCCCGTGCCGATGACCTTCCGCCATCGCTTCACCCTTCCGGACAAGCCTGTGCGGCGCGCGTGGGTGAATGCAACGGCATTGGGGATCTATGAATTGATGCTCAATGGCCGCAAGGTCGGTGAGGATTATTTTGCGCCGGGCTTTACTTCCTACGATCATCACATCCAGTATCAGACCTATGAGGTAACGGGGCAGCTGGAACCGGACTGCACGCTCATCGCGGTGGTCGCGGGAGGCTGGGCGGTCGGCTCCTTCACCTATCGCAGGAGGAACAGGATCAGCGCGGATCGCCAGGCGTTCCTCTGCGAGCTTCACATCGAGTATGAGGACGGTTCACATACCGTCATCGGAACCGGCACGGATTGGGAAGTGACCACGGATGGCCCCTATCGCTTCGCCGAATGGTATGATGGCGAGATGTACGATGCGACGGTCGATCTGGACGCGGTCCGTTGGAAGCCCGCCTCCCTCACCCGACCGCGCAGATCTCCGGCGCTGCTGGCGCAATATGGGGATCCGGTGCGCGTGCAGCAGGTGATGCGTCCGGTATCCTGGACGAGAGCGGCAAGCGGGGAGATCATCTATGACTTCGGCCAGAACTTCGCAGGGGTCATCTGCGCCACGATCCGGGGCAAGCATGGTCAGCAGATCGTGTTCCGCCACGCGGAAGTGCTTGTGGATGGGGAGCTGTTCGTCAAGTCCTTGCGCACGGCGAAAGCGACAGCCACCTACATATGCAGGGAAGGCGAGCAATCCTACTCGCCCAGACTGACGTATATGGGCTTCCGATACGTTGGCGTGAGCGGCATCGAGCCGGACGATCTGGCGTTATCCGCTTATGTGCTGCACTCGGACTTCGCCACGATCGGCAGCTTCACCTGCTCGAACGAGTGGATCAACCGATTGAACAGCAACATCATCTGGAGCGGCCGTTCCAACTTCGTCGACATTCCGACCGATTGTCCGCAGCGAGATGAGCGTCAAGGCTGGACTGGCGATATCGCGGTATTCGCGCAGACGGCCTGCTATAACTTTGACCTGGGCCGCTTCCTGGACAAATGGCTGATGGACATGCGGGCGGAACAAGGCCGGGGAGGGGGCATCCCGATGGTGGTGCCGCGCGGTGGCGATACGTGGCCGGTGATGGCCACTTCGGCATGGGGCGACAGCTGCGTGCTGGTCCCCTGGGCGGAATATCTGGCGCGCGGCAACAGGCGGCTCCTGGAACAGCAGTATCCGACGATCAAGAAGTTTCTGAAAGCTGCCAGATGGTGGGCCTCTTTCCTGTCCGTCACGCCCCATGGCCGATATATATGGAAATATCCCTTCCATTTCGGAGACTGGTGCGCCCCGGGTGAGAATCTCAAGCAATGGCTGGCCAAAGGCCAATGGATCGGAACCGCATATTTCGCGAATTCCTGCGGGCTCGCCGCGACCATCGCCGAATTGCTCGGGAAGGAAGAGGATGCGAGGTATTATCGCAAGCTGCGGGAGCGGATCGTGAAGGCTTATCGCAAGGTGTTCACGGACGGAAAGGGGAGACTGAAGAAGGAGTTTCAGACCGGCTATGTGCTCCCTCTGTACTTCGGCATGACCGAAGGAGAAGAAACGCGCAATATGGCCGATCATCTCGCGCGGCTGGTGAAGGAGGCGGATTACCATCTGACGACGGGATTCACGGGAACGCCATACCTGCTGTTCGCCCTGTCCGACAACGGGCATGCGGAGGTCGCTTACCGGCTGCTGCTGCAGGATACTTGTCCCTCCTGGCTGTATGAGGTGAAGGCCGGCGGCACGACGATCTGGGAGCGTTGGGATGCCCTTCGCCCGGACGGGACGGTGAACATCGGCGATCTGACCGGCAACAGATCGGAAGAGGAGTCGGGGGGCGGCATGGTCTCTTTCAACCATTACGCATACGGGGCAGTCGGAGACTGGCTGTACAGGCGCATCGCCGGCATCGAACCGACCAGCGGAGGCTATCGGAGCTTCCGCGTCGCGCCGGTGCCCGGCGGAGGATTGACCCATGCCCGGGGCAGCGTATGGACTCCTTATGGGCAAGTGGTGAGCGATTGGCGCATCGAGGATCAACGTTTCACGATACGCGTGGAGGTTCCTGTATCGACGGTATGCACGCTTGTGATGCCTGACGGGACGGAGCGCACGCTCGAGAGCGGAACCTATGAATATGCCTGCCGTCTGGATCGAATCGAGTGATTCGGTTCGATCCGGACGCGCCTGCGGCCGGTCAGACCAGCACCCGTATCGGGAACGCTGATCGAACGGCCCGTTGAACGTTCATCCTTCCCTGTCCATCGCCTGCTTCAGCTTCTGCTCAACCTTCGTCAGATGCTCGAAGATCGCATCCCGCGCGCCGATCGGGTCACGCTCCGCGATCCGCTGATAGATGCGGCGGTGCTCCTCCAGCAGCGCTGCCGCAGTCTGCTCTTCCTGGTAGAACCAGATCAGGCGGGTATCCCGGATCGTGGCGTTCAGCTGCTGGGCCAGCGAGTCCATCAGCTGCGCCATCAGTTTATTCTGCGAAGCCTGCGCGATCGCCAGATGGAATTCCACATCCGCCTGTTCGCCGAGCTCGGTATCGTGGCCGATGAGGCTGTCTTCCATTCGCTTCAGGATCTGCCGCATATGCTGCAGATCGGCTTCGGTTCGCTTCTCGGCGGCCAGCATGGCGCTTCCGGTCTCCAGAACCTTGCGCACCTCCAGAATCTCCCTCAGGGATTCGGCATCCTTGAACAGGGTGACCGTGCCGCCACGATCCGGCTCGGGCAGCACTTCGCTGATGTAGGTGCCGCTGCCGTGGCGGACTTGGAGCCATCCCGTCGCCTTCAAGGCGCTGATCGCCTCACGGATCGTCGTTCTTCCTATGCCGTAGGAGGCGGCCAGCTCCACCAGGTTGGGCAGCTTCTGGCCAGGCGCCCATTCTCCCGAGCGTATTCGTTCAATCATATGTTCAGCTACGACTTCATGACCTTTGGCCGGCTGTATCCTGATCATGCTCATCCCCTCATCTTCGTGTTCGCGCCTGAGCTGCCATGACGATCTGTCATCCTCATCCTCTTATCCGCGTCTATTTCGCCTAGATGCCTTCCCTGTTCTCATCGGCATGTCCCGTCGGAACTGATCTGAAACTACCTCTATCATACGGAAAGTTGCAACGAAAGTCATCTGATGAGCGGCGCAGATGCCCAAGCCCGCGCCCGATATTCCGCAGGCGTGACCCCCGTCTTCCGCTTGAACAGGGCATAGAAATATTTCATATCCTGGTAGCCGACGGCGCTGGCCACATCCCTGACGCGCTGCCGGCCATCCGCCAGCATGCGGCAGGCCGCGTCGATCCGTATGCTCTGCACATAGTCGAGGAAGCTCATGCCGGTCTGGCGCCTGAACAGGCGGCTGAACTGGCGCACGCTCAGGTTCGCATGCGCCGCCATGTCCTCCAGCCTGAGTTCCTCCGCATAATGCTGGCCGATATAGTCGACCGCCTCATCGATCGTCAGCCACTGCGGCCGCTCGGCCGGCGGCATGTCCAGCTGCAGGCGATACCGGTACAGGCCCGTGAGGACGCGCAGCACATGCGAGGCAAGGACGACCAGGAAACCTGGAGGTCTCGCCGTATACTCCTGATGCATCTCCCGGAACATCGCGTGATAGTCGCCCGTCGCATCCTTCATCGAGAACCATCCGAGCCGCTTGTCCAGGAACATCTGGCAGATCGCCGATGCCTGCGGGAAGCTCTGGCCCAGTTCAGACAGATAGGACACGGGAAAGATGCAGTTATACACGATCAGCGGCCGATCCTTGCGCAACGTCCTGGGCCGGAATACATGGCTCTGACCGACCGGGATAAAGAACAGTGTTCCATGTTCCACGGGCACTGCCTCGCCTGCGATATAATGCACCCCCGCCCCCTCACACACATAGGTGATCTCGATAAATTCATGCGAATGCTCGATCATGTCAAAGGTCTCATAGGCCCGGTTCACGAAGATCGGCACATCCGGCTCGAAATACAGATCCCCGGTCATCACGAATGTCGTGCGTTTGATGCTCATCGGAACGTCTCCTTTCACAGAAATCAGCGGCTATACTTCTGCCATGCGTCGCTTTGATCGCGCCCCGGCGGCAAACCAGTCATGATCTGCGCAACTTTACAGGATGCCGGCACGTTTAGAGATTGGATGCCATGAATTTCCACTCTCCACGTTACGCAGGTGATGGTGATGAAAAAAAGCTTGCTGATCGTCATTTCCATGGTTGCTGTGCTGATGATCTCCGCGTTTGTAACGTTCTACTTATATTCTTCTTCCAGAACCTTGCATATGCTGCATTACCTGAACGAACATCTGGATGCTGGCGGCGTCCGGTTGGGCATGCCGGACCGGGAAGTGTGCAACAATTGCTGGGCAAAGGCACCTTCATCGTCGGATTCGGCGGTTACGCCAGAGAGTATCCGCAGCTTGGACTTGCGCTCAGCTTTCCGACCGATCAGGAGAACGATCTGCATGACAGCGTCAGCCATATGGAGATGACCAATCCGGAGTATTCCGTCTTCGGCATCCGGGTCGGCGATGACCCGAACGAGGCTCTGACGTTGCTCCGGCAGAAGCGATTCCGTCCGGACGATGATTCGCCGGATACCGTCCGGTTGGGCGAGTTTTCGATCAAGCTCAGCGGCCAGGACAGAATCGTTGCCATTCATATCCGCTTCGATGACAAGGACCTGAGAGACATCCTCTATTGATCTGGCTGCGCTTCTGCGTGCCGCCGTTCGGCCTGGTGCTGCAACACGCATGGTCATTGCTGAATTCTTGAGGAGACGGCCATGCTGCGTCAATGGAACACCTCCGTGTCGCCTGGGAGTCTGCCCGAACAACAACCGAAGATCAACAAGCCTGTTCTTTCTTTCATTTCATAGTAAGAAAACGGTTTATATTTGTCCAGATCAGCCTATAAAGATGTCCGAATCCACCACCATCGAACTTCTCCCCGCCTAATATAATGGAGATCAGAAGAATGATCTTCAGGAGAGGAGATGCGATGTGCAATGACGACACTTATGGTCACTGAACTGCGTTGTGAATACCGCAAGGATCCGGTTGGCCTTGGGGTTGCCAGACCGCGATTCAGTTGGCAGTTGCGCTCGGACGACGTGCATGTCCTGCAGCGCGCCTACCGCGTCCAGGTCTCTGACAGCCTGACCGGGTTTGAGGAGGACAAGCTGGTATGGGATTCGGGCGTTGTTGAGTCGGACAAGTCAGTGCTGGTGGAATATGAGGGCGAGAAGCTGCGGTCGAGGGGGCGCTACCATTGGCGCGTGAAGGCGTGGGATCAGAAAGGGCACGAGTCCGGGTGGAGCGAACCGGGCATGTTCGAGATGGGGCTCCTGGATACGGCGGACTGGCAGGCTTCCTGGATCACCCCTGATCCCTCCGCGATCGATCCGCAGGCGGAGGAGATCTTCATGCTGCGCGGGTCGTTCACCGCTGAGGGCGAGGTTCGCCGCGCCACCATCTACGCAACCGCGCTGGGGATGTATGAGCTGGAGCTGAACGGCCGGCGCGTCGGCGATGCGCAGTACACCCCGGGCTGGACCAGCTATCGCCATCGCCTGCAGGTGCAGGCCTACGATGTGACGGAGCTGCTGCGCCCGGGCGAGAACGCGATCGGCGCCATGCTGGCCAATGGCTGGTACAAAGGCACGCTGGGCTGGAATCCTCAGGCCAGCTTGTATGGGGACCGACGTGCCCTGCTCCTGCAGCTGCATATCGACTATGCGGATGGCAAGACGGCGGTTGTCACCAGCGACGAATCGTGGCGCGCGTCCACCGGGCCGATCCTGATGTCCGAGATCTATCATGGCGAAACCTGCGATGCCCGGCTGGCGAAGGACGGATGGTCGGACGTCGGCTACGACGACCAGGGATGGGCTGCGGTGGTTGAGCTGGAACATCCGAAGGATATCCTGCTCATGCAGGAGAATGAACCGGCCCGGATCACGCAGAGGCTGAAGCCGGTCGCGCTCATCCGCACGCCGGCTGGCGAGACCGTGCTTGACATGGGCCAGAACATGGTCGGGCGCGTTCACATGCGCCTGGACCTGCCGGCGGGTACGGTCCTGACGCTGAAGCATGCCGAGGTGCTGGATCGCGAGGGCAATTTCTACATCGGCAACCTGCGCAAGGCGAAGCAGACCATCACCTATACCTGCCGCGGCGGCGGAGAGGAGTATGAGCCGCATTTCTCCTTCCAGGGCTTCCGCTATGTGAAGATCGAGGGCTGGCCGGAAGATGTGCCGCTCGAGCCGGATCGCTTCACCGGCCATGTCATTCATACGGACATGAGGCCGGCGGGAACCTTCGAATGCTCACACGAGCTCCTGAATCAACTGCAGCGCAACATCGTGTGGGGGCAGCGCGGCAATTTCCTCGATGTCCCGACCGACTGCCCGCAGCGCGACGAACGGCTCGGCTGGACCGGGGACGCGCAGGTGTTCATCCGGACAGCCGCCTTTAACTACGGCATCTATCCGTTCTTCTCCAAGTGGCTGCACGATCTGAAGACGGATCAGCTGGAACACGGCGGAGTGCCTTTCGTCATTCCGAACATCCTGGGTCAGGAGGCCCACAGTTCGGCTGCCTGGGGGGATGCCGCCGTCATCTGCCCGTGGACACTGTACGTATGCTACGGGGACAAGCGCATCCTGGAAGAACAGTATGACAGCATGAAGGCATGGGTGGAGTATATCCGCGACCAGGGGGAAGACGAGTATCTGTGGAATACCGGCTTCCACTTCGGCGACTGGCTCGGCCTCGACGCCAACTCCGGCGACTATGTGGGGGCTACCCCGCGCGATCTGATCGCCACCTGCTTCTACGCCTATTCTACGGAGATCGTCGCGAGAACGGCGGAACTCCTGGGCCGGACGGAGGATGCGGCGAAATATCGCGAGCTGCACGCGCGCATCGTCGAAGCCTTCCATCGGGAGTTCATCACCCCGAGCGGCCGTCTCGCCGCCCATACGCAGACGGCCCATGTGCTGCCGCTGATGTTCGGACTGGTGGACGGACCGGTCAAGAAGAGGCTGGCCCGCACGTTGGCCGAATATGTAAAGGAGAAGAAATACCATCTGACCACCGGATTCGTCGGCACACCGTATCTGTGCCATGTCCTGACCGAGAACGGTTACCACGATGTGGCGGTCAAGCTGGTGCAGCAGGAGGATTACCCCGGCTGGCTGTATTCGATCCACCAGGGAGCGACGACCATCTGGGAGCACTGGGATGGCATCAAGCCGGACGGCACGTTCTGGAGCGATGACATGAACTCCTTCAATCACTATGCGTACGGGTCGATCGGCGACTGGCTGTATCGGGCGGTGGCCGGCCTGGATCTCGATGAGGCTGAGCCGGGCTACAAGCGCATCCTGTTCAGGCCGCGTCCGGATTCGGAGCTGACGTATGCGAAGGCAGCCTATGAGTCCGGTTACGGGCTGGTGCGCAGCGAGTGGAGCCTGGCCGAGGACGGCACGGTGACGTATGAGTTCGAGCTGCCGCCGAATACGACCGCCAGGGCGAAGCTGCCTGGCGCGTCACTGGCAAGCGTGACGGTGAACGGCGCCGTTGCGGGGGAAGCTGCCGGCGTGCTTGCCGCAGCGGAGGAAGAAGGCGGCGTGGCGCTGGAGCTCGGCTCGGGCGTCTATCGCGTGGTCGCTGTCGCCGCGAGATCATAACTGGATAAGGAGCAGGGCGCGAAAGCCCTGCTCCTTCGCATGTCGCATGAATAGCCGTCCATGAACTTCTCGATCTTTTTCGGCGTCGACTGGATGACCCTCTCGCTTGATGTTTCATTTATTCCATGACCCAAAACTCCGTTCCTGGATCTTCCGAAGGAGTATACCGACCCGTCGGCCGTTACCACGAAGGAATGCAAATCCCTGTTTTGCTCGGCTGCATAATTGCCGTTGACGGCAATCGCCACGGCATTGGAGATTCCTTCAATCTTCCTGGGGGTCAGCTGATCCTCCTCGTCGCCATGACCGAGCGCGCCGAACAGTCCAATACCAAACGAATATACGTCGCCGTTCTCCATGAGCACCAGCGTATGCGCATCGCTTGATGACACCGCGATCGCTCCGGCAAGTCCCTCCACCAGCGTCGGAGTCTGCCGGGCCGATTTATCCCCCAATACCAATTGACCGGAATTGTTGCTTCCGAAGGCAAATACATTCGTGACCACGGAGGCTTGGGCCCGCCAATTGCTAGCACCAAGCTGGACGGAAAATACGACGCAAACCGCCGTCAAGCAAATCAGTATTTTTCGAGTCAAAGCTTTCATGCTCTGTTGGGAATCCTCCTTGCCATATACTGTGTTCATTTCTTTGACAAACAATAATTTACCTTTATTTCCTTTCCTCCCATCAAATAATATTTTTTTATTAATTGGTGTTCTTTATCTTACCTCACACGCCGATTATCGAGTAGTGACAAATTGTCATGATGTGAATGGATATAAACAGTCAACAGGCAAAGACGACAAAAAAATAAGGATCAGAGCGGAACGCTTCTGATCCCTTCATCGCTTACAGACCTTCGCCGTTCAGATAGTAATAGAAAGCCTCATTGGCCCAGAACGTATACGATTCGACTTCGATCTCCGGATCGAGCTTCGCGAATCCCGCCGCGATGTCATCCGTCGCATCGACCAGCGAGAACGTCTGCGCATAGAAATATCCATCGGTGATCTTGTTATTGGCGATCAGCCTGTAGCCTTCACTCTTCGGCTCCGTCAGCGTATAGAACAGCGGCTGGAACCAGGAGCCGTAGATCAGGCCGGGTTGATCGCTGGCATTTTTCTTGGCGTATTGCAGGATGATCGCCTGGAACGCTTCCTTGTCCTCCTGATGGAAGAACTCCAGGACGAGGTCATATTCCATCGACGAATGGATGTAGTTGCCGTTCTCCGTCAGCACCGCCTTCGAGTTCTCATCGACGTATGGCTCTCCCCATTCCTTGCGATGCACATAGGCCGAGGTCTTCGGCTCGAACTGGACCCTGGCATCGATGCCCTCGCTGCGCAGCAGGGCGAGAAGCTGAATGGCGTGGCGAACGTCCGAATGGCCATAGGTGACGGTCAGAGACGGCACGAAGTTGGCGTCGAACCGGCTGTCCTTCAGATTGTACCCGGTGACGACGTCCTGCTTCAGCGCATCATCCACCAGCGGCTGCAGCGTCGGGATCTCGATCAGGTTCGACGTCTCGAAGGCGGTGATGAACTTGCTGTAGATGTCGTCATCGCTCACATAGCCGATGTAGCGCTTGTAGGCGCCGTTGAACTCCAGCACCTTGCCGAGCAGCGTCTGGACGAGCTCCGGAGATGCCGCGCGATTCGAGGCGAACTCTCCGTGATAGTCTGCCGGGATCAGACCGGTATCCACAGCCGTTGCCAGCTCCCGGCCATTCACGGCGTTGAACGATGCGGAGGAAAGACCGAGACGAGCCAATGCCGCATCGACCTTGGACTGCGGATAGGTAAGCGCCAGTTCCCTGAGATTGGAGGCGCGTACAGCGATCAGGGCTGCCACCCAGGGCTTCAGCGGCTCATCAGCGTCAACTCCAGGTCCGCTCAGGATCCCCCTGGCGTAGAGAGCGGCCGCGCTGGCATACAGCTCATCGTCCGCATCCAGATCCGTGAAGGCCACATCCTCCTCAGGCGCCTGAAGCTCCAGAAGATCGGCCACATACCGGATCAATTGTCCCTTGGTGATCGGAGTCTCGATGTCGATGTCGTGCTTGTCCTTCAGGAATATGGCGTATTCTTGCGCGCTTGCCTCACGTGTCTCCGCCGCGTAGGTGACAGGCAGAACCATCTGCAGCGTGAGCGACGTCACCAGCAGCAAGGCTGACAACCATCTGGTCAGGCAGGAGATGTTTCGGATTTTGGTCATAGGGGTGGCTCCTCTCTTCATTTCCTATTATTTTTATAGGTTTTATATGTGATTCTATCAGCGATGAGCAAGTACGTCAATCATGAATTTATACGGGCTTAAGTAAGATTTCAGACAGATTTAAGGTTCCCATTCTATACTCGGTTCAGACGAAAGGAGGAACACCATGCAGACGCCGCTCAAATATCGGCATGAACTCAAGTATCACATGAACCCCCATCAATACTGGATCATCAAGCAACGGCTCAAACACCTGCTGATCCCGGACAAGCATGCCGGACCCAACGGGGAGTATCATATCCGCAGCCTGTATTTCGACAATATCGACAATCAGGCACTTCATGAGAAGTTAGGCGGCGTGCCGGACCGCGAGAAGTACCGGATCCGCATCTACAATCGCTCGGACCGCGTCATCCATCTGGAGAAGAAGCTGAAGCGCCTTGATTATGTCGCCAAGGTCAAGGAGCCGCTCACGCGGTCGATGGCGGACGCGATCATGTCCGGAGATCCCGAGGTCCTGAATGTGCCTGACAAGCCGCTCCTGTACGAATTATATCGGAAGATCCGTCATGAGCGGATGCAGCCCAAGGTGATCGTCGATTATGTGCGGGAAGCGTACATCTGCCCTTACGGCAACGTCCGCATCACCTTCGACAAGAACCTGAAGACGGGGCTCGGCCAGACCGATCTGTTCGATCCCGATCTGATGACGGTAGATGCCTTCGACACCAATCTCATCGTACTGGAGATCAAGTTCGACGAGTACCTGCCCGAGTTGGTCAGAACCGCCGTACAGGGCGAGAACATTCACCGGCAGTCAAATTCCAAATATGTGATCTGCCGCAAACTGATCAAAGCAAATTCCTGGGAGGATCAATAACATGAACAATAACGAGCAAATCAGTTTCACCGACATCATTCGCGACTCCGTTCTGAATCAGTTCAACAGCAACCTGAGCATCCCCAACATCCTCATAACGCTCTTGATCGCCTTTTTCGTCGGATTGTTTATCTACCTGCTGTACAAGCGCATTTTCAGCGGCGTGCTGTATTCCAAAAGCTTCAACGTTTCGCTCATCGGCATGGCGATCATCACCTCGATGGTCATCATGGCCGTTAACTCCAACCTCATCCTCTCGCTCGGCATGGTCGGCGCGCTCAGCATCGTTCGCTTCCGCACGCCGATCAAGGACCCGACGGATCTCATCTTCCTGTTCTGGTCGGCCGCCGCAGGCATCGTCGTCGGAGCAGGCTTCTACACGCTGGCCATCATTGGTTCGGTGATCATCGGTCTGGTGCTGTTCGTATTTGTCAAGAGCGCATCGTTTGAGACACCTTATCTCATGGTTGTGAACTGCGCAAACACGCAGAGCGAGGAGCTGGTTTACAACAAGCTGAAGGAAAAAGTCAAACGGTTCACTATCAAGCAGAAAACCGTCACTTCGGACAACATCGAGATGACCGTGGAGCTGCGCGTCAAGCAGGATGATCCGACATTCGTGAGTGACATTCAGGCGCTGCAGGGGGTCAAGAATGCCGTCCTGATCAGCTACAGCGGAGATTATGTTTCCCAATAAAAAAGGCGGTGATCAGCTCGTGAGAAAGCGTTCGTATCTGCCAGCGTTGGCCGGCTCGTTCGCCGTGCTGCTCGCCCTGGCGCTGGTGTTGAATGCGGTATACGACAACAGCGGCCAGGCCAAGGCCACGGCGATCGGCTCCATCACCTATCTGGAGGAGAAGCTGGATGAGCTTGTTTTTCCGAAAGACAAGGTGATTGATGTAAAAGTAACGATCGATGAAGAAGATTTTCAGGATATGCTGAACAATGCGGGGGCGGAGGAGATCAAACCTGCTTCCGTGGAATACAACGGCATCAAGCTGACCAACATCGGATTCCGCACCAAAGGCAACCTGAGCCTGATGAGCGTCGTGAACTCGGACTCGGACCGGTACAGCTTCAAGCTGCACTTTGACGAGTACATTTCCAGTCAGAGCCTGTACGGCGTGCAAGCGATCAATCTGAACAACAGCTTCAGCGACCCGACGTACATGCAGGAGGTTCTTGCGTATGAACTGGCGGAGCAGATGGGGCTTCCCACTCCGAAATATTCTTACGTGAACCTATATATCAACGATGAATTGTGGGGATTCTATCTGGCGGTGGAGCAGATCGGCGATTCCTACCTGGAACGTCATTTTGGAGATTCCAACGGCTCGTTGTATAAAGCGATAATGGGCAATGGAACTGATCTTGCCTGGGTAGATGATTCACGGGAATCATACAGCGGTCTGGTGCAAAAATCCGACTATGCCGACGAAGAAGCGCTGATCAATATGATCTACGAGCTGAATAACGGTTCGGACTACGAGCAGGTGCTTGATGTGGAGAACGTGTTGAAATATATCGCACTGAATGTGGTCACGAACAATTCAGACAGCTATATCGGACAGAACAAGCACAACTACTACCTGTATGAGCAAAATGGCGTCTTCTCTGTTCTGCCCTGGGACTACAACATGGCGTTCGGAGGCATGGGCGCCATGGGATTCGGCGGTCGCGGCGGCAGGTTCGGCGGCTTGGGCGGATTCGGCGGCAGAGGCAACATGAACATCGGCCAGGCTGCAGAACGTGATCCGGACCCCGCCGCTGCCCAGGATGCTCAGCAAGGAGAAGCGCCAGGCGTCGGTCAAAGCGTCGCACCGACAGAGCAGCAAGGTGTGCTGCCCAACTTCCGCAGCAACAGGTTGCGGACGGAAGGCAATCAGGCTGACGGTCCAGCTTCTGACGGCCAACAGGGAGCGATTCCGGGCTTCGAAGGCGGAAGCGACGGCGGGTTCGGCAGGTTCGGCAGCAACATGTCCGTATTCGATCCGGCCGGTGGTCTGAATCGCCCGCTGGTTGACAAGCTGTTAGCCGTTCCGGAATATCTGGAGCTATATACCGGATACGTTCGCGACGCGCTTGAAGGCTATCTCGCGACGGACCACTTTAACAAACGCGTCGACGAATGGGCGGACCTCATTCGCGATGATGTCAAGCGGGACCCAAGGCCATTCTACGGTTACGAGCAGTTTGAGAGCGGCATCGAGAGTCTGAAGTCCACCAACGCCGAGAATGTGGCCAGGTTCACGCAAGAGCTCGAACAAGGCGTTCTAACCGCAACTGACGGCAATCAGGCCGCTTATGACAACAGCGAGAGCGAAGCGAATGAGGTGACCATTGCGCGATTCACCGGCGAAGGGGCAGCTCTGGCTCGTTTCCAGCCTGGTGGCGGCGGCAACGGCCCCATCCCGCCAGGCGGTATGCGGGATGGACAGGTCCCGCAAGCCCCGGCGGGTGTCGAACAAGCCCCGCCAATTCAGACAGATGACGGACAAGTCCCGCTATTCCCGACAAGGGATCGGCAAGCCCAGCAAGACGACAACACCAACGACCAATCCCCTCAGGACGACGATATCGACGGTCAGACACAGCCAAACAGCGATGGCGATGGGCAAATTCCGTCAAACCGCATGGGCAACGGGCAGTTCCCGGCATTTCCCGGTTTTCCGGCAGGAGCGGATGGGCAAGGTGGAGGGAATTTCCCAGAATTTGGTGAAGGAGGCAATTTCCCTGCGTTCGGAGGAGGCGGCTTTCCAGGCAACAGGCAGGGAACTGCAACATCCACCGCGATCACCGACGAGCAGCTGGCGAAAGAATATGCCGAGATCGGCATGGCGTTAGGCGTGATGGCACTGGCCGCTGTCTTCATCGTGACGTTCAGACGCAGAAGGTTATAACAGAACGAGGCGCGCTGCAGACAATCGCGGTGCGCCTTTTGTCTTGGGCTGCGCCTCCAGGATGGTTGCCTGTCATCCGACCTGACATCTGCTTCCGCCAAGTTTCCTTATATTGTTCAATTATTACATAATGTTTCAAATGTGTTACAATAAGGACATACCTGATACAAAGTCGTTGTCGCTCCTGCGGCTTCAGCATCACATCCTCCATCACAACACACTGCATGACCATCAGCAAACGAGTCCTGGTGTCCAGGCGATCGTTCTCCAACACATCCCGCATGATGATATGGACAGTCCTGATGACAGGAAGTTGGTGCGCGGCAACAACAGCAGTGGCTCCTGTCCTGATGAGCGGAGCCCAACCGCCAGCACCAACGCTTGATACACTCTGTCTTGAAGGAGGGTTGCAGATGACTCATATCTATTACGCGGAGAGCAATGTCGTGCACACGGGCAACTTCGAAATCGACGTCCCCGTCGGGTATCATTGGCTCCTGGTGATCACCAAGACTCCGGCCATCTTCTGGGTCCAGGGCGAGCTGAAGGAATATCCTGCGAACAGCGCCATCCTCTATCGACCGCTGCAGAAGGTTTACTACAAGTCTTGCACGGATCAATATATCAACGACTGGATCCGTTTCGAGACGAAGGAACCGTACATCACCGAAACCTCTCTGCCCTGCGGCCAGCCGTTTACGGTCCAGGATCCGGATTACTGCCACAAGCTCGTCGAGTTAATCTCCATCGAACATAACTACAATCGGGACTTCAAACATTCCTCCATCGACTTCCTGCTCAGAACACTGTTCAACAAGCTGCTGGAATCCTGGGTTCAGCACGATATACCTCCCCAATATTACAACCTGCTCAAGCTCCGTCTGGCCATCCAGCAGAACCCGGGGGATCAATGGACGGTTTCCAGGATGGCCGAAGAACTCTCTCTCAGTCCCGGCTATCTGCAGACGCTCTACAAGAGAGCATTCGGCATTACCTGCATGGATGACGTCATCGCCCATCGCATCAGACTGGCGAAGGAGTATCTCTCCCACAGCAACCAGACGGTCGCCGAGATCGCCATCAGATGCGGATACCAGAACGTGGAACACTTCTGCCGCCAATTCAAGCAATATACCGGAGTGACGCCGAAGAGCTACCAGAAACTGGCCGCCAGCAGATCGCTTGAACGCGCCCAGCTGCCGAATTCCTTGTAACATGTCCCAGAAGTGTATGAAAGATCGTTCAACAGCTCTTCGATGAAGCGGGAAGCAACCATTGTAGGATGTTTTTTGTATGAATTTTCATACAAAATATCCTTCGTATGCCTAATCAACGAAATTTTTGTATGAGATTTCGTACAAAACCAGTTCCGTCCGCATAAAATCGGATCATTTTGTGTGATATTTCGTACAAAACCAGTTCCGTCCGCATAAAATTCGGATCATTTTGTATGAGATTTCGTACAAAACCAGTTCCGTCCGCATAAATCCGGATCATTTTGTATGAATTTTCATACAAAATCTGGCCCGCCCGCATCCTGTCGCACAAATCTGGCCGCCGTTGCCGTCAACGCACGGTTTCCATTGCCGTATCCGCATGCCGGCAATCGCCGCTCAGCACAGCCATCAGCGCGCAGCATTCGCCCGCCTGTTATTCATCAAGCACCTTATGCCGCTTGAAGTATTGTTGCACAAGGAACTGCATCAGCTCCCCCGGCGGTTGCTTCAGGAACTCCGCCTGATCGCCGAACAGCATGCCATACGGCGCATCGATCGTATAAGGCTCCCACTGCGGCATCGGCTTGCCATCCGCATCCGGACCGTTGGGATCGCCGGTGCGCATGAAGTTCGCCCAGTAATTGCACATCTGGCGCGCCAGGTCATAATGCTTGCCGACGAACGGTCGCCAGCACTTGGCCAGCGTCTCGAAGAAAAACCACAGATCAACGGAATGGAAGGTGCCTGGATTGTCCCAGCCGGGAATCTCCGCATCGAAGTTGTAGTAATACAGAGGCGTGTCCGCGGCGCTGGCCGAATTGGCTTGGGCGGCTATGCGTATCGCATATTCGATCATGCTCACCGATGCCCGGCGCTTCATCTCCTCCACATCTCCCGAGCGGACGTTGCACAGCTCCAGGAATGTATCGGCGTCCTCCCCGAACAGCTCCCCGGCCAACCTGCGGAATTCATCCACCGTCTGAACGTCAGGCGCGCTGAAAAATTCCGACGACGTATGCCCCATCATCACCGGCACCATATGGCGCCGGTTGCGAATGAACAGGTCGAAGGAGTTGCCGACACAGAACACCCCGTCTGCGACGGTGCCCCAGAAGCCCTTGTACTCCAGAGCCTTGCGCATCAGCTCCTGGGCCGGAATCTGCCGGGCCTCGCGCAGCGAGGACACGCCCAGATACTCGAAGAAAGCCACGCCCTCCTGCTCCGCTTCCGACAGGCTTCTGAGGAAGCGAGGCGTGCGCGTTCCCGGATACAGGCTCGTGTAGACGCCGCTCATGATGATCGCCCGTTGAAACAGCCCTTCGTTCTGCGGAGAAGTCAGCTGCGCCATCACGCTGCCGCCTCCCGCCGACTGCCCGCCGATCGTGATGTTGTCCGGATCGCCGCCAAATGCCGCAATATTGCGCTTGACCCATCGGGTCGCCGCCTGCTGGTCCAGATGGCCGAAGTTGGCCGGCGCCCCGGGCGATTCCTGTGTAATCTCGGGATGACAGAGGAATCCGAACACATTCAATCGGTAATTGATCGTGACGACGACCACTCCGCGCCTCGCGATGCGCTCACCGTCAAACTCCATCTCCGACGGATAACCGACCTGCAGCCCGCCGCCGAAGTACCACACATAGACCGGCAGCTTCTCGTCAGGGCTTTTGGCAGGTGTCCAGACATTCAGATAGAGGCAATCCTCATCCATCGCGATGTTCGGATCCACATGCCATTCGCGGTCATAGAGATGGGCGGGATTGGCCCCTGGCCTGGGCTGCATGGCGATGGGCGCATACTCGTATGCCTTCAGCACGCCCTCCCAGTCCTGCGCCGGCTGCGGCGCTCTCCATCGATTCTCGCCCACTGGCGGAGCGGCGAAGGGAATTCCCTTGAAGCTTGTGATTCGCGGGTCGGCTGCAGGCAACCCCTGCACCTTGCCGTTTTCAACCTCTACGATTCTTAACATGATGATTCCTCCCGGTATGTGATGGGAAAAAAGAGGAGCCTTCATGAAGAAAGCTCCTGAACCAGCGTCAACCGTCCTTCATCGATCGTCGGGTCACCCGGGTGTGAGAGCCGGGCGCTTATTGATTCGCGAGCGCTTCCGCGCGGAGCCGGATGATCTTCTGTGCGCGCTCCGAGTCAACGGCAAACACATCATCCCAGCCGAGACCCTTGACGTCTGTCTGCATCTTGCTCCACAGCTGATCGAATTCCGCCTGATCCTTCGCGAACACCATCTTCCAGGAAGCGTCCTTCACATAATCCGAGATCTGGCTGCGCTTGTTCTTGATGTCGGACGAATCGCTTCCGAGGCTCGTGTTAATGTTCGGAACGATGTCGATCATGTTGTTCTTGATGTAATATTCGGTAGCATTGGTCGTGCCGAACATCTGCTGCCATTCCTGACGCAGCTTCGTATCATTGGCGGCGAGCGTATGGCTCCAGTAGTTGGAGTTGTAGAATTCTCCCGTCTCCGGATCGGTTCCGAAGTCCCCGATGATCAGGCTGTTGATCTTGTACTGGCCGTCCTGATAGCCGCCGCCGCCATACTCATCAGGCACCGGCGTGTTGTCCTGGAAGGCCGTCTGCCCGATCTCGGTGAGCCGGAACTTGCCATCCTCCGTCCGCTCGTAGTTGAAGCCCTCAAATCCGTTGATCGTATAGCGCAGGCCTTCCGGCGAGACATACCAGTCGAGGAAATCCATGATCCTCTGCGGATTCTTCGCCTTCGAGCCGATCGCGAATACCCTGCCGTTGCCGTAGTAGGCGTCGCTCGTCTGGAGGATGTGCACATCGGCGATCGGCACGGCCGCATATCCGTCGCCATTCATGCCTCTGGCGATCGTGTTGTAGAAGCCTCTCTGCCATGTGTACCACAGCAGGAGCACTTGCTTGTTGGTCAGCTTCTCGGCCACCTTGTTCCAGTCCTGGGCGGCGGAGTCCGGGTCGACCAGCCCCATCTGGTTCGCCTTGAACAGGAACTGCAACACCTTCTTGTAGTTGCTTCGGTCATCGATGAGCGGCATGATGTCGCCACTTGCGCTCAGCTGGATCGTCGTGGTGCCTTCCGGATGCTCATACCCATACCAGTTGCTGATCCAGCGGACGTTCTCCATGCTGCCGCCGTCCCAGTCCTTCCAGAGCGTGATCGGGATGGTCGGCAAGCCGTTCGGGGCCTTCGGATATTGGTCGCGCATCGTCTTCAGCACTTCCAGCAGGTGATCCAGATCGTTGATCTTCGGCGCTCCGATCCCCTGATAGTAATCCCACGGGAGGATCGGGCTGGAGTATGGCAGCTCCTCCGAGAACGTCGTCGGCGATGTCGGTGCGATAAACGTCGGCATCGCATAGATCCGGCCCTCCGGATTCACTTCGGTGAACGAGCTGTTGAACGGCTTGAAATGCTTCTCCACATACTGCGACAGATGTTTCGTGTTCTGGATCATGTCGGTGAGATCCAGCACCATGCCAGCCGGGATCAGCTCCTCCAACTGGCTGTTGTCGATGACCAGGATATCGCCGAGGTCACCGCCTGCCACGCGGGTGTTGTACAGTTGGCTGCCCGCCACCTGGGGAGCAAGTATATTCAGCGTGATATTGAACTTGTCCTTCAGCAGCTTGCCATACCAGCCCGTCTGCTCGCCCTGGTAGTTGGCAGCATTGCTGAACACGGTGATTGTCAGATGCTCGCTGTAGTCGTTGGAGCCAGAGGAGCCCGAGGAACCGGAGCCTCCTCCTCCGCCGCCCGATGAGCTCTTGCAGCCTGCCAGCACAACGGCGGCCACCATCAGTATCGTCAGGCAGACGATCCAGGCTTTTCTGGAGAATAAACGGTCCTTGATCATGGATTAACCCCCTGTTCGGATAATGTATTATAATCGCGCATCAGCCTTTGACTGCGCCGATCATAATTCCCTTGACGAAGAATCGTTGGAAGATCGGATACACAAACATGATGGGTGCCACAACGATGATCGTGACGGTCATCCGGATCGAGGTGGTGGTCTGTTCGGTGGCCAGGCTGGCGATGGCGGTCGATCCGGCATTTTGCAGATTGACGAGGGTGGAGAGCGAACTGGCCTGCTTGATGTAGTTGTACAGAATGAACTGCAGGCTGTAGAGATTGCTGTCCGTCACAAGCAGCAACGTATCCTGGAACGCGTTCCATTGGTCGACGGCTGAGAAGATGGCCACCGTCGCCAGGATCGGCTTGCAGATCGGCAGCATGATCCGCCAGAAGATCATCAGCGTGCCCGCGCCATCGATGGTCGCGGCCTGCTGCAGCTCCTTCGGCGTCGATTCGACGAACGTCTTCACCAGGATGATGTAGAAAGGCGCGACGATCGTCGGCAGGATGTAAGCCAGGAAGTTGTTGGTCAGCCCCAGCGTTTTCATCGTCAGGTACCACGGGATGATCCCGGCGTTGAAGAACATGGTGATGATCGTGAAGCGGTACCAGAATTTCCGCATCCAGATCTTGTCCTTGGTGAACATATACCCCAGGAAGGCTGAAGCGCCCACGGTCAGGGTGGTGCCGAGCACCGTTCTCGAGATGGAGATCATGAGCGCATTCCAGAGGCCGGGCACCTTGAAGATGTCGATATAGTTCTGAAAATGCACCTGCTTCGGCCAGAAGATCACCTCGCCTCTCGCGCTGATGTCGTTCGCGCTGATGGTATTGATGATGATGTAATAGAACGGATAGACGCAGATGAACGTGAAGGCGGAGAATAGCACATAGGTCAAGATCGTGATGATGATATCCGTCACGTCGGTCGACCTGCGCAAGGCTGTCATACGACCCCCTCCCCTCTGAGCCACTTGGACAGCTGATTGACGGAGAAGAGCAGCGCCACGCTGATCAGGCTCTTCATCATGCTGATCGCAACGGATACGGAATAGCTGCCGCCGCCGATCGCCAGGTTGTACACATACAGGTCCAGTACCTGGATGTATTCCTTGTTGAAGGCGTTCTGGAACACAAAGTATTGCTCCAGGCCATTGTTCAGGAAGTTCGCGACCTGCAGCACGAGCAGGACGAAGTAGGTCGGGAGCAGGCTCGGCAACGTTACGTGCCAGATCACCTGCATCCGGGTGGCGCCGTCGACATAGGCCGCTTCGTAGAGGGATTCGTCGATCGAGGTGATGGCCGCGATGTACATGATCGCCGACCAGCCCAGCGACTTCCACGTGATCCACATCCACATCGTCAGCCATACATGGCTGGAATCCTGGAGGAACAGGATCGGTGAATCGATCGCGCCGAGCTGCCTGAGCAGCCCGTTGACCATCCCCTCGCTGGAGAACATGGCGAAGGCGATCGAATACACCAGCACCCAGCTGATGAAATTCGGCAGCGTCGTCAGCGTCTGCACCGCCTTGCGGAAGCGCACCGCCCTGATCTCGTTGAGGAAGATCGCGAAGATCATCGGCAACCAGGAGAACATCAGCATGAGTCCGCTGATGCCGAAGGTGTTCTTGATCACCTGGATGAGCTGATCGATCTTCACCTGCGTCTCCACCAGCGAGGCGAACCACTTGAATCCGACGAACGGCGACTTGGACAGCGGGATCGGGGGTTTGTAGTCGAAGAAGGCATAGATCCATCCGTACAAAGGCAGATACGCAAATATGGCAAGCAGGATCAGGAAAGGCAATATGTACAGAAAATGGATAGCGGATTCATTTTTGAGCGATCGTCTCTTCGTCCGCAATCTGTCACCTCCAATGGCAGTCATCAGACTCGAAATTCCTGATTCCGGTTGAATCAACCTAAATTGTAAATACCCGCACATGGCGAAACAATGATCGATACTCACAGATTTTTGATCGATTCTCATCTGCCGCACGCAAAAAAACCTCGACAGGCCTGAGCCTGTCGAGGTTCGCACATCAGCCGCGGGTCATGACAGCGTAAAGGATGCGAAGCTTGCATTGCCGCTGCCCGTATAGGTGAAATACAGCGGATGGACGCCGTCCGGGATGGCGACATCAGCTGCGAAGTCGGTCCAGATATTCGCATTAAAGACCGGGATGGAACCGAGCACGGGCCCGTTCCACGCCGTCTTCACCTGGAACTCTCCCTTGCAGTACCCGCGCACCCGGATGCTCACCCGGCGGACGCCCTGGAAATGGAAATATTTGAACCCGGCCGTCGCGCCATCCCGCATATTGGCGATAAAGCCGATCTCCTCATCGCCGTCCTTGCCGTCCTGCGTGATCTTCGGGAAGCGCCCGTCCATCCAGGCGCCATAGGTTCCCGAATACAGCTCCTCATCCCGGGTGAACAGATTGCAGGCGATATACGTTGGATACTCGCCTCGTCCGATGAGCGGGCCGCCATTCGGTCCGCAGGAGGTCATCTCCGCCTGCGGGATCGAACCGTCCTCCAGGATTCGGATCGGCTCGAGGCAACCTTGCCGACTGAACATCGTGCCGTTCGTATGCCGATGATAGAAGATGAACCACTGTCCGCCGATCTCCACGATGCTGCCGTGATTGTTGCCGCCATAATACATCGGTTTGTCCCTGGGCTTGTAGGTATCGATGTGAAGGTCGTTGTTGCTGACGATCACCCCGCGATACCGGAAACCGCGGGTCGGGTGCTTGCTCGTCGCGTAGCACAGCTCATGCATCACGACCGACGAGTAGATCAGGTAGTAGGTCTCTCCCGCCTTGCGAATGGAGGGCGCCTCGAAATATTCATGTCCTTCGAAGCCGCTTCCTGCGGCATAAGGCTCGCTGGGCAGAACAAACACCGGTTCTTCCACGATCGTGAGCATATCCGGCCCCAGCACCGTTGCCATGCAACCGCTTCTCGACCGGTCCCCGCGCGGGCAGAAGCCCGTATACAGGTATGTGCGGTCTCCTTCGGTAAGCACGCCGGGGTCGAACTGCGGCTCATCGCCTTCGCGCTCGCCGAGGCGCGTGCCATCGGGATATCGGACATAGCCGTAGAACTCGAACTTGCCGGCAGGTGTATCGCAGACGGCGACCGAGACGATCGACACCTTGTCGAGTACATAATACAGATAATACCGGCCGTCCGGGCCTACGGTCACATCCGGGGCATAGAGACACATATGGCCATCCGGGTTGAGCGGGTCATCCGTCTTGCGGTAGATGACGCCCTCGAAGCGCCAATCGCCGAGATTGTTCACCGGCGCTGACCAGCAAACATAGTCGTTCAGGCAGAAGGCATGCCCGTTGAAGAGGTCATGCGAGCCGTACACATAGACCCTGTCGCCAAACACATACGGCTCTCCGTCAGGAATGTACTCCCATGATGGCAGATATGGATTGACTCCCTGCTTTCTCATCCTCGAATCGATCCTTTCCACATGATTGTTGAGCCTGGGGGGCTGTCAAGCCGTCGCGTCGCTCCGCTTGCGATCAGCCCAATGTCACCCTGATCACGTCGGAAGCCTGTCGCTCACGAGGCCGGAAGGCCAGACGGGCAAAGTTGAAGGCCGCCTGGTTCCACACGTGAAAATCGTGAACGCCGTCCTTCACCACCACCTGATAGAAGTCACCCAGCGCGTCCCCGGCCTGCTCCTTTAGTCCTGCGATGGAACGCCTGTATACGTCGAACGAGATGGCATCCGCATCACCGCAGGTCATGTACAGCAGGTGAAGCGGATGCCCGCTTGTCCGGATCCGGTTGCCGAGCACTTCGCCGGAGCTCGATGTGGGAGCGTTGGAGAAAGCGCCAACATAGCCGAACAGATCGATGAGCCCCGTCGCCCGCACGGTGGGCTCCAGCCCCGGATGCTCCCCCGTGCGCTTGCCGACAAGCTCGGCCGAGTCGAACCTGTAACCGCCGATGATGAGGTTCAACGCCTGCATCCCGCCCATGGACAGGCCGCCGATGGCCCTATGCAAGCGGTTGCGAATGACGGCGTCCGCGGAGGTGTCCGAGATGTTGGCGCAGGTCGGGTAGTTGGCCTCGATGTACGGAATCAGATCATATCGCAGCTCATAATCGAAATAATAGAAGCCCAGCATGCTCGTGCCGGCAAAATCGAAGCTGCGATCCGTCCAGTCATGGGAGCTTCGGCCATTCGGGAAAACGACGATCAGCGGTTCGATCTCCCCTTCCGCGATCAGATGGTCGAGGATATGGCAGATGAGCGGCTGGCCATCCGGCGCAGGATTGCCCTGCAGCCATTCGCCATGATCACCGCCGACGCCATGCAGCAAGTACAGAACATTGTACCTCCTCGTCCGATCCTCCGGATCATAGCCCGCCGGCAGATAGATATGGCAGCGCTTGTTGATCCTCTCTCCCCTGACTACCTTGCGTCCCGCTTCCGTCTCATCAATCGCATGGCTCGCCACCAGTTGGCGTGACGAGTCGATGTAGTGGCTGACCGGGTACGTTAGCTCGATCCATTGCCCGCGCTGATCCTCGGGAGCTGCCTGTTTATAGTGTTCCGGCACATGTTTGATCTCCAGCTTTTTCAGAGCATGTTCCCCCTTCCTGACAGGCCGTAGTCTGCTGATGCCGCAGCCTGTTCCGATCTTATTTTCAAATTACTCCCATATTAAGGATCAACCCGCGTTTCCGTCAACCCGGGAATGTAAAGTTTTTCGGTCGAATCCTGATTTGTGCTGCATGATGACATGTATTTCCTTTTTGCTGAAACCTATGATAAATTAGGTAGTAACTAAGGAATTTAAGTGTTACCTAATTCTATCATCATAACATACAGTCAAAGGGTGAGCCTCATGTTGGTATGGATGTTGAGACAGGTGATGGCGGCGAGAGGGATATGGACCGGAGCCGAGCTCGCGCGTCTGCTCAAGGAAAAGGCTGGCTACGAGTTGTCCGCCCCTTCGATCAGCGCGCTGCTGAGAGGACAGCCGAAGCAGATGAAAGCCGCGACACTGGATGCGCTATGCACGGCTCTCGATTGCACGCCCGGTGATCTGTGGGTCTATACGCCAACGCAGATCAAGGGCGCATAACCATGACAGGAAGGAGATGTGACGATGACGGAGAGAACCATTCTGCCATTTGGCGATCCTGCCCTCAGGAAGCAAGCCAAGCCGGTCACCGAGATCACGCCGAGAATCCTGAAGATCCTGGATGACATGGTGGACACGCTGTACGCTGCCGAAGGGAGGGCCGGGTTGGCCGCACCGCAGATCGGCATATTGAGGCGCCTTATCGTGATGGACTGCGGAGAGGGTCTGATCGAGTTGATCAATCCGGAGATCCTGGCAAGCGACGGCGAACAGATCGGCCCGGGAGCTTGCCTGTCCTTCCCGGGTTATTCGGGAATCGTCAAGCGAGCCAGCTATGTCAAGATCAGAAGCCTGAATCGGGCCGGTGAATCCTTTATTCTGGAAGGTCATGACGATCTGGCGCGCTGCATTCAGCATGAGATTGATCATCTGGACGGCATCCTGTTCGTGGACCGCATCCAGGGCGATGAGCTCTATTACGACAAGACCGGGCAGAAAGCCAATCTTCTGGAAGTGATACGCCTGACGAATCGAAATATCCCGAGCCGATGAGCGAGGGCAACAGAAAGAGTGAGCGCATTGAAATTCATCTTTGATCTGGACGGCACGATCGTATTCGGCGGACAACCGATATCGGACGGGATTCGAGGCGCACTGTTGGAGCTTACGGCATGCGGACATGAGATCCTCTTCGCGTCCGCGCGGCCGGTTCGGGACATGCTGCCTGTGATCCCCGAGAGCTTGCATCATTGCACGATGATAGGCGGCAACGGCACGTTGATCGGCAAGGACGGACAGGTTGCAGCCCCGCGGCTGTTTCCCGACGAGCTGTTGAAGGAGCTGTTCCGCCTCATCGAAGCTCGCCGCACCCCATATCTCCTCGACGGGGTATGGGATTATGTGTATACGGGGCCGGACGACCACCCGATCCTGCGGAATCTGGACATCGCGCGATTGGCCCGAAACGTCAGCCTGAACGAACTGGACCCGGTGGTGAAGGTGCTGCTCCTGCCTGACGCTCCGGACGATGCGGACCTCTGGATGGAGGTTCTGTCACGATATGATGTGAGCATCATCCGGCATCACAGCGAGCTGATCATCGATATCTGTCCCGGCGGGATCAGCAAATGGAGCGCGTTGCAGTTTCTGGGCGTCGAGGAGCGATCCTTCGTCGCCTTCGGCAACGACGCCAACGACCAGGCGATGCTGCAGCATGCCCGATACGCGGTGAGGGTCGGAGAGTATGAACCCCTGGCCGCATGCGCCCATGAGACGATCTGCCTGGGCGAGGGCTGCGAAGAGCGCATCGCCGGGCGAATCATCGCCCTGGCGCAGCAGTTCCGCCAAGGATGAGCGCGGGAGATCAGGCTTCCACCGTAACGGAACGCAGATTCGCGAACTGTGGCATAACGACCTCAGGTTGTGAGAAGCTTGATTTTACGAATGAGGTTAAATTTTTGGCTGTGTTTAACTCAATTGTTGCTTACGAGGCTAGTTGGTTGATTTGGAGGGCACAATAGTGCGGCAGCTTTTTCCCAATGGTTTTCATCGGACAGCGTAACGATCGGTGAAAGAGCTCCTTGATGCCCTCCCTCAATAAAATAATGTTTTCTCCGTTTTTCGCGCTTTTTCGCATGATTTCATCTTTGACATCCAAAGCCCCCTTGGATAGGATTTGACGAGGAGCGAATATTTGGGATCGACCTGTTGGCGGGAATAGAGGTGGTGGTCACCCCGCTTTTTAAAGCCGTATGGTCGCATATGGATCTCCACATGAACCCTTGTGGTTTACCCTCCCATATCTCCCTGGGTCG
>Ga0207747_1000484_pt1 | contig 44980 bp, 37 predicted proteins | sample HigsolmetaGSP11D_FD_184839 | JGI IMG/M metagenome (GOLD analysis project Ga0207747, IMG submission 184839) | High solid enriched microbial communities from the Joint BioEnergy Institute, USA - SP1-1-D (SPAdes) | ecosystem: Engineered > Bioreactor > SSF (Solid state fermentation) > Aerobic >...
ATTGACTCATTTAGTAGGATCGAAACTTATTATACGAGAGTGTCTGGAAATCACTGATTTTTAAACGATGTCGAGAAAAACTTGACACATACGCCTTAAAACCCTGCCACATGTTTTCCCTTTTTATATGTTATAATCAAACTATCGAGGAGGGGATTTTATGGCAGCCCAATTGACCATTATGGACCATAAGCACACCGTTCAGGCGGAGATCGAAAGGATGGCCGTTTTTTTACAGGGAAAAATCGTCGAGGTTTCAGGGGATGACGGCCGGTTGTGGTACCTCTTTTTTTACCGGAACCAGTATTTAAACGCCATGCCGACAACGAAAATCAAAAGAGGCTCTATTTTGGCCCACGCTTTCCGGGACGGCATCGTGTTTAAAGCACCTGATCCGCTGATCCGCATTCTTTTCCAGGCAAACCGCAACTTTAAGAAAATCAGTTTTGACCACCTCACAGGAAAAATTGAGAAATTGTTTACACCCCATGAAACTGCTTTGATTGCCACATTTTTTGAATCATTTGTCCCAAAACGGAAGCTGTTTGAATATATCCAGTCCATTTTTTATGAATACCGCCGCAACGGGCAATTGCTGCAATGCGCCCGCATTCTCCGCATTTTAACGGACTTTGCGCCGAAGCAAAGCTGGGTCAAACAAATTTCCCGCGATTTGAACTTGATTAAATATGAAAAACTGTACCGAACGGTCTCACCAGAACTGATCCAAAAAGACAGCCTCTATGCCGAAAAAATATTGTATAAGGAAATGAATGACGAAGCGTCTTTTCAAAAGCTGGTTAATCTGCTCCGTTCACAAAACCGCTGGCTGGATGAAACCGTATTGTGGATCCGGAAAATGGAACAGGCGCCATCGGATTCCGGTTACTCCGCCCTGCTGGATCTGCTGGACGGGCATTTGGCAGTACAGGATAAAATGGCCGTGCTGGAAAACCTCTATTCCCGCGCACCCCATTACCAACCGCTGCAGGAAGATTTGCTGGAATATTATCTAAAAATGAAACAGCCGGAGAAATTGATCCCAATGGTCCTCGATCCACAAGTGCAGCTTGGCGGGGAACAAGCCGAAAAAATCTGGAAAATGCTCGCATCATGGAATTTGGATGAAGGTGATGTTGACATTGAACCGCTGAACCGGCTTGCCCCGTTCTTTGCCGGGCACCCTGCACAGGCGGAAACATTCCTGGAAAAATGTATAACCCATCTGTTCCGGAACCGGGATACTTCTTATATAAAAGAATGGCTTCTTCCGTTTAAACAGGCGCTTGGAGCTTTGCCGGTAATCCGGAAAGTGGAACAAATGCACGGAATGGCCGACGACCCCGACCGTCAATCGGCACTCGGGGAACTATACTTTGAGTTTGGGCAGTATGAAAAAGCGATTGAATGTTTCAGCTGGGAAATGGAATTAAAGGGGAACGATCCGAATCCGGTCAAATGGCTGTCAAAAATCTACCATGAGCTCGGCATGCACTCCGAATCGAAAGCTTACCGGAATTTGTATATTGATATGGAAAAAAGAAGGGCGTAATGAGGGGCGGTGCCGACTCAAGACAGGATGGTTGGGGGCCGGATTTAATTTGGAAGGTTGCTACATTGGCTGGCTTGAAATGTCTAATTAGGACCCTCTATGAGACATTTCGGTTCCGGCTCCTCCGACTTTTGTCTAATTTGGACCCTCTATTAGACATTTCTACCGCGGTCCTCCTGTCATTTGTCTAATTGGGCTCTTCTTTGAGACATTCCGGCCGCGGATTTCCCGGCTATTGTCTTTTTCCTGTAACCGTCCTCCAGCCCCAGCCGCTCCCGGTACCCCTCTAAAAAAACTGCCCCGCTCTTTGCGGGACAGCTTCTTTATTTTGTATGCATTTTAAACTCCAAAAAGAGCTCGTTGTACCGGGCGAGATTTTTTTTGCCGAGGTTTTTGTATACTTCCAGCTTTTTCGTCATCGCCACGTCCGGGTAGAAGCGCTTATCGCCTGCGATCGATTTCGGCAGGAGCTTGAGCGCCGCTTTGTTCGGCGTCGAGTAGCCGACATACTCAGCATTTTGCGCGGCATTTTCCGGGTCAAGCATAAAATTGATGAACCTGAGGGCACCGTCCACATTTTTCGCTGTTTTCGGAATGACCATATTGTCAAACCAAAGATTCGAGCCTTCGCTTGGCACGACATAGTTCAGTTTTTTGTTTTCCGACATGATCTCTGCCGCATCGCCGGACCATACGACGCCGATCGAAGCTTCCTCGTTTGCCAAAAGCATCTTGATTTCATCGCCGACGATCGCCTTCACATTCGGCATCAGACGATCAAGTTTCGCTTTTGCCTGCTCCAAATGTTTTTCATTTGTATCGTTCAGCGAGTAGTGCAGGCTGTTGAGGCCCATGCCTATCACTTCGCGGGCGCCGTCCACAAGCAGGATCTCATTTTTCAAATCTTTGTCCCACAAATCATTCCAGCTTGTGATTTTTTTGCCGCCCAGCATGCTCGAATTGTACACAATCCCGACCGTGCCCCAGAAGTAAGGAACGGAATACTTATTTCCCGGGTCAAACGATAAATTGAGAAACCGCGGGTCAATATACTTTAAGTTTGGCAATTTAGAATGGTCGAGCGGGATTAAAAGGTGCTCTTTTTTCATTTTCTCTATCATATATTCAGACGGGACCGCAACATCAAACGTCGTGCCGCCCTGAGAAATTTTTGTCATCATCGCTTCGTTGGAATCGAAAGTTTGGTAGATGACTTTGATGCCGGTCTGCTTTTCAAATTTTTTGATCAAAGCCGGGTCGATATAGTCCCCCCAGTTATAAATCGTCAAAGTGTTGCCGCCGGCGTAGCCTTCCGTTTTGTTCAAGCGGACCGTGAGAAACTGCAAGGCAAGCGCGACAACGAGAACCGCGGCGAAAGCGCGCACCAATTGTTTCATTTTCTTACCCCCATTCCGTTTGTGCGGGCCTGACGCTGATTAATCAGGTAGTACCCGATCACAAGGATTATGGAGAAGAAAAAGAGCAGCGTCGACAATGCATTGATTGTCAGCGAAATCCCCTGGCGCGCCCGCGAATAAATTTCAACGGAAAGCGTGGAGTAGCCGTTGCCCGTGACGAAAAAAGTGACGGCAAAATCATCGAGCGAATACGTCAGGGCCATGAAAAAGCCGGCAAAAATCCCCGGTGTAATATACGGGAGAATGACTTTTGACAACACGTCCCACTGGCTTGCCCCGAGGTCGCGCGCCGCATCGATCAAAGTCGGGCTCATTTCCTGCAATTTCGGCAGCACCATCAGCACCACAATCGGGATGCAAAAAGCGATGTGCGAAATCAAAACGGATGTAAACCCAAGCTTGATCCCCGCAATCGTAAACAAAATCAGGAAAGATGCGCCGATAATGACATCCGGGCTGACAATGAGCACATTATTGAAAGACAGCAGCGTGTTTTTCGTCCTTCTTCTTTTCACAAAGCGGATGGCGAGGGCCCCCATCACGCCGATGACGGTCGAAATCGCGGAAGCAAGAAGCGCAATGACAAGCGTATTGATGACAATAATCATCAGCCTTGTATCGTGGAACACTTCTTTATACCATTCCCAGGTGAAGCCGGTAAAATCATGCATATTGCCGGCCTTATTAAATGAATAGTACATTAAGTAGAAAATCGGCGCGTAAAGGACAATAAAGACGAAGATCAGATAAAGGTTTGACAGTTTCCATTTTCTTTTCATGTTCACCCCTCACTTCCGATTTCCTGTCAGGATCATGATGATGACCATCGCAATGATCAAAAAGACGGCAATCGCAGAACCCATACCCCAGTCCTGCGTGACGAGGAAATGCTCTTCAATCGCAGTGCCGAGCGTAATGACGCGGTTTCCGGCAATCAGGCGCGTAATCATAAAGAGCGACAGGGACGGGATAAAAACGGCCTGGCATCCCGATTTGACGCCGTCCAACGTGAGCGGAAATACGACGCGGCGGAAAGTGGTCCATCTCGATGCCCCGAGGTCGCGCGCCGCATCAATAAATACCGGATCCAATTCTTCCAGGGCGTTATAAATCGGCAAAATCATAAACGGAATAAAAATATAGGTTGAAACAAATAAAAAGCTGAAATCGGTAAATAAAATCTGCTTTTGCCCGATGCCGATAAACTCCAAAAATGAATTGGCCGGGCCGAACGTGCCGAAAATGCCGAGGAACGCATATGCTTTTAACAGCAGGTTGATCCATGTCGGCAAAATGATAAGCAACAGCCACAGCTGCTTATGCCGGGATTTTGTCAAAAGATACGCGGTCGGATACGAAATGAGCAGCGTAAAAGCCGTAATTAAAAATGCGTACCAAAAAGAATTCAGCGCCATTTTCAAATAAACGGGCGTGAAAAATTTTTCATAGTTCACAAGTGACAAATGGCCTTCAATATCAAAAAAAGAATAATAGAGAATGAGCAGAATCGGCGCCACAACGAAGAGGACAATCCACAGCACGTACGGGACGAGGTATAAATTCCGCGCGTTAATTTTCATGACCCACCTCTTCGTACGTTTCCAGGCGTTTGTCAAATTCCTCTTCCGTTTCGCCGAATCTCATGACGTGGATCGCTTCCGGGTCGAAATGGAGCCCTACCCACTCCCCAACTTTTGCTTTTTTCGTGGAGTGGACAAGCCACTCATTCCCCTCTTCGTCGTAGCAGCAAATTTCATAATGTACGCCGCGAAACAGCTGCGTATCGACTCGCACTTTCAATTTCCCTTTTTCCGGGCTTGTCATTTCCAAATCTTCCGGGCGGATGACAATTTCAACCGGCTCGTTTTTGTCAAAGCCGCGGTCGACGCACTCAAACTGCCGCCCGTTGAATTCGACAAGACAGTCGCGGATCATCTTGCCCGGGAGGATATTCGATTCGCCGATGAAATCCGCGACAAAGCGGTTGATCGGTTCATCGTAAATATCGGTCGGCGTGCCACTCTGCTGGATTTTTCCATTATTTATGACAAAAATCTCATCACTCATCGCCAGCGCCTCTTCCTGGTCGTGCGTGACAAAAATAAAGGTAATGCCGAGTCGGCGCTGCAGTTCTCGCAGTTCGTACTGCATCTCCGTCCGCAGTTTCAAATCGAGGGCGGAAAGCGGTTCGTCCAGCAAAATCACTTCCGGTTCATTGACGATCGCGCGCGCAATGGCCACGCGCTGCCGCTGCCCGCCCGACATTTCGCTGATTTCCCTGTTTTCATAGCCTTCGAGATTCACAAACTTCAGCGCTTCTTTTACTTTTTGGTCAATGGCGGCCTGCTTCATTTTTTTAATGCGCAGCCCGAATGCGACGTTTTCATACACATTTAAATGCGGAAATAAGGCATAATCCTGGAAAACGGTGTTCACCTGGCGCCGGTCGGCCGGCACATCGTTGACAATTTTTCCGTTAAAGTAAATATTGCCATTTGTCGGCCCTGTAAATCCGGCAATCAGGCGCAGGATCGTCGTTTTCCCGCATCCGGACGGGCCGAGCAAGGTGTAAAATTTTCCGCGTTCAATTTCAAAACTGACATCGTCCAAAACGGCGGGATCGTCATCGTATTGCTTGGTGACATGTTCAAAACGAATGATGATATTGCTGTCCATCGCTGTCCTCCTCTTTGTTTTTACAGATGATTAACGGATACGGGCATCACCAGGCAAAATGCTTACAGGTAAGATTCCGTGGCAACAAGCAGGAGCCTTGACCGCCCGTTTGCACCATTCACGATCTGGTGCTCATCCGACGCATGGTAGTAAATGGCCTCACCCGCTTTTGCACGGTATATGCGTTTGCCAAGCCTCACCATAATCCGGCCTTCCAACACATAAGCAAATGTCTCCGATAAAGAAGGCTCAAATGTTTTAAATTCCCCTTTTTCCTCGAGCGTCAACAAAATCGGTTCCATTTCCTTTTCATTGGATTCCGGCACAAGCCACTGGATTTTGTAGCCGCGCTCTTCATCCGCATAATCGGTCTGGTCGTCTTCCCCGTATACAACTTTCTGCTCGCGCTCTTCCTCATCGAAAAATTCTTTCGGAGTGCAGCCAAGCACTTCCAAAATATTGAAAAATGTGTCGATTGACGGTGAACTCAAATCTCTTTCCAGCTGTGAAATATAACCTTTGCTTAAGTCGGTACGTTCCCCCAGTTCTTCCTGGGTCAGGCCTTTTTTCAACCGTAAATTTTTAATCTTTTTGCCTATTTCCATCATAAAACCTTCCATACTGTTTAACATTTGTAAACTTCTAAACAATAAAGTTTTACAAAAGTAAACTAAAAGTTTACTATCAACTGTATTATACAAAAAAGCACTTAAATGTCCAGCAATTTTTATGTGGGGCTATTTGATAAGCGGATCCCTCACGGACAACGACAATCTTTTAACAGAGCCTTCTCTCCGGCAAAAACAGCCTGGCAATCCTTCCCTATTGATTTTCCGTCAAAAACGAATATAATAAAAATAGTACTTCAATTGAATAAAAATCCTCATCAAATCCGGTGAGGTAGAGGTCGCAGCTTTTATGAGTAAGTTGGGTGAGACACGGGTAAAGTTAAGGACCCCGATTGAAAGGAAAAGCTGCCGAAATGTGGCGGAGGATCCCGGACCGCCATGTTGGGGCTGTTTCCGAACAGGAACAGAACTGTCACATATGCGCTAATCCTCTCGCATATGTGTTGAGCTATCTACGGAAGGTATGATGGAGGGTATATGCGACATGCCGCTGGTCTCCACGACCGCGGCATTTTTGTTTATTCCCTGCTCCTTCCCATCACAAAAAGGAGTGTATCAACATGGATGACATCTATAAAGGGCAAAGCACTGCAGCCGGAACAGGACCGGTTGCCATTCCGAAAACAGGAGAAGTTACGGAGCTGAAACGGAAGTTAAAATCCCGCCACCTGACGATGATTTCGCTCGGCGGATCGATCGGGACGGGGCTGTTTTTGGCAAGCGGCGGCGCGATCCACAGCGCAGGGCCGGGCGGAGCGCTTTTGGCCTATTCGTTAATCGGCGTCATGGTGTTCTTTTTAATGACAAGCCTCGCGGAAATGGCGGCGTATATGCCGGTTGCCGGGACATTCAGCACGTATGCGACAAAATTTGTGGACCCTGCATTGGGATTCGCGCTCGGCTGGAATTACTGGTACAACTGGGCAATTACGATTGCGGCCGAATTGTCGGCGGCCACGATTATTATGAAGTTTTGGTTCCCGCACACGCCTTCCATTGTATGGAGCGCGGCATGCCTTGTCATTATGTTTTTATTAAATTACTTGTCTGTAAAAGGATTTGGGGAAGCGGAATACTGGTTTTCCATCATTAAAGTCGTGACCGTGATCGCTTTTATCGTGGTCGGTGCTTTGATGATTTTCGGCATTATGGGCGGCAAAGCGATCGGCTTCCACAACTTCACTGTCGCAGACGGCCCGATCCACGGAGGATTTTTGGCCGTGCTCGGCATCTTTATGGCAGCCGGCTTCTCTTTCCAGGGAACGGAGCTGCTCGGAGTTGCGGCCGGCGAGAGCGTGGAACCGAAGAAAACGATTCCGCATGCGGTGAAATCCGTGTTTTGGAGAATCTTGCTCTTCTATATTTTGGCGATTTTTGTCATCGGCCTGTTGATCCCGTTTACGGATTCGAAATTAACGGCCGACGACATTACGATGAGTCCGTTTACGATTGTGTTCCAGCGCGCCGGGGTTGCGTTTGCGGCGTCGGTCATGAATGCGATTATTTTAACCGCCGTGCTATCCGCCGGAAACTCCGGCATGTATGCTTCAACGCGGATGCTTTGGGATTTGGCACGTGACGGAAAAGCGCCGAAATTCCTCGCGAAGCTGAATAAACGCGGCGTCCCGGTAAATGCTTTGATTGTCACTTCCCTTGTCGGCACGCTGGCATTTCTCGCTTCCTTTTTCGGCGACGGGGCAGTGTACAACTGGCTGCTGAACGCATCCGGCATGTCCGGTTTTATCGCATGGCTCGGCATTGCCATCAGCCATTACCGTTTCCGCCGCGCTTATGTCGCGCAAGGAAAGGATTTAAATGATCTTCCTTACCGTTCGAAATGGTTCCCGTTCGGCCCGATTTTCGCGTTTACCGTTTGTGCGCTTGTCATTCTCGGCCAAAATTATTCCGCATTTTTAGGTAGCCACATTGACTGGAAGAGCGTGCTTGTCTCTTACATCGGACTTCCGATCTTTATCGCTGTGTGGCTCGGCTATAAATTTGCGAAGAAAACAAAAATGGTTTCGTTGCAGGAATGCGATTTGAGAAGAGAACAATAATGTTGGTAAAAACCCGCGGGAAGGTACCGCGGGTTTTTTTGCGGAGCAACCCGGACCTACATATTATAAAAATCAGAAGGTTATCATTTTATATAATAATAGAAAATTATTTTTTAAAATTAGAGGAAAAACCGTTGTCTCATGCGGTTTTTCCTCTGAATTTATTATTTTAAAATATAATTTTGGAAATAAATTTATCTTTATTTTTTTTTAGTTTTACGCTAATATTTATTCTATCGTGTTCATTCCGTTCATATTCCAGCACTTATTTTTCAGTCAATTCCAACAATTTATATTTCAATAAGGAGGCAATTGAATGTCAGCAATCATAGATAGGAAAAAAATCCTGGAGACTGTGCCCCAGACAGGATTTTTCGGTCATCCGAAGGGATTGTCGACACTCTTCTTTACAGAGTTTTGGGAAAGATTTTCATACTACGGTATGAAAGGGATCCTCATTTATTACATGTACGACCGCCTGAAAAACGGCGGATTGGGCCTGGACCCTACGACCGCCGCATCCATCGCATCCATTTACGGTGCGCTCGTCTACATGTCGGGGATTATCGGCGGCTGGGTCTCTGACCGCCTGCTCGGTTCCGTGAAAACTGTTTTTTACGGCGGGGTGCTCATTATGCTCGGGCACATCGCACTGGCCATTCCGGCGGGGTTCCCGGCACTCATCGTTTCGATGGTGCTGATCGTGCTCGGCACCGGGTTATTGAAGCCGAACGCCGCTTCAACCGTCGGGGAATTATACGATGAGAAAGACTTGCGCCGCGACTCGGGATTCAGCATTTACTATATGGCTGTCAATTTAGGTGCGTTCCTTGCGCCGTTAATTGTCGGAACTGTCGGCCAAAAATACAATTACCATCTCGGTTTCAGCATCGCAGCTGTCGGTATGTTTTTAGGCCTCGTCGCTTTTTCGACAACGCGGAAAAAATATCTCGGCCTGGCGGGTTCTGTTGTACACAATCCGCTGACGCCGGATGAGAAAAAATCCACCTTTATGAAAATCGGATTGGGCACCATAGGTTTGATCATTATTTTGGCTGCCACGATTCCTACCGGGATATTAAACCTGGACCGCTTTATCACATTGGTCAGCATTTTAGGTTTCTTGATCCCGGCATGGTATTTCGTCATGATGTATTTCAGCAAAAAATCAACACGGGATGAACGTTCGCGCCTGTTGGCTTATATTCCACTGTTTATCGCGTCCATTGTGTTCTGGGCGATTGAAGAACAAGGTGCGAGTCTGCTTGCCGTTTATGCGGACAAGCGGACACAGCTCGATTTCGGCGGCTTCCATATCCTGCCGTCCTGGTTCCAAACCTTGAACCCGCTGTTTATTGTTGTGTTTGCGCCGGTTCTTGCTTCATTGTGGATGAAACTGGGCGACAGGCAGCCGTCGACGCCGGTTAAGTTTTCATTCGGATTGATTTTTGCAGGGCTTTCCTTTATTGTGATGATGGCGCCGGCTTACTTTAACGGATCCCACACCCTTGTGAATCCGTTATGGCTTGTGCTGAGCTACTTCCTCGTTGTCATCGGGGAACTTTGCCTGTCGCCGGTCGGTTTGAGCGTATCGACGAAACTCGCCCCTGCCGCATTCTCGGCGCAAATGCTCAGCCTCTGGAACTTGTCGGATGCAGCGGCGCAAACGCTGAACGCGCAGCTTGTCAAAATGTATGACGCCAACCACGAAGTCATGTACTTCGGCGTTGTCGGCCTCATATCGGCTGTATTGGGCGTTTTCCTTCTGCTCTATACACCGGTCATCAAACGGCTGATGAGAGGCGTAAAATAAAAATCATCATTGAAAAAGGCCGAGGTGGTTATGCCCCGGCCTTTTTTCTGTTTTGGCCGGCCCGGGGGCACCTTTTTAAATTAAGATTGGAAAACAGGCGGCCAATCTCCTCTTCGTTTTTCCGGAATCGGCGGAAACCGCTGGAATATCGGCGGCCTTGTTCTTGAAATCGGCGGAGAGGTCAAAAATATCGGCGAAAAGATGCAAAAAATCGACGAAAGGAAGAAAACTAAGGGAAGTAGGACGTACCCATATTTGAAAAAACTTAAAAAACGGCGGTCAAATCTAAAACTCTGCCCGTCCCATTCCAACCGAAGGAAGAATCGGCGGAAACTCCGGAGAAATCAGCGGACTTAACCAATAAATCAGCGGTAAGATCAAAAATATCGGCGGGAAAATCAAGATATCGGCGCAGGGTAGAAACGCTGCCTCTTTTAAAAATGGCATCTCATTTTGATACCAAAAAAACCCGTTTGGAAAAACCATTTTCCAACGGGTTTTTTAAAAGCTTTTACTTTTTCCGCATCAGCCCATAGGCGATGGCGAGAAGAATGAACCATACTGGCGTGACAAACAAAGCGACGCGCGTATCTTCCGCAAAACCGAGAACGACTAGGACAAAAACAAAAAAGGCAAGCACAATCCAGTTGATCAATGGCGCGAGCGGCATTTTAAACGTGATTTTTGCCGCTTCTTCCGGCATATATTTCCGGAAACGCAGATGGGCAATCAAAATGACGCCCCATACCCATATAAAACAGATTGTCGCGATACTCGTCACAAGCGTAAATACTTTGTCAGGCAATAAATAGTTGAGCAGAACCCCGACGAGCAGGACAGCTGTCGAACCGAGCAGGGCGGGCGCAGGCACGTTGCGGTTGTTCAGCCGCTTAAACATTTTCGGTGCCTTCCCCTCATCCGCCAAGGTGTACAGCATGCGGCTTGTGCTGAATATGCCGCTGTTGCATGAAGAGGCAGCCGAAGTCAAAACGACAAAATTGATAATGCCTGCTGCAGCCGGTACGCCGATATCAGCAAACACTTTGACGAACGGGCTCGCATTCGGATTGACGCGATCCCAGGGATAAATCGACATAATTACGAAAAGTGCCCCGACATAAAACAGCAAAATCCGCAGTGGAATTTGGTTAATGGCCCGCGGCAGCGTTTTCGACGGATCTTCCGCTTCCCCGGCCGTCACGCCGACCAGTTCAATCCCGACGAAAGAAAATATAGCCATTTCAAATGCGAGCAGGAAGCCCCTCGATCCGTTCGGGAAAAAGCCGCCGTGCTGCCACAAGTTGGCAAATGAAGCATGTGTTCCGTTGCTTTTAAATCCGGCGAGCACAAGCACAATCCCGATTATAATCAACGCAATAATTGTAACGACTTTAATGATGGCAAACCAAAATTCAATCTCGCCGAACGCTTTTACGGTTGCGATATTGATGAGAAAGAGCACAGCGACGCAAACTAGGGCCGAGACCCACTGCGGCACATGGGGCGCCCAAAATTTTACATACACACCGACCGCTGTAATTTCGGCAATGCCGGTCACAATCCAGCAAAACCAATATGTCCAGCCAGTAATAAAACCTGCCCACGGGCCGATAAACGTTTCGGCAAAGTGCGTGAATGAGCCTGTAGTCGGCTTGTACATCAATAATTCACCGAGCGCCCGCATCATAAAGAAAAGGGCCACGCCAATAATGAGATAAACAAGCATAATAGACGGCCCGGCAAAATGGATCGAGTTCCCCGAACCGAGAAACAGTCCTGTCCCGATGGCGCCCCCGATCGCAATTAATTGAATGTGGCGGTTTTTCAGCCCGCGTTCCAATGCTTGTTCATTTGAGGTTTCTCCCATACCGATCAACTCCTTTATATGTACACCATTGTGTCCCATCTGAAAAAAAATGCCGACTTCATGATTATAACATAACGAACGGCAATCCCCTTTGCCCGCCATTGCGGCGAATGCGCTTTCTGAAAGGATGCAAAAATTCAGCGATTTTCCAGCCTTCTTTTTAGAATACACAAAAAATTTGGCAAACAAAACTTTTGTTTTTTCTTTCGCGGCAGACAGCAAAAATTTGCCGAGTGTCCGCCCTCGCTTCAGGCAACCAACTGCCCGTCTACCCCCGGGCCGTCTTTTATTCGTGTGCCGGCCGCCCTGTTTGAACCTGCTCCAGTTTTGTCCGGCAACATCCAGCGGCCGCTTGCCCCCGTGTTTGAACCCGAAGTTTTTAATGCGGCAAATAAACAAAAAACCGGCCTTGGGCGGGAGCCGGCATAGAGGTTTAGTCAAACCACTTTGTTTTTTCTTCTGCAGGTGTACGTTGCGCTTTGATATCCATTTCTTTTTTCGGATAGCCGACATATACGAGCCCGGCAACTTTATCTGCCGGTTCAAGGGCAAGATATTCTTTCAATTCCGGTTCGTGAGCGATCTCGCCGGTTCTGACGATGGTCGCCAAACCCAGTTCGGTTGCTGTGAGCAGCAGGTTTTGGATCGCGCAGCCGGTTGCGACAATTTCTTCAATTTCCGGCACTTTTCCGGACGGGCTGACGGCAACCGCAATGACAACCGGCGCCCGCAGCGGCCCTTTCCGCGCTTTTTCTATCTTTTTCGCCACTTCTTCTTCGCTTAAGCCTTCCGTTTTCGACGCTGTGATGCGCGCCATTTCTTCACCGAGTTTAACGCGGCCTTCGCCTTTAAACACGCGGAATTTCCACGGTTCCGTTTTTTTATGGTTCGGCGCCCACGTGGCCGCTTCGAGCAATGTTTTAACCACTTCATCGGGCACATCTTTTTCAGCCGTAACCCCGATGGAACGGCGTGATTTGATCAGATCCATAACGCCCATTGTTCCCAACTCCTTTAACGTTTCTAATTTTAAGTATATGCCAGGAAAATGAAGCCATCAACGGTAAACTACTTTTTCACCGTGAAATCATTTGAAAATCTCGCTGATGTTTTGGACATCTTCCGCCGTGAGATCAACTTCCAATGTTTTCAGATTGTCTACCACCTGCTCCGGCCTTTTTGCACCCGGAATGACCGCGTCAATGGAATCTTGCGCGAGATACCAGGCAAGCACGACATGGGCAACGTCCGCACCTTTTTCTTCGGCAATCGCGCGGAGCTTGTCGACTTTTTCCAAATTGCGGATAAACGTTTCGCCCTGGTACAACGGATTTTTCGCACGGCTGCCTTCAAATTTTGTATCTTTCGTGTATTTGCCGGCCAGAATGCCCGAAGCAAGCGGGAAATACGGGATAAACGAGATGCCGTTTTCAGCGGTATACGGGAGCAAATCTTTTTCCGCCTGGCGTTTCAATAAATTGTACTCGGATTGCAGCACATCGACATAGCCATCTTTGTTCGCTTCTTTCAATTGCCCGATCGTAAAGTTGGACACGCCGATTGCACGGATTTTCCCTTGGTCTTTCAGTTCTTTCAAGGCGCCGACCGCTTCATCTTTCGGCGTATTTTCGTCCGGAAAATGGATATAAAACAAATCAATGTAATCAGTTTGCAGGCGTTTCAGGCTGCTTTCCACCGCGGCTTTTAAAAATGCCGGTGAGTTATCGAACACGACTTTTCCGTGCACGAATTTATGCGCGCCTTTAGTGGCGAGCACAACTTGATCGCGGCAGCCTTTTTCCTTAAGCACTTCACCGATCAATTCTTCCGACCGCTCCGGACCGTAAATAAATGCGGTGTCAAGGAAGTTGATGCCGTGGTCGATCGCGGTGCGCACCACTTCTTTCCCGGTTTCATCGTTCAGATTTGGATGGATGTTATGGCCGCCGACCGCGTTTGTGCCAAGCCCGATCGGATTGACGTACAAGTCTGTTTTGCCGAGCCTTGTTTGTTTTTCCATTTTTCACTCCGCCTTTCATGTCATTTTCATCCATATCATAGCAAATCACGGGGAAATGTAAAAATATTTCGGCTTCTGGTAATACAGGCACATGCTGTGGCTTTGCGAATACAAATGGGTTAGTGTGAGGAGTAAAAGGAGGGATCCGCCAATGCCGAAAACATTGGCCTGGCATGAAACATTGGAAATTCACGAGCTGGTTGCATCGCAAACGATTTGCCTGATCCAGTGCAAATCTTCTTTGAAAAATGTGACGGATGATAGGCTCCGCGAACTGTATACTTTTTCTGTGCAGGCGCTGGAGAAAAATATCCGGGATTTGCTGCAATTTTATCCGCAGGCGCCGCGCGAAGAGGAAATGTTGGAAGATGAAGAGCGGCAGACCGGCACGGGGTTCCAGGCCGGCGAGCTGCTGAGCGCTTCGAAATCTGCGGTTAGAAATTATGCGATTGCGATTACGGAAACCGCAACGCCGGCTTTGCGAAATGTGCTCATCCGCCATTTAAACAGCGCCATCAACTGGCATACCCGGGTGTTTCATTACATGTACGAACACGGGCTGTATCCGGCTTACAACTTGAGCCAATTGCTGAACAACGATGTCCGGAACGCTAACCGGGCCCTGCGCATGCGGGAAGAGGAATAATAGGGCGTTTTGGCAAGCTGTGTGGACGGCTTGCTCGTTTTTTATTACTTTCTAAAAAATAGGGCTGTCCCAAAAGCCGGTAGATTGACCAGAGGGCACCCCTTATTTCAAGGTAATGTTATCTGTGGTTCTGAGAAGCTTACTCAGCACCGTTTGAGAAAAAATCCCCCGTGGATATGGTTCACAGAAGCCTTATCAGGACCGTTGAGAAAAAATCCCCCGTGGATATGGTTCACAGAAGCCTTATCAGGACCGTTGAGAAAAATTTCTGCTTAAGAGGGACTTTTGGGACAGCCCCGTGTTTCTCCTTTTCCAAAAAACTTTTTTGTCATTTATAAAGGTTGCTAATTACTTCCTTTAACCCGCTCCCAATAGCTGTAAAAGTAATTTCAAGGAGACGGATGCCCGCCCGAAGAAGCTGTTCACCGTTTTCTATTGCATCTGCTGCAGTTTTCCCACGCAGCACTGCAATAAAACGGTTTTCATAGATCAATCGACATCCATAAAACAGTGACAGGGTTTCCCAAAATTAAGAAAGTGTTCGCGCGGGAACGTTCTTCTTTTAAAAACCAGTTGCTTAAAAAGACAAGCATGGCCGGCATTACAGCAGATTCCACCACGCCAAGGAAAAACCGGATCGAATACAGCCACGTAACATCGTGTACCAGTCCGGTTGAAGCAAGCCTCTTCGTTTCGGCACAGGTCAGCATGATTCTTGTTCAAGAGATTCATAAACCAAAAAAGAGAGCCCTTTTCCAAGAGCTCTCCTTTAAATCAGTTTTTAAACGAGTGGATCGGTGCCGGAATTCTGCCGCCGCGGGCGATGAATTCCGCCGATGAGCAGGAATGAACGCCCATGACCGGCGCGTGCCCGAGCAGGCCGCCGAATTCAACTTTGTCGCCGATCTTTGTGCCCGGTGCCGGGATAATTCTTACAGCCGTCGTTTTATTATTGATCACGCCGATTGCAGCTTCGTCCGCGATCATAGCGGCGATCGTTTCGGCCGGAACGTCGCCCGGGATTGCGATCATATCGAGTCCAACCGAGCAGATCGCAGTCATCGCTTCAAGTTTCTCGAGATTCAAAGCGCCGCGGTTAACCGCATCGATCATGCCGGCGTCTTCGGAAACCGGGATGAACGCACCGCTAAGCCCGCCGACATGGCCGCACGCCATGACGCCGCCTTTTTTCACGGCATCGTTCAATAACGCGAGCGCCGCCGTAGTCCCGTGCGTACCGACCGATTCAAGGCCCATTTCTTCCAAAATATGCGCAACGGAATCGCCGACAGCCGGGGTCGGGGCAAGCGACAAGTCCACAATGCCGAACGGGACGCCGAGCCGTTTCGACGCTTCCATGCCGACGAGCTGGCCCATGCGCGTAATTTTAAACGCTGTTTTCTTCACCGTTTCCGCCACGACATCAAACGGCTTCCCTTTTACTTTTTCGAGGGCGCGCTTCACGACACCCGGGCCACTCACGCCGACGTTGATCGCAACATCTGCCTCGCCGACCCCGTGGAAAGCGCCGGCCATGAACGGATTGTCTTCCACCGCATTCGCAAACACCACTAGTTTCGCGCAGCCGAGCCCCTGCGAATCCGCGGTCAGTTCAGCCGTTCTTTTAATGATCTTGCCCATGTCGCGGACCGCGTCCATATTAATGCCCGAACGTGTCGAGCCGACATTGACCGATGCGCAGACGCGTTCCGTTTCGGCCAGAGCCTCGGGGATCGAATCGATCAAAATTTTATCGCCTTTATGGTAACCTTTTTGCACCAGTGCCGAGAATCCGCCGATAAAATTGACGCCGACTTTTTTCGCCGCCGCATCGAGCGTTTTGGCAAAAGCGACATAATCTTTTTCATCCGTTGCACCGGCAATCAGCGAAATCGGCGTGACCGAAATGCGTTTATTGATAATCGGGATCCCGTATTCCGACTCTATATCTTCCCCAACCTGGACAAGATTTTCAGCCAATGTCGTAATTTTATCGTAAATGTTCCGGCGCGCTTTTTCCCCGTCCGCGTCGATGCAGTCGAGGAGCGAAATGCCCATCGTAATCGTGCGGATATCGAGTTTTTCTTCTTCAATCATGCGGATCGTTTCAAGTATTTGCTTTGTTTCCATTGTTTGTGTCATCCCTCACTTTTTACAGGCTGTGCATCGATTGGAAAATTTCTTCGCGCTGGATTTTGATCTGTACCTGCAATGCTTCTCCTTTTTTCGCAAGGGCTTTTTTAATTTCGTCAAAACTTGCTTGCGCATTCGACAAATCCAGCATCATCATCATCGTAAAATAGCCGCTCATGATTGTTTGGCTGACATCGAGAATATTGATTTTCATCTCCGCCAGCTGCGTGCTCACACCGGCAATGATGCCGATGTTGTCTTTGCCGATTACCGTCAAAATTGCTCTCATTTTGTCCACTCCTGTTTTGTAAAAAAATTCATACTATCAATATCACAAATTTTCGCTGTCTTGTCTATGTAGATTTTTGGAATTTAACCGGATTTTTATTTTTCTCAGGCGAATTTCAAATGCCCGCAAAAAAGCGGTGGACTTATGCCATTGGCAGCCGCTCACCGCTTTTTATACATCAATCATATTGGCGATATGCATGCAGGCTCCGCCAGCTGCCAGCGCGCCAGCAATGAGGATTGTCTCTGCCAGCTATTCTTCTGTTGCGCCCGATTTTTGCGCCGCTTTGGCGTGAGCGTCAATGCAGTAAAGGCACTCTGAGCAACGGCAATCCGTACTTTTACGAGCGGGCAGTTTGTCGGCTTTCATGGTTGTGCTGTTGACGGAATGGTACGCTTCGAATCCGTCTTTTGCAAAGCGGTTCATGTTTGCGAGTTTCTTTGTATTCGATTTTTTATAGATCATATCATCGACATCTTCAATGAGGGCAAGCTGCATATGGACACTGTGGGCAACCGCGCCCCCACTTCAAGTGCCGCAGCATCAAAAGCCGCTTCCGCCAATTCTTCCAAGCCCACGCCTGCCGCTTTCACTTTTTTCGTATGGATATCGTGCAGTACGGGCACTCTGTCGCATGGGCCACGGCCACTGCGAGGATTTCTTTTTCCCTGCTTGAAACGGCTCCGTCTTTGAACACCACGGCATTGAACCGGCCGAACTCTTCCGCCTGTTTCTGCGCGAGATCTTTTCATTTTGACAGATGGTAGAGCTGCTTTTCCATACAAGCATATTGGGATACTTGTCTTTCATTATATCCCTGCCATTCAAAAATGAGTATTCATCCTCCTCCGTATGGTAAAATGAAAAGAAATCAAATTTCAGGATGGTGATCAAATGGCTGTGTTTGACTTTGATACTGTCATCAATAGAGAAAATACTGCTTCCGTCAAGTGGGAGCAGGTGAAACAGGTTTTCGGTCAGGAAGATGTGCTGCCGATGTGGGTGGCCGATATGGATTTCAATCCGCCGCATGAGGTGGCAGAAGCAATTAAAAAAAGGATTGAGCACGAAATCCTCGGTTATACGTTCATCCCGGATTCCACCGGGGAAGCCATTCAGGCATGGCTGAAAAAACGGCACAACTGGGAAATCCATCCGGCATGGATTGCGTACTGTACCGGCATTGTTCCTGCGATCAGCACGGCGATCCAGGCGTTTACCGAACCGGGCGACAAAGTGCTGCTGCAATCCCCTGTGTACCATCCGTTTTTCCGTATGGTTGAAAAAAACGGGCGCGTGGTCGCTAACGCGCAGCTCAAGCTCGTTGATAACTGCTTCGAAATTGATTGGGAGCAGTTTGAAACGCGCCTGAAAGAGGGGGCAAAACTGTTTTTGAGCTGCAACCCGCACAATCCGGGCGGGCGCGTCTGGACGAAAGAAGAGCTCGCCAAAATGGCCGATCTTTGCGCACAGTATAACTGCCTGTTTTTATCCGATGAAATCCACTCCGATCTTGTGTACCCGCCGCATGTACATACGCCGGTCGCTGCGCTGGGAGAAACATACCGGGACATGACGATCACTTGCGTGGCGCCGACAAAAACATTCAACCTGGCCGGGCTAAAAGCTTCCGCTGTGATCATTCCGAATCCGGAGCTGCGTAAAAAATTCAAAGATGTCCAGGCGGTGAACGGCACATCGGCCCTAAATACGTTCGGGATTGTCGGCATGGAAGCGGCTTATCGATACGGTGGCGAATGGCTCGATGCCCTGCTCGTTTATTTAAAGGAAAACATCGATACAGCAGCGCGGTTTATCGCGGAACGCCTGCCGCAGATCAAAGTGATGGAAACGGAAGGGACTTATTTGATGTGGCTGGACTGCCGCGCATTCGGGCTGAGCGAGGATGAATTGAAGGATCGCCTCTGGAAAAAAGCCAAACTCGGCGTTGAGATTGGCAGAAAATTCGGCCCCGGCGGAGAAGGGTTTGTGCGAATCAATATCGCCTGCCCGCGTGAAACGCTGATGGAAGGATTGTCCAGGCTGGAAAAAGCTTTTGCATGAGGAAAAAAGGGGCATTCCAAAATCCAGTTCACAGGCTTTTGGAATGCCCGGATTTAAAGACCTCTTTATGGCTGAAATTCCGGCAAAATTTTCTTTAAAGCAACACTAGACTAATTAGAGCAAAAATGATTGAAAACGGGCTTAAAGTCCGCATCAGAACCACTTTCAGGGGGAAATTTTGATGAAACGGTCCTGACAAAGCTTCTCAGAACCGTTTCATCGGGGAATTTTTGCTCTAACGGTCGTAACAAAACTTCTAAGGATCATTTTCACGGAGAAATTTCCCTCTAACGATCCTGAGAGAGATTCTAACAACCGTTTCGAGACGAATATTTTCCTCTAATGGGCCTAGAAGGGGGTGCTGAATACCTTTTTCAAGCAAAAGGGCCTTTGGAAAAGCACCTTTTGCCGCAGTCGGAATGCCCGGCTCTTTTTATATGCTTTTTAACTCTGCTTCAATCGGTGTGTCCCCGGAAACAAGGTCGAATGCTTTCCGGTATGTGTTCGGTTCATCGAGGCTTGCCAAAATCGTTCGCGCCACGTCTTCGCGCGGGATCGTACCGCGTTTTAAATTTTCTGATGCCTCGACTTTTCCGGTGCCCGGTTCATTCAGCAAACCACCCGGCCGGATGATCGTGTAATCCAACTTGCTCGCCTGCAGCACGCGGTCCGCATAATGTTTCGCCACATAATACGGCTTGATTGCTTCATTCCAGTTTTCGCGGTGATGCGCCTGCAGTGCACTCACGATGATGAAGCGGTCAATTCCTGTCTGTTCCGCTGCTTCCATCGTTTTGACGGCGCCGTCCAAATCGACAAGCAGCGTTTTGTCCGCTCCGGTATGCCCGCCCGATCCGGCAGTGAACACGACCGCATCGCAGCCGGTAGCCGCTTCTGCAATTTCATCCACTGTCCCTTCAAGATCCGCCAAAATGGTTTCCACACCTTTTTGTTGGAAAAACTCAACCTGTTCTTCTTTCCGCACCATGGCGCGCGGCGTATGCTTTCCGCTCTTTTGCAGCAGATCAACAAGGATTTTCCCGATCTGCCCGTTTGCACCGACGACAAGTACTTTCATCGGCTACCCATCTCCTTTCGTTTTTTTCCATTATTTCAAATGAAAAACGAAGAAGCAAATGATTGGGCATGCTTCGCGAAGCAGTCAGGGATTTTTATCGAGTTTCGCTGGTTTCCGAGCAGGTTCCATTGACCTTTCCTTTCTCCTTGGAAAAAGGAGACTCGCATTTAAAACGCACAGCTGATTTTTTCATCCTTTCCGCCGATTTTTCCGATGTTTCCGCTGATTTTTTAATCCCACCCGCTGATTATGGAAGCTTTTTCGCCGATTATGCTCCAAGAAGGCTGTGTTATGTTAACTCTATTGGCCAACGAATGCCTTTTTCGAGGTTCCACCCTCTTGAATGACTCTTTTTGTACCGATTAAAAACGCACAGCTGATTTTTCTTTTCACTTTGTAAAATCGTTCGCGTGCTCAAAATCTTTTTCTACGGGATTCCCCCAAAAGCGAAAAAATCCGCGGCCATTTCGCGGATTTTTTCATTCAATGACGGACACGCCCTGGGTGGAAACCTGCAATGGAAGCGGCACAATTCCTGCCTTCTCCCAAGCTGCATGTAAGGCAGCGGTTTTCTCTTCTCCGTCCACAAACGCAATGCCGCAGTCCCCGCCGCCTGCACCCGATGATTTGCCGGCGCCAAAGCGGTCTGCGATATCAGCGAGCTGCTTCAGCTTCTCCGTTTCAATGTCCGTATCGGCGTATGCACCGAGTTTTTGCAGCGCACGGCGGTTTCGTGCAATGCTGGCCAGTGCCCCCGCCGGATCCTGCCGCGCAAAGCTTTCCGCAAGTTTTTCGACCACTGTCGTGCTTTCTTCCAAAAATGCTTTGTATTTTTCCAGTGAAGTTTTCTTCAAACGGCCGATCCTTTCCACCATCAGGCCGGTTGCTGCCGATTTTCCGGTCCACCCGGCGCAAAACTGCAAACCCTGCGGAAGATCGAGCCTTTCAATCGACAAATACGGCCAAGGTTCGTCCAAAAGTCTGCTGATCCGGCCTTTTTCCAATTCGGAAAAAATCCAATCCGGGCGGAATGCCGTGTATTTGATCCACCCGCCGTACACGGAAGCTGCAATGTCAGCGCCCGACCCGTTTCCCTGCGTTTTTAAGTGGGCGATGCTGGCCAGTTTAAAAATCGTTTCTTTCGTTTCCGGAAGTCTCTCATATATATGCAGCAGCGCAGAAAAAACGGCAGCCAGAACCGCCGCGCTGGAGCCAAGCCCGTATTTTTGCCCGGTCGCAGCGTCATCCAGTTCGCTCGTCACCGTCAAATGGAGGGAGCGGAGGGCAATCGATTTTTCTTCAAGCAGCCGGTGAAAGACGGCGAGGGCATTTTGAATAAAACGAAGCTTTGGATCTTCACAGTCAAACCGCACCGCTCCGCCTTCCCAACGCCAGGCAGCGTGCGTGATGCCAAGCTGAGGCAAAGAGAAAAGATTCTCTGTGCTTTCTTTTACATCTATTGTGATGTAACGGTCAACCGCCGAAACGATCGCAGGACAGCCGGGCTCGATGACCGCGTATTCGCCGGCGATCATCAGCTTGCCCGGCGCCTTGACTTGAAAATGCATACCTATCATCTCTATCTGTTGGAATAAAATAACTACCATTACTTTTTGCTGTGCACAATTGATCCCGGGATGGCCCATTCAAAAAAGGGGCAATAGCCGAAACGGACCCGCCCGCACCAACTCCCGGCCTTAACTTTGCCGGACATCCGCAAACTTAATATCAAAACGGCCGTCACTGCTCCAGGCCTAAACTTTGTTGCGGAATAAAAAACGCCGGTGCCTCTGTAAATCTAACATCAATACGGCCCGTAACTGACCCCCGGGCCCGGGTGGCAGATGAAAACACGCTGGACACCCGGGATTGCCGCGAGGGTTTCGCGCACCGCTTCTTCATCTTTCCGCCCGCACAAGACTTTTACATTCGGGCCGGCATCAATCGTAAAATACGCTTCGATCCCACGTTCGCGCAAAAGTTCCACTTCCCGCATGACATCAAGGGTGGCACTTTGCCAGTATAAAAACGGCGGGTCGGCCCCGAGCGTTGTCGCATGCATTTTCAGGGCGTTGGCTTCGAGGATACGCCCGAGCAATGCAAAATCGCGCCGGGCAATCGCGGATTTTGCGGCGGCCAAGTCTTTTTCCACCGTTTCGAGCCAGCCTGCATAAAACGGGGAAGTTTCCACCGTCCGTTTCATCCCTTCCCTGCTCGAAATTTTTTTCTGTTTGGACTCGAGGAGACAGGACAAAATGCTGAGTTCCCAGTCGTCTCTACCGAGGAGCGGGACGGCGTACGAATCGGAGCCGTCCGCTTTTTCGCCTTTTTGCCACTCGACAAAACCTCCGTAAATGCTGCGGCAGGCGGAACCGGAACCTTGGCGCGCAAGCTTCGACAGTGTGCGGCCGTCGACCTGAAGGCCCAATGCTTTTACCGCAGCAGCCGCGAGTGCCGCCATGCCGGATGCGGAAGAAGCAAGACCGGCCGCGGTCGGAACTTCGTTTTCCGACTCGATCACCGCGTACCATTTTGCGCCCGCAAAATCCCTGATTTTATCCATAAACCGGGAAATTTTTGCCGTTTCCGCTGCTCCGGCCGGCTTTCCGTTCAGAAAAAATCGGTCTGCTTTAAGGGCCGGGTCAAACACCACTTTTGTCGTCGTGTAAAACTTGTCCAATGTAATGGAAAGGCTGCTGTTCATCGGGAGGAAAAGTTTCTCGTCCCGTTTTCCCCAGTATTTAATCAGGGCAATATTCGTATGGGCCCTTGCCGTTGCTTCCATCCCTCATCGTCCTTCCAGTGAAAAATACCACGTCTTTATAGCGCCGGCTCTTTGCAGGGCTGCAGCAACCGTTTCCGCCTTTTCCCGGGTTTCGGCGAGTGCAATTATGCAGCCGCCCCGGCCCGCGCCGGTCAGTTTTGCTCCAAGCGCGCCGGCCGCCCGAGCCGCACCGGTCAAATCGTCAAGCCCCGCATCGCTTACCCCCAAAGCGGAAAGCTGCGCCTGTGCTTCATTCAACAGCTGCCCGAGCCTGAACCCGTCTTTTGCATCCAACGCTTCTTTTACTTCGTATACAATTTTCCCGAGCCGCCCAATTGCCTTGTTGACCATTTCAGGTTCATATTGCCGTTTTTCCCTGATGCTTTTTACGGCCAAAGATGTATCGTGGATCCGCCCGGAATCGGCAACGACCAAATAAAACCGCAGGGAGACCGGCATCGGGCGGACCGGTTTCCCTTTTTCAAACCAGATCGGGTGGTCGTTGATGACTGTCATCATGTCAATGCCGCTCGGATTGCCGTGAGCGAAGTTTTCGGCAATTTGCACGAGCCGCTCCAATTCGGCTTCAGACAGTTTCCTGCCAAAAAATGCGTACAACCCGCGCACGACCGCAACCGCAACCGCTGCGCTGGAACCGAGGCCGCGCCCGATCGGAACGGTGGATTCCAGTTTGATCACAAGATTTTCAGCCGGCTCGTTTAACGTTTTTAATGTTTCTTTTGCACAGGCGGTAATGCCCATCATTTTCGGCGGCGCTTCGTCCATTGCCCCCGTGTAATACAAGCAGTCAATGGAGAGCGGGCCCGATTTCCGGATGACGTTCGCTTCCACCTGCACGAGATGGAACGGAAGCGCGATCGCCGGTTTTCCATAAACGACGGAATGCTCCCCGGCCAAAATCAATTTTCCGTGTGCTGTCCCGGTTGCTGTTTTGCCGGGAATTTTTATCATTGTAACCCCTCGCTTTCCCTCTTGCTTGAAAAATTTTTGCCATACAACTGCGGGCGCCTGAAAATGGTATTTTCGTCATTTCAAAAAGTCTTCTCTTGGATTGTGAACACCTGTAATTGCGCCGTTCGCGGAAAAATTTTCTCTTTAAGAAACCGCGGATCGCTTGAGCTTGTCTGTCATCAATTCGCGAAAGACATGTAAAATTTTTTACCGATCCATAGACCTGCGTCTTGCAGCGATCATTTCTTTTACGTCCATAAAAAGAGCCATTGCTTTGCACGCTCTGTCAGCGTAACGTGCGCGCCATGAAATTCATTGAACAGCTATCCTCATAAAAAAATTTCTTTGCCCAATCCATCAATGGAACAGCGTTACGAGCCATGGCGCCGAATACAACGTCATAAACATAATACCGTAATTGACGCCCCAGCGGTGAAGGGTGCCACTTATAATCCCTATCAATAATACACCAAAAACGTTCATCCAGCCCGCGTCCATGTACGCAAGCAGAAGGACAAGGCCGAAAAACAGCCCAAGAATCGCTTCGTGCGGCACTTTTTTAAACACAAACGCACAGATCGGCTGGGCATATTTTATCGCAATAAAATACGTGATGACAATGCCGATACCCGTGCCAATGATCGTAGCCCAGACAAAATCTCCGCCCGATAAAATGTGGTGCATATTGTGTTTCAGCGTAAAAACAGGCGGCGCGTTAAACAGCGCGTTGGCCGGCCCGATGGCGACAGGCGAAAGCGGAATGCCGAGGGCGATCAGCGGAATGAGCGCGCCTGAAATATAAGTGGCGTTCGCGAGCCCGTTCATGCCGACAATGGCAACCGAAGCTTTTTTTACCGGATCTTTTATCCGGCTTGCAAACAGTTCCCCTAAAAACGTCGTCACGCCGACAGGGCTTAAAATAAACGTAAAGCAGCCGATGACAGAAGCGAGCATTCCCGTGGCACATTCCCGTTTGTCCATCACATGAAACGGATTTAACTGTTTTCTTTCGTAACTGTTATTCTTCAGCACAATTTTTTTCGCTTCAAAACGTTTCAGGCTTTCCCTTTTATCCCAGTTCAACAGTTCAAAAAGGGTGAGGATAACCGGACCGATCGTAATGCCTAAAAAGAAAGAAATTGATACCATCGTGTCTTTTGGCACGGCGCCGGTTCCCCAGTACAAATAGCGAAGGCCTTCGATCAGCAACGAAAACGGTAAAATCGAAGCAAGGGCAAGCCATTTGTTTTTGCTCATGAGCGAAAGGAGCACAGCGCCTGCCAGGAATAACGGGTTGGCGTATTCTTTTATGGCACTGGCAAACGGGATCAGGCTTTTTGCAAGCAGCAGGCTGACCGGGACGCTGACAAGAACACCCAAGAAAGACCCGGCGGCCATTTTGCGGATGCTGAGATTGGCGAGCCCGTGTTTTTTCAAAGCGAGCGCATGGTCGACAAGCGGGCTTGTCATGACGCCACCCGGAATGCCTGCGACCGCGGCCGGAATCGAGTCCATCAAATTATTGGCGACAACCGCCGAAATAAAGAAAGCAAGTACAACAACCGGCTGGACGCCTGTCAGCACGAGGACCAATGTAATCGGCACAAGCACCGCGGTTTCGTCCGTTCCCGGTACAATGCCGATGACGGTATAGATGACAGCTGCAAGCACGGCGGCCGCAGCCATTTGTGCGATTAATGCGATATCCATATTTATTCCCCTCTTTCTTCCTCTTCAAAAATCCGTTTTGGCCTGATGAGGATGGTACAAAGGGAAAATCCGATCATTGCGCCTATCAGGCCGAATAACAGCGGTTTCGGCGGGTCGTTTGGCGCCAAAAAATAACCGCCCATAGTTGTGAAACTATTCACAATCAGAGCGATAACCAACTCTTTAATGGAAACAATATCTTCCCAGACTTCAATCAGATCTTTTCTATGTAAACGAAACATCTTCATCTACTCCTGCCATGGTGATTTCCCGTATATTCTATCGAAAATCATTCTCAATTGCAACAAAAGCACGGCCGGTTTCATTTTCAAGAGGATTGAACATACTAGAAACGATATCAAGTTTATGGAGGATGTTTTGTGAAAATCAGCACCATACTGCCTGTTTATAATGTCAAAGCCTATTTGGACGCATGCATGGACAGCCTTGCCCGCCAGACATACCCGGCATACGAGATCATTGCAGTCGATGACGGCTCAAGGGACGGAAGCTGGAGAGTGCTGGAAAAGTGGGCGGAGCGCCTCCCGCAGCTGCGGATCATCCGCCAGAAGCACAGCGGCGCACCGGGCGGCCCCCGGAATAAGGGATTGGCGCTTGCCGGGGGCGACTACATCCATTTTTTGGATCCGGATGATACGATTGACCCGAATTTTTACGAAAGCTCGCTTCAATATATCCGCCGGCATGATCCCGATATGGTCGTGACCAATATTTTAAAATTTAATTCGAAACAGAAATGGCCGGTGTATACGTTCAAACTGCTCAGCCTTTTTCAGGAAAACCGGCTGACCAATTTATATGAAACAAAAAATCTCATCCATAATTTAGGGCCGGCCAATAAAATTTTTAAAAAGGAATTTTTAATGCGCAATAAGCTGCAGTTTCTCGAAGGGCGCCGCTTTGAAGACGTCCATTTTATCACCTGCTGCCTGTATTTGGCGGAAAAAGTGTTTATCAATTGCGATACGCATTATTATTGGCGGAAGCGCGAGCGTTTGCGCAATTTGTCAATTACGCAGAAAAATTTTATGTTCAGGGCCGTGAAAGACCGCGTTTTCATCCACCAGGAAATTGACCGGTTTTTGCTGGAACACGGCCTGCTTGGGCACCGCTATATTAAAGATATCCGCGCGGTTCTTGATTTTACGCGGTATGCGGCTAACTTTTACCGGTATTTGCCACATTCCCGCCGCCGCTTTTTCCCGCTTGTAAACAGCTATCTGCAGCATATTGATGAGCGGGCTTTCGCCTATGTGCCGGAACCCGAACTCGTGCGGGCGCGTTATTTTTTCCTGCGCAATCATATGGCATTTGAGTTTGCCGCAACCGGTTCTGCGTCCCGCGGCTATCTTCCGGTGAAGGTGAATGAGCGCGGCAGTCATGTATTTGATTTTCGCCATTTGAAAGGGAAGCATGCGTTTGACCATCTGCTGCCCGCCACAATGCCGGTGCCGAAACATTTAATGCCGGAAAAAGCGGAGCTGCTTAAGGCGGACTTTTGCTCCCGCTCCCTGTCTTTAAAAGGGGTCGGCCAGATCGGTTACTTGCCGCCCAAGTCGAAAAAAGATGCCGGTATTGCGGTGATTTTACAAAACCGCACAACGAAAGAAGAAAGGCAGTTCCCGGCTGTCGTCCGGTTGATGCCGCCGGAAAGAAAAATCGGGTTTATTGCCGCGGTTGATGCCCGGCTTTTGGAAGACTGGCTTGCGCAGCAGCAGGTAGTCGACATTTTTCTTGAAGTGACAGCCGGTTGTTTATCGAAAAAGCTCCGGCTCAATGCCGATCCCCATGCAAAACTCGGAAACTACGGCCGGCTCGGTGAACTGTCAGTGACCAAATACGGGAATGTTTCAGTTGTTCCCGCCACGGCTGAGTTAAGAAAACGGGCGTGAGAATAGTTACCATAGGATGGCACTGCATCCCGGGAATAGGAGTAGTACAAGACCAATACACAATTTCGTATTTGGCATTGCATTTGCCCGAGCCGGTACTTTCGGTGAGGGTTCGTGTCCGCCTGCGATTTAGGATCTGGACGTCATTAAAATTTTTTAGGTGAGGCAAAAGGCGCGATCCTGATAGGTTGCGCTTTTTATCTAGTATACACGGATACCACCGGGTGTATATTTATGAGGACACACTGATTCTTTTGAGATTTCCGCCGATTTTTCCAATATTTCCGCTGATTTCTTGGACCTCACCGCCGATTTCCAAACCTTTTTCACTGATTTTTTTCGGAATGTCGATGTTATGTTAACTTCTCCAGTATCCGGGTTCTATTCATGGTGCTCTCCCCCTCTTGAATGACTACTTTTGTATCAGTTTGAAACGAACCGCTGATTTTTACATTCTCTCCGCCGATTTTTCCAATGTTTCCGCTGATTTCTTGGACCTCACCGCCGATTTCCGAAGTCTTTCCGCCGATTTCCAAAACGGCTTCCAAAAGAAAATGCCCCGCCCCTAAAAGAAGCAGAAAATTTTCTCATCGATGCAGGAATTTTTACAAGTCGTGTTGAATACTAGTCCAAAAAAATTACAAAGGAGGATTTTCCGTTGATTGAAAAGAAACGAAGTATACCGTTCCGGATCCAGGTGGATGAGGCATTATTGCGAAGGTTGCCGCTCCATCATCCGAAACGCCCGGAAATTGAAAAAGATTTGGCAAAAAGAAAAGCGGGTTTCTCAGGGGAACAGAATCTCGACTATTATTTCAGCTTTCTGCCGGATGATGAGTTTTCCATCTATCATGATCTGCGCATTCAAAACGGCAACTATTATTTTCAAATTGATACTTTCATTTTAAGCCAGAATTTTGCTCTCATTCTCGAAGTTAAAAATATCAGCGGAACGATTTATTTCGATTCGGTTTTCCGGCAGATGATCCGCGAAAAAGACGGCAAAGAAGAAGGTTTTTCCGATCCTTTATCACAAGTCCAAATGCAGGAAATCCAATTAAAAGATTGGGCCGTAAAGCAGCATCTTCTCCTGCCCCCGATTGAAACCCTCATCGTATTCAGCAATCCCGCCACCGTTTTAAAAACTTCTTCCGCCCCGGGCATATATGAGAAAAAAGTATGCCACAGCCACCGGCTTCTGCAAAAAATCAAATCCCTTCAAAAAATCTACCAAAAAAATTTCCTAAGTAAAAAGGACATGCGGAAATGGAACCGGGTTCTACTCCAATCCGATACCCCGCTTGTGCATCAAGATCCGCTCCCTTTCGATCTGCAAACCGCAGAACTGCTCACGGGTGTCCAATGCCCCGTCTGTTGCCGGTACCGGATGAGGCGCCAACACAAAAAATGGTACTGCACGCATTGCGGTGCTTACAGCAAGGATGCGCACAAACAGGCGGTAAACGATTACTTCCTTCTTTTCCACCCTTTCCTTACCAACCAAAAATTATGCGAGTATCTTCATATACAATCCCCAGACTTATCAAAGCGGCTGCTGGCAGGCCTTAAGCTTTCACAAGACGGCGATAACCGGGGAAGAAAGTATTTCTATTCCTCCACTTTTACTGCGAATAAATAACAGGGGGCGCTGCTTGCAGCCATGCCGCACATTACGCCGGCATCGTACTTTTCCCATGCGGAATTGCTTTATTTCCACTCCCGATTCATGTTAGCATTAAAGTATGAATACATGTATTAAAGGAACTGAAGCGATACATTGAGGTGAACAAGATGAGTGGAATCGTAGGGTATATCGGCAAGCATTCCGCGCAGTCGATTCTGCTCGACTGTCTGAAAAAATTGGATTACCGCGGCTATGATTCCGCAGGCATTGCCGTATCTGACATGAAAACGATCGGACTCCGTAAAGAAAAAGGGCGCGTTGAAGATTTGGAAGCATCCCTCCAGCTCGAACCGATCCAGCCCGGCTGCCTCGGGATCGGCCATACAAGATGGGCCTCGCACGGCATGCCGACCGTGGAAAACTCCCATCCATTATGCGATGAAGAAGAGCGCTTTTACGTCGTACATAACGGCATTATTGAAAATTATCAGCAGTTGAAAAAATTTCTCATCGCAGAAGGCCACCATTTTCAAACGGACACCGACACGGAAGTCATCCCGCATCTGCTCGCGCATTATGATACAGGGAATTTTGAAGAAACGGTAAGGATTGTCATCCCGCAGCTAAAAGGGGCGTTTGCGCTTGCAATCATGGCAAAAGACCATCCGAACCAAATCATTGCAATTTCTTACGATAATCCGCTGATCATCGGCTTCGGGCACGGGGAAGCGTACCTTTCTTCGGATATCCCTGCACTGCTTCCATATACAAAAGAAATTTACCCGATCAAAAACGGGGAAATGGCGATTTTGACGCAGACGAATGTGGAAGTCAAGACGCTTTCCGGGGAGAAGATTTTACCGAAAAAAACAGCTGTGCACTGGAGCCATGATGAGCTCAGCCTGCAGGATTACGACCACTACATGTTAAAAGAAATTATGGAGCAGCCGGAAGCGATTAAACGCACGTTAAAAAACCGGTTAGCGGCCGGTGATGTCATCATTCCGGAAGTCGAGGAATTTTTCAAAGAACGGCAGCTTACCGATATTGAAAAAATTACCATTGTCGGCAGCGGCACCTCGCACCACTCCGGCATGATCGGCAAAAAGATTTTGGAGACGATGCTGGATATCCCAGTCGAAGCGGCGATTTCGTCTGAATTCAGCTGCGAACACGGCCATTTAAATGAAAAACATCTTGTCATTGTGATGAGCCAGTCGGGGGAAACGGCGGATACGATTTCGGCCTTGAAAAATGCGAAAAAATTCGGGGCACCGGTGATTGCAATTACCAATTATCGGAAAAGCACATTGGGAAGGAAATCGGACTGTCTCATTTATACACATGCCGGTCCGGAACTCGCGGTCGCCGCGACAAAAGCATACACCACCCAGATCACCGCACTCATTTTGCTTACGATTGTGCTGACGAAAAAACTGAACGGCCCTGGAAAGGATAAAATTCCTGTCCTGCTTGATGCCCTTCATTCGCTCGCCGATGATGTGGAAAAATGCCTCGTCATGACGCAGGATGCGATCGATCAATTCGCACAAGTCACCAATGACCAGGGGCATCTCTTTCTGATCGGGCGCGGGCTTGATTATGTACTGGCATTGGAAGGCGCGCTCAAACTGCAGGAAGTCGCCTATCTCCATGCCGATGCCTACGCGGCCGGGGAAATGAAGCACGGTACGATGGCGCTAATCACACCGGGCGTGCCTGTCATTGCGCTCGCTACGCAGCCGCATTTGCGCGATAAAGCGATCAATAATATTAAGGAGGTTAAGGCGCGCGATGCGTATGTTGTCGGCGTCACCACGACCGGGGATGACGAAGTGAGCGCGGTCGTTGATGAGGTGCTTTACATTCCGGAAGCCCATCCGTTCCTCATGCCGATTTTGGCGGCCATCCCGCTCCAGCTGCTCGCTTATTATGCGGGCACAGTGCGCGGCTACAACGTCGACCGGCCGCGCAATCTTGCCAAAAGCTTAACCGTAGAATAAAAATATGCCAGGCTGCACCAATAAAAAAGCGATGAGTACAGCAGCATGTGCTCACCGCTTTTTTATTGGCTCCGGTTCCTCACCCGCGTCCCTTCTTGTTTTCCCGTACCGGCCGGCCTTTCACGCCTTAACATAGATTATCATATAATATAAATTATAAACAAAGGGCATATTCTTTTATTTCAATAACAATTAGCAAAATAATATTGATTCACATTCTCAATTATATATAAAAAATTCGTTTTAATTGAGAATATCCCCTGTTCATTTTCTCTCCTTTGTGCTACAATACGGGGAAAAGAATAAAAAGGAAGAGGTGTGTGGTTGATGGACTATGATTATCATCACCTTCCCCATGTGAAAGTCCAGTCCAAGTCCAGAACGGCGCTTTGGGCAACGCTGCTCTTAACCTTGTTTTTTACATTCGTGGAAATTGCCGGCGGTTTGATCTCGCATTCGCTTGCTTTGCTTTCCGACTCTGCACATATGGCTTCTGACGTCATCGCACTCCTCTTCAGTATGCTGGCTTTGTTCATGGCGACACGCCCGCCAAACCGCAAGTATACTTTCGGTTATTTGCGCTTTGAGATTATTGCTTCTCTCCTCAACGGCCTCACGCTCACTGCCATTGCCATCGGAATTTTTATCGAAGGAATCAAACGTTTTATCCATCCGCAAACGATTGATTTTAAGTGGATGCTCATCATTGCGTCCATCGGGCTTGTTGTCAATATCGCCCTCACGGTTGTCCTGCACCGGAGCACAAAAGAAGAGGAAAACTTAAATGTAAAAAGCGCTCTGTGGCATTTTATCGGGGATTTGTTGAATTCGGCCGGCGTCATTATTTCCGCGCTGCTGATTTACTTTACGGGCATGAATTTTTTCGACCCGCTGATCAGCATCATCATCGGTGGTGTGATTTTTTACGGCGGCGCGAAAATTATCCGCGAATCTTATCTCATTTTGATGGACACCGTGCCGGACGGTTTTGACCTCGAACAAATCCGCGCCGATATGTACGCAATTGAAGGCATTGAAGATGTCCATGACATGCATCTGTGGAATATCTCATCCGACCACTGTTCGCTGACCGCCCATGTATTTGTTAAAAACGGGTGCGAACCGCTGCATGTCATTTTGGCTGTGAATCAAATGCTGGAAATAAAATACGGCATCCGCCATACAACCATCCAAACGGAAGATCCTGCCATCCATGACCATGCCGATTATCTCCGTCAAAAAAAACGTTTAGCCGGCGCCTGAAACAGGTGCGGCTTTTTTATTTTCCAAGTGGGTAATCCATTTGAAAAAAGCGAGCAGGATCAAAAGCAAAACCGGGTTCATAACCACCGAATAATGCAGTTTCCACCAGCCGTAATGAAAATAACCCCATGGCGCGGGAAGCAGAGCAAAGCTTTCATACATCAATAGCAACACTTCCCACCCGAAAATATATAGGACCTTTTTCATAAGCGACTTTTGGAGCGGAAACCAGTTGAGAAACAGGATATTGACAGGCGGAATCAGAAAGATCATGCCAGGCAGATTCACCCAATCAATGCCTTTTGAAAAATACCAATAGCCGTGGTATTTATAATCGACAAAAGTATCAAAAATCAATTGAAAAGCGATTGTAAATGTCCAAATTTGCACAACTTGGCACGGCGCCAGCCGCTTGTTGGCAAAAAAAGCAACCGTATTAAACAAGATGATGGCAGCAAAATACCCAATCATTTTTCGCCCTCGCAATCGGCAGTGAGTTTTCTTCAATAGCTTGTGTACATGCCGTTTTTCTATGCATCCGGGCTTCCGGACATTGCCGCGGAATCCACATGAAACCTTTCCAATAAAAACCGGCTCTCACAAACTTCCAATCTGCTATAATTGTGGAAACGGCATTGTTCAATTATAGGAGGGATTTTTCATGCCGGTTTCAAAATATTGGAGAAAATCTGTACTCGTTGCCTTATCTTTCCTCCTTGCTTTCCCGATTACGGCAGACCAGGTTCGGGCAAAAGGAAAAATGGAAAATGTAATTGTGACGTTTAAAGAAGATGTCCATAAAAAAGCGATCACGGAAGTCAACGGAAAAATCGAACAATCTTATGAACATATTCCGGCTGTGTCCGGTAAAGTGCCGGCATCCAGAGTGGCGGAGCTCGAGCATAACGATGAAGTCAAAAGCGTTGAACCGGACCAGCAGGCCGAAATCAGCGGGCAAACCGTTTCCTGGGGCATCGTGAAAGTAAAAGCATCAACTTCATGGAAATCCGGGGATACCGGCAAAGGCGTGAAAATCGCCATTATAGATACAGGCATCGCAAAACATGCCGATTTGTCCATCGCAGGCGGCGTTTCCATGATCTCATCAAGTTATAATGACAACAACGGGCACGGCACCCATGTTGCAGGCATTATCGGTGCCAAAAACAACTCGCTCGGGGTGGTGGGCGTTGCGCCAGGAGCCAGCCTTTATGCGGTGAAAGTCCTCGATTCAAAAGGAAAAGGGGACCTGGAAGATGTGATCAAAGGCATTGATTGGTCGATCGCGCATAAAATGAATATTATTAATTTAAGCCTCGGGGTCAAGGATTATTCGCCCGCCCTCAAACAGGCAGTGGATAAAGCATACAAAGCCGGCATTCTTGTCGTGGCTGCAGCAGGTAATAACTCTACATCCAAGACAAAATCCACAACGGACAATATCGATTATCCTGCCAAATATGCATCGGTCATTGCCGTAGGGGGAACCGATGAAAATAACGATCATGCGCCGTTTTCTTCCATTGGGAAAGAATTGGAAGTTTCAGCGCCGGCCATTGACATTCTCAGCACTTATATTTCAAAAGCGCACCCTTATGCCAGGATGGACGGCACTTCCATGGCTGCCCCGTTTGCCTCGGGGGCACTCGCCCTTTTGATCCAGAAATATCCGGGAAAAAGCGCGGCATGGATCCGTTCAAAACTTGACAGCTCGGTGCACGATCTCGGCCCGAAAGGAAGGGACGTTTATTTCGGCTACGGTCTTGTGCAGGCGCCCGGCCTTGCAGCAAGTGTTTCATCTGCGAAATCCTCTTTCCAGGCATCTTTGACGACCGACCATTCAACATATAAAAAGGGAAGTTCCATCCAGATCACCGAAAAAGTTTTCAATCAGTTTTCGAAAAAAGCCATTCCGGGAGCAACCGTCAAGTTAACGCTGAAAACAGCAAAAGGTGTTGTGAAAACCGTGACCGTGAAAACCAATACGAAAGGCACCGCCACCTACAAATTTTCAACGGCATCCCAATCGTACAGGGGAACCTACACGATTTCCGCAACCGTGAGCAAGTCCGGTTACTACACCCGCACCCAGTTCAAAACGGTAAAAGTGGAATAAGCGGCAGTGACGCCGCTTTTTTTGCGCAGTTTGCGTAACAGTTCTTTCCCCCTGCTACGCTGATTTATTGCACTTGCCCGCCGATTTTTTTGGCATCTCCGCTGATTTCCCGCACATGTCCGCCGATTTTTCCCCCACTTTCGCTGATTCCTCAATGATACTAGCAGGGAGACCGACAAAAGTTCCTGGCTCAAACCTGTTTTGAAGGGATTGCGGGGCATTTCTCCTGTTTCCCCCGCGGAAAAGTCTGCCATGGTTTCAACCGGGAACGCCAACCTTTGATACACGGCACCACGCCGTCACGGTTACAGTATCCGTTTGCGGAATGCTCACCCGGGCCTCACATTACAATATCTTGTCACATTTAAAAAACTCTATATGATTGCCGCTTTCATTTCACTATGTTACAATTTTCACATAGAAACAGAGGATTTTTTGTGAATAAGATCACAATCCACAACCGAGGTGAACGACAATGGCCCGTATTTTATTGATAAAATCTTCCCCACTCCCGGACGCGCTTTCCAGAAGCACGCAAATTGCCCGCATTTTTCTTGATGAAACATTGAAGCTGCATCCTAACGACACAGCCACTGAACTTGATTTGTACAATATGGACTTGCCGCTGATTGATCTGGATGTTTTAACCGCACGTGACAAACAGCGCCGCGGGGAAACCTTGACTGTTGAAGAAGCGGCAAAAATAAAAACACTTGATACACTGGCTGACCAGTTTATCGGGGCGGATAAATATATCTTCGTTTCGCCGCTTTGGAATCTCGGCATCCCGCCATTATTAAAGGCCTATTTTGATGCCATTACGGTCGCAGGCAAAACATTCGCCTACACCGAACACGGCTCCAAAGGGCTTTTGAAAAATAAAGTTGCCATCCATATCCACGGCTGCGGCGTCGTTTACTCCGACGGCAAAATTCCGCAGTTTGCCGATCCGTATGTGCGCGGGATTTTAACATTCTTCGGCGTAGATGTCCTCCCAACCATTTTTGTCGAAGGCATCGACGAACATCCGGAAAATGCGGAAGCCATTTTGGCAAAAGCGGCCGAAGAAGCGCGGGAAGCCGCAAAACATTTTGACGTTCATACCGTATTGGCTTAAGCAAAAAATTTCAGCGCCCGTTTCCAAAGCGGGCGCTTATGTTTATTTTGTGAATCTTTCATGATGGGTCGAATACATCGCCATCAGTTCGGCATCCGGAGAAATATATTTTGCCGCGCTGTTTACCGCAACCGGTCCCTCCGCAAACCCGCCGGCAATCAGTTTTAACTTATGCGGATAGGTCACGGCATCCCCGGCGGCAAATATACCGGCGATATTCGTTTCCATTGCTCCGTTTACCACAAAACGCCCTTCCTGCATAGCGAGTCCCCAGTTTAAAATTCCACCGTAGTCCCCGTAGATCCCATGGTTGACAATAACGGCATCCGCCTCTAGCCAATGCATTTCTCCTGTATCCGCATGTTCTATTTCCACACGCCGGATCGACTCCCCTTCCCCGTACAGTGATTTTATTTTATACGGCGTAAAAACTTCCGCTAATTTTTTCATTTCACAAACCTGCCGTTCAAATCCGCCGAATAGATCGCGGCGATGGATAACCGACACTCTTTCCGCTACCGGCGCCAGTTCATTCGCCCAATCAACAGCCGCGTTTCCTCCGCCTGAAATGACAACGCGTTTATTCCGGAAAACTTCCAGCTGCTCTATAGTATAATAAAGATTGCCGGATTCAAATCGTTCCGCCCCTTTTACATCCAGTTTGACCGGTTTAAAAATGCCGGCACCAGCCGTAAGAATGATTGTTTTTGTATGGTGGGGTTCCCCGTTATCCGTTTTTAAAAGAAACGAACCGTCCGGCATCCGCTCCAAACCGGAAACATGCCGGTTGCAGAGAATCGCGGGAGCAAATGTTTTTGCCTGGCCGATAAGCGCACGAACAAGGCCGGCACCGGTGACCGCCTGTATACCGCCGATATCGCGGATCGTTTTTTCCGGGTAAAACTGCGTTATCTTCCCTCCCAGCTCTCCGCTGCTTTCCAGCAATTTCGTTTTTAAGTTCCGCATGCCGCTGTAAAAGGCTGTAAACAAGCCGACCGGCCCTCCGCCGACAATGGTTACATCATATAAATCATCCGCCATGTTGATTCCTCCTTTTTCCAGATAGATCAAAGCACCCGCACAAATATCATAAACAGACTGGCAAACCGTTCAATTTTTCACCATTAAATACAGGAAATAAGGCGCGCCGATCACAGTCACGACAATCCCCGCCGGAATGCCGCTTGGATCAAGGATGACCCTACCGATCGTGTCGGCTCCCAGAAGAAGAACCGCCCCAAGTAAAGCGGCAACCGGCAGGAAAAAACGGTGCCGCGGCCCGACGAGTCGTTTTGCAATATGCGGGGCCATCAACCCGATAAACCCGATTCCCCCCGTCACGGACACAGATACCGAAGCAAGGGCGGCCGCTGTAAAGCCAAGCAAAAGATTTTCGCGCCCAATGTGCACCCCCAACCCGACCGCAGCATGTTCATGCAGGCTGAGTACATCAAGCGTATTCGATCTGAAAAACACAACCGGGACGAGAACGGCTATCCACGGCAACAGTGCAAGCACAAATGCCCAGTCATCCCCCCAGATCGTCCCCGCCAGCCAGCGTGCGATAAAATCATACTGGTCACGGTTGAAATGGGAAGCGAGCGCGATCATCGCACCGGAAAATGCCGAGGAAAGCCCCGCTCCGGTCAATACCATTCTCTCCGGCTGGATCCGCTCCCCTTTTTTGAATGACAGGACGTAGATCAAAACAGCAGCCGCTATGCCGCCGAGTAGTGCAAAAACGGGCAGAATATAAAGGAAGGACGACGGTTCAGACGTAAAAAAAGAGATAAAGACCGCAACCATTAAACCGGCGCCGGAATTGATCCCGAGGATACCGGGGTCGGCAAGTGGATTGTGTGTCATACTTTGCAGCACCGCCCCGGAAACTGCAAATCCGATACCGGCAAAAAAGGCAACAAGCATACGCGGCAGCCTGAATTCATATAAAATCAGATTTTCCGCATCCGTTCCGCGCCCGGCCAGAGTGGCCAACAGCCTGCCCGGGGAAAGCGAGATGTAACCCGAAGCCATGCCGGCAATAAAAACAGCAGCCAGCAAGAGGGCGGCGCCAGAGAAGGCAAAATAAAATTCCCACCGTTTCTTCACCGCAGTTTCCCTCCCCGCCTCGCAAGATAAAGGAAAAAGGGAACGCCAACCAGTGAAACGACGGCTCCGACCGGCGTTTCATACGGTGCATTGATCGTGCGTGCGGCCGTGTCTGCCAACACAAGCAGGACCGCGCCAAAAACGGCGGAACAGGGAAGGATCCAGCGGTAATCCGCCCCGACAAGGGACCTTGCGAGATGTGGAACCATCAGCCCGGCAAAAGCGACCTGGCCTGCAAGCGAGACGGCAGTACCGGCCAATATCAACACGATCAGGAGCAAAACGGTTTTCACCGCAAATGTACGCTGGCCGAGCCCTTTTGCTGTCTCCTCTCCGAAACTTAATACGGTAAGGCCCTTTCCCATCAGAACCGCCAAAAACAAACCGGCGGCTGTAACCGGAAGGACCAGTTCCAATTGGGGCCATGTGGTTCCCGACACCCCGCCCGCGCTCCAAAAAGCCAAGTCCTGTGACAGTTTGAAATAAAGGGCAATTCCTTCCCCCAAAGATGTCAGGAGCGCGGAAACAGCCGCTCCCGCCAATGTAAGGCGGAGCGGCGTTAAGCCCCCTTTTTTCAGCGATCCGAGGCCGAATACAATCCCCGCCCCTGCAGCCGCACCGATAAATGAAAAGAGCATTTTGGCGCCAAAAGAAGCGTGCGGAAAAAAGGCAAACAGGCAGGCCAGCCCCAAGCTTGCCCCCGCATTCAAGCCGAGCAGGCCGGGATCGGCAAGCGGATTGCGCGTCATGCCCTGCATGATGGCGCCGCTCACTGCAAGGGTGGCACCGACAACAGCGGCGCCAAGTTCACGCGGGAGCCTCAAACTCATGATGATGCGGTCCGCTTCCCTTGCCGGTTCATAATGAAAAACCGCCCGCCAAACGGCCGAAAACTGAATGTCCGCCGCACCCGCTGAAATGGCCGCCGCAATGCTTGCCACAAGCAAAACCATCCCGGCCGCCAAAACCGCCATTCCGGCCGGCCGCAGTGAAGCATGGCCGCGATTTTCCTTTTTAACTTCCATCTGTTTCACCGCCATCTACATGTATTTGAATCATTTTCCGGCTGACTGGAATTCTTTTACAAGGAGATCCAATTGTTTTTCCACGGAAATGGGATCATTAAAATAAAAGTTTTTCGAATCCACTTTGATGACACGGCCTTTTTTCACCGCCGGAAGATCTTTCCACACATCCGTTTTCATAAAAGCATTATCGCTTTGTCCGCCCCAGCTGGCCACAACAAAATAATCGCCGGCATATTTCGGGATGGTTTCCGTTGAAATGGCTTTATAACCCGGGCCCTGCACAACCTTTTTCACGGATTCAGGCATCTTGAGGCCGAGCGCTTGATAGATGACTTCCGTACCGCGCCCCCAGTTTTCTCCGTAAATATACAATTGCTTCGAATAATCCTCCAGTACCGTAACGGTTGCATTTTCTCCGATTGCCTTCTTCACTTTTTTGCTTGCCGCCTTTGATTTCTTATTCCATTCATTTACCCAAGCTTTGGCCTGCTTTTCTTTGCCGACGAGTTTGCCGATCTCGACAAATTGTTCCAAATAATTCCGTTTATCGTATGTATATGCAACTACCGGCGCAATTTTCGACAGCTTCTTGATGTTTTTGTCATTGCTGTACGCGATGATCAAATCCGGCTTGAGTGCCATGATTTTATCCAAGGAATCGGATGTCACGACTTCTGCCTTGTCCAATTTGTTTCCGTAATACGTATTATCTTTTGCATACTGGCTTACGCCAACCGGTTTGATGCCCAATTTCAAAAGATAGCCGGTATAGGTAAAAGTGGTGTCGACAACGCGTTTTGGCTGCACCGGCACTTTGACTTTTCCATTGTCAGCCTGGTAAGTTTTTTTCTCATCCGTTTTCTTATTTTCTCCGCTTCCGGTCTGATTCCCGCACGCTGAAAGCATAAGCAGAAAAATGAAAGAAAAAATCATAAAAGCCTTCGTGTGTTTTTGCATGTTTATCCTCCATCCTATTAATAATGATAATCATTATCAATTAAAATAAAAAAGAATTCTTATGCCATTTTTTCAATTGCCTGTCCGTATTCCTTAGCCAAATCATACGATAGACAAACCGGTTTTCCTGTTTTGCGGTCGAGGGCAATTTCCGCGTCAATTTGGAAAACGTCCCGCATCATCCCGCGCGTCATCACTGTTTCCGGACTTCCATGACGGTAAATCTCCCCGTCTTTCATCGCCACCATGTAATCGGAAAAACGCGCCGCCTGGTTCAAATCATGAATGACCATGACAATCGTCCGGTGTTCGGCCCGGTTTAAATGCTGTAAAAGTTTCAGCACTTCAAGCTGATGGGACAAATCCAAATAAGTGGTCGGCTCATCCAATAAGATGATATCAGTGCCCTGCGCGAGCGCCATCGCAATCCATGCCCGCTGCCTTTGCCCGCCTGAGAGCGCATCTACTTCGCGGTCTTTCAGCGGAAGCATGCCGGTTGCCTGTAATGCCCAGGACACGGCTTGATGGTCTTCCGCCTTTAATTTTCCCAAACCTTTTTGGTGCGGATACCTGCCGAATGACACAAGCTCGGATACGGACAAACCTTCCGGTGCATCAGGGGACTGCGGCAACATGGCCAGCTTTTGGGCAACTTTTTTGGTGGATTGTTTTACCACTTCTTTTCCGTCCAAATAGACTGCACCCCTGTTTGGAAAAAGAATGCGCCCCAATGTTTTCAAAAGCGTCGATTTTCCGCATCCGTTCGGCCCGATGATGGCTGTAATTTTGCCGTCCGGTATTTCCAGACTTATATTTTTAATGATTTCTGTTTCTCCATAGGCAACACGAATCCCATCGGCATGCAGTTTCGGCATAACAGTTCCTCCTGTAATTTTGTGACTCTTCTTGAAAATGATTATCATTTTCATTTATATTTTATTTGATTGACAATTTTGTGTCAATTGCTTTTTTCATTGTTTTTCGCCGCTTTTGTATCCTCTGTTCGGATGATATGCCTTTACGAGATGGGAAATACGCCCCATAATATATATAAGAAAAATTTTAACCGCACGCCGGGGATGCGGCATGCGGGCGAAGGGACAAACAACGAGTGGGATTGCGCAAAAAAGTATTCATCTGGTCTGCCGTTTTACTAATCTTATTGCTGTTTTCGGTTTATTTTATCATCGGTTCCTTTCTTGAACATACGTATTCACATCTTGAGCAGGATCAGATGTACCAAAAACTGCACCAGTTAAACGACGTGTACAAAAACAGTTTGCAAAATTTGGGCGAATTCACCCATGATTATGCTGCTTGGGATGATACATATGCGTATATCCTTCATCCGGGGAAAAAGTATGAAGCCTCCAACCTCGTCCCAGGCACCTTCGCTACATACGACGTTGATTTTGTCGTTTATTTGAATGCCGGGCAGCAGATCGTCTACGGCAAGCAATACAATCCAATTACCCGTAAATTAGAAAACATCCAAAGCACCGCTTGGATCCGCCGGTACCATCTTGCACGGCTCATGCGGCCGGGTGAAAAAAAATCCGGGCTGATCCGCTCCGGCAACGAAATTTATATGGTTTCAGCGCAGCCGATCCTCAAAAGTTCCGAGCAGGGGCCTTCCAGAGGGACGCTGATTTTCGGAAAAAAACTGGATGACGCCCAAGTTCGCAAACTATCAAAAATTGCCGGGTTCTCAGCATCGCTCTCTTCAAAGCCGAAACCGTCCGAAAATGCATCTCCTTTTCGGGTCAAAACCTCCAATGAACATGCGATCAAAGGTATCCTAATATTGAATGATTTGAATGGAGACCCGGCTGCCACGCTGTCCGTCCAAAGCAAGAGAATCATCTATCAAAAAGGGCAGCAAGCCATTTTTGCTTTTTTAATCACTTTGCTTGCTGTCGGAGCGATTCTTTTGCTCGCACTTTATTTTGCGCTCGATCATCTTGTCGTTTCCAGGATCGTCACACTCATCGAAACGATCCGCTATATCCGGCAAAGCGACCGGCTTTCAGCGCGCGTGCTTGCAAGGGGGAAAGATGAAATCGGGGGTTTGGCTAAAGAAATCAACGGCATGCTGTCCTCCCTCCAAGCTTACCAGCAGCAACTTTCGAGGCAGGCCTTTTACGACCCGCTTACCCATCTGCCGAACCGGCTTTTGCTAATGCAGAAACTGGACGAAATCACGAAAAAACAAGACGGGCATACAGCGATTTTGTTTCTTGATTTGGACGGATTTAAAGAGATTAATGATACATACGGGCATGCTTGCGGAGATATGCTGCTTGTGGAAGTCGGACGCAACGTGCTCCGGCAGCTGGAGGAAGGGGATTTATTTTGCCGCCTTGGCGGGGATGAGTTTATCATGCTCCTTTCAAACTGGGCAAACCGGACGGAACTGCTCGGCAAAGTCCACGCTGTGATCCGTGAAATAAGCCGACCTGTTGAAGTCGAAAGCCGGGATGTCACGGTGACGGTCAGCATCGGCATTTCCCTTTACCCGGACAACGGAACGGATCCGGAAGAACTCATCCAAAAAGCGGATGAGGCGATGTACCGTGCAAAAAGGGCCGGCAAAAATTTATACGATTTTTATGCGTTTTAATGCCGGTTCCCCGCCCCCCCAAGCTGCACCTGAGATTTTACACCCTTCCTGCTCCACATTCATTGAGGAAGGGAACTTCTTTCGGAAAGCTACCAACAGAGGCCCATTTCCTGGAGCAGTTTGGCAGTTTTTTCGGCGCCAAGGCGAAGAAAATCGCATAGATCCTGTTCAACCGCTGTTTTGCTGACAAGCAGAAAGAAATCTTCAATGGCCTGCCGGTGGGAAATTTTATCCGCATGCCCGCAATATTGGCAACGCCACACTTCATCTTTGTATTCCATTTCAAAACGCCGGCATACCGGGCATCGGACGCCCATGTACATCGCATCCCAATCGATTTTGAACGGAAAAATTTCAGCCGGCGGATGATGCGTCAATAAATGTTTTTCCCATTTTTTGAAATGTTTGCTGTCCAACACAGGCTGGCCGTACAGATCTCGCAGCCTGTTGATTTTGTAAACGGCCTGGTTTGCCAGGCAGATTTTTTGCTCGTCGGCGGTATTGGCTGGAGGAGCTTTCACTTCAGCTGTTTCATGGCAAAAGATAACCAAATATTCCACCGGCAGTTCCGGCAGATGCCGCGCCCGTGCCCAAGCCTGCAGGAAGCGTTTTTGTTTTTGGAGGCGGTAAAACGGATCGGGCCAACCTTTTTCGGCCTTCCCTTTGTGCTGGATCAGCTGGTCAAAAGCCGGATCCATATAAATCGTGTCGGACAGGTGGTTGTATTCGATGATCAGAACAAAAGCACGCGTGAGGATGAGTGTATCGATGAGCGTACGGCTGCTGCCGTTTTTAAAGGGGAGACCCTGGAAAACGAGGAGGCCGTCCCGCGGGAGAAACGCTAAATAGTCGTCCGCCCTCTTTTCCCTTTTGTATTTCGCCTTTCTTTTTTCGACATACCGCTCAATATCCCGGTACATCGGATGCCTTTCGGGAAGCCTTCTCAAATAAGCCTGCCCAACCTGGATTTCCACGGGACATTCCCGCTTTTTTGCGATCACTTTTGATTTCCCCTTTTTAAGGATGAGTCTTTTTTATTTTATTAGAAATTTTTATTTTTATTCGAAACAGTTGACATCAAACTGTGATAAATGTAAATTGCAATTGAATATCAAAAAATTTACAGTAGTGGGTGTATTTATATGTTAAAACACGAAAGGTATCGCTTGATTTTATCCACACTCGAAGAAAAGAATTCTGTGGAGGTATCCGAACTTGCCAAATCTTTAGATGTTACGGAAATGACAATTCGGAGGGATTTGAAAGCCTTGGAAGATGAGGGACTTTTAGTGCGTGTTCATGGAGGCGCTAAAAAAAAAGATGCTGATTATATAACTGAATTACCGTACACCCAGAAACAAACAATTAATGTTGACAAAAAAAAGCATATTGCCAAATTATGCGCCGAGTTAATAGAAGATAATGATACCATTTTTATTAGTTCTGGAACCACAAACGATTTTATTTTTGATTATTTACAAGCAAAAAATCTGAATATCATTACAACCTCTCTGACTGTATTTAATCGGGCAAAAGATTTTCCAAATACTGAGGTTATTTTAACGGGCGGACGGTACCGCAAAAAAAGCGGGACTTTCGTAGGCTATTTTACCAACAAACTGTTAAGTGAGATAAAAGTAAAAAAAGCTTTTATTGGTACAAATGGAGTCAGCGGTAGAAAAATTACAACTGCCAATGAAGAAGAAGGACACGGTCACCAAATAATCCTTGACAATGCGGTTGAACGGTATATACTAGCTGACAGTACAAAATTCGGTACAGAGGCCTTTTTTACATTTTATGATGTAAAAAATATCACTGCAATAATAACAGATGAAAATATTAACCCACATACAGAAGATTATTATAAGGAAATAGTAAAAATTCTGAAGTGATATAACTAAGTGGGCCTTCCCAAAAGCCAGTTTTACTTTACTGGTATTGGGAAAGACCTGTTATTTTAATTAGAGTTTGCTGAACAAATTACTAGTAAAAATTTAATTCATTCTTTTAAAATTCCAAAGGTAGTTTTTAAGATATTAAAGAGCCATTCAAAATTCACGCACCAGACTATACATGAGAATTGAATGGTAGACTATAAAGCCTAATCGATATGCTCTTGCCTTCAATAAATTTCGTCATGGCATGGAAGACTCTGTTTTGGCAATCTTCCTTAATCTTTATCTTTAATCCTTAAACGGAAGTCACCATTCCACTTAGACAGATGGAGAAAAATCAATAGGCCAAGCTTTTTCGGTTAAAATCCAAATTCCTATGTAGTATTTTTAAATGAATTCATTAGAATAAATAAACTTCACTTTATTTTCCTCCAATTAAACATCTTGACCAGACATTCCTCGATAATACTTGTGCGATTTTCAAACCGAAGTCATCGTTCGCATTCTTTCTGCCCACATTATAATACAGTGATTTGGAAAAAATCCTTTCTTTTCCTTTACATTTTTTTGAAAACATTTTCAAAAAAATCATGTTACATTTAAAACAGAAAGAGATTGAAGCTCCTCATTTTGATTCTATTATA
>Ga0207747_1000485_pt1 | contig 44877 bp, 34 predicted proteins | sample HigsolmetaGSP11D_FD_184839 | JGI IMG/M metagenome (GOLD analysis project Ga0207747, IMG submission 184839) | High solid enriched microbial communities from the Joint BioEnergy Institute, USA - SP1-1-D (SPAdes) | ecosystem: Engineered > Bioreactor > SSF (Solid state fermentation) > Aerobic >...
GAGCAGTGGAAGTTCCGGAATGAGTAGCGCAAGTTCGGGAATGAGTGGCAGTATGAGCAGTGGAAGTTCCGGAATGAGTAGCGCAAGTTCGGGAATGAATAATGCAAGTTCGGGAATGAGCAGCAACTCTAATAAAAATAGCACCTCAGGATATGGAGCAAATATTTAAATAATATAAATCCCGGTAGATAAAGTTGAATTTATCACCGGGGTTTATCATCTTAACATAAATTTCGTGTTATGTTAAATGTATGTAAAATCTTTGTAAAGTGGATTTACCGTATAAATAGTTTATGTTAATATTAAGCCATATGAGCAAATTTACATACGTATGAGCAAATTTACATATTAACGAACTGTTTTTACGGAGGTAGTATGAGTACAATTGAAATTCTGGAGTTGATTTTTGTCTTTGCCGGTGGTTTAGGAATGTTTCTATACGGCATGAACATGATGGGGGATGGTCTTCAAAAATCCGCAGGTAATAAAATGAAGCAATTATTAGGATATCTGACGAATAATCGGCTTGTAGCTGTTCTTGTGGGTACTGTTGTTACGGCAATTATTCAAAGCTCCTCTGCAACTACGGTAATGGTCGTTGGATTTGTTAATGCAGGAATGATGAATTTAAGCCAAGCAGTTGGTGTTATCATGGGAGGCAACATCGGTACCACGGTTACTGCGTGGCTGGTATCGATGAACGAGTGGGGATCCATTTTTAAACCAGACTTTTTTGCTCCAGTACTTATTGCCATTGGTTCGTTTGTTATGTTGATGACAAAAAGTCAGAAAAAGAAAGATATTGCAGAGATTTTAATAGGATTCGGTATCCTATTTGTAGGTCTAAATTTTATGTCCGATGTGATAAAACCTTATAGCAATTCACCGATTTTTGTGAATGCATTTCGGATACTAGGAAGAAATCCATTCCTTGGGGTTTTCGTAGGTACAGTAGTTACCGCCATTATTCAAAGTTCCTCTGCATCTGTCGGAATTCTACAGACATTGGCAATGTCAAGCCCGGTGACATGGAGTTCAGCAATCTATATCACACTTGGACAAAATATCGGAACATGTATTACAGCCATATTATCCAGTATTGGTGCTAATAGAACTGCGAAACGAGCTGCAATGATACATTTGTCATTTAATGTGATCGGAACTGTTATATTTGGAACAGTCATGTTTATATTATTTCGAGTGAATACATCCTTTGCTAATAATCAAATAAGTAGTGTTGGTATATCGATATTCCATACGGTGTTTAACTTATCCAACACGATTATTCTTTTCCCATTTGCTAAGGGATTGGTTAAGCTATCGGGATTATTTTTTCATAATCAAGAGGAAGAGGTTGAAGTTGATGAGACCCGCGTGACATTAAGACACTTGGATGATAGAATATTGGAAACACCTTCTTTTGCGGTAGCAAATTCTATTAAGGAAGTTGTTCATATGGGTGAGATTACATTAAATAACCTCAAAGTATCAGTTGAAGCATTGCTTAAAAATGATGAAGAAAAAGCAAAGAAAGTTTTAGAGATAGAGAAAGTTATAGATGCTCATCAGAAGATTATTACGGAATATCTTATTAAAATTAATAATTTATCCTTAACTGAAAAACAGCATTATGTGGTGAATGATTTGTTTCATATAATCACGAATATTGAAAGAGTAGGTGATCATGCGGAAAATCTTGCAGAGCTTGCCATGGAGAAGGTTAAGGATGATATATACTTATCGGATGAGGCATATAAGGAATTAGAGGAGATAACTTCAGCAGCTGTGGATTCATTTGATAATGCCATCCAGGCATTAAAAACCGAGGACGAGATGTATATTAAAATGGTCGCAACTCTTGAAAAGAAAGTGGATGAACTAAAAGATAAGTTAAGACAACGTCATATAGAACGCTTATCGAAAGGGATATGTACTTCAGAAAATGGCGTTATCTTTATCGACGCTTTGATTAACTTGGAAAGAGTATCGGATCATTCTTTAAACATTGCTAATTTTGTAAAAGATGAATTACATTTATAATAATATTACTGAAAATACGGTAATGGTGGTGTTATCCCATCCTCCTGCATTTAATTTTATGAATAAATTAAATGGGATGAAAAAGTGCACAAAAAATAAATTGGTATGCATTAATAATTAACACATTTATCATATTTAATTAAATTTGAATAAGCCCTTGATATTTTTTTTCAAATTAGGTAAAATAAACATGGATTGAGAAAAATTTGTCAATCCGATTTTCGTGTCTTTAATTAATTACTGCTATATTGGCAGTACATTATAAATAATTTATTAGGAGGAATATAAATCATGGCAGTAAAAGTAGCAATTAATGGTTTCGGACGTATCGGCCGTCTTGCTTTCAGACAGATGTTTGGCGCAGAAGGTTATGAGATCGTAGCAATCAACGACTTAACAGATGCTAAGATGTTAGCACACTTATTAAAATACGATTCATCTCAAGGTAGATATGACAAAGAGGTAGTAGCAAAAGAAAACTCTATCGTTGTTGACGGTAAAGAGATTACTATCTATGCAAAGGCTAATGCAGCTGAGTTACCTTGGGGAGAACTTGGTGTAGATGTAGTTCTTGAATGTACAGGTTTCTATACATCTAAGGCTAAAGCTCAGGCACATATCGATGCAGGTGCTAAGAAAGTTGTTATCTCTGCACCAGCAGGTAATGATCTTCCTACCATTGTATTCGGTGTAAATGAGAAGACATTAAAACCTAGCGATACCATTATTTCCGCAGCTTCTTGTACAACAAACTGCTTAGCTCCAATGGCAGCTACTTTAAATAAATTAGCTCCTATTGAGAAAGGTTTCATGGAGACAATCCATGCTTATACAGGAGATCAGATGACTCTTGATGCTCCTCATAGAAAAGGTGACTTAAGAAGAGCTCGTGCTGCAGCTGTTAACATCGTTCCTAACTCAACAGGTGCTGCTAAAGCAATCGGTCTTGTTATTCCTGAGTTAGCAGGTAAATTAGATGGTTCCGCACAAAGAGTTCCGGTTCCTACAGGTTCTACAACAATCTTAACATCCGTTGTAAACAAGAAAGTAACAGCTGATGAAGTAAATGCAGCTATGAAGGCAGCAGCTAATGCATCCTTCGGTTACACTGAGGAAGAAATCGTATCTTCCGATATCATCGGAATTACCTATGGTTCCTTATTCGATGCTACTCAGACAAAGGTTACCGATCTTGAAAATGGCAAGACTTTAGTTAAGACTGTAGCTTGGTATGATAATGAGAACTCCTATACAAGCCAGATGGTAAGAACAATTAAATACTTTGCTGAATTAGCATAATTAATAACGAATATGCTTAATTGATCCATCATGGGTCCGGTCTAGTATGGGCCGGACCCTTTTTAATCATAAGAGAATATGCATAAGTTTGGAGACAACGCTATCTATAAATTTATCTTTGAAAGGAGAAGAAATATGTTAAACAAGAAATCGATTGATGATATCAATGTAAAAGGCAAAAGAGTTTTAGTTCGTTGTGACTTTAATGTACCATTGCAGGATGGAAAAATTACTGATGAGAATCGCCTTGTAGCAGCACTTCCTACAATTAAGAAATTAATCAATGACGGTGGTAAAGTAATTCTTTGCTCCCATTTAGGCAAACCTAAGGGAGAGCCAAAGCCGGAATTATCATTGGCACCGGTGGCTATTAGACTTTCTGAATTATTAGGTCAGGAAGTTAAATTTGCGAAAGACGATACCGTAGTCGGACCAAATGCAAAGGCAGCTGTAGAAGCTATGAAAGAGGGAGACGTTATCCTTCTTGAAAATACACGTTATCGTGCAGAAGAAACTAAGAATGTGGATACCTTCAGCCAAGAGTTAGCATCCCTTGCTGATGTATTTGTAAACGATGCATTTGGTACTGCTCATAGAGCACACTGCTCCAATGTGGGTGTTACCAAATATATTGAGACTTCTGTTGTAGGATACTTAATGCAGAAGGAAATTGAATTCCTTGGAAATGCAGTGAATAATCCTAAGAGACCTTTCGTAGCTATTCTTGGTGGTTCCAAAGTTTCTAGCAAGATTTCTGTTATCAATAATCTCCTTGATAAAGTAGATACATTGATCATTGGCGGTGGTATGGCTTATACTTTCATGAAAGCACTGGGCGAAGAAGTCGGCAATTCCTTACTAGAAGAAGACTACCTAGATTACGCAAGAGAAATGATGGATAAGGCAGAGAAGAAAGGCGTTAAATTACTAATTCCTGTAGATATCGTAGTTGCGAATGATTTCTCTAATGATGCGGAATATAAAACGGTAGGACGTGGAGAAATTCCAGCCGGTTGGGAAGGCATGGATATTGGTGAGAAAACGCGTGAACTCTATGCAGAGGCTGTAAAAGATTCTAAGACAGTTGTATGGAATGGACCAATGGGTGTATTCGAGTTCCCTAATTTTGCACATGGTACCAATGCAGTAGCAAAGGCATTATCTGAAATCGATGCAATCACAATCATTGGTGGTGGTGATTCAGCTGCAGCTGTAAACATTTTAGGCTATGGCGATAAGATGACTCATATTTCCACTGGTGGTGGTGCATCCTTAGAGTTCTTAGAGGGAAAAGAACTTCCTGGTGTTGCAGCAGCCAATGATAAATAATAGTTAATAAAGCCTATGGATATGTCGATAATAATAGGATAGAAATAGGTGTTTGATTAGGAGGCAAATATGCGTAGAAAAATTATTGCAGGTAACTGGAAGATGAATAAAACTCCCAGTGAAACAGTTGCATTATTAAATGAATTAAAACCATTGATAGCAACAGATGAGGTAGATGTAGTATTCTGCGTACCGGCAGTTTCCTTAATTCCGGCAATTGAAACTGTTAAGGGAACCAATATTGCAATCGGCGCAGAGAATATGCATTTTGAAGAAAGCGGAGCGTTTACAGGAGAAATCGCTGCGAATATGCTTACTGATATCGGTGTAAAATATGTTATTATCGGTCATTCAGAAAGAAGAGAATATTTTGCAGAAACCGATGAAACTGTTAATAAAAAAGTATTAAAGGCATTTGAACATAATATTACACCGATTATCTGCTGTGGTGAAACTCTCAAACAGAGAGAACAGGGTGTTACGATTGATTTTGTACGGCAACAGATTAAAATCGCATTCTTAAATGTTACCGCAGAGCAGGCAAAGAAAGCGGTTATCGCTTATGAGCCAATCTGGGCAATTGGTACCGGTAAAGTAGCAACTGCTGAGCAAGCGCAGGAAGTTTGCAAAGCGATTCGTGATTGCATTGCTGAGATTTATGATCGTGAAACTGCTGATACCATCCGTATCCAATATGGTGGCAGCGTAACTGCTGCCAGTGCCGCAGAGCTTTTCTCACAGCCGGATATTGACGGCGGTTTAGTTGGCGGAGCTAGTTTAAAACTTGATTTTGCTAAGATTGTAAACTATAATAAGTAAGAAACATATAATGATTACCTTAGATAGGGTGCATAACCTTATCTAAGGATTTGTGAAGGCTAATGGCTTCACCGATTAATGCCACAATAAGCGGATTTGCTTTATGGGTAGTAACATGGAAATATCCGCTTGTTTATGACACAGTACTAAAGGCGTGAATGGATAAGAAGGAGTAAATGTATGAGTAAAAAACCTACTGTATTAATGATATTAGATGGATATGGCTTAAACGATAAACAGGAGGCTAATGCAATTGCAAAAGCAAAAACACCGGTAATGGACCGTTTGATGGCGGAATATCCTTTTGTCAGAGGAAATGCAAGCGGTTTGGCAGTTGGTCTTCCTGAAGGCCAGATGGGAAATTCTGAGGTAGGCCATATCAATATGGGTGCTGGCCGTATTGTTTACCAAGAATTAACCAGAATTACAAAAGAAATTGAAGACGGTACTTTCTTTAGCAATGCTGCACTATTGGCGGCAATAGATAATTGTAAACGAAATAATTCCGACCTTCATCTGTTTGGATTATTATCCGATGGTGGTGTTCATAGCCATAATACACACCTTTACGGACTTCTTCGCCTGGCTAAGAAAGAAGGATTAACCAATGTATATGTACATGCTTTCTTAGACGGTAGAGATACAGCTCCTACCTCCGGTAAAGGCTTTATCGAGGAACTTGGAGAGCAGATGAAGATTATTGGTGTGGGTAAGATTGCTTCCGTTATGGGACGTTACTATGCGATGGACCGTGATAACCGCTGGGATCGTGTGGAAAAAGCATATCGTGCTCTGGTTTATGGTGAAGGAGTACAGGCAGTGAATGCTGTAACTGCAGTACAAGATTCCTACGATGCAGAGACATATGATGAATTTGTAGTACCAACGGTTATTGTTGAAAATGGTAGACCTGTAGCAACCATTAAAGATAACGACTCTGTTATTTTCTTTAACTTCCGTCCGGACCGTGCAAGAGAAATCACTAGAACGTTCTGTGATGATGCGTTCACAGGTTTCTCCAGGGAAAAACGTCTAAATCTAACCTATGTATGCTTTGCAGAGTATGATATTACAATTCCTAATAAATTGGTAGCTTTCCATAAGGTATCCATTGATAATACTTTTGGGCAATTCCTTGCTAAGAATCATAAGACACAACTTCGACTTGCGGAAACAGAGAAATATGCACATGTTACATTCTTCTTTAACGCGGGTGTAGAAGTACCGAATGAAGGCGAGGAGCGTATCCTTGTGAATTCTCCGAAGGTAGCTACCTATGACCTAAAGCCGGAGATGAGTGCTTATGAAGTAGCGGATCATCTGGTTAAAGCAATTAAATCATTAAAATATGATGTAATTGTAGTTAACTTTGCTAATCCGGATATGGTTGGGCATACCGGTGTTGAAGAAGCTGCTATCAAAGCAATTGAAGCGGTTGATGAATGTGTAGGAAAAGCGGTAGATGCATTATTAGAAGTTGACGGTCAGATGTTTATCTGTGCGGACCATGGTAATGCAGAGCAGCTTGTTGATTATGAAACCGGTGAACCATACACTGCACATACAACCAATCAGGTACCATTTATTCTTGTTAATTACGATAAGGATTACACATTAAGGGAAGGCGGATGTCTGGCAGATATTATCCCTACATTAATTGAAATGATGGGTATGGTTAAACCGGATGAGATGACAGGAAAGTCACTACTGATTAAGAAATAATTGACCATACAGAAAAGAACGTGAAAAACGAGCTTTTCACGTTCTTTTCTTGTGTGACTTATAACAATTTTACGCTGCATGGCTATACATAGTTATGCGAAAAATAAAAATGTTGAAATAATTCCTAGAGTATGGTAGAATAGGCATAGTTTTTAGGAGGTGTGAGCAGTGGACATTTTAAAAGTTTTTGTTCAAATCATATATATTTTGATTTGTATTGTCTTAACTGTAATCGTGTTAAAACAAGAAGGAAGATCAGAGGGCTTATCCGGTGCATTAACTGGTGCTTCAGATTCTTATTGGAGTAAAAATAAAGGCCGCTCAAAGGAAGGCTTATTAGATAATGCTACTAAGATTTTAGGGGTTTTATTTATCGTGCTTTCTGTAGTATTAAATCTTTTTTAATGAATATGAATTATGAAAACACTCTGAAGTTGGTCAGGGTGTTTTTTGTTGGCTAGTTTTCTGCAATTATGTAACTTGTTACTTAAACCACTTGCCAAACCTTATAAAAACAAGTAATATATGGTATATTATAATTAAGAGATACCGTTTAATTAAATTGGAATGATAGATAATATTACTTTGGAATATTTTCTTTCAATAGAAATGAATAACTGATTTTATGAAATAAAGGCATGAGAAATGATGCATGTGGGGAAAATAAAGATTAGGAAACATAGACAGTAAATCTGATACAGGAATGGTGTTAATTATGAAAGTTAAGGATAATGAATTTTTAGCACAAAAACGGATTATGCTTGAGGAATTTATAGCAAGCAAAGAATATAAACCATTACGATTTAAAGAGTTTGTGGGATTATTACAGGTTCCGAGAGGGGAAAAGAACGATTTAAAAGAGTTATTGGATCAATTTCTATCGGAGGGTAAGCTATACCTGGATGGACAGGGGCGTTATCGTGTACCTGGAGATGAGTTGAAAGTAGGTACTTTTGCAGGAACGCAAAGGGGTTATGGATTTGTTATATTAGAAGGCGAAGAGGAAGATGTCTTTATCCCTGAGAATGCGACTAAGGGTGCGTTGCATGGGGATAAGGTAATGATCAAAATAAATGAAGAGCAAACAGGAAAAAGAAAAGAAGGCACGATTGTCAATATCGTTGAGCGTGGAAAATCCGAAGTGGTAGGTACCTTTGAAAAGAGCAAGAACTTTGGTTTCGTTCGACCGGATAACCAAAAGTTTGGGCGTGATATTTTTATTCCAAAGGAACATACCAAAGGTGCGGTTGATGGCCATAAGGTAATTGTTAAGATTACCAATTATGGAGACGGTACGCAAAGTCCGGAAGGGAAAGTAATTGAAATATTAGGTCATATCAATGATCCCGGCGTGGATATCATGTCCGTTATCCGCGCTTATGAACTTCCGTTAGATTTCCCGGAAGAAGTGATGCGATCCCTAAACAATATCCCGGAGGAAGTGGATCCTAGGGATATGGGTGGTCGGTTGGATATCCGGGATCTGCAAACCGTAACCATTGACGGAGAAGATGCGAAAGACTTAGATGATGCTATTACTCTTACAAAGGAAGGAGACATTTATCATCTGGGTGTGCATATCGCAGATGTTACCCATTATGTTACCGAAGGGTCGGCTTTGGATAAGGAAGCACTCAAACGGGGAACCAGTGTATATCTGGTAGATCGTGTAATTCCTATGCTTCCGCATAAGCTTTCCAACGGTATATGCTCTCTCAATGAAGGAACTGACCGACTTGCTCTAAGCTGTTTCATGGATATCAATTCCAAAGGGCAAGTGATAAATCATAAAATTGCAGAAACGGTAATTAAAGTGGATCGCAGAATGACCTATACCAGCGTCGCTAAGATCCTGGAAAATAACGATGAGGAAGAATGCAAGAAATATGAAGAATTTGTACCGATGTTTCAGTTAATGATGGAGCTTGCGCAAATATTAAAACAGCAAAGAAGCAAACGAGGTTCCATCGATTTTGATTTCCCGGAGAGTAAAATCATTGTTGATGCGAAAGGGAAACCAATCGATATCAAACCTTACGATAGAAACAAAGCGACGAGAATTATTGAGGAATTCATGCTTATCGCCAACGAAACAATTGCAGAGGATTTCTTCTGGCAAGAGATCCCGTTTGTATATCGAACCCATGATTATCCGGATGAAGAGAAGATTAAAAAGCTATGCATCTTTATTAATAATTTTGGATATAGCATACATGTAGGTCAGGAGGAAATTCATCCAAAAGAGATTCAGAAACTCTTACTTAAGATAGAAGATACCCCTGAGGAAGCCTTGATCAGCAGATTGACTTTACGTTCTATGAAACAGGCAAAATATACAGTAGCCAATACGGGACATTTTGGCTTATCAGCAAAGTATTACTGCCATTTCACGTCGCCAATCCGCCGTTATCCGGATTTGCAGATTCATAGAATAATAAAAGAAAATCTGCATGGTAAACTGGGTGAAAAAAGGCAAAAGCATTATGAAAAAATCTTATATGAAGTAGCAAATCACTGTAGTAAAACGGAGCGTAGAGCGGATGAAGTCGAACGTGAAGTAGAGAAAATGAAAAAGGTGGAATATATGAGTAACTTCATAGGGGAAACCTTTGAAGGCGTAATCTCCGGTATAACAACCTGGGGGATGTATGTTGAGCTGCCGAATACCGTAGAGGGTATGGTCCGTGTTACGGAAATGGACGACGACTATTACTTCTATGATGAAGAACATTATCAAATGGTGGGAGAACATACGAAGAAAACTTATCATTTAGGGCAAAAAGTGAAGGTAGAAGTAATCGCTACGGATAAACATCTTCGTACGATTGACTTTGCCTTGGTAGAGGAGGAATAAGAAGTAATGGGGGAGAATATGAAACTAATCGCCAATAACAAGAAGGCATATCACGATTATTTTATTGAAGATAAGTATGAAGCCGGCATCGCGTTGCATGGAACGGAAGTCAAATCGCTCCGTATGGGAAAATGTAGTATAAAGGAAGCCTTTATTCGGATCGAAAATGGAGAAATGTTTATCTATGGTATGCATATCAGCCCTTACGAGAAAGGAAATATTTTTAATAAAGACCCGTTACGTGTTCGAAAACTGCTACTGCATAAGTACCAAATCAATAAAATTGCAGGCCAACTTGCGCAGAAGGGGTATACCGTTGTCCCGCTTTCTGTTTATTTTAAAGGAAGCCTGGTAAAGCTGGAAATTGGCTTGGCAAAAGGTAAAAAGCTGTACGATAAGCGTGAAGACATTGCTAAGAAGGATGCGCGAAGAGAAGCAGAGAGAGAGTTTAAAGTGAAAAATCTGTATTGATAAATATATGAGAGATAAGAATATAACCGGTAATCTTTTGGGAAAATCGCATAATAATAATCATAACTATGAGTTGGAACAAATGAAATCTATGAGCGAAAGCTTTTACAATTATGCGTTAGCTGCTTGCTCTTTCTGGTAAATGTAAAACTTTATAAAATGAAATTTGATTATGCGAATGTAAAAAAATAGGAATTTTGGCAGTAGAATTCGATTAAATCAATGCAAGAAGCCTTGACACTTTCTCTATTTTAGATTAATATTAATTACACGTCTGTGAACCAGAACATTACGGGTAGGTACTTAGGAACCTGTAATATACAATCAATTGTAACGGGGTTGTACTGGTTTCGACGGGGGTTTTGAAATTGTGGTAGCCATTCGCAGACTAGGACTGCGTCACCAACTTAGAATTAAATATAAACGCAGACGATAATTTAGCGTACGCTGCCTAGTGGCAGCTGTCGACCTTAAGTAACTCGCGGCTTAAGAGTTCGGCATCAAAATAGCGAGGACCTTTATCTTCAAAGCTTTGAGAAGATAAAAGATGAATGAAGCTACCAAAATCAGGAGCCTGTCTGTCGGCGCCTGATGGCGGGAACAGCGTGGTAACGCCACGCATAGTAGACTGACTGTAATGGGAGAAGCTGCAATGGATGGACTTTCGGACAGGGGTTCGATTCCCCTCAGCTCCACTCTTTGTATCCACTTCCAACATGATATCAACGTGACTGGAGTGGGCAATAACTCTTTTCGCATAAGTCCTGATGATGCGTTGTTGCTCTTCAGGACTTTTTGCTTTGTGTATTTATCATTATTAATGATATTATTAGTATTCTTTCTATTTGATAAAATTGATTTGCTTTGTAAATTCTAAATAATTATCCAATCTAATAAACTGCATTCTAAGTTCTCCTTTGGAATATGTGGAAAGAAGACTAAAGCGGCATTGAAGAAATTTCAAGAGGATAACGGTTTGAAAGTAGACGGCATTATTGGAAAGCAAGTAAAAAAAGCATTAAATATATCTGATTATAAAGAATAATATAGTCTTCTTTTTCCATCCCTAGAAACAATGATGCGTGTTATTCTGGTTGCTCTAGGACTTGCCTGCTTTATTGGTAATCTTATGTTACGAATTTTATTGCTTTTTTTATACTTTATAGTAAAATATATATAGTGAATAAACCAACCCCTCCAAACCTTTTACGGTGGGGTTATTTTTTTGCATAGAAAGTTCGTGACCAAATTTCTACAAAGAAGATATGTGAAAGGAATATCGATAAACATGAAGAGTAAATTAGCAAAGCATCCATTATTGCGTACCTTGCTTGAACTACGCGGCAATCCTCGTGCCTGCGTATATACGGAACCTATGTGGGGACTGTCCATGAATCTGTGTTTGCCATATGCAAGCGTTTATATGTTGGCTTTTGGCATGAGTGATGTACAAGTTGGAATCGTGTCTTCTATTTATATGTTTTCTCAAATGATTTTTGCATTTTTATCCGGTGCGATTGTGGATAAAATGGGCCGCAGGAAAAGTACCATGATATTCGATTTTCTATCCTGGAGTCTCCCATGCCTCATATGGGCATCCAGCCAGGGCTTTTGGTTCTTTGCGGTAGCAGCCATACTGAATGGTATGATGAAGATCACTACAGTATCCTGGGATTGCCTTTTGGTAGAGGATGCTCCAAAGGATAAAATAACCCATATCTATTCCTGGGTATTGATATCCGGTAATCTCTCGGCACTTTTTGCACCAATTGCTTCTGTTTTGGTAGCAAAGCTGACACTGGTACCTGCATTGCGGATACTTTATATCAATGCTTTTATCATAATGACGGCAAAGCTAATCATCCTATATAAGTGCTCTACGGAAACTGCCGTTGGTAAAATCAGACGCGAGGAAACCCGCAATTTATCTTGGGGTGAGATGTTATCCGGTTATAAAAGTGCGATCCGTAAAATCATAACTTCACGAGGTACTATATTTGCAATTATTATAAGTATTCTGGTAGAAATCGTAGGCATGCTTGGAACGACATTTTGGCAGATTATTACCTCTCGCCGGATAGGTGTTCCTGATACCTTACTGCCGATATTTCCGATGGTACGCAGCGTTCTCTCTATTTTCCTATTCTTTACGGTTATCGGGCATATCAAGCAAACCAAAATGAAATGGCCATTATATGGAGGATTCATCAGTTCGATCATTGGCTGTATATTACTGATTTCCATCAAGAACATTGGATTTTTGGGATATGCAATATTATCTTTGTCATTGGTATTTGATGCGCTTGGTGGAGCGGTCTTGAATACCCTTAGGGAATCTTTGGTCGCTATTCATGTAGATCCTGCGGAACGTTCCGGAATTATGGCATTACTACAGACAACGGTAATGTTGGTGAGCGTACCATTTGGATACATAGGTGGACTTCTTAGTGATATTTCAAGAGTACTGCCTTTTGTACTATGTATTGGTTTGTTGCTTCTTGGAATACTTGCAACTGCATTATTTTATCGTAACAGGAAGGTAAGCTAATGCGCCCTGTGATTTGACAGTTCTTGTCCATATAGATATAATACGAAACAGATGATATTACATAAGTATTTGAAAGGGGACACAGGAAGCAATTGAAAACACTGGCATTTGACATGGATGAGGTAATTACGGATACGCTGGCGAAGAAGATTACAGTTCTTAATGAGCTTTTTAATAAGAATGTGACAAAGCAGGACTTTATCGGAGATAGAAAAGGCGGCTTAACAAGGGAGCAGGCACTATTATTATACAACGAAATTAATAAGGAAGGGTTCTTCCGTGATCTTACTTTCTTGGAAGATAATACAAGATCGATACTAGAAGAATTAAATGAAAAGTATGAAATCTACATATGTACTGCTGCAATGGAAGTCCCGAATTCTTTCCAGGATAAGTATCTTTGGCTAAAAGAAAATCTGCCATTCTTAAATGATCAACGTTTTGTATTTTGCGGGGACAAAAGTATTCTGGGAACCGACTATCTTGTGGACGATAGTTTATATCAACTAAGAGGATTTAAAGGGCAGGGCATCTTATTTAGCGCACCTCATAATCAGTTAAAAAATGAACATACCTATCCAAGACTAAATAATTGGCAGGAAGTTGCGGAATACTTTCTATAACCAAACAGAAAATAGGAATAACTATTTCATGAGTGAAATCAACAAGAGGTATTGGCAAGCCATCGCACCTGTCATAAATAAGTGGCTATCCTATTTTTTATCATGAATTAAGAACACTTTCTTTGCGAAAGTGTTCTTTTTTTGCTTATCGCTTATTATGATACATTAGATAATAAGAAAGGAGAATTCATATGGCAGGTTATTATATGGCAATAGATATAGAAAGAGAGCGTGGACGTCAGGTCATAGGTTTTATTGAGAATAGCAAACTGCAGCTGGTGGAAGTACATCGGTTTGATAATCGCACAATTGCAAAGGATGGGAAACTTATCTGGGATTTCGAGCATTTATATGAAGAAATGTTGATAGGCTTGCAGAAATGCTGGGACTTTCAAAAGCTTCCGGTATTTATCGGAATAGCTTCGTGGGGAGAGGATTTTGTCCTTCTTGATGAGGACAATAAGATTGTTTGGAATCCGATCGCTGAAACGAGTAGGCAAATGGATACGATTCAACAATTGCATGTAATCAAAGAGGAATATCCGGAATGCTTGGAAAAAGCAAAAAGCCTGCTTTTTATTGCTGACTACTTATCTTTTCTATTATGTGGAGTAAAGAGTTGCGAATACACCAATGCGAGTTCGTCTTTCCTGGTTGATACGAATCAGGGTATTTGGAATGATGAGATGATTCAAAAATATGGTTTACCGCGGGATATCTTTCTTACCCTTTGTCCTCCGGGCATTATGCTAAGTAATTTAATCAGAAATGTTACAGAAGAAATCGGATATGACTGCATTGTTTCCCGAGTTGAAGGAAATCGTAAAAATCCAAACCCTATAGTAAAATCGATAGCAGAAAAAACAGTAAATATGAATCCGGATGAAGTGGCAGTGGTCGGAAGTATTACAACAATGATGATTCGTGGGCATCAATTTAAAATGGAAGAAGAAGTCAAGCGTATCATCTATGATTATTTTGCAATTGATCCGGAACCCAATCAATAAACGTAGGCTGATATCTGGTTTATTTGGAATCTAATCGAATACTTTTCATGGATTATCAAATAATAATAGAAGCACATAAGAAGGAGGTCTGTCATTTGTCAAAGCATAGAAAGCACAAAACTTCGGGTAGTCAATTAAACAACGAAGCTACTGAGCGGCAAGAAAATAGAAGTAAGTCTTCTAATGTTACAAACTATGTAAGCGGTGACCCGGAATGGTCTTCCTCAAGTCATCAGTTTTCCAGAGAGCCAAATTCCAAATAAGCGTAATTTTAGTCGAGTAATAAGTTGTCAGAACGTGACCAACAGGTAGTGTTCTGGCAACTTTTTTCATGATAGAAGAATTAGCATGACTGCATATTATTGCCTAGTAATAATTACTGTGATATCTTGATTAAATAAATTTGAAATGCTAAACTATTATTTGATTGTTAGAAAGATTGCAAAGGGAGATAGCAAATGATCAACAGTGAGATATCGGAGATAAAAAAGCAGTTTAAGCACGAAAACACCTCGATAACAAAAATCAGCGGTTGCTATGTTGATGGAGAAAAGACGATTAAAACGAAATTCACAGAAACCTTCCTGGGTATGCCGGAAGAAGAAACTTTTAAATATTTTGAAATATTTAAGAAAACGTTATCCGGAAGGATTGGGAAAAATCTGATTAATATGGAATTCCCATTAGATAGTGAATTCGAAGGAGGCACGCAGCACTTCTTTATGCAGTTGCGTAACAGCGAGTTAAAGGATGAAAGCCTCTTGGATGAATTCTATAATAAAGTAATTGAATACTATGATTATACCGGCAATTATCTTATCCTTTTGGTTTATGCAGCTTATGATGTTCCGGGAAAAACCAAAGATAACATCCTGATGGACGATGCTTCGGATGAAGTCTATAGCTATATTCTATGCTCAATCTGTCCGGTGAAGCTGTCAAAACCGGGATTAAGCTATAATGACGAGAAGAACCAATTCCAAAAACGAATTCAAGATTGGGTTGTTAACATGCCGGTCAATGGCTTCCTATTTCCCGCATTTAATGACCGTAGTACCGATATCCATAGTATTCTCTATTATTCAAAGGATTCCGAAGAGTTACATAATGATTTCGTAGAGCAGGTTCTGGGCTGTCGGTTACCATTATCAGCCGGCGGACAAAAGGAAAGTTTCCAGGCGATCATTCAGGAAACATTAGGTGATGAATGTGAATATGAGATAGTTAGGGATATCCATGAGAAAATCAATGAAATCATCGAAGAACATAATCAAAAAGAAATTCCGGAGCCTCTTACTCTAGACAAAATGGAGGTAAAAAACCTCTTTGCCGAATGTGGTGTGGAGGAGGAAAAATTACAGGATTTCGATACGAAATATGAGAAAATAGCCGGAGAAAATGCAACTCTGCTTGCTACAAATGTGATTAATACGAGAGTATTTGAAGTAAAAACACCGGATGTAATTATTAAGGTAAATCCGGAAAGAGCGGATTTGGTGGAAACCAAGGTGGTTGATGGTCGTAATTGCCTGGTGATACCGATCAATGATCAGGTGGAGGTTAATGGAATCGTTGTAAAACCATCCTGCTGATATGTTTAGCAATATTAGGGATGCGAAAATTCCAAATGACTAAGGAGAAGTATAGTCAATGGAATAATCGCATCCTTATTTTATTGTAAGCAAATAATTCATCCATCCTGTTCTCCTATATTTTAAATTTAGGCTTCGTTTGTCTATGCATGATTAAGAAAGTTAATGATGCCTGACTGCTATATTATCATCGTAACCTATCAACTACCAAAAAACGATCGGATTATATATTCCGTTATCACTTATGCTTTCTGCATCTCTTGCCTGATAACGGAAATTCGCCATTTGCCTTTCTTTCTTTAAAGTACTCCAACATATGGGACTTTGCCTCGTCGACATCGTCTTTATCGAGGACTTTATAATCCGCTAATTGTTCCAATACTTTGATTTTTGCATTAAGTTCTTTTTCAATTAATTCGTATACCTTTTCCTTTTGTTTTGCTGTTAGTTTGTCCCAATGTTCTTTCGCTTCCTGCATTTCTTCTCTGAAATCAGATTTTCTTTCATCATGATCATTTTCTGACAGAGTTATCGGTTCATTGATTGATTCTGCTGCAAGAGCTTCGGTATGATTGACTGCTGCGAAACCAATCATACAACATAAAGCAAAACCACATAATTTTGCTCTATTCACTTGGCATCCTCACCTTCCTATAGCAGCAGGCACACTAACTTTCGTTTATAGTATTACCATTATTCTAAAAAAATGTTCAATTGTTTAGAAGAATTCAAGAAAGAATTACTAATGGTTGGCAGTCATACTTCATTATGCAATAGAAAAGAAGGTATGATTCATGTATAATGAATTTATCGAAATCGATTACATAAACAACATAAATGGGTTTCAATTGACAAAGGATTATAAAATCTATGCAACATAATTGTAAATATTAAAGAATAAAACAAGGAGGCTTACTTATGAATGATTTTTTTCGAGATGAAAATGGCAAACCATTGTTCCTGATTGGATTGCAAGCACATAATTCTTCCACAGGAACAGATATGATTCAAAAGGCAATCCAAGCAATCTCCCTTTATGGAGGGAATGTCCTTGAAGCGCCAATCTTTTGGAATCAAATTGAACCTGAGCAAAACCAATATGACATGAAATTGGTGAAAGATCTCATCGATGAAACCAGGGCAGCCGGATTAAAGTTAATTATACTTTGGTTTGCAACCAGCAAGAATGGTCATCCCAATTATGCGCCGGACTATATCAAACTTCACCCGGAAATATATCGCCTTGCTCTTGGACCGGATAAAGCACCGGTTGCTTCCCTATCGCCCCATTGCGCTGCTACTTTGGAAAGGGACAAGAAAGCATTTGAAAAGGTTATGACCTTTATCAAAGAGTATGATGGGAAGGAAAAGACGGTCATAGCCGTGCAGATTGAAAATGAAATGGGATATGCCAATACGGATCGGGATTATTCACAAATAGCATGTGAAGATTATGAAAAACCGGTACCTGAAGTGATAAGAAATGTCATTTTGGAGGATACCGGCTTAGAAAATCTGGATTCCAGTGTATTGGATAAAACAACTTGGAGAGGATGTTTTGGCCGACATGCCCATGAAGCATTCTCCGCTTGGTATCATGCCCGCTATATTAATGAGATAGCCAAAGCCGGAAAGGCTTGCTATGAAATTCCTATGATTACGAATGTAATGGTTGGCGAGCAAGGATATGAGGAACCCGGAAGATGCTACAATAGCGGTGCAGCAGTTGGGCGGGTATTGGATATTTGGAAGCTGGGTGCGCCGGATTTGGATTTGCTATGTCCGGATATCTATAATCCTGCAAAGAAGGATTATACGAGAATTTGCAGTCGCTATGCAAGGGAAGATAATGCATTATTCATTCCGGAATCTCTGGTGATGGGAGAAGCCAACGCTTTGAATGCCCTTCTGGCCGTAGCGGATTACAATGCCATTGGTATCTGTTGCTTTGGAGCAGAAAGCGCTTTACATGAGGATGGTACATTATTGGAGAAAGCAAAACCAATGGCAATCACGATGAAGACAATTGCTGCTGTAGCACCGCTACTTATTAAGTATCGGGGAACAGGTGCAGTGCATGCTTTTGTTCAGGATGAATTTGCAACTAAGGATTATTTAAAACTACCGAGATATCATATTGAAGCACACTATATTAAAAATAATAAATTTAAGCAGAGCTATGGCTCAAGAATTAATATGCGTGCTGAAGAGAATCAATGGCATTTGGAGGAGAGAGGAAGAGCACTTCTGATACAGACGGGAGAAGATGAATTCTTTATCGCTGGTGCCGGTGTTGCATTTGATTTTATTCGTCGTCCTGATCCATTGGACGTGAACCCATACATCCATATTTCCTCACGACAATCAGGACAACTCAATTTCCTGTCTGTGGAAGAGGGGCATTTTGAAAATAATCAATGGGTTACCGATTATATAAGAAACGGTGATGAAGCAAATTTTTCGGTATATGTCCATGGAGGCCAAGCAGTAAGAATTAGATTAAATCCTTATATCGGAATGGAATTGACCTAATTTATGGTTAAAAATACCAAAAATCAGTAGTGTATTTAGTTACTTATTCATATACCAGATATTTGCACATTTAGAAAACGTTTTCGTGATTCGACAATTTCAATAAAAAAAACTCTTGTAAAATTTAATAAAATAGGTTAAGATAACATTAGACGAAACGATACGACTTTTATAGATTATGATGATATTGGAATAAAATTAACAATATTGTATTGGTAAACATATATAAGTTTTGTCTGCTTGATTTTTACAGAATAATTCATTTGACTTAATTATTTAACATTCATTGTAATCTTTTTTTAAAACGTTTAAGTGAATGAAAGGAAAATGGGGAGTTAACATTGGTTTCAATTAAGGATATTTCAACTAAATGTGGTTTCTCAGTTGCAACGGTAAGTAAAGCTTTAAATGATCATAATGATATTTCAGAATCTACGAAGGAACTGATAAGAAAAACCGCAAAGGAGATGGGATATTTTCCAAACTCATCAGCGAGAGCGTTAAAAACCCATCGTACTTATAATATCGGCGTGCTGTTTGTCGATGAAGCACAAAGTGGTCTTACGCATGATTATTTCGCCAAAGTGTTGGACAGCTTTAAGGTGGAAGCCGAAAAGAATGGGTATGATATAACGTTCATCAACAAGCATATGGGACAAAAGAAAATGTCCTACTATGAACATAGTAAATACAGAGGTGTTGATGGCGTCGTAATTGCTTGTATTGATTTCCAGGATCCCGATGTCATTGAACTGATACAGGGGGAGCTTCCTGTGGTAACAATCGACCATGTCTTTAATAATCGTACGGCAATCATATCAGATAATATCAAAGGTATGAGGGATTTGATCACTTATATCTATGAAATGGGGCACAGAAAGATAGCATATATTCATGGTGCGGATTCTTCTGTAACGCAGAACCGTGTAGGCAGTTTTTATAAAACGCTTGGCGATTTGGGAGTTGAAGTACCGGATGAATATGTGAAGAGTGGCATTTATCACGATCCAATTACAACAGCCAAATTAACGAATGAATTGTTGGATCTGAAAGACCCGCCGACATGCATCATTTTTCCGGATGATTTTTCATGTATTGGTGGCATTAATGCTATTCAGGAAAGAGGACTCCGTATCCCGGACGATATATCCATTGCAGGATATGATGGAATTACGTTATCCCAGGTACTTAGTCCAAAATTAACGACTGTGAAGCAGAATACCAAAGCGTTAGGAAGCAAAGCAGCACAAAAGTTAATTGCTTTAATTGAAAATCCCAAAGCGGCAATTATTGAGAGGGTGGTTGTCGAAGGAGAAGTTTTATACGGTCAATCCGTAAAGAAATTGAATTAGTAGGTATAATAGATAAGGTATATGGGGATTGGTTTCTGGTAAGAGCTATCTTTAATAAGGGGAGTTCGGTTAATAAATTAAGTAATTAACCGAAAGTAATCAAACATGAAATTTTAATAGATAGGATGTGCAGATATGTCAAATAATAAGTCAGAAAAATCAAATGCATTGATGATAGCTTTGCGAGTGATTGTAATATTATTAATCATCGCCACCGTAGTTCCGGCGTTTAATCCCGCAAGAATGAGTGGAATGATTAATAAAAACGCAGCCTTTCTTACAATGGCAATCTCTTATAAATCTCTTTTTAACGATTTTACCCGACCTTTGAATAGGGGATGGGTAGATAAAAGTACCTTAAATATGATGATTATATCATCACTACTAATTACAATTAATATTCTTGTAATTTCTGCCGGGTGGTGTATGTCACTGGGAAAGAAACGTTTGCAAAAGCTAGGTATGAAGTTTATGACCATTGGAAGTATTCTTGCGCTATTTTCCATGGGACTTTTAATTCCGGTTTATTTCGCATTTTCAGAAACGAGCAAACCGGATCGTATTCAGCCGATGTTTGCGAACGGATTTTACTTATTTTTCGCGTTGTTTGTGATCATCGCAATATTAAGTGTCTTGAATTGGGTCAAGATACCGAAGTTAACTCCGGAAGATAAGTATGAAATGGAAGCAAAATATAAATTGTTCCTGATGATACTGCCATTCGTGATTCTTTGTTTTGTATTCTCCTACTTACCACTTTGGGGATGGCGTTATGCATTCTTTGAATATCAGCCGGGAATTGATTTAAGTATGGATAATTTTGTTGGGTTTAAATGGTTTACCTACCTATTTGAAAATCCGGCGACAAGATCTGATATTCTTCGAGTAATTAAGAATACATTAGCAATGAGTGCTTTAGGAATTGGTACCTCATTCCTTCCAATGGCATTTGCTATTTTCCTTAATGAAATTAAGGCAAGCAAATTCCGTAAAATCGTGCAAACCTGTACCACAATCCCTAACTTTATCAGCTGGGTTTTGGTATACACCTTCGCATTTGCATTATTTTCCTCGGAAGGTTTCGTAAACTCTGTTTTAATTGATTTTGGTTTTATTGAACAAGGCTCAAACTTTTTAATGAGCGGTGAGCATATTTGGATTAAAATGTGGGCTTGGGGAACATGGAAAGGTCTTGGATGGAGTGCAATTATTTATATTGCCGGTATTTCCGGAATTGACCAACAACTCTATGAAGCAGCGACCGTAGACGGAGCAGGACGTTTCCAAAGAATGTGGCATGTAACCGTGCCAGGATTGATTCCTACCTTCTCTGTACTTCTGCTGTTATCCATAGCCAATATTCTCTCCAACGGAATGGATCAGTACTTTGTGTTTAAAAATTCAGCGAATAAAGATACGATTGAAGTCTTAGACCTTTATGTTTACACATTAGGCCTTGGCAGCGGTGGTTCCGGTAATATACCGCTTGCAACTGTAGTAGGTATGTTGAAATCAATTATTAGTGTTACTTTATTAATGGGAGCTAATAAGATTTCTAAACTGATTCGTGGCGAGAGTATTGTGTAGGAGGTATAAGAATGAAGACAGAGAAAAGAAACTTAAAAAAGCTTACTAAGGAAAAATATATCTATCGAAGAACCCCAGGCGATATTGCCTTTAATATCATTAACTATTTATTTTATGCTGTATTTACTTTGATTTGTATCTTCCCGTTTTATTATCTGCTGATTAATACCATCAGTGATAATGAGATGGTTCGTACGGGTCAAATTAAATGGTTACCAAAGGGGATACATTTTACTAACTATTTGTCATTAATTAATGTTAATAATCTTGGTACCTCTGTAGTGGTATCTATAGTAAGAACTGTAATCGGTACCGTTGTAATGGTTTTGGCAACAGCGTTTATTGGTTATTTGGTTACGAAAAGGGAAATGTGGGGACGGAAATTTATCTATCGTTTCTTTATTATAACGATGTACTTTAATGCCGGTTTGGTTCCTCACTATTTGAACATGTCAATGCTTGGATTAACGAATAATTTCTTGGTGTATATTATTCCAGGAATTGTGTCAGCCTATAATATCATCCTGGTAAAGACGTATATTGAATCAATTCCTGCGGATTTGGAAGAGAGTGCATCCATCGATGGAGCAGGTTATTTAACCAGATTTCGCCATATTATCTTTCCGTTAAGTAAACCGATCTTAGCTACCATAGCAATATTTGGAGCGGTAGGTCACTGGAACAGCTTTACGGACTCCATGATTTATATGTCAGGTAAACCGGAACTATATACATTGCAATACAGACTTTATATTTATATGACAAGTACTTCGAATTTATCTGCGTTGATGAATTCCGGCGGTAATATTTCACAAAGCGTGCTTGAAGCGGCACTGAATATGAGATCCGTTAAGCTAACGGTTGCAATGGTGACGATTATCCCGATCCTGTTAGTATATCCTTTCATGCAGCGTTATTTTGAAAAAGGTATCATGATGGGGGCTGTAAAAGGTTAAGGCTCTTTGAAGAGGTTATTAATAATACGTATGATACTCATTTAGTAACCTAGGACAATTTTTTTATAGAGCAAATATGACAGCAAAGGGGGGAAAACAGTTCGTTCTAGGCATTATATCAGCAGAAATTAACGAATGACTTAAAAATAATAAAAGGAGGAAAGATTTTATGAAAAAAATGAGTAAAATTTTATCCGCATTACTTATTTTAATCATGGCTTTTTCCCTTGTTGCATGCGGTGGCAAGAAGGAAGAACCAAAGGATCAAACTGGGACAGATACCGGTAATCAGACGGAAACGGAAACCGGTGATGATGAAGGAACTACTGGTGAAGCAAGTTTAGAGGATATAATTCCAAAGGAAACAGTTACGCTTAATGTTTATACGCAGTTAGCAAATTACTCCGGTGAACAAATCGGTTGGTTTGCTCAAGTTATGAAAGAGAAATTCAACGTAGTATTAAATATCATCAATGAAGGCGACGGTACTTTCGTTACCAGAATGGAATCCGGTGACTTAGGTGATATCGTAGTATTTGGTGATGATAAAGATGAATACGTTCAAGCCATCAAAGCAGGAATGTTATATGACTGGGAAGAAGACAATCTTGTTCAGGAATATGGTCCTTATATCTGGGAGCATATGCAAACGGCGTTAGAGAAGAATAGAGGAATTTCCCCGGATGGAACTTTATATGGTTTTGGACATAACGTAGGTTCTAGTGCAGATGACTATGAGCCATTCTTCTATAAACCAGATATCCGTTGGGACTTATATAAGAAATTAGGTTATCCGGAAGTTAATACATTAGAGGATTTCATTCCATTGTTAGAGGAAATGGTTAAACTTGAGCCTAAGTCCGATACAGGCGGACAGACCTATGGTGTATCCTTATTCCCGGATTGGGACGGTGACATGGTAATGTTTGTTAAGTCTACCGGTGCATTATATGGTTATGATGAATTTGGTTTCGGTTTATACCATGTAGAAAGACAGGAATATGAAGATGCTCTCAAAGAAGGCGGAATGTATCTAAGAGCATTAAAATTCTATAATACATTATATCAAAAAGGATTATTAGATCCAGACTCCATGACACAGACTTATGATGATATGAGTGAAGCTTACCAGACCGGTGCGGCATTCTTTAACATTTTCGACTGGATGGCTAGTAGTCTTTACAATACACCAGCACACAAAGAAGCCGGTAAGGCTATGATGCCTCTTGCAGCAAAGGATCAGACAAACCTTACCTATGGTTTGAATATCTATGGTGCTAACCGTGTATGGACCATTGGTGCTAAAACAAATTATCCGGAACTTTGCATGGCTATCATTAACTGGTTAAGTACTCCGGAAGGTGTTCTGACTATGGAATGGGGTCCTAAGGGAGTTATCTGGGATTACAACGAAGAAGGTAAACCATACTTAACAGAACTTGGTGAAGCAGCTTTATCTGATGGCAATACCGAAATGACCAATGGTTACAGCGGTAAATATTCCGATGGTACAAGCAAGATTAACAACCAGACATGGGCTAGAGCTTCCAGAAACCCTGAAGCGTCCAACGGTGATCCATATGATTACCATTACTGGGAAACTTATCTTTCTAAACCTGTTAGTGAAATTGAACAGGATTGGAGAGATTTCACCGGTGCTATCAGCCCTACGGAATATCTTGAGAAGAATGGTCATATTGCAATCGCAGTTGGTACACAGTATGTTGGTTCTACAAAGAGTGATGAGTTAAAGACAATCTGGAATCAGGTTGCTGAGACAATTAAGACATACTCTTGGAGAGCTATCTATGCTAAGACTGATGCAGAATTCGATTCCATTGTTAATGAAATGAGAACCAAAGCATATGATTATGGTTATGAACAATGTGTAGAATTCCAGCAAAAAGAAGCTGAGATTCGTAAGAACTTAGAGAACGAAGCGAAAGCTGCAAGTAACGCAAATCAATAAGGATGAATTACTATTCGATTGCTTTATCGAATATTCATGAGGGCTTCCGTCTTGCAGGAAGCCCTCATGCAATATATAAATGTATTGGGAAGGAGCGAATGGATTATGTTTCGTCAGGAAGGACAAAAACTGATACGTGAAATGTACGGCGAACTACTCTGCCTGGAGCCTTGGGGCAATGATAGCTTAAGAGTGAGAAGTATTATGGGAACCACCCTAATCGAGGAAAATTGGGCTTTGGATACCATACCAAACATAGAAACTCCATGTAAAATTACGATTGATGAGAAATCTGCATCCATCACCAATGGAAATATAACCGCAGTCGTTCGTTTTGATGGTTTGATTACCTATTATAATCAAAGAAATGAAGTACTCTTAGAAGAGTATATTCGAAATCGGAATGATTTTGATCGTTATTGTAGTCCTATTGGCCTTGCGGCAAGAGAATGGAGACCATACCTGGGAGGAGATTATCAATTAACGGTGCGGTTTGAATCGGACCCTGAGGAAAAATTATATGGAATGGGGCAATATCAGCATGGATATTTAAATCAGAAATTTAATCGGCTTCTTCTGGAGCAACGGAATTCCCAGGTATCCATACCATTTGTTCTATCCAATAAAGGATATGGCATGTTTTGGAATAATCCGGCAGTCGGATGGGTTTCCTTTGGTAAAAATGTTACGGAATGGTATGCAGCATCTACTAAGCAAATGGATTATTGGATCACTGCTAAGGGTACCCCTGCAGAAATTGAAGAACAATTTGCTGACGTGGTAGGCAAGGTGCCAATGATGCCTGATTTTGCTATGGGCTTTTGGCAGAGCAAGCTTCGTTATCAGACGCAGGAAGAGCTTTTAAATATAGCTAGGGAATACAAAAGACGGGGGTTGCCAATCTCGGTCATTGTCATCGACTTCTTCCACTGGACTGACCATGGTGATTGGAAGTTTGATCCGGAATATTGGCCGGACCCGGAAGGTATGATAAAAGAGCTTAAGAGCATGGGAATCGAACTCATGGTATCAATTTGGCCAACAGTTGCAAAGACCAGTGAAAACTTTAAGGAAATGAACGAGAAAAACCTTCTTGTTAAAAATGACATTGGCATTACCACCCATATGGAATTCATGGGTAACACGGTATTCTTCGATGCAACCAATCCGAAGGCGAGAGAATTCATCTGGAAAAAAGCAAAGAAAAATTACTATGACAAAGGGGTTAAGCTATTCTGGCTTGATGAAGCAGAACCGGAGTATAGCGGCTATCATTTCCCACTATACCGTTACCATATAGGTCCTGCCATTCAGAACAGTAATATTTATCCGAGATTTTTTGCGAAAGCATTCTATGATGGTATGACAGCAGATGGGGAAAAACAAGTCATAAATTTGGTTCGATGTGCATGGGCAGGCAGTCAGAAATACGGTGCACTGGTTTGGTCCGGTGATGTTGATTCCAGCTTCCGAGGACTCAGGGAACAGTTTACAGCAGGTCTGAATATGGGAATCGCGGGGATTCCTTGGTGGACAACCGATATTGGTGGTTTCTTAAGAGGAAATCCGGATAATCCGCATTTTAGAGAATGCCTGGTTCGTTGGTTTGAATATGGGGTATTCAGCCCGGTATTTAGACTTCATGGGGAACGTCTTCCACACAGGAAACCGATCGGTTCCAAAGGAGGAGGAGCATTCTTCTCCGGCGCTGATAATGAGGTTTGGAGCTATGGTGAAGAAAATTATGAAATTTTGAAAAAATATATCTTGCTGCGAGAGGAACTAAAGCCATATATCAAAGAGTTAATGAAGGAAGCACACGAAAAAGGAACTCCGGTAATTCGAACATTATTCTATGAATTCCCGAAGGATGAAAAGGCTTGGGATATTGAGGATGAATATCTATTTGGAGCCGATGTCCTTGTTGCACCGGTGATGTATGAAGGTATGCGCAAACGTAATGTATATCTTCCGATAGGCGCAAGATGGAAGAATGCACATACGCAGGAGGTGTTTGCGGGAGGACAAACGATTGAAGTGGATGCACCTTTGGATGTAATTCCTGTATTCCTAAGAGAAGGTGGAAGAGTAGAATTCAGTATATAGAACGGATACTGTAGTTTTTATCAATAGATCAAGGAAAATTCTTTAGTGACTTGTATGTGTAGCAAGCGCAAAGGGATATTGGAGGGTTGAAATTGGAGAAATATCAGAATTTTAAGGCAACAATTTATTGTCCGGTTGGCAATTTAATCGGAATTACGGATTTCGAGGAATTTGGGAAAAAGTTTGATTGGATCGAGAAACATATCAAGGTGGGGAAGGTTTATCTTGAAACCTATCGCCATGGAACTACCATAGCAAAAGAGCAGATGGAGCGTGTGATTTCTTTCTTTAAAAACAGAGGCATTGAGACGGCCGGTGGTATCACAACCGATGGACCTGATGATGGAGAAGGTGGCTTTCATCCGCTTTGCTATACGAGACAATCAACGCGTAAGTTGTTAACGGAAGTAGTTACCTTAACAGCTTCCCTTTTTGATGAAATTATTCTCGATGATTTCTATTTTACAAACTGCAGATGTTCTTCCTGCATTGAAGCAAAAGGGAATCGTACTTGGACAAGATTTCGCTTGGATTTAATGAAAGAAATTTCCGAAGAGGTGATTGTAGGACCCGCAAAAAAAGTTAATCCCAATGTAAAAATGGTGATTAAATATCCAAACTGGTATGAACATTATCAGGATGCCGGATACAATTTGGAAGATGAACCGAAGATCTTCGATGCAGTTTATACGGGTACCGAGACAAGAAATCCTATGTATACGCAACAGCATTTACCGAAGTATCTCAGTTACTTCAATATGCGCTATATGGAGAATGTGGCTCCCGGGCGAAATGGAGGGGGTTGGTATGATCCGTACGAGTGCTCCTATAATTTAACCTCCTATGCGCAGCAGGCGTATCTTACCTTATTTGCTAAGGCTAAGGAAGCAATGATGTTTTCCCTTGGTTCCCTGTTGCATTCGGAGTTCTCTCTATGCGTCCCTATAAGCGGTCAGATATTTAATGATATGGATGCTTACTTAGGTAAATTGGGAACACCTGTTGGAACATCCTGCTATTTGCCATATCACAGCCATGGTGAGGATTACTTGCATAATTATATAGGTATGCTGGGCATTCCATTGGAACCATATCCAAATTACCCTGAGGATGCAAGGTCGGTATTCCTTACGGAGAGTGCGGCAATGGATCCGGATATATTAAAGAAGATAATCGGCAGTCTAAAAAAAGGGGCAGAAGTGATTGTTACCTCAGGCTTTGTAAAAGCAGCAACAAAACTGGGCTTTCAACAAGAACTCTGCAATGTAAACTATACTGACCGGAAAGCAATCGTGAATCGTTATGCTTACTCAAATGATGGGGGTATCTGCTTCGGTGGTATGGAGGAAGCAGCAAAAGCAATCGTAATTCCACAATTGGATTTTAAAACGAACGATACCTGGGAGATTATCGCTGGTTTTGGAGAAGATAATAGCTTCCCAATGCTTCTTAAGACTCAATATGGAACGGGACGCTTATATGTTCTAACAATACCTGAGGATTATGGCGACTTGTATCACTTACCAAGAAAGATATTACTCCCTATTCGACAGATTTTCCTAAGGCATAGTCCGATACAATTAGATTCCTTTTCCAAGGTTTCCTTATTCCTATATGATAATGGCTGCTTTGCACTTCATTCCTTCCAGCCTTGGTATGATGAGGTATCTATTACATTAAAGGATGGCTATACTGCATTAAAAGATCTGGTGAATGGTAATACGATTAGAGCGGAGCAAGAAAAGGATGCAATGGTCATTCGACTACGCCTTGCACCGGGAATTAATCGAGTATTCCAATTAATAAAGGAATAGAAACAATTCATTTACTATTTTAGCGGATTGGAGATTTCATATGACTACAAAATTTCAATTTATTCCCTATGAATATCATCATGCACCAGTCCCTGGTGGAGGATTTGTCACAGGATTTTGCTTTCATCCTCAGGAGAAAAATATACTTTATGCACGTACAGATATCGGCGGGGTATATCGATATGATTCTACAACGAGGTCATGGAAGTCCCTGATTGATCATGTGAAGACGACGGAAAAATGGGAAACCTATCCCTTATCCATAGCACTTGATCCAACACAACCGGATTGGCTGTATATCGCTGCCGGTGACTGGAATAAGAATTACCTATGCCGTTCCAAAGACCGAGGAGAACATTTTGAATACTTTCCGATTCCGGCAGGGGTTCATGGAAATGCTCCGGGTAGAGGAACCGGAGAGAGACTCCTGGTGGATCCAAGCAATCCTTCGATTCTTTATTTTGGTTCCCAGAAGGAAGGACTTCTAATCTCGGAAGACTATGGAGAAAGCTGGAGGAAACTGCCGGTGAAGCCGGAAGGCGGTAAAGCGGAATCAGATATCGCTTTCGTTTGGGTAGATCCTCGTTCTGCTAAGGAGGGACGTTGTCAAACTCTTGTGATTTCAACTTCGGGGAAGGAAAACTCACCGGGGGATAATGTTCGCGGAGTATCCCTATATATAAGTAATGATGCTGGTAAGACTTTTCATCCTTTACCTGGTCAACCGGTAATCACGGACTTTGGTAACTATCCGGGATTTGTCGGACAGAGAGCCACACTCGCAGGAAATTATCTCTATATCACAATGGCGGCCGTTGGGTATTCCTGGCAAGGCTGGCATGGCTATGCCTGTGATATGGGAGGAGCACAGAAGGGTTGCATCCTAAGATATGAATTATCAGAGCAAGGAGAAATTCTTAATTATCAGTTTGTTACACCGGATCTGTCCTTCCTTGGGGTTGGCAGTGGTGATATCAGTGAAATCTGCGGTTTTGGCGGTATATGTTCAGTAAACGGCAGTCCGAACGAACTCATCTGCTCCACACAATGCTGTGAGAAAGGGGACGCCATATTCTATTCAGAGAACGCAGGTGAAGATTGGATGCCTATTCTGCATGACTTGGAGATTGGCATAATGGAATTTGATGAAGTCCCCTATATGAAACCACAGTATAACGGTAACGAGAACTTAATTCATTGGCTTTCTGATATTAAAATAGATCCTTTTGATGCCAACAGAGCGGTATTTAATACTGGTACCGGAATATTTATGACGGAAAATCTACAAGATTGCAAGTCAGGTAATTCTGTGATATGGAGACCGAATTGCAATGGAGTGGAGGAAACCGTACATTTGAATGTATATAGCCCACCAGCAGGCGAGGTTAAGTTAATCGATATTATTGGCGATCTTGGTGGATTCGCATTTACTAATTTGCATAAGCCATGTGAGAATTCCTTTGCGGATGATGAGGGAAATCGATACATCACATGTCTGAATGCCGATTATCCGGATAGCAATCCGATGTTGGTGGCCGTTACCTCCAGAGGAAATTGGAAAGGGAAAACTACCGGTGGCCTTATCTGGTCTGAGGATCAGTGCAAGACCTGGCGTCGATTGCCGGATCCAACAGGTATAACGGAGAGAATTGATCGATTGATTGATGCTATCCGCAGACCGAATACCAATTCCGGATGGACTGCAATATCAGCCGACGGAAAAACTTTGGTGTGGAGTGTTGGGGAAGGTAATCGGCTTCCCATCGATACAGTTGTCTTTACCGAGGATTTGGGACGCACTTGGAAGAAATGTCAAGTCTTTGATCGAAATAATGATCGGGTTGATGAAAATAGTACGCTAAAGACGCTGAAAGTTCTATCCGATCGGATAGATTCGGAAGTATTCTATGGTTTTGGTGATGATTCCTTATTCTATATCAGTACGGATCGTGCCAGAACATTTTATGAAATTACAGTTCCCGATGTTTTTCCAAAGTTGGAACTTGGCGGAATGGATGGCAGAATGCCGGCAGAAATTCGTGCTGAATCCGGTAAAACGGGTGTTGTTTGGATTGCAACAGGAGAAGAAGGACTTTGGAAAATTACCTTCCATAAGGATAGAAAAACTGCTGATTTTGAAAGGGTCACGAAGAAAGGCGACTTCATTTTCCGTCAGGGAATGGGGAAAGAAGCTCCTAACAGTTCCTGTAAAACGTTATATGTGAATGGAATTATGGATGGAGAATACGGTTTTTATCGCTCTTTCGATGAGGGCAAAAGCTGGCAGAGAATTAACAACGATCGACAAATGTTTGGAGATATCCGAAGTATTGTAGGTGATCCCAGAGAATTTGGCAGGTTTTATATTGCAACAGGTTCCCGCGGTGTTTTGTGGGGACAGCCGACCGAAAATACGAAATGAGAGGTAAAGTAATGAGAGTAAAACAATTATTTAATGATGGATGGCAATTTACAAAAAGGGCAATTGGGACTAAGTTGGAAGACCTATCGAAGGATAAGATAGCCTGGTCCGATGTGGATATACCCCATGATTGGCTGATCTATGATACCAACCATCTTTACGAGACGGGGGAAGGATGGTATCATAAGAAATTCACACTTTCTTCAGAGGATTTAAATAATAGGAGGTATGACATCTGTTTTGAAGGTGTCTATATGAATACTACCGTTTATGTGAATGGTGCTGTAGCAGGGGAGTGGAAGTATGGATATTCCACCTTTACGTTTGATATTACCAAGTTGCTGCAAGCGGGCGAGAATGAAATCGTCGTTCAGGTAGTTCATGAAGCACCGAATTCCCGTTGGTATTCCGGTGCGGGTATCTATCGAAATGTTTGGTTAATTGCAACCTCTCCTTCCTATCTTATCACCGACGGTATTTATATTGCTCCCAAAAAGGTTGATGAGGAGCACTGGAATGTTGAGATTGATACGGAAGTGGTTCTGGAATCAGGGGAAGAGGTTGGGCTTGTAAGGCAGACAATTCTAAACCAAGATGGTCAAGTGGTTGGCATGACGGAACAGGAAGTCCGTTCACTAGGAGAAGTCCGTTCACTAGGATCTGAAACGAACGACGCCTTGAAGATTTCCCATAATATACAGGTGAGTTCTCCTATGCTTTGGAGCATAGAAAATCCCTATCTCTATGTTTTAAAAACGGAGCTTATACTACACAATCATGTAGTAGATGGGATAAGCCAGAATTTTGGTTTCCGTACACTTCGCTTTGATCAAAACGACGGATTTTTCCTCAATGATATCCATGTGAAGTTACATGGTGCCTGCATGCATCATGATCTAGGTGCTTTAGGTGCGGCAATGAACAAGGTGGCACTTCGCAGACAGCTAACTATGTTGCAGGAAATGGGAATCAATGCAATCCGTACCTCCCATAATATGCCTGCGGTTGAACTTATGGAACTGGCGGATGAAATGGGAATTTTGATTGTATCAGAAGCATTCGATATGTGGGAGCGCCCAAAGACGGAATATGACTATGCAAGATTTTTCCCTGAGTGGCATGAAAAAGATGTGGCAAGTTGGGTTCGCAGAGATCGAAACCATCCAAGTATTATTATGTGGAGTATTGGTAATGAAATCTATGATACCCATGCAGGCGAACGTGGACGTGAGGTGGCAAGAGAACTTAGACAGTTGGTTGAAATTCATGATCCAAAGAAGAATGGATTGATAACCTTCGGCTCAAACTATATGCCTTGGGAAAACACGCAAAAGGCAGCAGAAGAGGTAGAAGTAGTTGGATATAATTATGCGGAATATCTTTACCAAGCTCATCATGAGAAATATCCGCATTGGATCATCTATGGTAGTGAGACTTCTTCTACAGTGCAGAGCCGCGGAATCTATCATTTCCCGCTAAGTCAGTCCATGCTAGCCAACGATGATGAACAATGCTCATCCCTGGGTAATTGTACTACCAGTTGGGGTGCAAAAAGTACGGAAAAGTGTATTACCGATGACCGTGATGCGAAATTCTGCTTAGGAACATTTATATGGACCGGTTTTGACTATATTGGGGAACCAACCCCATATGCCACCAAGAATTCCTATTTCGGTCAGATTGATACTGCCGGATTCAAAAAGGATTCTTTCTATATCTATCAGGCGGAATGGACGGACTATAAGAAGAACCCTATGGTTCATATCCTACCGTACTGGGATTTTAACGAAGGGCAGTTGATAGATGTTCGGGTTTTCTCCAATGCACCAAAGATTGAGCTGTTCTTCAATGGAGAATCCTTGGGTGTGGTTACAATCGATCATGAGAAGGGTAAGAAATTAAGCGGTGATTGGCAGATCCCTTATAGGAAAGGTACTCTAAAAGCAATCGCATATGATGAACATGATCATATCATCGCTACGGATGAACAAAGCTCCTTCGGTGATGCGGTTGCACTAAAAATGGAAGCAGATAAGAAAGAATTAAAAGCCAATGGCGAAGACCTAATCTTTGTAACAATTAGTTCCGAGGACGCAGATGGAAATTATGTAGCCAATGCGAATAATCGTATCGAGGTTGAGGTTAGCGGTGCAGGCCGACTTGTCGGTCTGGATAATGGTAACAGTACCGACTTTGATTCCTATAAGGGAACCAGCAAGAGATTATTTAGCGGTAAGCTTTTGGCAATCATTGCAGCAAAGTTTGAACCGGGCGATATTAAAGTTCGTGCTACATCCCGCGGTTTAAAGGAATGTGAGTTGCTACTGAAGGCAGTTCCGGCAGTGGCTAAAAAAGGAGTATCCACAACTTTGACAGAGAATACGAAATCCGATTTCAATGACGAGATACCAATTCGTAAGATTAATCTGATTAACCATGGAACAAAACATTTTGATGCCAATACAACGACAACTACAATTACGGCAGAAATCTATCCTAAGAATGCAACCTATTCCGACATTACATGGAAAGTAATCAATTCCTTAGGAATAGAGACCAACATAGCGGAAGTAAAAGTCAGTGGAAATGAAGCAACAATCATAGCAAAAGGGGATGGTGAATTCCGCCTTCGCTGCTCTGCAACGAACGGAAGACCTCGAACGGAAATCATATCGGAATTAGAATTTGAGGTTACCGGTTTAGGTAATGTTAACTTGAATGCCTATGAATTTATCTCTGGCGGACTTTACAACGCAAGCAATTGCGAACTCGGCAACGGAAATGACCGTGGCGTAGCAACGCTGCGAGATGGAGAAAGTCATATTGGATTTCGCAATATCGACTTTGGTGAATTTGGTTCCGATGAGATTACGATGCCAATCTTTTATAATAGCAGTGAACCCTTGCCAATGGAAATCTGGGAAGGTATGCCGGGTGAGGAAGGAAGCAGCCTGATTGATATTGTGTACTATCAGGCACCGGCGAAATGGAATACCTATCAGGAGAATACATTTAAGTTATCCAGAAGATTGAAAGGGATTACTACCATTTGCTTTGTACTAAAGGAAAAGATACACTTAAAGGGCTTCCAATTCAAAAAATTGGAGAAAGCCTATGAAGTTCTCTCTGCCAAAGATTATAACAGAATATCCGGTGATTCCTTTACGATAACTGAGGATGCTGTTGAGAAAATAGGTAATAATGTAGCTTTAGAATATGAAAATATGAATTTTACCAAAGGCTTTAGCAAGATTGTAATCTGCGGTCGTTCCCATATCGATGTGAATACCATTCATATACGCTTCCATGGAGAAAACGGGGATATCAATCAGATTGTAGAGTTCCCGTATTCTGAGGATTATATCACGAAGGAATTTTCATTGGATAGTGTGGAAGGAAATCAAAAGGTATCAATCGTGTTCCTTCCCGGCAGTAGTTTCGACTTGAAGTGGTTCCGGTTTAGTTAACCTGTCACAATCAAGGCGCTTTTGAGTTCAGATGAAGCATAAGCACTGATTATAAATAGATGTAAATATATTTCGTGTGTAGATTTACGAATATATTTGCATCTATTTTATTATATTCTATTAAAATGAAAGACCTTAAGGAGAGGAAACCTGCATGGAAAATGAATGTAAGATATATAATGAAGGGTTATCGGAATATCGAAAAAGGCCATATTTTAATCCGTTGAATGAACAGCGGTATATTCATTTTAAAGTAAGGCAAGCGCATTACACCTGGGAAGAAGTAATAACTTATGTTAATATTGGGCTGGATTTTGCTTTCTATGAGAACATTAGGCTGATACCAAACCCAGATGAGTTGACGGTTTTGGTTAATAAATATAACCAGCTTCCCGGTGATTATGAACCAAAGGATTTGGAGGTAATCCATCCGGATTTTAATGCAGGGGAATATGTTCTTCGAAGTGAGGCAAGGGTAGCATTTGAGGAAATGTGTCGGGCTGCCAGAGAGGATGATATTCTGCTTCAGGCAATATCCACCTACCGGAGCTTTAGATATCAGGAAGAGGTTTATTACCGATATAAGACGCCGGAAGAAACGATGGAGGAGTATCGCAAAGCAAGAGATAGGGTTTCTGCGCGTCCGGGGCATAGCGAACATCAAACGGGTTATGCGGTGGATATCAATGATTTGGAGCAAAGCTTTGCGGAAACGCCAGCAGGTATCTGGCTCGCTGCCAATTCCTATCGGTTTGGTTTTATTCTTAGGTATCCGAAAGGGAAAGAACATATTACCGGTTATGATTATGAACCTTGGCATTTTCGCTATATAGGGAAAAAATATGCGGAAGATATGCATATGTTGGGAATTACATTTGATGAATATTATGTAAGGTATTTGCAGAATTACTCCGCTAAAAGAGACGAATTATAATAGAGGTATGTGTTTTTTTATAAAATAAAAAAACGTATGATTTATCCATTGGATAAATGTCATACGTTTTTTGCATATTATACTTCATGTTTATAGCGTGGGAATCTCATGTTCTGTATAAACACGATAATAGCCTTGTGGGAAGCCACATACGGGGCATATTTCCGGAGCACATTCTCCACTAAGGATATTGCCGCACTGCATGCATAACCATAACCTGACGGTAGGTTTACAATGAACTTCTCCCTTTAGAACATCTTCCAGTTGGGTTTGCAAGGTAATACTATGATCCAACTCGATATTAGCCATACCATTGAATAAGGCTGCAATTTCAATATAACCCTCTTCTTGTGCGACTTGCGCATATTGGCGAAATAAGTTATCACCGAATTCGTTTTCCATTTGGATGCTTTGATCTAAATTATCTGCCGTGGTAGGCAATATTCCATTGTTGAGCTGCCTCCACCAGACTCTTGCATGTTCCCTTTCGTTTCGCGATATCATATCATATATATTTCCAATCTCAATATACTGCTCTTGTCTGGCACGATCTGCAAATAAAGAATACAAGGTAGCCACCTGTAACTTCCAGTTGAAAGCTTCCAATATATTCTGATAGGTTCTGCTCTGTTGAAAATCCATGGCGCCTCCCACATAAAATATATGTCGTTTTTAATATCATATGAGTTGTTCGTTTTAATTATGAACAAGGATATGAAATATATTAAAGCTGTCGAAAGCCACGACCGATGATTTCGCTGGTATTGGTTATAAAAATAAAAGCGGCAGGATCATATTGCTTAATGAATTTGCGTAAGTGAATCGCTTGCGCACGATTCATAACAGTCAAAATGATTTTCTTATCCTTATCTGAGAAGGCGCCTTTCGCATCGAATACGGTTGCACTTCGATGAAGTGAGGTTAAGATGTATTCACAGATAGGTTTGGGGTTTTCGCATACAATTGTAAAGTACTTATTCAGATTTAGATTCTCTATTACGCTATCAACTAGGGATGATTTAATCAGTAATCCAAGCATGGATAGTAAACCGGTTTGAACGTCAAATACAAGAAATGTTGCCGCAGTTAATAGAAAATCGGAAATCAGCAAGGAACGCCCGATGTCAAGGTTGGTAAATTTTTTTAACATCATAGCGATGATATCTGTCCCACCGGTGGATGCTCCAATATTAAATAGAATAGCAGATCCCACGGAAGGAAGTATGACTGCAAATGCTAATTCTAATACAGGTTCCTTAGTCAATGGGCTACTTATAGGTACGACTGACTCAAGAGCGCGTAAAGAGATAGACATTAATAAACTTCCGTATACCGTACGATTTCCAAAACCTTTACCAAGAACGATATATCCAACTACAAGCAAAATGGCGTTAACAATTAATACGATTGTACCGGAACTGATGGCTCCTTGAAATACACTGCTCAGTAAAATTGCAATACCGGTAACACCACCGGTGGAAAAATTATTAGGAAATTTAAAAAAGTATACGCCGGCTACTACCAGTAATACGCCGATTGTTATAAAGAAATAATCCTTTAACCAATTTGAAATCTTTGAAATCTTATTATCACTTTCCACTTAAGAAGCCTCCCGTTAATATGTATAAGTTGCTACCAGCGAGTAGGATTAGGCGAACTTACTGGCATAATATTCGTAGATATAGTCGTATTTCCAATTACGCTAAACCACAGTTAGATTATAACTGAACCCAGAAAGTTGTCAACTAGGTAGTTCGTTGCAGGAGCATTGTAATTATTTACCATTATAAATTGAATCAAAAAAAGGGAACTGAATTTATAATATTGGCGTCTAATGAGTGAAAAGAGCAAATGATAGGAGGTTATAAAAAAGTATTTCCTTTGTTGGTACCAGAAGAGAAATACATAGAAGAAAAAGAAAAAGTAAAAATAGAACAGCAAATCAAAGCAATAAAATTGCGAAATGAATGTTTGAAAGAAACCAGAAAAATTAAGTTGTAAATTTAATAATTAATTGATTAAATAGGAGGAATTATATATGATAAAGAAAAATTTATTAAAAGCATTTGCATTGGGATTATGTATGTCAGCGATATTTACAGGAACAGCATTTGCTCAGACAGGAGGCGGGGTTTCACCTTCTAGCCAAGGAGCGGTATCTGAGGAAAGCAATGTTCTATATGAAAAGCAAGCAGAGATAGATTTATATGTATTTAGTGAACATGCAAAAGATATTAAAAAGCAGGGCTTCCAGGTTTACTACACCGGTGTTGCTGATGATTACGTTGAAATCGGTATTAGTCCTTATAATGAGAAAAATGCAAATTACCTTTATGATATTTTTGGTAAGGATATTGTTAAAGTAGTTGCAAGTGATGAGCCTGTTTTATATGCTACTACCGAGGCAGGAAACGCAGCAAGTGACATGGATGAAACCGTTGCAGTAGATGCACAGATTATTATGGATAAGGGTGATACACCAGTAGCTAGTACAGATGAGAAGCTTCTGAAGGATAGAGAAACCTTGGCAGCTGAAGATGATGAAAAATTGGAAATTCAGATTGAATCTTTACCTACGGATGTGACAGAAGAGGATGCTCCAGATGCTGAAGCAGATCTTACTGAGGAAGAGGCTGCTGAGTTGGCTAAACAGTCCGGTATTGCAGAAGATGGACAGGATGCACAATTGGTATCTGCGCAGGATGATGCAGCGGATCTTGTAGCTACAACCAGTGATAAGGATCATGAAGGAATTTCTGCTCCTACGATTATTCTAATCGTAGCCGGTGGTGCAATTGTTATTGGTGGTGTATTATTTGCTACCAAGAAAAAAACAGATAGATAATTATTAAATAGAACATTTTTGCACAGATGAATTGGCTGATTCATTTGTTTGAATAAGGCTGCCAATAGGTAGCCTTATTCTGATTCATAGCTTATGATGATAACATTTGATTGTAATAGATGCAATAATTGACAAGAAATCGTTATAAATTAAGTGCTGTACTTTAATTTTCGGTTGCTAATATATGGGCATTAAGAGTATAATAGGAAAAGTAATTTAATTATCGTTTAAACAATAGGATTTAGGGAAAATTAATAATAAAGAGATATTTGCTTCTGATATAGAAAGAAGGAGTGCTATGGTAATTAAAGAATATAATAATGCGCAGGCATTTTTAGAAGATAATGAGGTTGTTTTATTACAAGAAGAAGCAGTTAGCCAGTTGATTTTGTATAATGCTTATCAAAACCTTACGAAACCAGGTTGCAAAAGTTGTCTGTTTGGTACGGTACAGGATGATGATAGAATATGGCTGTATTTTTGCAATGTCGCACCCTATAAATTGGTGATCTATTCGCCTTTCCAGGAAGATCTAAGCGAAGCTGTGTCAGTCTTGGCGGATTATTTGGGGAATAATCATATCGTTATCAAAGGAATTAATGCAAGATATGATATTTGCCAAAAATTTATGGAACAGTATGGTTTACTAATTCCATGTACTTTTGTTGAGAAGATGGCAACCGATATTATGGAAATTCGTGAGGTTAATGACATCAAAGTGGCTGACGGGTACCATCGCCCTGCTTCTATTGAGGAAGTGAAGATTATTACAGATTGGATGATTCAATATCATATTGAGTCATTTGATACAGAAATGGATTATGAGGCTGCATTAAATAAAGCAAATCAATTAATTAAAGATGGTCGCATATATGTATATGAAAATACCGAGCATGAGATTGTATCCATGGCATCAGCAAGCAGAGATTTGGCACATGGAATTGCAATAACTTATGTGTTTACCCCGGAAGAATTCCGCGGAATGGGGTATGCCGCATCAAATATTTACTATTTAAGCAAAAAACTATTGGAAGAAGGATATGAATTCTGTACCTTATTTGTGGATAAGAAAAATGTGGTTTCGGCAAGAGCCTATGAGAAAGTAGGTTATCAAATCGTAGGGGATAATTACGAGTATATTACTATTCCTAGGGAAGATATTTTATAATAGTAAAATTAAAGAAGCATAGTATTGACGCATAAATGATTTGATTGGTAGTATGATAGTAATTCATTTATGCGTTTTATTATTGAATAGGAGCTTTTATTCAATTCATAAAATAATATCGAACAGCAAACGGTACGATTATATAAGATGATTTATTCAGTAGAATCTTTAGTTTTTTATCATTGGAATTTTTATTTTGTGAGAGGAGTTTATTATGAGGACAATCAAATGGGGAATTATCGGAGCAGGCAGAATAGCGTCTACATTTGCAACTGCATTAAAAGCAATGGATTATGTGGAACTTGTGGCGATTGCTTCAAGAAATATAAAAAGAGCAGAGGAATTCGCTCGTTGTTTTTCGATTAAAAAAGCGTATGGCAGTTATGAGGAATTAGCGAAGGATCCGGAAATTGATGTTGTATATATAGCCACTCCTCATACGGAGCATAAAGATAATGCAGCTTTATGTATTCGGAATCGGAAGGCAGTTCTCTGTGAGAAGCCATTTGCAATTAACAGCCTGGAAGCAGAATATTTGATTTCTCTGGCAAAAGAGAGCAATGTATTTCTAATGGAAGCAATGTGGACCAAATTTCTTCCGGTAAATGCAATCGTTAAATCTTGGATTGCAGAAAAGAAAATAGGTGAGGTAAGACAAATTCGTGCTTCCTTCGGATTTTATGCCGAATATGATCCGGGTAGTCGCTTATATAATCCCAATACAGCCGGTGGTGCCTTACTGGATGTAGGCATCTATCCGATTTCTTATGCAATCCACCTTCTGGAAAAACTCCCAAAGAAAGTGGTTAGTAATGCAGTGATTGGAAAAAGTAATGTAGATGAGCAGAACGTAGTTTCTTTGCTATTTGAGGGTGGCATCCTGGCTGATTTAAGTTCTGCAATTTCTGTGAATACGGGAAGCGATGCGGTTATTATTGGGAATCGTGGGAAGATTGTTGTACCAGAATTCTGGAAGGCGGAGAGAGCAAAACGTTTTAATGCACAGGGACAGTTGGTGGAAACCTATGAACTTGGCCATCCTATCAATGGATATGAGTATGAGGCTGAGGAAGTGAATCGTTGCTTACGGGAAGGAAGAATGGAAAGTAGCATACATTCACTTCAGAACACCTTAGATATCATGAAAATTTTGGATCAGATCCGAGAGCAATGGGGACTTAAATACCCGCAAGAGATCGATTCGACTAGGTAGAAAGGAAAAGTTTATTTTCTTGGTTCTAATTATTATTGCAATGTTTATTATTAATTTAATAATTGAATGCCAGCTATGATTTTTGGACAGCATTTCACAAATTTATCATAGTTTCCTGCTATGATATATTATAAACTTAGTGTTCCATGTGATGGAGGTGTTATATGGATAAGCTGAAAATACTGGTTGTGGATGACGAAAGCAGAATGCGAAAACTTGTGAAAGACTTTTTGACACGAAAGAATTATGAGGTGATTGAAGCAGAGAATGGAGAGCAGGCTGTTGATATTTTCTTTGCAAAGAAGGATATTGCACTGATCATATTGGATATTATGATGCCGAAAATGGATGGCTGGCAGGTATGCCGTGAAATTCGTCAGTATTCCGATGTACCTATTATTATGCTTACGGCCAAAGGAGACGAAAGAGATGAATTAATGGGATTTGAGCTTGGTGTTGACGAATACATCTCAAAGCCTTTCAGTCCGAAAATCCTTGTTGCAAGAGTTGAGGCAGTTTTGAGAAGAACTGTCTCAAGTGAGGAAGAAGTAATCTCCGTTGGAGGCATTGAACTTGATAAGACTGCTCACCAGGTGAAAATAGATGGAAATATCGTGGATTTAAGTTTTAAAGAATTTGAGCTATTATCTTATTTTGTAACAAATCAAGGGGTAGCTTTATCACGTGAGAAGATACTAAATAATGTTTGGAACTATGACTATTTTGGTGACGCTAGAACCATTGATACCCATGTGAAGAAGCTTAGAAGTAAAATGGGGCAAAAGGGTAACTATATTAAAACCATATGGGGTTTAGGATATAAATTCGAGGTAGATGCATGAAGCATTCCATTCGTTTTAAAATCACTTTTTTATTAACATCATTACTTGTCATTATTATTTTCCTGACCTGGTTGATTAATCATACATTCCTCTCACAATACTACTTATACAGTAAATTTAAATTATTGGATAACGCATACAAAGAGATCAATGCAATCTACTTAGAAAATGATGATGATATGCTGTCCGATGAAGAAATTTTAAAAGTCGAGAGGATTTCCACGAAATACGGAATTAGTACGTATATCTATATTAACTACCAGGTACCTGGTATTAACTATGGTATCGCTTTTAATATGAGTGAGACACAAGTAAAACAGATGCGATTACTCCTCCAGGAATATATTTTTCGTGGTACGAATCCCTATGTAAGTAACAGAACGCTTCTTCGTAGAGGTGAAAATTATGGGGTTTTTAGTTTATATGATGAGTTGCGGGATTCGAACTATATCGATTTGTTTGGTACGTTAGAGGATGACAAGTATATTTTTATGCGAACAAACTATGAAAGTATTGAAGAAAGCGTCAATATTTCGAATAAATTTCTTGCTTATATCGGTTTTGCGACAGCAATACTTGGGACAATGCTAATGCTTTTCATTAGTAAGAAATTTACGCAACCAATATTAGATTTGGCCAATATTGCTAAGCAAATGTCGAATCTGAATTTTAATATAAAATATAAAGTAAAATCTAAGGATGAGATTGGCGTATTAGGGGAAAGTATCAATAGCCTTTCCGATCGTCTGGAGAATACAATATCAGAATTAAAGCAAGCGAATAATGAGCTGCTTAGTGACATTCAAAAGAAAATAGAAATGGATGAAATCCGCAAAGAGTTTTTATCCAATGTTTCCCACGAGCTTAAGACACCTTTGGCACTCATACAGGGGTATGCAGAAGGGTTAAAAGAGAATATCAATGAAGATGAAGAAAGCCGTAATTTTTATTGCGAAGTTATTATAGACGAAGCAGACAAGATGAACAAGATGGTACAAAAGCTACTAAGTCTGAACGAGCTTGAGTTTGGAAATAATCAGGTGAATTTTGAACGATTTGATATCGTTGAACTCATTAGATCCGTTCTTGGTACTGTCGATATTTTATTCAAACAAAAGGGAGTGATTCTTCACTTTGAACAGGAGGAGCCAATCTATGTTTGGGCAGATGAATTCTTAGTTGAACAGGTGGTAACAAATTACATCAGTAATGCCTTGAATCATGTGTCCGGTGCAAAAATCATCGAGATTAAATTAATTAAGCATGATGATGTTGTTCGGATAGCCGTATTTAATACGGGAGAGAATATCCCTGAGGAAGCGTTGGATAAAATATGGATCAAATTCTTTAAAGTAGATAAGGCAAGAACCCGCGAATATGGCGGAAGTGGAATAGGCCTTTCTATCGTGAAAGCGATTATGAATAGCTTAAATCGGGAATGCGGAGTTATTAATCGCCCGACAGGCGTAGAGTTCTGGTTTGAATTAGATGCCAATTAACTTTTGCACCTATCGCCTCGTAAATCAGTTAATTGCCAGATGCCTCAGCCCATCGAAATTAGGGCATGAGGCATTTCCTATATAAGCAAGAAAGTGATGGAAGTTTCCGATGTGGTAAAAAGATACCGGTTCCATTATTTTTTATTGATGAAAACAATAATTAGTGCTAATATGGAATGTAAGGTAACTTACTATAAGTGCGTTTTCATATAGAAGATAAATAGAATCGGGGGCGTTACAAATGAGAAAAATAAGTTTGATATTAAGTTTATGCTGCGCTTTAACTCTTACAGGTTGTGCTACAGGATATAATTTATCGGAGCAAGAGACCGGTATTGTGGCAGAGAGTATGGCAGGACTGTTATTAAAGTATGATAAGAATTATCAGAAACAACAATTACTTGTACCAATTGAGGAACTGGAAGAAGAAGTAAATCCTTCTGCTGAAGAAACAGAAGCTGGAGATAACACAACGATGGAGAATGATTCTGATAAGCCAGCGAATGCAAATATAGGGAAAGCAACGGAAGAAACCACGCAGGAATATACACTGTCAGAAGTAATCGGTATTGATGATTTTGAGGTTGTTTATAAAGATTATAAGCTATATAATAATTACCCGGATGAAACATCAAGCACTTACTTTTCATTAACACCAAGGGAAGGAAATCAATTATTAGTTATTACTTTTGAAGCTAAAAATTTAACGAAAGACAAGAAAGATTTCAATTTGATGAAATCAGGTATCAAGTTTAAGCTACTAATCAATGAAAAGTCAAAATATGTACCTCTCCTAACTTTATTGGAAAATGATTTACAATATATTAATATTCCAATTGAAGGCAATGAGGCGGAAGAAGTAATCCTGGTATTTGAAATATTGAAAGAAGATATAGTAAACGCACAATTAAATATTACCAAGGATACGAAAGAAGTAAATTTACAAATGAAATGATAAATTTTAAATATAGCCGGTTTGGAAAGAAAGCTTATACGATTGATTTTTGCCAATTAATGATAAATTATAAATAGGGCTTTGAGTGAAACATCGTTTTATGTTGAAGGGGCAGAGGGGTATGGAATATATTGAAAGAAAACGATCGAAATTCTTTGGATTACCATTAAGTTTTACGGTATACTCAATAACGGAGGAAAAGATTACGATTACTTCCGGTTTTCTTAGCATTACAGTGGATGATGCTTATATGTATAAGATTCATGATGTCCGTTTAACTAGAAGCTTTAGAGAGCGATTGTTTGGACTTGGTACAATAACTTGTTATACAGGAGACACAACTCACCCTGAATTAACTCTTTACCATATTAAGCATGCTAGTAAGATCAAAGATTTTATTATGAGTTCCTCCGAGGAAGCAAGACGTAAGCGTCGAGCTTTACGTAAAATAGATATCGATGTTGAAGATTTGGGCGATATTGATTTGGAACTAATAAACAGATAAAAAAGTTAAAAAAGATACTTGACTTTTTTCGATTGAGACTGTAAAATAAATTTCACCGTTGATGAGTAACCACGAAATATAAAAAAATCAAAAAAATTAAAAAAGTGGTTGACATAATACATCGAAATATGTTATATTAAAAAAGTTGGCGGTAGTCATTAAAAACTGATGCAGATAGCGTCAGTAGAATAAGAACCTTGATAATTGAACAGTGAAACAACCCTGAAAATTCTAAAAAACTCGAAACTTCACATGGGTTTCGATAATAGATTTTCAAAGATATATCGAAAGATATATGCGAACCGTATCAGACAACTGATACACCACAAAACAGTAAGACAACGAAAGCTAACGTTGGTCTATGCTGGATTGAACACTTAAACATGAGAGTTTGATCCTGGCTCAGG
>Ga0207747_1000486_pt1 | contig 44825 bp, 36 predicted proteins | sample HigsolmetaGSP11D_FD_184839 | JGI IMG/M metagenome (GOLD analysis project Ga0207747, IMG submission 184839) | High solid enriched microbial communities from the Joint BioEnergy Institute, USA - SP1-1-D (SPAdes) | ecosystem: Engineered > Bioreactor > SSF (Solid state fermentation) > Aerobic >...
TTGGAGATATAATTTAATAACTCCATAGAAAAGAGACCTCCTTCTCTGAAGGGTGCTGATACAGGTCTCTTTTCGCTTTTCTTTGGCGATTTCCTGCACTGCTGACCAATGAATATTTTACTCTAACTCAAGTTATTATGTACATTCGGCCGGAAACACGGATAAGGCTGCCCCAACCATCTGTTGATGATCAGGACAGCCCTTGACTGTATCCGCGAGAGATCGCTTGCGCATAAGTTGCGCGGGCTTAGTCGCCCTTGAACGAACCTCTCATCCTATTCATATGTCCTGCCGCTCTGTTTGACACTTACAATCACCTATTCTCACCCGGGCGGGGGAAGCGTCTATATCGATCAACCTGCGGTGACATACACTGGATGTTATCTAGACCATCTGGATCAGCAGGAGGATGGTGCATTGAACAGAACACAATCGGCAGGCAAGCTGCCAGGATACCACAAACGCGCCGGACAGAAGAACCACTCATCCGTTCAAATCTCGCCTCTGCGGCGCATCATGATCCCCATGAACCTTCTAAGACGGATCACAATCAACGTCAACAAACGCTCTCCCTTCATCCCCTGGGGCGTCAGACGAATCCAGGCACCGAAAGCCTGGAAGTACGCTATAGGCAAGAAGATTCGCATCGCCGTGATCGACACGGGGGTGGACTACTCCCACCCCGATCTGGAGCATGCTGTCCGCACCGGCTACAACGTGCTGCAGCCGCATCTGCCGCCACATGATGACAACGGACACGGCACGCATATCGCGGGTACGATCGCCGCCCGCGGCAACAGCTCAGGGATGACCGGGACGGCACCGGACGCCGAGATCTATCCGGTGAAGGCGTTTGATCATCAGGGCTCCGCATCCATCTCCGACATCGTCGCCGGCATCGAGTGGTGCATCGAGAACCGCATGGCCATCATCAATATGAGCTTCGGCATGCGCCGCGACAGCCTGGCGCTTCGCGAAGCAGTTCGCCGCGCCTATCGCGCCGGCATCGTCATCGTCGCCTCAGCGGGCAATGACGGCAAGCGGCAAGCCGATTACCCCGCCAGCTACCCGGAGGTCATCTCCGTAGGTGCCACCAGCCGCAATCGGCAAGTGCTCAGCATGAGCAATCGGGGTGAGAAGATCGACATCTATGCCCCCGGCGAGAAGGTGATGTCTACCTGGCCGGGCGGCGACTACTGCGTGCTCAGAGGCACCTCCATGGCCGCCGGTTACGTCAGCGGCGCTGTCGCCCTGCTCCTCTCCATGGGTCGCAGGCTTACGCCGAAGCAAGTGAAGAGCATTCTCACGCAAAACACAACACCGGTCTCGCACGCCGCAAGGCGTGTCAAGACCGGTGAACTGAACGTATGGGCCGCCATTCGAAGCGCGCTGCGCACCCGTCACATGCGTTCCGGAGCGGATACTCCGATCAGACGGAGGACGTTGGCAAGAACCGTGCGCACGCAGCCGACCAGAGCGAGGCGAGCCTGAGTCAGCTGCGTGTCGCTCGTGATGATGCGCTCCGCCTTGTAGTAGCTGTGGAACTGGGAAGCCAGCTCGAAGATGTATCTGATCAGCCGATGCGGCGCATACAGCTTGGCCGCTTCGCCAACCTCCTGCGGCAGCTCGCCCAGCTTGCGCAGCAGCTCGAACTCCGCTTCGGAGGTGAGGCCGCTCAGATCGATCTGGTCGACCGCCAGCGAGCTGATTCCCTGTTCCTCAGCCTGGCGGTAGATGCTGCAGATGCGCGCATGCGCATATTGCACGTAATAAACCGGATTCTCATTGGACTGGGACACAGCCAGATCCATGTCGAAGTCAAGATGCGAATCGATGCCGCGCATCGTGAAGAAATAACGGATGGCGTCCACGCCGACTTCATCCATCAGATCTTCCATCGTGACGGCCTTCCCCGTGCGCTTCGACATCTTGACCTTCTCGCCGCCCTGATACAGGCTGACCATCTGCGTGATCAGCACCATCAGCTTGTCCGGCGAATAGCCGAGCGCCTCCATCGCCGCCTTGATGCGCGGGATGTAACCGTGATGATCCGCGCCCCAGATATTGATCATCTGATCGAACCCGCGCTCATACTTGTTCTTGTGGTATGCGATGTCCGGCGTGAGGTACGTATAGGTCCCGTCATTCTTGACGAGCACGCGATCCTTGTCATCGCCGTACGGCGTTGTCTTCAGCCATACCGCTCCGTCCGCCTCATAGGTCTGCCCCTTGTCCGTCAGCTCCTTGAGCGCTGCCTCGACTTCCCCGGACTCGTAAATCCTCGTCTCGCTCGTCCATACGTCGAAGGAGACGCGGAAGCGCTCCAGATCCCGCTTGATCTTGGCCAGCTCCTGCTCGAGACCATACTGGCGGAAGAACTTCAGTCTCTCCTCCTCGGACCAGCTCAGATACTTATCCCCGTCCTGTTCCACCAGCTGTTTGGCGAAACCGATAATATCCTCGCCGTAGTATCCGTCCTCAGGCATCTCCGCATCCAGCCCAAGCGCCTGCTTGTACCTGGCGTCGATCGACTTCGCGAGGTTCAGGATCTGATTGCCCGCATCGTTGATGTAGTATTCCCGTGTCACATCGTATCCGGCGAAGGCTAACACGTTGCACAGCGAGTCACCGAAAGCTGCGCCTCTGGCATGACCGAGATGGAGACTGCCGGTTGGATTGGCGCTGACGAACTCAACCTGCACCTTCTTGCCGCCCCCGATATCCACCCGGCCGTACGCTTCACCTTCCTGGACGATCTGCCGGATCACGCCGTGCAGGAAGCTCTTGTCCATATAGAAGTTGATGAAGCCTGGTCCGGCGATCTCGATCCGCTCGACATATATCCGTTCCCGGCGGATATGGCCGACGATCCGTTCCGCGATCGCACGCGGGTTCTGCTTCGCAATCCTCGTCAGTTGCATGGCGATATTCGTCGAATAATCGCCGTGCACTTTCTCCCGCGGTGTCTCCAGGACAATCTCCGGAAGCTCGGCTTGAGCGGCAAGCTCCGAGGCGAGCACGGCTTCTCTGATCTCATTCACCAGAGCTTGCTTGACTTGCTCGATTACGCTCATACATGTTCCTCCTGAATCGTTAACTTTAGGGCAAATACACCTGCATGTTCTTCCTCTATATAGAGTGAATAAGTCCATGCTGCCGCGCAACGTCCGTCCGAAATATCGATCTCCATCGACATCGTGTCCGTCTCCAGCGGCAACACGCCCATCCGGGTGCGGTAGAGTCCCCTTCTCCGTTCATGCAACACGAAGCTTTGCTCCGACTCAATCTGTCCGCTGCGAATGATCTTGATCTCCTGCGCATTCAGCTTGATGATCGTGCGGACTTCACTCGCCTGTTCGTCCGACTCCATGTAGCGGACGTAGACGGATGAGCCTCTGCGGTACAGCTCGCCGCGATAATGATGCTGCAACTGCTCACCGTTCAACGTGCTGTCCAGCCTGATCCTGACCGGTACGCTTCCGGACATGGACGGTGGTTACTCCTTCACGAAGCCAAGCAGCATCTCGCGGATGAGCTTCGCCGCCACGATCTGCGTCTGCTCTGTAGGATCGTATACAGGAGCCACTTCCACGACATCACAGCCGACAACCTTAACATCAGACCTTGCAATCGCATGAACGGCTGCGAGAAGTTCCTTGGACGTGATGCCGCCTGCTTCCGCCGTACCGGTCCCCGGAGCTGCCGAAGGATCGAGCACGTCGATGTCGATCGTGACATAGACAGGACGGCCTGCCAGCTCAGGCAACACGTTCTTCAAAGGTTCCAGCACATCAAACGGGAAGAAGTTGCACTCCCGGCACCCGTATTCGAACTCCTCCTTTGAGCCCGAGCGAATGCCGAATTGATAGATGTTCTTGCCGCCCATCATCTCCGCTGCCTTGCGGATCGGCGTCGAATGGGACAGCGGCTCGCCTTCGTATTGCTCACGCAGGTCGGCATGCGCATCGATGTGGATGACGGCCAGCTCCGGATACAGCTTGTAGACCTCCTGCAGGATCGGCCACGTCACCAGGTGCTCGCCGCCCATGCCGAAGATCAGCTTGCCGTCAGCGAGCGGCTTGCGCACGAACTCGCCGATCACCTCCAGGCTGCGGGCAGCATTGCCGAACGGCAGGAGCAGATCCCCCGCATCGAAATAGCGGATCTCATACAGCGTGCGGTTCAGATAAGGACTGTACTCTTCGAGACCGACAGACGCTTCGCGGATTCTGCCCGGACCGAAGCGAGAGCCGGGACGGAAGCTGACGGTAAAGTCCATCGGCATGCCATATAGGACAGCCTGTGCAGTTTCGTAGTCCTCGGAGCTCAGGATGTACACATTGCCGGAATAGGCTTGATCCAATTTCACAGTCATTCAACCCTTCTCTTTCGATTACTTGATCAGATCTTCCACGAACTTCGGCAGCACGAAAGCCGCTTGATGCAGGCGCGGCGAATAGTACTTGGTGTCGATCTCCGGAATCTGGCTCTCGTCTACTTTAAGCGGATCGTACTTCTTGCTGCCCATCGTAAATGTCCACAGGCCGCTTGGATATGTAGGGATATTGGCGCCGTATACGCGAACGATCGGGAACACTTCCTTCACGTCCCGATTCACGCTTCGGATCAGATCGGCCTTGAACCAGGGATTGTCGGTTTGCGCGACGAATATGCCGTCTTCCTTCAGCGCATCGTAGATGCCTTGATAGAAGCCGCGCGTAAACAATTGAACGGCCGGGCCGACCGGCTCTGTGGAATCAACCATGATCACGTCATATTCGTTCTTGTGATCATGAATATGCATGTAACCGTCGTTCACCAGCACTTCGACCCGCGGATCGTCCAACCAGCCCGCGATCGAAGGCAGATACTTCTTCGAATATTCGATCACCTTGCCGTCGATGTCGACGAGAACCGCTTTCTCCACGTCCGGATGCTTCAGCACCTCGCGGATGACGCCGCCGTCTCCGCCGCCGACAACCAATACGTGCTTCGGATTCGGGTGCGTGCACAGCGCCGGATGCGCCACCATCTCATGATAGACGAATTCGTCCTTCTCCGTGGTCATGACCATGCCGTCGAGCACCAGCATACGGCCGAATTCCACCGTATCGATGATCGCCAGATCCTGAAACTGCGTTTGCTCGCGCACGAGCGTTTCGCGTATTTGAGCGGTGATGCCGTAATGCTCCGTCTGCTTCTCAGTAAACCACAATTCCATCTCGTTTCCCTCTTTCTATCCGTTTATACAGGCATAGTATACCTTTGCTTTGCCGGATCAATGCTTCATTTCACATATGAAGTATTATATTAAATCACAGTAGAATTGCAATTTATTTTTCGTTTGGATGATCGAATTTATAAGCATCCTATATCACACAGGGCACAAGAGATAATGAACGCCGCCCTCACCCGCTAAAACGATGCGCCGGCCAGGAGAATCCGTGAGGGCAGTTCTCCGGCGCAGGGTTATGCCGGAACATGCGCAACATGCTTGTACCAGCCTCTGCCTGCGACGTATAGGAACAGGGCGCCCCTTCCATACTACTATATATCAACCTCGCAGACGAAGGGGCGACAGATCTCATGCGCTCGACCGACCAATTGAAGCGAACGGCCCGAAAACGCAGGAAGACGATCGGCCAGCTGGTGACGCAGCTGTTGTCGATCTTCATCACTTTAAGCGTGCTATGCGCCGCCGGCATCATGGGCTTCTTCATCTATCTCGGCGCGCAGTCACTGCCTGCCGCCAGCATCGAGCAAACCTCGCAGATACTCGATGCGCGAGGCGAAGTGATCGACTCGATCCATGCCGGTCAGAATCGTGAGATCGTCAGACTGTCCGATATTGCCGATTCATTTAAACAGGCGATCATCGCCATCGAAGATCAACGATTCTATCGGCACTTCGGCATCGATCTGCAAGGGACGCTGCGCGCTGCATGGGTGAACCTGCGCAACATGGACAAGGTGCAGGGGGCCAGCACGCTCACGCAACAGCTGGCGCGCAATCTGTACCTCAGTCATGAGCGCACCTGGAATCGCAAGCTCAAGGAAGCGATCTATGCCTTGCAACTGGAACTCAATTTCAGCAAGGACGAAATTCTCGAGCTCTACCTGAATACGATCTATTTCGGCCACAGCCTGTATGGCGTGGAAACAGCGGCGAGAGGGTATTTCGGCAAGTCTGCGAAAGATCTCACGCTGGCCGAAAGCGCACTTCTCGCCGGCGTCCCCAAAGGGGCTCTGTACTATTCGCCCTATATCGATCCGGACAACGCCAAACGCAGGCAGAAACTCGTCCTGCAAGCGATGGTCGATACGGGCATGATCACCCAGGCCGAGGCTGACGCCGCATATGCAGAGGAGCTCGTCTATCAACCGCTGGAGAACGTCAGAATCTCGGAAGCTCCATACTTCAGCGACTATATCCGGCAGACGGCCGTCCATAAGCTCGGGTTGGATGAGAAGCTGCTCAGCGGCGGGGGTGTCAAGGTCTATACGTCACTGGATCTGGAGATGCAACGCGCCGCCGAACAGGCGATCAACCGGCACCTGCAGGACTATCCTGAGCTGCAGGCTGCGCTAGTGGCGATCGATCCGCGCACCGGTCACATCAAGGCGATGGTGGGGGGCAGGAATTACGAGGAGAACCAATTCAACCGCGCCTTCGCCACTACCAGGCAACCAGGCTCGGCATTCAAACCGATCATGTATCTGACTGCGCTCCAGCAGGAAGGATTCAACGCGCTCACCCGCTACCGCAGCGAACCGACCAGCTTCACTTATGATGAAGGCCGCCAGGTCTATACGCCGAGCAACTTCGGCAACAAATACGCAAACGAAGACATTACGATGCGTCAGGCCATCGCCCAATCGGACAATATCTATGCCGTACATACGATCATGGACATCAGCCCGGAGAAGGTCATCGAGATGGCCCGCAAGCTTGGAATCACAGGAGCGCTGCATCCCTTGCCGTCACTTGCCCTTGGCACTTTCCCGGTCAGCCCGTTTGAGATGGCCGCCGCCTACAGCGTCATTGCAAACCAGGGCATGCGCCGCGAGCCCACGGCCATCTTGCGCATCGAGGATTCACGCGGCAGAATCCTTTATGAAGCGAAACCACAGGCGGAACGGGTGATCGAGCCGGCGTACGCCTATGTCCTGACGAAGCTGATGGAAAGCGTGTTCGAGCCAGGCGGCACAGCGGCGAGAGTCGCAAGCACGTTGAAACGGCCTGCCGCCGCCAAGACCGGAACCACCAACACAGACGCCTGGATGGTCGGCTTCACGCCGGAGCTGTCGGTTGCCGTCTGGGTGGGCTATGACCGCGACAGGACGATCACGAAGGCCGAATCTTCCCGAGCTGCGCCGATCTTCGCCGATTTTATCGAAACGGCGCTGCGCGCTGTGCCGCCGAAGCTGTTCGAGATGCCGCCGGGCGTCGTGTCGCTGTACGTCGATCCCGCTTCTGGCACGATCGCCACACCAGGCTGCGGTGCGGGGGCAAGGCTGGAATATTTCGTGAAAGGCACCGAGCCCACGGAGTTCTGCTCGGAGCATGAGGACGCGGAGCGCGAAGACATCCTCGAGCGCCACGAAGTGGAGGGCACACGGGAGGAGCATCGTTCCTGGTGGGAGAAACTAAAGCGTTGGTGGTACGAATAAACAGGTGAGGGCGGCTAGAAGATACAGCCGCCCTTCTGTTTACCTATTGCAAATCGTACGCCGGGATTCGTCTCCTGGCCCAAGCGGAACGACTTTGCGCATGTAAAAACAGACACCCGCATGCTTGTCGCTGAACTTCTGGAGAGGTCAGGCTGTTCTAATCCAGCAGATCCTTCAGCTCTTGCGGCGAGCGCTCCCACCATTCGGCGTTGTGACTGACCAGCACACCCTTAAGCAGTTGCTTCTCGTGATCGCTTAGCCCGTCCACGATATACTTCCGCTTCAGGGCGCGGTCCATCTGGTTGACATGGTCGGCGAGGATCTTCCAACCGCGACCCGCTTCGCTGTCAATCAACATCTCGCAAGCGGTCACCCCGCCATAGAAGGCGCCGCGCTCATCGCGGTCCACTGCCACCCACACGACCCAGACCTTCCGTCCGTTCGGCACATCGTTCTTGTCCATCGAGAACTTGATGCGCCGCTCCACCTTGCTCTTCGCATGGATGGCCCCCAGATCGATATAGGCTTCATCTCCGTCGATGATAATGCTGGATAGATTGCTCAGATCGATCGAACCGGCTCCGAAGCCTTTATGATTGACTTTGTTGCTGACGATATTTAAAGAGATTTTCTTCTTGCCCGTTTCCATTTCCATTGAACCCATTCACCTCATCCTGAATTGCGCTGTCCATGCGCACCTTGTTTGTGATCAGTGCGATCTTGAACTGGAACCCCAGTCAGCGTCCATCAAGTCGAAACGCTCCACTTCGCACCATAACGGTTCTGATGTCCGATACAGTCACTTCGTCCCGGACATCTTCTTCCTAATGAATTATATCACAAGTTTCCACTTTTCAACTGCCCGCTTCTCCTCACATCCACACTGCCTACGTCCCAGGGAATCCTGTGGACGAGTGACGGGAGAACCGCCGCGTCCCGAACCTTGCCAAGAAGGTTGACTCGTTGATCCCTTGGCGAGAGTATCCACTGCGCCGTGACGGCAGACAAGACTGTGCTTTCAACCCGAGAGAAATATTTGGCCAAGTCCCTTCATATACATGCTGTAGATGCTTGTCAACGGAGGGAAGCTTGCCATGAAATCTCGTGATCGCCGCCGACTGTTCGGCGCCATACCCGCAATACTGGCTGCACTGTTCTTCGTCTACATCGTTATCGCCGATACCGGCTTGGTCGTACCAGTGACTGTCTCGCTGCAGGCAAGGCCCGAGAGCAGCTCTGCTCCTTCGAACAAGCCAGGAGCAACGGAAACGCTGCCGAATACACCCGTGCCGAAGATCGAGCCGCTCAGCAATCGCCTCGTCGATTATCACATCTCCGTCCGCCTGGATGCCGAGCGTCATGTTCTGCACGGCGAGCAGACCGTCACCTGGCGCCATCCCGGCAAGCTGCCAGTACAGGAGCTCTACTTCCATCTTTATCCGAATGCATTCCGCGATGACAAGACCACCTTCAACCGGGAATCGGGAGGCAAGCTGCGCGATGATGAACGAACTCCCGACAGCGTAGGGTTTATGGATATTCTCTCCATCACCCACAGCGATGGTGCCGATCTGCTCGACACGATGCGCTTCGTACAGCCGGATGATGACAATCCCGCCGATCAGACGCTGATGCGCATCAAACTGCCTGAACCGGTTGAACCAGGCGAATCCGTCACCTTGAATATGAAGTTTCAGGTGCAGCTTCCTTACGTATATGCCCGCATGGGCTACGCTGGCGACTTCGTCATGGCTGGCCAATGGTTTCCGAAGCTGGCCGTTTACGAGCCGAAGGGACGGCGCGGCGCAGCGCAGGAAGGCTGGAATCTCCATCAATATCACGGCAACTCGGAATTTTACGCCGACTTCGGCACCTACAACATCAAGATTGATGTTCCTTCATCTTATATCGTGGCAGCGACCGGATTCCCCGTTAAACCCCATCAGGATGATGGCGTGAGGTGCCTGTACTATTTCTATGCGGAAGACGTACATGACTTCGCCTGGGCAGCTTCGCCGGATTTCGTCTATGCCGAGGAAGCCTATTCGACGCAGCATCTGCCCGGGGTGAAAATCAAGCTGTACCTCGACCCCAACCAGGCGCATCTGGAGAAACGATACTTCACCGCCGCCAAGCGTGCGCTCTCCAGCTTCAGCGAATGGTACGGCGCATACCCTTATTCGACCCTGTCCATCGTGGTGCCGCCGCCAGGCGCCGGCGGTGCCGGGGGGATGGAATATCCGACGCTGATCACGGCCTGGGAGGCCAGCGATGCCCAGCCGAGCCGCGAGCTGGAACGCGTAGTGGCGCATGAGATTGGTCATCAATTCTGGTACGGGATCGTCGCGAGCAACGAATTCGAAGAGGCTTGGCTGGATGAAGGTTTCACTACTTACGTCGAAGACAAGGTGATGGAGAGTCAGTACGGTCTGACGCGCAGCCTGCCGATCCTGTCCAGCTATATTACCGATCCCGAGCCGCTTAAGCTGAATTCCTGGGATTACGAGAATCACGAGGTGTATGCGGAGAATGTATACACCAGAGCCAGCCTGGTGCTGAGAGACATCGAACAGACGATTGGCACGAAGAAGATGCAGCAGGTGCTGAGAACCTACTTCCAGCGTTGGAAGTTCCGTCACCCGACAACTCAGGATTTCCAGAAGGTGCTGCAGGATGTCACCCATCGCAACTGGGACAGCTACTTCAAGCAATTCGTCTATGGAGACATGATGATCGACTATGCCGTAACCGGCGTGAAATCCCGGCAAACGGAGCAACATGGAACTACCGTCTATGAGACGCGCATCTACCTGGAGAGGTTGGGAGGCGTTCACCGCCCGGTCGAAATCGCGATCAAGCTGGCCGACGGATCGATCATCACGGAGAAGTGGAACGGGGCCGAGAAGCTGAAGGAACTCTTCATCTACACCGAACAGCCGGCGGATTGGGTTCTCGTCGATCCGGAGTTCCGTCAGATCCTGGAGAACCGCCATTACAACAATTTCATGAAGGCTGAGATCGCTGTCAACGACGAAGTGCGATGGTCATATGGAACGTCGAAGATCATCGAGCTCTTGTTCAGCATGTTTGCCTGGTAGAAAGGGGAGAGACCATTGCTCGATTCGCTTAAGGTTGGACTGAGGGCAGTCGGCCGCAGATCGCTCATCGTTGTCCTGCTGTTCCTGTATGAGATCATCCGGGGCTTCATCCTGTACCGATATGTACGATCGGTGATTGCGCCTATTCTGTATCGATACCCCGGGGAGGAGATCCCCAACTGGTCCACGCTCTTCTGGATCGAGAGCGAGATCCGTCTGCTGAAGACGGATATGGCAGATGGATATATGCTGACCTTGCTGGCGATGCTGTTCATCCGGATGATGCTGACGCCGCTGATCAACGCCGGCGTATTCCAGACCATCCATCATGCTTCCGGTGACCCATGGCGCATGTTTATCGACGGGATCAGACGCATGTGGGGAAGATTCCTCTCGCTGTATGTGCTGCAATCCTCGGCGGCTCTTGCTCCGTTGTTCTGGCTGATCCCGCCTGTCGCTGAAGCCTTGCGCGACGGCAATCTGGACAGCTTGCTGCAGCCCGGAAGCGTCCTCCCATGGATCGCCTATCTTCTCTATATCGCGCTTGTTCGTCTGTATTTCATGTATATCCAATTTGCTGTCGCCTCAGGTGAGAGATGGCGAGCCTCCATGCTCATCTGGCTCAAGAAGCTGCTGCCTGCGCTTGGTCTGTCCGCCTGTATCCTGCTGGCTGCGCTCGTTGTCCAGAGCATGCTGGCTGTCGCTTCGCTGATCTGGGCGGGACTGGCCGCCTTGATCATCTATCAGGCCACTCCCCTCCTCAGAGTCGCCCTGAAGATCTGGGAGATCGCATCACAGCATGATCTGTGGCTCAGGAACATCAGCATGTCGAGCCGTTAGTCAACTTTATGCAACCTCAAGGAACCATCTGGACGAAGCGTCGTTTGCCTTCGGCATGCGGCGCTTTCCCATTCCAATGTCCCACACTGCCATCCCCTCACGAAGAAAGCCTCACAAACCTGCATCAATAATTCAAAATTAACCGTCAAGTTTGCCGCCCAAACAGCCGATATATACAAAGAGGACATGTCGAATAAGTGCAGGATTCACGAGTGTTTTGTCGAACCTGTATGAATTCAGGCTGAACCCAGGCCAAGTCATTGCCTGCAGTCGAGACATCCAGTGATCCGAGCGACCATCAGCAAAATCTTGGAGGAGTGTACACGATGAAGAATTCCACACTATACGGACTTATATTCGCAGTTATTTCAATCGGCGTTGCCATGGTACTGAAGGGAGCGCCACTGTCCGCTCTGGCCAACGTACCGGCGCTGCTTATCATCTTCGGCGGTACCATCTCCGTGCTGCTCATCTCGTATCCATTCAGCGAATTGAAGAAGATTCCTGTCCTGCTCAAGATCATATTCGTTGAACCGAAGTTGATGTCCAAGAAGCAAGTCATCCAGCTGTTTACCGAGTGGGCAACGATCACGAGACGCGAAGGCTTGCTGGCGCTGGAGAACCAGGTCGAGGAAATCGACGATGAGTTTCTCAAGAACGGCATGCGCATGATCATCGATGGCAACGACCATGACTTCGTGCGCGATGTTCTGCTCGAAGACATATCGGTCATGGAAGAGAGGCATCGCAACAACGCGGCCATCTTCACATCAGCAGGCTCCACAGCTCCTACGCTCGGCGTGCTCGGTGCGGTTGTCGGCCTGGTCGCCGCGCTTGGCCACATGGATGATGTCGGGTCTCTCGGCACCTCGATCGCTGCTGCATTTATCGCAACGCTCTACGGGATATTCTCCGGCTACGTCCTCTGGCACCCGATCGCGACGAAGCTGAAGCAGATCTCGAAGAAGGAAGTCGAGCTCAAGATGATGATCGTCGAAGGCCTGCTCTCGATTCAATCCGGCGTATCAACGCTCGCCATCCAGCAGAAGCTTGCCGTGTTCCTGACTCCTGAAGAACGCCGCCAAGATGAAGAGGAGGAAGATAATGCGCAAGAAGAAAACTAATCGACATCAAGCGGAAGAGCATATCGACGAAACATGGCTCATACCATACTCTGACTTGCTGACTCTGCTCTTGGCCTTGTTCATCGTTCTGTTCGCTTCCAGCATCATCGATGAGGGCAAGCTGAACACGATCAGCCGCTCCTTCAACATCGCCTTCAACAATGGTCTCGGGTTCTTCAAGGGCTCATCCTACATCGATCTTCCCGAAGACATCAGCAACATCAAACAGAAGGACACCAACGTCCAGGATCGGGCGAAAGATGTGGATGAGAATGACGTGAAATCATATCTAGCCCAGATGATCGAACAGGAGACGAGGCAACTGTCAGAGCTCAAGGACAAGCTCGATGCCTATATTCAGGAGAATGGCTTGTCGAGTCAATTGGAAACGACGCTGAACAGCCGTCAACTGCTGATCACGTTCCGCGACACCGCCTTGTTCGACTCGGCCAGCGCCGACCTGAAGCCGGAAGCGGAGAAGCTCGCGCGATCGATCGGCGAGATGCTCGCCCAGTATCCGGAATATGAGATCATGGTATCAGGCCATACCGACAACGTGCCGATCAATACCGCTCGCTTTCCGTCCAACTGGGAGCTCAGCGCGAGTCGTGCGCTCAACTTCATGAAGATCCTGCTTGAATCGGACATCTCTCCTGAGCGCATCAGCTCGGTCGGCTACGGCGAATACCGGCCTATCGCTTCCAACGATACGGTAGAAGGCCGGGCAGCCAACAGGCGGGTTGAAGTATCGATCGTTCGCAACTTTCTGGAACAGAATCTGAATGAAGACTATCTCTTGAATCAATAAATATTCGAGATGGTGAAAGGCCATCCCCGAGTGAACTTCAACTCAGGGATGGCCTTTTGCTATGCATGATTCGATGGTTATTCGCCAAGCAGAATCTTCGTATACGGCGAATCGATCGGCAACATGATGACCGGATTGCCTTCAAAAGTCTTCACGTAGCTCTGCAGCGTGCGGTACAGGTTGTAGAATTCCGGGTCCTTGCCATAGGCTTCGTTATAGATCCGGGCGGCTTCCTGTTCACCTTCCGCGATGATCTTCTTCGCGTCGGCTTCCGCCTTGGCAATCAGCTCGACCGCTTCACGGTCTGCATTGGACGTAATCTTCAGCTTCTCTTCTTCACCCTCGGACAGATAACGTTGCGCCATCGCCTTACGGTCTGAGATCATCCGGTTGTACACACTCTGCTTGTTGACTTCCGGCAGGTCGGTGCGCTTGATGTGCACATCGACGATCTCGATGCCGAGCGGGCGCAGCGTCGTTGCCACTTCATTCGTGATATCCGCGTTTAGATCGCCGCGCGCCGTGTTCTCGCTGATGATCTGGCCGAATTCGATCTGCGACAATTTGCGGCGTACGGTGCTGTATACGGCATTTTCGATCCGCTCGCTCGCGACGCTGATCTCCCTGACGTTGCGCAGGAATTGATTCGGATCCGCGATGCGCCATACAGTGTAGTTGTCGACACGGATCGGCTTCTGGTCCTTTGTCAGGATCTCGCTCGGCTGGCTGTCATAGATCATCTGGTATTTCGGCAGCGACTTCGTCGTCTGGATGAACGGAATCTTCACATGCAGGCCTGCCTCGGAGACGATTTTCTTCGCCTCGCCAAACTGCATGACGGCCCGATATTCGTCTTCCTTCACGATATAGAATGCGCCTCCGCCGATGATGACGGCGAGCAAGGCGATGATTGCGAATGTGATGAATCCCTTCTTCATTATCGGCTGCCTCCTGTCGACGATGATGTCGCATTTCTCATCAGTTCATTGAGCGGCAAGTAGCTGACCGTATCACCGGATGAATCGGTGACGAAGATTTGCGCGTTCGGCAGGATCGTCTCCAGCGTCTCCAGGATGAGACGGGCTCGTGTGACTTCAGGATTGTTCACATACTCCTCATACAGGGCATTAAACTGTGCCACATCGCCCTGTGCATTCAGGATACGCGACTGCCTCTGCGCTTCTGCCTGCTCGATCAGCGCTTGCGCTTCACCGCGAGCCGTAGGCAAGCGTTCGTTGCGGTACTGGTTCGCTTCATTGATCTTCGTATTCTTCTCTTCCCTTGCGTTCGTCACTTCCGCGAAAGCAGCTGCAACCTCTCCTGGCGGCGGTTCGATGTCCTGGAAGAGCAGGTCGACGACGAAGATGCCGGTGTCATAGCTGCTGAGCGTTTCCACGAGCAGTTCCTTGGCTTGCGCCTGGATGACGCTCTTGCCTTCCGTGATGGCATAATCCAGCTGATTCGCGCCCATGACGGAACGGATGGCGCCAACCGCCGTATTGCGCAGGAATTGCTCCGGGTCGGAGACGTTGAACAGATACTTCTCCACGTCTGCGATCTGCCATACGACAACTGCATCCGCAGACACAATATTTTCATCCCCTGTAATCATATAGGCCTCATCTTCGACTACCGTTAACTGTCCGTTGTTCTCACGGTAGCCGATCTCCATCCGCTGCACGATCTTCGCAGGCACCAGCACGGCCTCTTCGATCGGATACGGCAGCTTGAAGTGCAAGCCGGCTTCTTCCACCGTCTTGGTGTATTTGCCGAAGGTCAGTATGGCCGCTTTCTCATGCTCTTCTACGGTGTAGAACATGGTCGTCGCCCATAACAGAAGCAGCAGCACGATCGCGCCAACGACGACGTATCGGATCGTCTTGGGCGACATTTGAGGCGTCTGCTGCTTAGGTTGGGTTTCCATTTCCATGAGCACATAACTCCTCTCTCCATTTGTCTATCTGGCTCACAGTTCATTTGAACCGTTTGCACAGTAATACGTGCTTAAGGTCCATGCGTTTCAGCAAAAGCCCATCCAATTACCTCTTAAATGCCTATGGTTCGCCAATCCATTTATCACCAGCGAGCGCACAAAAAGGAGCAAAAGTGCCAGGCACCTTTGCTCCTCTTCATGTTAACGTTCATCCGCCAACAACTTACAGTTTGGCCGAATGGATCGGACGTCCCAGAGCAACTTCGGCTGCTTCCATCGTCATCTCGCCGAGTGTCGGATGTGCATGGATCGTGAGCGCCACATCTTCCAGCGTAGCGCCCATCTCAATCGCAAGAGCCATCTCCGCGATCAGGTTCGACGATTCTGCACCTACGATATGCGCTCCAAGAATGATGTCCGTCTCCGGATCGGCCACGATCTTCACGAAGCCTTCCGAAGCTCCCATCGTTTGTGCCCGGCCGTTCGCACCGTACATGAACTTGCCGACCTTCACCTTGCGGCCTTCGGCCTTCGCCTGAGTCTCGCTTAAGCCCACGCTGGCAATCTCCGGATCGGAGAAGCACACAGCCGGCACGCACTTGTAATCGACCTGGCTAGGCTCTCCGGCGATCGCTTCTGCAGCAACCTTGCCTTCGTAGGAAGCCTTGTGCGCCAGTGCCGGACCGGCTACGATGTCGCCGATCGCGTAGATGTTCGGAATGTTGGTGCGGCATTGCTTGTCGACTTCGATCAGTCCGCGGTCGGTCATCTTGATGCCGATCGTATCGAGACCGATGTTATCCGTATTCGGACGGCGGCCGACCGTAACGAGTACGTAATCGGCTGTTACCTGCTTCTCTTCGCCGCCTGCCGTATAGGTGACCGTAACTTCGCTGTCCGTCTGATCCGCCTTGCCTGCGAGCGCTTCGGTGACCACTTCCACGCCCAGCTTGTTCAGATTGCGCGCCACGAGACGCGACAGGTCCGGATCGAAGCCCGGCAGGATCGAGGACGAACCTTCCAGCACCGTAACCTTGGAACCGAACTTGGCGAATGTCTGTCCGAGCTCGATGCCGATGTAGCCGCCGCCGATGACTACGAGACGCTTCGGGACTTCCGGCAGATTCAATGCTTCTGTCGAGGACAGGATGCGTCCGCCATAAGGGAAAGCCTTCAGTTCGATCGGACGGGAGCCGGTTGCGATGATGCAGTGATTGAATTTGTAACGGTGTCCTTCTTCTTCGTTGGAGACGCTGACCACATTCTCGCTGACGAAGAATGCTTCGCCACTGATAAACTGCACCTTGTTGGCCTTGAACAGGGAGTTGATGCCGCCGGTTTGCTTGCTGACGATGTTGTTCTTGAACTCTTGTACCTTGGCAAAATCCAGCTTCACATTCTCCGCGAGGATGCCCATCGCTTCACTCTGCTTCGCCACCTCATAATGATGTGCTGCAGAGATCAGCGCCTTGGACGGGATACAGCCGCGGTTCAAGCACACACCGCCGACATTATCCTTATCTACACAGACGACGGATTTCCCCATTTGCGCTGCGCGAATCGCTGCCACGTAACCGCCAGGACCGGCGCCTACGACCAGCACATCTACCTCGTTGACAAAATCGCCTACGACCATCGGTTAACCCTCCAATGCTAACAGCCCTGGTTCTTCCAGCAACTGTTTGATTAAGTTCATGGCGTTCTGTGCGGTTGCTCCGTCGATCAGACGATGGTCGAAGCTGAGCGACAGGGCGAGCACCTTGCCCGGCACAACCTGGCCGTTCTTGACGACTGGCTTGTCGCTGATGCGGCCAACGCCAAGGATCGCAACTTCCGGCCAGTTGATGACCGGGGTGAAGAACATGCCGCCGGCCGAACCGATGTTAGAGATCGAGATGCTGCTGCCTCTCATCTCGTTCGGAGCCAGCTTGCCTTCACGGCCCCGTTTCGCCTTGTCATTGATCTCAGCTGCGATCTGCCAGATCGACTTCAGATCGGCGTCTTCGACCACTGGCACGATCAAGCCGTTATCCGTATCGGTGGCGATACCGATATTGTAGTAGCGTTTGTAGACAATCTCGCCCTTCTCATCGTCGATCGAGGCATTAAGCGCAGGATATTGCTTGGCTGCTGCAACCAGCGCCTTGACGATGAACGGCAGGTAAGTGATCTTGATGCCCTTCTTCTCGCCGATCGGCTTCGCTTTCGAGCGGAGCTCGACGAGAGCGGATACGTCCACTTCGTCCATGATCGTCACGTGTGGAGCCGTGTAAACCGACTTCACCATCGCTCCGGCAATCACCTTGCGGATGCCCTTGAGCGGCACGCGTTCCTCGATGCGTTGACCTGGTGCCACCGGCGCAAACACAGGAGCCGCTGCTTTCGATTCGCCGGCTGCTTTGGCTGCTGCAGGGGCTTCTGCCGCCTTGGCTCCGCCAGCCAGGTAAGCGTCCACGTCTTCCTTGGTGATTCGGCCGTTCTTGCCTGTGCCCTTCACGTTTGCGAGCAGCACGTTCTTCTCACGCGCATATTTGCGAACGGCAGGAGTTGCGAGAATATTGGAATTGTCTGCGATAGCTTCTGGCGCTGCTGCAGGAGCTGCTGCCGCAGGAGCCTTGGCCTCTTCCTTCGCAGGAGCCGGCGCTCCATGCCCGTGCGCTGCTTGTGGAGGAGCTTCTCCTTCCACCGCGAAGACTGCGACGACATCGCCAACGGTTGCAACCGTACCTTCTTTGGCCTTGATTTCCAGCACCTTGCCGGTTACCGGAGAAGGCACTTCGACAACTGCCTTGTCGTTCTGAACTTCCATGATGATGTCGTCTTCCTGTACCGTATCGCCCGGCTTGATGTGCCAGGAGACGATTTCCCCTTCGTGCAAACCTTCGCCGAGTTCAGGGAAACGATATTCGAAAGTTGCCGATCCTGCAGTTGCGGCTGCCGGAGCCGGGGTTGACGCGGGCACTTCTGCCGCGCCGTGTCCGTGATCTGCCTGAGCCGGAACTTCTCCCGCCACATCGAAGATCGCAACGACTTGACCGACCGTCGCAACGGTTCCTTCCTTGACCTTAATGTCCACTACTTTGCCGGTTACCGGAGAAGGCACTTCGACGACCGCCTTGTCGTTCTGAACTTCCATGATGATGTCGTCTTCTTGCACCGTATCGCCCGGTTTTATATGCCAGGATACGATTTCCCCTTCATGCAAACCTTCGCCAAGCTCGGGAAACCGATATTCGAAAGTTGCCACTTAAACTACCTCCTCGATTCTAAAGTCTGGCTTAGAAGTCCAGAACTTGCTTGAGCGTATCCACGATTCTGGCAGCATTCGGCACCCATTCATCCTCGATCTGAGGGAATGCGATGACCGTGTCCGGAGGCGCGCAACGCAGAACTGGAGCCTCAAGGTGCAGGATCGCTTTTTCATTAATTTGCGCAATCACTTCCGCTGCTACACCTGCTGAACGTTGCGCTTCTTGCACGACGATCGCGCGGTTCGTTTTCTTCACGGATTCGATAACCGTCTCCATGTCGAGCGGCTTGATCGTGCGCAGGTCGATGACTTCAGCGCTCACGCCGCGTTCCTGCTCGATCAGCTTGGCAGCTTCAAGCGATGTATGCACCATCGCTCCGTAAGTGATGATCGTCACGTCCTTGCCTTCCTTGACGACATTCGCTTTGCCCAGCGGAACGGTATATTCGCCCTCAGGAACTTCGCCCTTGATGGAGCGGTACAGCTTCAGATGCTCCACGAAGAACACCGGGTCGTTGTCGCGGATCGCCGAGATCAGGAGACCCTTTGCATCGTATGGATTGGACGGAATAACGACCTTGATGCCCGGAGTTTGCGCGAGCAACCCTTCCAGCGGGTCAGAGTGCAATTCCGGGGACTTGACGCCTGCGCCGTATGGAGTGCGGAATACGATTGGGCTATTGTAACGTCCGCCCGAGCGGTAGCGCATGCGCGCTGCTTGAGCGACGATGGAATCCATTACTTCAAAGATAAAGCCGATGAACTGGATCTCGGCAACCGGTCGGAAACCTTGTACGCCAAGGCCTACTGCCAGACCGCCAATGCCGGATTCTGCGAGCGGAGTATCGAATACGCGCTCCTCGCCAAATTCCTTCTGCAATCCTTCCGTTGCACGGAATACGCCGCCGACATGACCGACGTCTTCGCCGAATACGAGCACCTTGGGATCACGCCTCAGTTCGGTGCGCAACGCATCGGTGATCGCCTGGATCATCGTCATTTGTGCCATGATTACTTATCCCCCTTAGCTGCGAAAAGTGCTTTCTGCTCTTCAAGATCCGGCGGAGTAACTTCAAACATGCTGTCGATCAGACCTTCGATGGTCATCTTCGGAGTTTGCTCCGCTTTCTTGATTTGCTCATTCACCGTATTTTTCGCTTCTTCCATGACTTGATTTTCTTCTTCCTCACTCCAGAGACTCTTCGCTTCCAGATACTTGCGCATACGGATGAGTGGATCGATGTTTTCCCATTCGCCCTGTTCGTCCCTCGTGCGATACTTGCTTGGATCGTCACCGGACATGGAGTGAGGACCGAAGCGGTACGTAACGGTCTCGATCAGCGTCGGGCCTTCGCCGTTGCGGGCGCGTTCCACTGCGTCATGAGTAGCCTTGTAAACAGCCAGCGCGTCCATGCCATCGACCTGGATGCCGCGGATGCCGGCAGCAATGGCCTTCTGCGCGATCGTTTCCGCTGCGGTTTGCTTGGAGCGCGGCGTGGAGATCGCGTATTGGTTGTTCTGAACGACGAACACAACCGGCAGGTTAAAGGCGCCAGCGAAGTTCATGCCTTCATAGAAGTCGCCTTGCGAGGAACCGCCGTCGCCAGTGTATGTGATCACGACATTCTTCTGCTTCTTCAGCTTGAAGCCCATGGCCACGCCGGAAGCTTGCACGATCTGCGCGCCGATGATGATCTGCGGCAACAGAACATTGACTCCTTCCGGGATTTGACCGCCATGCTGATGGCCACGGGAGTACAGGAATGCTTGATACATCGGATAGCCGTGCCATACGATCTGCGGCATGTCACGGTAACCCGGGCAGATGAAGTCTTCCTTCTGCAGGGCGAATTGCGATGCGATCATCGAAGCCTCCTGGCCGGATACCGGCGCATAGAAGCCGAGACGCCCCTGGCGTTGCAGACTGACTGCACGTTTGTCCCAAGCGCGGGTGAACACCATGCGACGCATAATCTCGCGCAGCTGTTCATCCGTAAGATCGGGAACCATTTCCTCATTGATAATTTTGCCTTCTGGAGACAAGACCTTCAGCATCTCGACTGGCTGCAACTTGACGCTGTAATCCTTGCCTACTGCCGCGTTAGCCACTTAGATCACCTCTGAGCTTATTTTTCCTATCCGTAAACTGTTATAGTAATTTAATCAACCTGTTATAAACTGTTTTGATGATAAAATCGTTTATTTTTCTGTGTTTTATTATAAAATAGGATTATAACAGGTAACATAATTATATAATACAGTTTGAAAATAATCCATGCTTTTTTAAAGCTAATATGTCGAAAAGAACGGGGGATCATGTATGGACGAGCAAAAATACTTGAAGCGCACGATCATGAGGGAGCTGATCTACTCGACGGTCCTGCAGGAAGAACGGATGCTGCGCGTCTATCTGCCGCCCGGATACGACGAAATGCTCACCTATCCGGTCGTTTATTGCCAGGACGGTGAGCAATTCTTCAATTATGGACGCATCGCGACAACAGCCAACAGACTCATCCTGGATGGAGAGCTGGAGCCGTTCATCATCGTTGGCGTCGATGTTAACATGAAGCGGCGCACCGATGATTATGCCCCGGAGGGCAGCCGCTTCACCGAGTATACGCGCTTCTTCGTGGAGGAAATGTTGTCCCTTATCGAGCAGAAATATGCCGTTCGGGATGATGGGAATCAGCGCATCCTGGCCGGAGACTCGCTGGGGGGGACGGTCTCGCTGCACCTTGCGCTCCAGCATCGCCAGCTGTTTCATCGCGTGCTGTCCCTGTCCGGAGCGTTCCTGAAATCCACACAGAGCGCGCTCAACCAGGAACAGGATCTGTCCTGGCTCCGCATCTATCAGCTGATTGGAACAGAGGAAACCGAAGTGAAGACGAATCGCGGCGTCTTCGACTTCCTGGCCGCGAACCGTGCCGTGCGCTCCTTGCTCGAGGAACGCAAGGCCGATCTGTTGTATGAGGAGAGGCCTGGGGATCACCTGTGGGGGTTCTGGCAACAGGAGCTTGCGGCGGGACTCCGCTGGTTGCTTGGCGACATCAAGCGGTAACTATCGATCGTACCGTTCGCGCATCAACCCGATCTGCTGATTCGTTTCCGCTTCGTACCGCTTTGGCAGACCGCTCGCGTCCGTGGCGCCCAGAGTCTGCAGCAGGTCATGTAAGCAGCGCAGGAACAACTCCACCGACATGCGGCCGTCCGTCAGCTGCTGCAGGCTGGCCATCCTCTCCGGATCGACCACCGGCGCGCCGAGATCGGTTCTGCCGCCGCAGGCGCGCTCATAGAAGCGGCGCACCGTCTCCCCCGTGCTCGCGCCGTCCCCCTCCGCGATGACGAACGCCTGCACGCTGTACGCATCCAGCCTCCGCCGTTGCGCGATGCCGCAGAACTTGCGCCCTCCGATGCTCAGGTCATACTCGCCGGGGCAATACGATCCCGTTATCTCTCCCGTATCGAAGACGATGCCGGCTTGGGCCAGCACCGCAGACAGGAAACTCGCCATCCCCGCGAAATCATCATAGATATCGAGCGTTCCTGCGGGCTTCGGCATGATCATCGATACGTTGATCACACCCGCATGGAGCGGTACGGCAGCCCCTCCGGAATTCCGAACGGCTGTGGCGCAGCCTGCCTCCCGAAGCTCCTGCAGAGCCTGCTCTACATACGGCAGCCGGCGGTCGCGGAGACCGGCGATAAACGCCCGTCTGTGTCTCCATATATGGATGATAGGCTCGTTCGTTTCTCCCGCCATTCTCATCAAGATCTCTTCCAGCGCGAAGGGCTGCAGCGCCTCCCCGTCCAGTATCCCCTGATCAACAACATGCAACTTCGCCTTCTGCAGTCGTTCCATCCGAATGTTCCTCTCCTCGCATCTGCTTAGTTGAATCGATTATACATGAAGTTCAGTCTGCGGCTCAAAGCCCATCGTCCTGCGCATGCGCATCCTGATCGACTGCCAACGGCACTACTTCAGATGTGGTTAAAAATTTGGCTGTGTTTATCTTAATTGTTGCTTACGAGGCTAGTTGGTTGATTTGTTGAGCACAATCGTGCGGAAGTTTCTTCCCATTGGTTTTCATCGAACAGCGTAACTCTGGATGCGTTCAAACGGCCAAATGTAGCGACTTGTGCAAGGGTGCTTTTATTCCGATCTTTCGCCACCAGGATGCTGACTTGTTCTCTGGACAAGGAAACGTAACAACAGTTGCTTCTGTTCTGGAGCAAGTTGTTCGATGGCATCGAGGATCTCATTGAGTGAGAAATATTGCATGAGCAACACTCCCAAACATGACGCGAAATACATGACTGCGTCCACTGACACTCGGCCAACGCTGGCTCTTTCATTAACCAACTCCGACCGGTCACCAGCCTGACGCCATCCAGCCACAAGAACCTGTTGTCCTACTCATACGCCTGGATATATGATAAGCATTGCTACAGAGAGGCGCACGGTCGGCCAGGCTCACTTGTACGCCCCGTTATGCTGACACCTGGGGCACGACACCCGAGATGCAGGGGCAGAACGTCTCAGATTCCATTACTCAAACTTATACGCCTGGGTATTCGTCAGATCGATGCTGTCCAGCGCAGTAAAATAGGAGATGATCCATCGGCCGGACTGCTCATCGAAAGTGACTTCGTAGCGGTTGAAGGAGTGCATGTCACGCAGCTGCGGCTCTTCGCCGACATAATACCAGGCCGCATCGCGCAGCACATACGCAACATCGATCTCGGCGGTATACGGATTGCCGTTGTACCCGCCGTCCAGCACGAAGCTGTCCAGGTCAAACTCGGAACCAACGATCTCGCCGGTAAACCTTTGCCCCGTCTCGAGCATCCATTGGAAATCCGAAACGAACAGCGACCTCCGCTCTTCCGTGATATTCGTAAACTGTTGGATATCCATGCTCTTGTAAGCCGGCACCCAGCTGGCCAGGTACTCATTGACCGCATTCATCACCTGCTCGCGCGCCGCTTCATAAGCATCCTCGAACAGGAACGTCACTACCGAGTTCTCCAGCTCCGGTGTGAGCACGATCTCTTCACTCTGGAAGGTTCCCCACGGGAACTTCGCCTCCGCAAGCAGCGTCGTCGAGCCATCAAAGGCAAGCGGACCGATGCGCCCGTCGAAGTCCTGGATCGTGCGGCCGGTCGACACGCCGTTCACATAGACAACTGCATCCTGGACACCGGATTCGAACTGCGCATAGCTCGGCGTAAGCTCCAGATGTGCTTCCTGTTCCTGCTCACCGTACAGGCGTAACTGCTGTGTCTCTGTCAGCTGGGTGAATTCGCCCGAATATACGGCCTTCACCTCGTATACGCCTGGCCAGTAGGGACCGAATCGCTGCTTGAAGTCATCACTGTCCGCCTTGTCAAGCCGCGTATCGCCGATGAACAGCTCCGCTCCCTCCATATTCGTGCTGAGCGTCACATAATACGGCGCCACTTCAATCACATACTGGTCATAGACGAGGAACTTGCCGGCCACAGCCAGAGTCAACGGAGCGTCTGGAGCAGATTCTCCGTTTCCGATGCTCTCTCTCAATTGCTGCACCGCCTGCTCCAGGTCTGCAGGATAAGCTTCATAATAGTCCGCCAGGCTCTCGAGATCCTTGCGGGAGACGCTCATCTCATCCCGTCCGGGCCGCAGGAGCTGGGCCAGCTTGTCGATATCCCGAGTTTCTACAGCCTGCTTGAATGCCTCAATCGTCCGCTCAGGAGCATATGCCGCATCCCCGACGAAATATACGGCGATGATCACCGCTGCCAGGACAACCAGAGCAGCCGCCAGCAGCTTCAGCTTGCCGGATCTTGGCGCACGCACCGAACCGACCTGATCATCCAACGACTGTTGCTTATCATCATCCACAGCCGCGCAAAGGCGCTCATCAGCTTCATGGTTACGCGGTGTTCCACATTCCTGACAAAACTTGTCCCCGGGCTCGAGAACGTGTCCGCACTTGCTGCAAAAATTCATGTGGTATCCTCCTGTGCAAATCAGTTAGAATAGATGAATATGGACTACCCCAATAAATTCGACTTCATAACCTGCAATTCCTGCTGCGGCGGCACAATCGTCTCCCGCCCTCCAGCCGGTTATGCAACAACGGATTCGAAGTCGTCAATAAGGAGAGTTGGAAACTTTGGCAACAAATCATCAATCAATCAACATTCTGGACTGTACGATACGCGACGGAGGACTGGTGAATAACTGGGATTTCAGCATCCCATTCGTCCGTGACCTATATGAAGCATTAAATGAAGCTGGCGTCGAGTATATGGAGGTCGGATACAAGAATTCTCCGAAGTTGCTCAAGAGCGACGGCGCAGGACCATGGCGCTTCCTCGATGACGCTTTCCTGAAGGAAGTGATCACGAAGAATCGGACCAAGCTGTCCGCGCTGGTGGATATTGGCCGGGTAGATGAAGAGGATATCCTGCCGCGGGAGGACAGTCTGCTCGACCTGATCCGCGTCGCCTGCTATATCAAGGATATCGACAAGGCGCTTGATCTGATTCAGACATTCCATGACAAAGGGTATGAGACGACCCTGAATATCATGGCCTTGTCGCATGTTATGGAGAAAGACCTGCATGAATCGTTCGAACTGATCGCGAAGAGCCCGGTCGATGTGGTGTATATCGTGGATTCCTATGGCAGTCTGTTCCCGCGAGACATCGAGTACCTGACGAAGAAATTCTCCAGCATGCTGCCTGGCAAAGAGCTCGGCATTCATACGCACAACAATATGCAGTTGGCCTTCGCCAATACCATCACGGCAGTTGAGCAAGGCGTCACTTTCCTGGACTCCTCCGTTTACGGCATGGGTCGCGCCGCCGGCAACTGCACGACAGAGCTGCTCGTCAGCTACCTGAAGAAGTCCAACTATCAGATCAGACCGATCCTCGAAATCATCGAGAAATATATGATTCCGCTGCGCGAGAAGGTGGAATGGGGTTACATCATCCCGTATATGATCACGGGGCTGCTCAATGAACACCCGAGAACCGCTATGGCGCTGCGCAACAGTCCGGACAAGGACAAATTCGCGGAGTTCTATGACAAACTGACATCAGTGGAAACGGCATTCTCGAAATAGTCTGAGTCCCGTGCTCATCACCAGCATGGCGAATCATTGCCCCATAAGCGCAACCTGGCATGATATAATAGACGCATAGATGACCAATGCATAATGGCATAAAGGAGAGCGTTGCTCGTGGAAGAGAGGATATTCTGGGGATCCATACTCGGCGTAACCATCTATATGTTCATCCCATATATCCTGACGCGCATCATCGGGTACGGCGTATTCTCCAGGGGGAAGTCGCATGATGCGCTTGCGCTGACGTTCGACGATGGACCGCATCCGCGATATACGCCGCAACTTTTGGACCTGCTGAAGAAGCATGGGGCGAAGGCAACCTTCTTCGTGCTGGGGCAGATGGCAGAGAAGTATCCCGACCTTATCCAACGAATGTACGAGGAAGGACATCAGGTCGGCATTCACAATTACACGCACAAAACGAACTGGTTGATGTTCCCGTGGTCGGTGCGCACCGATCACATCAAGAAAACAGCCGATATCGTGGAGAGCATCATCGGCGTGCGTCCGACCTTCTATCGCCCTCCCTGGGGCATCATCAACGTGTTCGATTTCTCGCTGCGCAAGAGATTCCGCATCATCCTCTGGTCCGTCATGGTTTCGGACTGGAGGGGCAAGAGTCCTGAGGACTCGGTCAGGATGCGCAACCGGCTGCTGAAAGAATGCAAGGGAGGCTCCGTCGTCCTCCTGCACGACAGCGGCGAGACTCCAGGAGCGATTCCGGAGGCGCCCCGCTACATGCTGAAGGCGCTGGACGAGACGCTCGCCAGGCTGAAACCGCAAGGCATGCGATTTGTAAGGGTGGATGAGCTGATGGCTATGGATGAGCAAGCAAAATCGAACCGCGAGTCACTCGGCAAGCAAATCATCGTCAAGCTGTTCCTCTGGTATGACCAGCTGGTTCATCGCGCGCTGGGCATCCAGGCGCTCGACGATAGCGATCCTTTCCTCAAATTGCGCATAAGGCCATATCACAGCAAGAATCCGCTGCACCTCAGTGACGGCCAGACCATTCAGCAAGGCGATTCGATCATCGAACTGCACCTGAACAACGTTGAGCTGCACCGCCTCGGTGTAACGGCTCGCTCCACCACTCAGCTGTCTGTGCAGATGATCAGGAGCATGCAGCATCTGATGCCGCTGCTTGCCGCCAAGCTGCAGCATGATCCGAAGTTCCAGGATGTCAAGGGACTCTACGGCGTCTCGATCATCTATCGCGGCACCCAGAGATTCGGATTCTCGGTCATCGACCTTCCCGACGGTTTGTACGCCAGGCTGACCAAAGCTTATCTCCGCTTCCTCATGTACGTCGTTCACCCGCGCGGCAAGGAACGGCTCAGCACGAAGACGGAGCTGCTCGAACCGAAGATTATCGCCATCTCCAGAGAAGAGATCCTTCGCAAGTATTTGGCTTCATAAGTCTATGTTCCACACAGGTTCTTACACACATGAAGACCTGGGAAATCGTGCGCCCTCGCAGCGCATGATCTCCCAGGTCTTATTCGTGATACGCGATCCGATCATACTGGACGCTTGCCGCTTGTCAGTCCATTGATCGGCACGAGCAGATAGAACAATCCGATGAACAGGAAGATCACCGATGCCACTTCGATCGGTGCAGCTACGGTGAACAAACTGCCGATCACCCCGCCGAGGGACGGCCCCAGCGCGATGCCGATTCCTTCGACCGTGTTGAGGAGCCCCCAACCTACCCCTTCCTGATTGGCCGGCACATAATAGGACAGCAAGGCGTTCCATGCAGGCAACATGGCCGAGTATGACAAACCAAGCACGACTGCCCAGATAAACGCGAACAGCAACGTATCCGTCCGTGTCAGGAAAAAAAGTGCGACCGCGAGCATGCAGAATCCGCCGACGAGGAACGGTTTCTTCCCATATACATCAGACAGCCTCCCCATCGGGATCAGCCCGAGCACCGCACAGAAACCGCCGGCCATCAGCATAAACGAATACTGCGACGGATCCAGACCAAGCCTGAGCTGGGCAAAATCCGGAAGGATCGGCAGCATCATGCTCGCGCCAAGCGTCTGCAGAATCATACCCGGCAAGAGCAGCCTCATCCTCCGCATCTTCTGCAGCAGCATCAGAAATTGCCGCCGTACCGGGATCAGCCGGAGGTTCGCCGATGGATCACGCTGGATGCCCAGAGAGAACAGCACGCCCAGCGCAAGCAGGCTGCCCAGGATGAGAAAGGACAGGGCATGTCCATAACGAACAAAAAAATTAATGACCACCGGACCGCTTCCCATGCCCGCCAGCCACAGCGTGTACAGGAAACCCATCTGCGTCGCGCGCTGATCGTCCTTGACCATCGCCAGACAGGCGATCCAGACTGGCGAGATGCCAAGGCCAAGCAAGGCCGATGCGGATATGACCACCCAGGGTATAGGCACATAGTACATCAGGAACATGGCGGCTATCGCCAGTATGAGCCCGCCGATCACCATCAGCCGCGATGAGAACCGATCGACAAGATACCCAACCCCGATCTTCGAGATCGTGTCCGTTGCATAATGTGCGGTGACCGCTACACCTACCACCCAATATTCCAGACCGTAAAGCGGCAACAATGAGAGGATAATCGCACCTCTGACAAATTCTCCTATAAACAATACAAGTGCGTATCGGACAAAATTGCGGATTTGCAGCAGTCTTATTACCGTCTCCACGATCTCCCAACTTTCTGTATCTAATCTGTCATGCTGTCAGCAGTTTACCTTCGACTCCGAGCCAGTTTACGCTTTATGTACATTCAGCTGATGAAGATGGCTTTCAAAGGACAGGATATCGTTCACAATCGCCCTGGAAGCATGCGGTTTGCGCAACGCAGCAAGCGCCATGCGCATCTCCTGCAGACGGTGATCATCATGCAGCAATTCCAGAATCTGACCCTCCAGCTGCTGCGGGTCATAGGCGATGCGGGCAGCGCCTATGCCGGACAGATAGAGCGCGTTGTCTCTTTCCTGACCCGGCACCGGCCGATAGATGAAGATCGGCATCTGCTTCATGATCGCTTCAGACAAGGTGATGCCTCCTGGTTTGGTCACGACGCAGGAGGAAATGTGCATCAACTCATGGATATGCTCAACAAAGCCCATGATCTTCACGTTGGGCAATGCGGCGAAACGATTCTCCATCTCTTTCTGAAGCACCTTGTTCTTGCCGCACACGACGATGATCCGAACCTGTTCGTGCCTGCCGAGCCGCTCGCACATGTCGCCGAGTCCTTGCATAACGCCATACGAACCGGCCATGATCAGTACGTTGTGCCCTTGTTCCGGCAAGCCATATTTCTCATGGATAAGCTTCGCAGACAGCGGCTGCTCAAACACGGGCCTGACCGGAATGCCGCTTACGACGATGCGGCCTGCGGGAATACCCGCCCGCTCAATCTTCGCCTTCAGATCGTCCGTCGCGACATAGAATCTGTCGATTGCCGGATGAACCCACCTGCGATGCAGGTCAAAATCAGTCACAACCGTCACGCTGGGGATGTAATGGCCCGTTTTCTTGTTGAGCTCGGGCATAACAGACATCGGGAACGTGTGGATCACAACATCCGGTCTCTGCTCTTTCAGAATCCCCATCAACTTCTGTCCCCCATAGGATTGCAGCCATTTGGCGAAGAAGGAGTCCCAGCGGATATGCTTCGTGCCATAATACAACCACCCATAAACCGCGGGCAGAACATTGTAGCTTTTGATATAAAAGTATCTCGCGATCGCATTCACCGTCGGACTTGCTTCCTTGAACAGATCGATCATCATAATATCATGGATTCCTTGATCCTTGAATTCATCTCGCAATGCTTTGGCAACCTGGTAATGACCGTCGCCGTAACTGGCATACAGGATCAACACTTTCCTGACTCGTCCTCCGGTCATAATCCCACTCCCTGATTGGTCATCCTGTCATTCCCCTTATTTCATCATATTGGCTACTTGACGACGATGCAATATGCATCCTTATTTTCATGTTACTAGAAACAACTGTCAAACATGTCTGATCAGGAAATGCGCAGTAAAGAAATACTTGGCTGGCGCCAAGTCCTTTAGGACGCCGGTGGCAGCTTAGTATTTCTTATGTCTTACGAGAATGTATGGGAAGTTATACTTTCTATTAGACTAAAGAAATACTTGGCTGGCGCCAAGTCCTTTAGGACGCCGGTGGCAGCTTAGTATTTCTTATGTCTTACGAGAATGTACGGGAAGTTATACTTTCTATAAGACTCAAAGAAACGCCCAGTCGCGCAGGCCAGGCGTTCTCTTGCTTACATATATAAACTTGCCAGGAAGATGCCGAGGCTCTCCTGATAGATCTCTTCAAACTGCGACAAAGGCAACGGATTCACCCCGCTGCCCAGCTCGATCGTGAAGCCGGGGCGGCGCCACTCCTGGATGAACCAGTCCTTGAAGCCGGCATGGCTGTCCACGTAACGGACCGGTGTGTACCCGCTCACGAGCGCAAATTCATTGACGATCGTCTCCGATTCCGGCGGCTCCAGGCCCTCATAACCCCAATAGATCTCCTCTCCTTGCGTATGGAAGGCGAGCACGCGCGAGAAATCGCTGCTCCGCGTCAGCTCCGCCATCGCCTGCGCCTCTGGCTCGGACAGCGGATTCGGTCCCGGATAATCGCGCGGGGAAGGCTGTTGCTCTCTGCGGTCGGCTTCGATGTCCCAGTTCGCCGGGAATTGATCGTTCAGATCAACGCCGCGAATATTCGCCTTCCATCCGGAGAAGTCCATGCTGCCGCCGTTGATCTCGATTACCTGGCTGCGGTATGGCTCTTCCGCAGGAGGGCCGTTAATCACAAGATCGACCCCGTCCGGGTTGACCATCGGCACCAGGGAGAGCATGGCGTTCCTGTAGTAAGGCTCCATCAGCAGGCCGCGAATCGCGGAGTTGTTGGTGAGCGCCAGCAGGTAATCGTTCAGGAACCGCATGATGATCGGTGTCGTAATCCATTCATTGGCGTGGAAGGAGCCGTTCGCATGTACCCGCTTCGGCCCATTGCCGATGCGCACCTCCGGGATGGGCTTGCCCATCCCGGACGCTCCGATGTCACGACGCCTGATAAACGGATAGACTTCGGCCAGTCTGCTCAGTTCATCGATCAGGATATCATACGTGTACGGCCGCTGGCCCTGGACGATCGGCCATGTCACCCGGACCGGGAGCTGCAAGGTTTGTCCGATATACAGCGCCTGCGGAGAAACATCCGGGTTAAGCAAGAAGATGGCATCGAGCGGGATGCCGCGCGCTCCAGCTATCTGCCATAAAGTATCTCCCGGCGCTACCGTGTAATCGCCAGCGATATAACCGGGGATCCGGATCGTCTGTCCAACCTGCAGGCTGGACGGAGTGACACCCGGGTTGGAATCGAGGATGAGCTGAAGCGGCAACTGAAACAGCTGGCTGTAGTACCATAGCGTATCGCCGCTGCGCAAGCTGACTCTCACAATCGCAGCACCTCCATTTGTCGATATGTTCTACTATCATACATATGGCTGGTGCTTGAGCGATGTGCCTATCCGACCGGTTTTCCCGATCTGCCGATTACTTCTTGACGAGCTGCCCGCGTGTTACGCCGAGCTGATTGGTCGCCTTGAGCGTCTTCCAGACGCTGGTGCCGCTGCGCTTGCCTTGCAGCACTTCGCGATACAGGCGGAGCACCTCCTGCACCTTGGCTCCGTCCTCTTCGAGGAACTCGACGCGATAGCTGCGCACGCCAAGCTCCAGGAAGTTCGGCAGATATTCGGCGCCGGATTGTTCGATCGCATTGTACACCGTATTGCGGCAGCCGGTATCGACACGAACCGGATGCAGCATGCCGATGCGGTCCTGCAGCGACACGCGATGGCTCTCGCATGGGCGGCCGCAGTTCGTGAAGTCCGTCCCTTCGCTGAGGAAGGTGCAGTAGACGCAATGCTCGGTGTGGAACATCGGCAGATGCTGCTGGATGACGATCTCGATCCGATCCACTGGAGCGCGCTCGAGCAGATCGACCATCTGCTGGATGTTCAGGTCATACGACGGCGTGATGCGCGCAAGTCCGCGGGACAGGAACAGCTCCGCCGCCAGATGGTTCGCGATGTTCAGCGAGAAGTCGCCGCGAAGCTCGATGCCCGCCGGGCGAGACTCCGTGTAATATTGCAGCGCGCCGAGATTGCGTACAAGCACCGCATCCGGACCTGCCTTCACGATGCCGCTCAGGATGCCATTCTCGCCGGGCATGTGGATGCGCGGCGTGGCGAGGGCGATCGGCTTGCCGTAACGGCGTGCCGTTTCTACTGCCTGCGGGTAGTCGTTCGTAAATTCGAAGTCTGCGTAGATCCAGTCCGCATCCGCCTCACAGGCAGCGACGATCTGGTCTGTGGAGCGGCAGAGCGCGATCAGCTCCGATTCCGCCGCTGAGCGTCCCGACCGCGAAGATGAGGCTGGCACTTCGGCCTTAATGCTGTTCACTGTTATCTGCCGCTTCATATAACGCACCGGCTGCATGCGCAGCTGCACCAACTGATCCACCGCTTCCCGGCGCATGCGGTTCAGCTCGCTCACCGGCACGATCACGTCTCCTGCCAGGTAGAAGTCAAGCTCGTCCAGTTGGAAGATCGTTCCGCCGAGTCGCCCCCACTGTTCGGACAGATATTCCGCAGTCAGAGGGCGTTTCATCGCTGGCTCCAGCGGTTGCTCGGAGACGATCGTCACCGAATGGCCGGTCGCCACATCGGTCCAGATCGACTCGAGCGGCTGGCCTGCCTTGCCCTTGGCCAGCACGCGCAGCGGGAACAGGCGAAACGCCCGCTCCTCCTCGAAGGTGCTGCGAAGCCTCCGGTCCAGCTCCTGGTCGCTCGTCTTCCAGATGCGGTCGCCGACATGCACCTTGGTCAGGTTCACGTCATGGCGGCCAGGGACGATCTCGATGATGCCGGATTGCACTTCGCCCTCCAGCTTCACGCCCCTCTTGCGCAGGTCGTAGATGCGTCCGCCCTCTTCCTTCTCCTCTGGCCTGCCCGCATCGAACACGATGCCGTCGCCGCGCTTCAGCGGCGCCTCGATCTCGCATACGACCGCGTCCTTCAGCACCTTCAGCACCTGGCCGACGTAGACGCCCCGGCTCTTCGGGAAGGTGCCGTCGACGAGCTGCTTGTTGTTCGTGCCCTTGAGGAAGCCGTGCGTGAAGCCGCGGCTGAAGCTCTGCTGCAGTTCCCGCATCTCTTCCCTGGAAGGCTTGTAGTCTCTTCCGGCCAGGTATTCGTCTATCGCCATGCGGTATTTGCTGACGACATTGGCCACATATTCAGGCGACTTCAGCCGTCCCTCGATCTTGAACGACTTCACGCCCGCCTCGATCAGCTCCGGCACGAGGTCAATCGCCGCCAGATCCTTCGGCGAGAGCAGGTAAGCGATATTGCCCATATCCTTGCGCACGCCGTCAACGATCAGGTCATACGGCAACCGGCATGCTTGCGCACATTCGCCGCGATTGGCCGAACGTCCGCCCCACATCTCGCTCGTCAGACATTGGCCGGAGTACGAGACGCAGAGCGCCCCGTGCACGAACACTTCCAGCGGCGTCTTCGTCCGGTTCGCGATCACCCGGATCTGCTTCAGATTATTCTCGCGGCCGAGCACGACGACCTCCACATCATACGGGGCGAGGAATTCCACCGCCTCTGCCGACGTGACCGTCATCTGCGTCGAGCCATGGATCGGGAAATCCGGCGACATCTCGCGGATCAGCCGCACCAACCCCATATCCTGCACGATGAGCGCATCAACCCCCGCATCGATGCAGGCCTCTACGAGCTGCCGGACCTCCTCCAGCTCGTCCTCGAAGATCAGAATGTTCAGCGTGACATAACCGCGAACGTTATATTTATGCAGATAGGCCATAATCTCCGGCAGCTCCTCCGCCTGGAAATTATCCGCCCTCACTCGCGCATTGTACTTGCCCACGCCGAAGAACACCGCGTCGGCGCCATTCGCCACCGCAGCGCGCAGACACTCCCAGTTGCCCGCCGGCGCCAGCAATTCTACTGTTGGTCTCAAAACCGTTCATCCTTCCATCGCCTAGCTTAGAATCTCCATTATTGTACCGTATTGCAGATCAATTAAAAAGCCATGGCAAAAGGTGCTTTCACAATCTTTCATTTGAATGACTCCCTTGATCTCGCAACGAATGCTGAACCGACGAAACACGCTCCGTGGAATTCATCATGCACAAGATTGCCGAAGTCAAGTATCGCTTGCACCTCAACGAGCATTGATATCCACCGCCGCTTGCCGCTGTCAGCGCGGTCTGTTTCATATCGGCGGTTAGCCGCATGCGCCGGGATCGTGTAACCGCTCATTACGACTGGTCAGCCGGGGTCAGTTGATAGATCTTGCCATCCATCGTCGTCACATACAACTCTCCGTCTTCATCAACGCCGAAGCTCGTGATGCCCAACCCGGACTCGAGCAGCAGCACATTGTCCGCCTTCCAGTCCACATCCAGCTTCAGCGCCCACACCTTGCCGCTGACGAAGTCGGCATATACATACCGCCCAACCAGCGCCGGAATGCGCGATCCGCGATACACGTATCCGCCGGTGATCGACTGGCCAAGGCTGTGATCGTACTCGTAGACGGGATCGATCAGCGAGTCGTCCGCACAGTTCGAGCGGACGTAGCACTGTGTTCCTTCCTTGATATTCCAGCCGTAATTGCCGCCGCTCGTGATCAGATTGATCTCCTCGATCGCATCTTGTCCGACGTCGGCCGCCCACAGTTCGCCCGTTTCCGCATCGAAGCTGATGCGCCAAGGGTTGCGGAGGCCGTAGGCGTAGATTTCCCGCCTGGTGCCGTCATGGCGATCGTAGAAGGGATTGTCCTCGGGGATCGCGTACGCCTGACCGTTCTCGGCACGATCGACATCGATACGCAGGATCTTGCCAAGCAACGTGCGCAGATTCTGCCCATTGCCGTTGGGGTCGCCACTGCCGCCGCCGTCTCCCGATGCGATGTACAGCATGCCGTCCGGACCAAAGTGCAGATCGCCGCCGTTATGGTTGTTGTATGGCTGTTCATAAGTGAGCAGCACGACCTCTGAAGCCGCATCCGCTGCCTTTGCCTTCGGATCTGCCTGATAACGCGCGATCACGGTATGCTTCTCTGTTGTATAATTCACATAGAAGTATCCGTTGTTCGGGTAGTCGGGGTGAAACGCAAGCCCCAGCAGCCCTTCCTCCATATACCCTTCAACGACACGGCTCTCGATATTCAGGAACAGATCGCTCGATGAGCCGTCCGAACCGATGCGCATGATGCGGCCTTGCTTCTCGATCACGTAAAGCGCGCCATCATCACCCGGAGCGGTGACGAGTCCAACAGGCACATGAAACGTCAGATGCGGCAACATGCGCGTCAACTGCAACTGCGAGAGTGTTTCCTCCGCCTCGTCATCCTCCGGCAACGGGCTTGGCTCGCCTCCCGCGCTGTGATCGGAACTGTTGTCCGACTGGCCACGAGGCGTGTCGCTCGCATTGTTCGCTTGACCGCTGTTGACTGCGTTCTGCCTGGCTCCTTCGGTGCAGGCCGCCAAACAGCAGCCCAGAACGAGCACGATGATGACCAACAACCACTTGCGTGCCATCACATCACCATCCGTTTCAGAACTCTGTGTTGAGTTAGATTTGTCCATATCATAGCACAATATACCAATAGCAAGTATGCTTCAGCATCCGGGCTTGCGTTATGAGCATGAGTTTGGGAGGAGGGAGATCAGCACATGGGTACGAGTGTATACGAGATAGCAGTCATGGTTCATAAGTTTGCATTTTGTAGTCGTTTGAGGACAAGGGCTCTTTCGTACGAGAGATGAACAGGTTAAAAGCATCAACGGACGGACACATCTCGGTGGAAAGCGGCGTCGGTACATGGCGGCTGTTTATCGAAACGTCTCTATACGATGAACTATGGTTGCTCATACACCCGGTGGTCGCGGGGCAGGGGGACAGGCTGTTCGATGTTCGTCCAGGTCAGATCGCCATGCAGCTTGACAACTGCAAAGTGTATGAGAACGGCGTAGTGGGTTTGTGCTATCGAAGACGATAAGGGAGCGAACCCTTTCTTTGTGCCGACTTGACAATCTGCCATCCAACCTGTAGAATTTAATTAGATATTTAGATTATTATCTAATTATCTAAAAATCGTCGACGAGTGGTAAACCTGTATGAGTGAACCTGTCCAACTTCATCCTGAAAGCGAGGATCGTGAAATGTCTTTGAACGACACCTTTAAGGCCTTGTCCGATCCGACGAGACGCAAGATCCTGGATCTGCTCAAAGAACGCGATATGACGGCCGGCGAGATCGCCGAATACTTCACGATGACCAAGCCGAGCATATCCAATCACCTGAACATTCTCAAGCAGGCGGAACTCATCACAGATGAACGTCAGGGTCAGCATATCCTGTATTCGCTGAACACGACCGTGTTCCAGGACGTGATGAAGTGGATCCTGCAATTCCAGAGAACCTCATCAGAAAGGACGGATTGACTATGAAAAAATGGATTCTTCCCATCGGCATCATCGCAGCCGCCCTGATCATCAGCGTGCTCTCCTACGGCCGCATGCCAGATCAAATCCCCATACACTGGAATGCTTACAGCGAAGTCGATCGCTATGCATCCAAGCTGGTTGGTCTGTTCCTCATGCCAGCGATTATGGCAGGCGTTCTTCTCCTGCTCAAGATCGCGCCGATCATCGATCCGAAGCGCGCCAATCTGCAGAAGAACATACGCGATGTCGACACCGTCAACGTCATCACCTTGCTGGTCATGCTGGTCGTGCACTGCGCGACGATTCTCAGCAGCCTGGGTGTCGAGATCAACATGGCCGTGCTCGCGCCGATCATCGCCGGAACCCTGTTCGTCTTCCTCGGCAACCTGTTGCCACGCTTCAAGCATAACTATTCCTTCGGCATCCGAACGCCCTGGACTCTCGCCAACGAACAGGTATGGCGCCGCAGCAATCTGATCGGCGGCAGGATCATGTTCTTCGGAGGACTGTTGATGATCCTGTGCGCATTTTTGCCGACGACCTGGATGCTGGTTGGATTTTTCCTGATTCTCGCCATCACGGTTATTACACCGCTGGTCGTCTCATTTATGTACTTCAGGAAGTACAGCTCCAACAACTGACTTTACAGATAAAAAATCGTCTCCCCAAGCGGCACAACACTCTGCCGTGGAGAGACGATTTTTTCTGCATCTGTATGGATGCGTTTTCAACAGATGAACAGATGACTGGTTCTGATCACTTCAGATAAAAGACTTCCCTGAGCGGCTCTGGCGTTCCCTTGCTGTGGTCGAAGGAGCCTTCCACCATCTTCGAGGTGATCGCGTCCCAACGCTGGCAAACCTCGCTTTGCCCGATATACTTGAACGCCGCCTCCACATCGTCACATTCGAAGCAATAGAAGAACTGATTGCCGTTCTGGAAGATCGAATAATTGCGGATGCCCGCCTTGCTGTGCTCCTCCAGCACCTCCGGCCAGGGGTCAAGATGCATCTTCACGTACTCCTCCAGATATTCCGGCTTCACGGTCCATGTCCAGGCGAATTTGTTGCTCTTATTCATATCCAGCGCCCTCCTCATTGGGTTCATCATGGTTCAAATCTCCAGACACAGTTTCATTATAGTGAAAGTTTCGGGCTGCGCCAAGTAATACAAGCTTCGCTGCCATCCCTTTAAAGGTTCGATTTCATAGAATTCCGGAGCCTCCGGACCGGTGCATATCGGAAACACAACAAAAGCCGCTCCCGAAGTGAGACGATCTCACCGGAAGCGGCTTTTGTGTCTGCATATACGAGATTACGCGATTACGCGGACGGTTGCACCTGTGCCGCGAACTGGCTGTTGTACAGATCGGCATAGAAGCCTTTCCGAACCAACAGTTCCTCGTGCGTTCCCTGCTCGATGATGCTCCCCTTGTTCATGACGAGGATCATGTCGGCATTTCGAATCGTCGACAGCCGATGTGCGATCACGAAGCTCGTGCGCCCTTGCATCAGAGTCGCCATCGCCCACTGGATATGGATCTCGGTGCGCGTATCCACGCTGCTCGTCGCCTCGTCGAGGATCAGGATGCGCGGATCGGCGAGGAATGCCCGAGCGATCGTCAGGAGCTGCTTCTGTCCCTGAGAGATGTTCGAAGCTTCTTCGTTCAGCACGGTGTCATAGCCGTCAGGCAAGGTGCGGATGAAGTGATCCGCATGCGCCATGGTCGCCGCCTGCACGATCTCCTGCTCCGTCACGCCTTCCCGTCCATATGCGATGTTGTCGCGGATCGTCCCGTTGAACAGCCATGTATCCTGCAGCACCATGCCGAACATACTGCGCAGTTCTCCCCGGTCATAATCGCGGATGTCGCGTCCGTCCACCGTAATCTTGCCGCCCAGCACGTCGTAGAACCGCATGAGCAGGTTGACGAGCGTCGTCTTGCCAGCGCCGGTCGGTCCGACGATCGCTACCATCTGCCCAGGCTGCACCTGGATGTTCATGTCCTCGATCAGGATCTCATCCGGTGAATAGCCGAAGCGCACATGCTCGAAGGTAACCGCTCCTCTGGCATGTTCCTTCACCGCGCTGCTTCTGCCAGTTGCCATCGGCATCACCACACCCTTGCCGGATGCAGGGTTCTCCGCCGATGTTGCGGTATGGCCTTGCGGCTCCTCCTCTTCATCGAGCAACTCGAATACCCGCTCCGCTGAAGCGATCGTCGACTGGATGATGTTCGCGATGTTCGCCGCCTGTGTGATCGGCTGGGAGAACTGGCGAGCATACTGGATGAACGCCTGAACGTCGCCGATGGCGATGCGCTGCCAGAACACCATGATGCCGCCAACCACAGCGATCAGCACATAGCCGATATTGCCGATGAACCCCATGAGCGGCATGATGATGCCGGAGATAAACTGGGCTTTCCAGCCTGCATCATACAGGCGATCGTTGATCTGATTGAAGTCGCTCACCGAACGCTTCTCATGCCCGAACACCTTGATGATCTGCTGGCCGGCATACATTTCCTCGACATGTCCGTTCAGCTCACCCAGCGTCCGCTGCTGGTTGATGAAATATCCCTGCGAACGCTTCGCAACCAGCATCGTCGCCACAGCGCTGAGCGGCAGCGTCAAGAGACAGATCAAGGTGAGCCAGGGGCTGATGACGAGCATCATGACGACCACTCCGATGATCGTAATCACCGAAGTGATGATCTGGACCAGGCTCTGCTGCATCGTGTTGCTGATATTGTCCACGTCATTGGTGATGCGGCTCAGCGTCTCGCCGTGCGTCCGCCTGTCGAAGTACCGGAGCGGCAGGCGGGACAGCTTCGCATTGACCTGCTGCCTGAGGCCGTAAACCGTGCGCTGCGTCACTCCCGCCATGATGTATTGCTGGGCATAGGCGAAAGCTGCGCTGAATACGTACAACCCTGCCAGCACCAGCAAGATCGTCGTGATGTATTGAAAATCGATCAAGGCGCCGGTCGAGCCGTCCATTCTGTCCTGGATCCCTTCAAACAGTGCGGTCGTCGCCAGGCCCATGATCTTCGGAGACAGGATCGTAAACAAGGTACTGAGAACCGACATGACGACCACCGCGATCAACTGAAACTTGTACGGCTTCAGATACGTGAACAACCTCTTCAGCGTGCCGGAGAAATCTTTCGCCCGTTCCACCGGCATCCCCAATCTTGGGCCGGGATGTCCGCCCATCATGCCCGGTCCCCTTGGCGGTCCGCCAGGTCCTCCATGCGGGCCTCCAGGTCCGCCGGATGAGCCCGGACGAGGGCTGCCTCCAGGCGCCCCACGCATCTCCGGTTGGCGTTCCCGTTCACTCATGCGATCTCCTCCTCTGACAGTTGCGATGATACGATCTCGCGATAGGCCTCGCAAGACTTCATCAGCTCATGATGTGTGCCATTGCCGACGATCCGGCCTTCATCCAGCACGATGATGCGGTCCGCATCGATGATCGTGCTCACGCGCTGCGCGACGATGATGACCGTCGCGTCCTTCGTCTCCTCGCGGAGCGCGGCACGAAGCCTGGCATCCGTCTTGTAGTCGAGGGCCGAGAAGCTGTCGTCGAACACATAGATCTCCGGCCGACGCACAAGCGCTCTGGCGATCGCCAGCCGTTGCTTCTGTCCGCCTGATACGTTCTTTCCGCCCTGCGCGATCAGGGTGTTGAAGCCTTCCTCCATCTCCGAGATGAATTCCATCGCCTGCGCCGTCTCCGCCGCTCTTCGGAGTTCCTCTTCACTGGCATCTTCCTTGCCGTAGCGGATGTTGTCCGCAATCGTACCCGTGAAGAGCACCGCCTTCTGCGGCACGAATCCGATCTTGCTGCGCAGCACTTCCTGCGGCATCTCGCGTACATCCACTCCGTCCACCAGCACCGATCCGCTCTCCACATCGTAGAATCTCGGGATCAGGTTGATGAGCGTGGATTTGCCAGCACCGGTGCCACCGATGATCGCCGTCACCTCACCCGGACCTGCAGTGAACGAAATATTCCGCAGCACCGGTTCCTCAGCGCCGGGGTAACGGAAGGTGACATCGCGGAATTCCACACACCCCCGAGCGTGCGCCTGTTCCTCATAGCTTGCCGCCTCCGCTTCATCGCGGATCGCCGCTGTCATCTCCAGCACCTCAGTGATTCTGCCCGCCGACACCGCTGCACGCGGCACCATCACGAAGATCATCGACACCATCATCAGCGAGAACATGATCATCATCGCATATTGGATGAATGCCATCAGATCGCCGACCATCATATAGCCGTTATCGATGCGAATGCTTCCGAACCAGATGATCGAGATCGTGGCGAAATTGATCGTCAGCATCATGATCGGCATCATCACCGCCATAAGCCGGTTCACCTTCAGCGCGGTTTCGGTCAGATCCGTGTTGGCTTCGCGGAACCGCTCCTGCTCATGCCTGTCACGGTTGAAGGCGCGAATCACGCGGATGCCGGTCAACCCTTCACGCTGCACCAGATTGAGCTTATCCAGCTTCTGCTGCAAGGCCTTGAAGAGCGGCATGCCCTTCCGAGAGACGAAGAAAATGAGCAGCGCCAGCACCGGCAACGCCCCAACGATCACCAGCGCCAGAGTGGGATCAGTCAGGATCGCCATGACGATGCCGCCGATGCACATCATCGGAGCGACGACCATCATCCGCATCATCATGATGAACACCTGCTGCACCTGAGTGATGTCATTGGTCGTGCGCGTGATCAGCGACGCCGTTCCGATCTTGTCATACTCCTGCTGCGAGAAGCCGCTCACATGGTTGAACAGCTTGCTGCGCAGATCTCTGCCGAACCCCGAAGCTGCCTTCGCCGAGAAGTAGCTTGAGGCAATCGTACAGCCCATTCCGACAGCCGTGATCAGCAGCATGAGACCGCCGACTCTCAGGATATAGGGGATGTCTCCGTTCATGACTCCGATATCGACGATATCCGCCATCAAGGCAGGCAGATACAACTCCGTCAGCACCTGGGCCAGCACGAGCACCAGTACGCTCACGATCAACCACCGGTATGGCCGCAGATACGGCAACAGCTTCTTCATGGATCTTCATCACCGTCCGACAGAATAATTTTCTCCAATTGCAAATGACTCTGGATCAGATAAGCCGAAGCCTTCCTCAACAAGCGGGCCAGCTGCATGCTCTCTTCCTCGCCAAGATGCTCGACCAGGCCATTGAACGATTCAAGGAACGCCTCCGTTGTTTTCTCGATCAAAGCCCGGCCTTTATCCGTAAGCAGGATGCGAACAGCGCGGCGATCCCGGACATCGCCCCTTCTCTCCACGAACCCCTTCATTTCGAGTTCATTGATCAGTTGGGTCACCGTTGGCGACGTGACGTTCAGCTTCTTGCTGATCTCGGAAACCATCAGTCCCGGTCCGCCTTGCGACGCGGCATCTTTCAGGCAGTAGAGCACCATCACCTGGCTTCGCCTGTATCCATGCTTGCCGCGGCCATCTTTCATCGCTGAGCGGCACATCTGCATGAACGCTTCCATCAATTCCTTCGCTATGGGGTGTTGCTCCACCGCCATATTCTCACTCTCCTTATGATGCACCCATGATGCATGACCACGATAAATAGGTTTCTAATCTATTAGGTAGCCTAATTATATTCCTGTGCTCAGCCCCACGTCAATACGCCGGACCGACTCCAGCCTCCGCGATTGACGTGCACTGTGCGGATCTTCTGATCATCTGGCGCATCCCTTCACATGATCGGGATGCCAGACAGGACATTAAGCCAAACTCCCATCGTACACTTCCGTCTCATAGTCAAAGGAGATATAGCCATCCCGCTCGTGCCGTTCAAAGATTCGATCGAGCTCCCTCATCATCGGTTCATGGTTCGGGTGACCCTGCAGCGGCACATAGGAAGATGACATCAACCTTCCGCGCAAACCCTGCAGATCCAACAACTGATGATGCGGGAATCGTGCGACCCGCATTTCTCCGCCATTCAGGAATTTCTCCAGCGCCTCAGGGGCAATATTCTTATGCCGCACTTGCTTATAGTCTACGCCGTACTCCTCAAGCAGCCTCTCGATCTCTTCGCGGAATGGCGTCCCCTGCACGAGGCGGGAGTTCCACAGGAGAACGACCCTGCCGCCCGGCCGCAATATGCGTTTGAACTCGGCATGCGCCTTCGCACGGTCGAACCAATGGAAGGACTGGGCGCAGACGATATAATCAACCGACTGGTCGTCAAGTCCGGTTTGCTCTGCCGATCCTGACGCAGAGACGTAATTCGGATCGCTCCCAAGCAACGCCTCCGCTGCCTGCCGCATGGCGTCATTCGGTTCAACGGCGATCACGCGGCTCCCTCGTTCCAGCAGATGAGCCGATAAGATGCCCGTTCCCGCTCCGATGTCCGCGATCGTGCTGTCCGCGCGGAACCCGACCATGGTATAGAGATAATCCAGCGCCTCCTGCGGATAGCCTGGTCTGTATCGCACATATTCGTCTACCCGATCCGTAAATCGCTTCGTATTGTCATTGGAAGTCAATCGAACCGCCCCCATCCAAGAATAAGATTCCCTCTTAAAGTTTCATATAGCGAAACTATGTTTCACGTTTTGATTATATACCTGTCATTAGCCGCAGTCAATCTTTCCGTTCCATATGTTGGAAATGAATAATGAGGCGGCAGACGACCTCGTCCACCAATCCCCATGATCATCATGTTGTTCACTGACCAAATACACATTTCCCTCTGACATATGCAGCCGTTACCCGGAAACGGTCATCCAGCACGGTGAAGTCCGCGTCCTTGCCCGGCGCAATCGACCCTTTGCGGTCATCGATGCCGACTGCTCTGGCCGCATTGATCGTCAGCGTCGGCAGCACATCCGCCAGCGAACGCCCGGTAAACTGCATCGCATTGCGCAGCGCCTCGTCAAGCGTCAGGCAGCTGCCGGCCAGATCCCCGCTGGACTTCAGGCGCACCTGCCCGTCCACCTTGCAGCAAGGCAACCCGCCGAGCTGATAATCATCGCCATCCGGTAAGCCTGCCGCCGACATCGCATCGGTGATCAGCACCACCTTCTCATCCGGCTTGATGCGGAAGACGAACTCCACCAGATCGCGATGCACATGCCAGCCATCACAGATCAGTTCTACCGTCAGCTCATCCAGCAGCAGGGCGCCGCCTGCTACGCCCGGCTCGCGGTGATGCAGCGGCCGCATGCCATTGAACAGATGCGTCACATGAGTAGCGCCATTCCGCACCGCTTCCTGCACAACCTCGAACGCAGCGTCCGAATGGCCGATCGAGACCGTCACTCCGTGCTGCACGGCATGACGGATCATCTCCATCGCATGCGGGCGTTCGGGTGCCGCCGTTAGCAGTTTGACATGTCCCTCGGCCAGGCGCAGATAGGAGTCCAGCTCCTCGGTGGACGGCTCCCGGATATGATCCGGATGCTGGGCGCCGCAACGCTGCGGGCTGATGAACGGCCCTTCCAGATGAATGCCGGCGATATCCGCTCCTTCGGCGCCTTGCCGGATCGCCTCCACGATGCTGCGCACAGCCCGTTCGATGCTCGCCCGATCCGCCGTCAGCGTCGTGGGCAAGATCGAGGTTGTGCCATGCGAGGCATGGAATCGGCTCATCCCTTGAATGTCGGCAACCTCACCCGACATCGCATCGTATCCTCCGCCGCCATGCACATGGACATCGACGAAGCCGGGAATGAGCAGCTTGCCTTCCAGATCGATGACCTCATAAACGCTCAGATCCTGCCCGTCCAGCATCGATCGATCGGCGAAGATCTCCTTGATCTTCCCGTCCTCGACGACCACCGCCCCGTTTGGCAGTGCCACGTAACGCTCCTGGGGAGAGGCCCCCTTCACAGACTGCCGTTCGCCATCACCTGTTATGTTGCCGGTCACTGCTGCGTTTGCATCCGCATATACGATCGCGTTGATCAATAGCTGTTTATGCTTCACCGGGCTCCAGCTCCTTCCCGCCCATTCATCAGATACCGTCCAGCTTGCCGGTCTACCAGCACCGTCACATCATGATGCAACCTCAGGAAGGAGGCTGGAATACCTGTCGTGATGCCCGAATCAAACATCTGGCGGATGATCTGCGCCTTGCCTTCCCCTTCAGCGAGCAGCAGGATCTTGCGCGCTGACATAATCGTGCTCATACCCATCGTAATCGCATAGCGCGGCACCTCCTCCAGCGAGGCGAAGAAACGCGAATTCGCCGCGATCGTCTCATCCGACAGCTTCACGAAATGCGTGCCGGGCTCCAGCTCCTCCGCCGGTTCATTAAAGCCGATATGTCCATTGACCCCGATGCCGAGAAGCTGCAGATCGATACCGCCGCAAGCGGCAATCGTCTCCTCATATTCCCGGCAATAAGCCTCCACATCCG
>Ga0207747_1000487_pt1 | contig 44708 bp, 32 predicted proteins | sample HigsolmetaGSP11D_FD_184839 | JGI IMG/M metagenome (GOLD analysis project Ga0207747, IMG submission 184839) | High solid enriched microbial communities from the Joint BioEnergy Institute, USA - SP1-1-D (SPAdes) | ecosystem: Engineered > Bioreactor > SSF (Solid state fermentation) > Aerobic >...
CCCGGCATTCGCGCGGGCGGCCCTGCAACCCCAACCAGCGATGCCGCCCGCGCTGGCGCCACGACCATCATTGCACTAACAATCAAATTGGACCCGTCCGTGGGGGCCGATCAAATGGATGCAACAAATTTTTTCATACAACACCTATCCAAATAAAGAGGCACGACACATATACAAATGAAGGACCAAGTCAACAACCAAATTTCGTATAAATTGACACCTTTTGAAAATCAATGGCCTACCATAACTTTTAACATTAAGTACGCAACATCCAGGATATTCCAACAAGATAACGATTATTATTATTACGCGGCCGAAGTATTATACTTCATTATTATCCACCCTCCGTCGCGGCAGAGTTCACTCGGATTGAAGCCTGGCCGATCACGCGGGCATATCAGCCCCTATGGCAGCGCAAGCGCCGAGACTGCCGAATGCGCGCGGAGGTTTCACGCTTGGGAGCAGCAGAGCAAGACCTTTTCTTCCGGCAAATGCCCTGGATGAAACTCTCCCGAAATTCTTGATTGTGGGAAATGCGATCCTGTTGTGAGGGACCGGACTGCTCGAATACCTGCTTTTCGGTCACCGCGTGAAAATCCGGTCTCACCCCCCGGAACCGCCCTAGAATTTCAGCGAACCGTATCCATACTAAGATATTGTAGTTATTTGTCTGTCATATTCTTCGAAATTCCAGAATGGAGGTTTAATACTACTGAAGGCACTCTAAAGGGTGTCTGCCCGGGCCTCGTAAACAACCTTGCCGGTGTCACTGTCCACACCAACCAGGCTGACGTCGTAGCCCCACAGGTGCCGGACGTGCCGTAGCGTCGCATCGCGTGTCCTGTTCTCGAGAACGACACCGTTGCGGATGTTGTGCTGCAGGCGGAGCTGCCGGTCTCCCAGCATATCGACATCAATCACCTGGATGTCCGGGAAGAGCGTCCCGACGTCGTAGCTGCGCGCGAGCGCAGCGCGAATTTTTTCATAACCGCGCTCATTGTGAATGCTGAAGACTTCCACGTAGGGCTCCTCGGCCCTGTCACCCAGGGTGAAAAGACGGAAACGGCGAATCAGCGTGGGGCTCAGGTACTGCAGGATAAAGGATTCGTCGCGGTGATTTTCCCACGCCTCCAGCAGAGTCTCCCGCCACTTGCCCGTTCCGGCAATTTCAGGAAACCAGTCGCGGTCTTCTGGTGTCGGGTCGGTGCAGATGCGCTGGATATCCTGCATCATGGCAAAGCCCAGCGCATAAGGGTTGATCCCTCCATAGCGCGGATCGTCGAAATCCGGCTGCATGACCACATTGGTGTGGCTGTGCAGCATTTCCAGAAGCGCGCCTTCGCTCAGCTGCCCCTGATCGAAGAGCTTGTTCATGATGTGATAGTGGACGAACGTCGCGCAGCCCTCGTTCATCACCTTGGTCTGACGCTGCGGGTAAAAATACTGCGCAATGACACGCACGATGCGAAGGATTTCCCGCTGCCACGGCTCGAGAATCAGGCTGTTCTTCTCCAGGAAGTAGAGCAGGTTTTCTTCCGGCAGATTGAGCGCCTTCTTCCTGTCCCGAGCCTCCTCTGCCGTCTCCTTCACTTCCCCCTCCTTGCGGACCTGCGGCAAAGTCCGCCACAGCTCGTTGTAGCTCTGCTCCTCGTATTCCAGACGCTCGCGGACGCGTTCCCGCTGCTTCTCGGGCGACAGGCGCGGCGGACGGCGGTAACGGAAGACCCCGTGGTCCATCAGTGCATGCGCGGAATCGAGAACGCTCTCTACCGCAGCCAGACCAAATCGCTCCTCACACTTGGCGATGTAGCGCTTGGCGAAGTCCAGATATCCAAGTATGGCGCCGGCATCGGTCCAAAGGCGGAAGAGATAGTTGTTCTTGAAAAAGTGATTGTGGCCGAAGGCAGCGTGGGCCGTCACCAGCGTCTGCATCGCCATCGTGTTCTCTTCCATCAGATAGGTGATGCAGGGGTTGGAGTTGATGACGAGCTCGTAGGCGAGGCCGCGTCTGCCCTTCCGGTATAGAGTCTCCTCGTAGACGAAGCGCTTGCCGAAAGACCAGTGCTGGTACATGAGCGGCATGCCGATGGACGAATAGGCGTCCAGCATCTGCTCGGATGAAATGATTTCCATCTGGTTGCGATAGACATCCAGATGAAGGTCTTCCAGGGCGACCTGTTCGATCGCATCGTAGACGCGGGCGAGCGTGGAGAAGTTCCAGTCAGACCCTTCAAACAGAAGCTTTCCACCGGCGCTGGTCATATCCCTGCCCTCCCCTATCTGCCGGCACGCGTCGTCGCGCTGGCGCCCTTGGCAAACAGCTGGCGGAACACCGGATAGATATCGGAGGGCCGGGCAATGCGGGCCATCTGGAAGTTCGGCCAGTGCTCGCCGACCGTACGGTAGGCGCGCCACAGCGAGGTGCCGTTCTCGGTGGCGCCAAAGATTTCCGTTTCGCGTTCGTCGATGATCTCGACGTAGGCATAGTACTGGCAAAGCCTCAGGATGTCGTCGATCAGCAAGGCGGCGCAGCGGTCGGAGTCGCCCGCGATGTTGTCACCGTCGGAGGCCTGGGCGGCATAAATGTTCCACTCGCTCGCCGGATAGCGCTGTTCGATGATCTCGCGCATCTTTTCGAGCGCCGTCGATACGACCGTGCCGCCGCTCTGGGTGCTGTAGAAGAAGGTTTCCTCGTCCACCTCACCGGCCTCGTGGGTGTGGCGGATGAAGACGATGTCGATGCGCTCGTAACGGCGCTTCAGGAACAGGTGCAGCAGCACGAAGAAGCGCTTGGCCAGGTCCTTCTCCCGCTCGCCCATGGAGCTCGACACGTCCATGAGACAGAACATGACCGCATTGGCGTTCGGAAGCGGCTGTTGCTCGAAACGGTTGTAGCGGATGTCAACGGGATCGACATAGGCGACCATCCGGCGGCGGCGCTCCAGACGCTCCAGCTCCTCGCGCAGCGTCACCAGCTGCTTCCGCCTTGCAGCGGTGGACGGCTCGGCCTCCAGCGCCTCAATGCGGGTTCGCAGCTCCTCGATCTGCGACAGCTTGGGACGATGGAGCGCGATGCGGCGACCGAGGCTGTTGCGCATGGTCCGGGCGACATTGATGTTGTTGGGGGTGCCGGCCGTGGTGTAACCCGCGCGGCGCGGCTTGTAGCGCACAGCTTCCTTCAGGCTAAGCTTGACCATGTCGGGCAGTTCGAGGTCCTCGAAGAAGAGGTCCAGGACCTCTTCGCGCGAAAGGACAAAGCGGAAATCGTCCTCCGCCTCGCCGATGCCGGGCGTGCCATCGCCGCCGCCGCCGCGACCGCCGGCCGGAGGCTTGGCGATGCGGTCTCCCGGCGAAAACTCCTTGTTCCCCGGGAGAACATATTCACGATGACCGCTGTTGGGGGCGTGCCGGAAGGACGGCTCGCTGGTATCGCGGGACGGCATGGGAACGCTGTGCGTTCCCTCGATATCGGCGATCTTGCCGCTCCGGATGTGTTCCTTTACCGCGCGCTTCAGCTCCTGCTGAGCCCGCTTCAAGAAGCGGCGGCGATTTCCAATGCTCTTATCCTTCGGATTGAGCCGGCGGTCTATAAAATTCGGCATGAACCTCCCTTCGGGCGCCCCTCCGGTTCACCCCGCCTTGTTCACTCGCATGTACCAGTCGACCAGCCGGCGCACCTGCCGCTCCGTGTAGCCCCGCGCGATCATGCGCTGGACGAATTCGGCATGCTGCTTCTCGGTGGTCGAATCCTTCTTGGAGCCGAAGCTGATGACCGGAAGCAGATCCTCCACCTGGCCGAACATCCGCTTCTCGATGACCTCCCGCATCTTCTCGTAGCTGGTCCACGACGGGTTGTGGCCGTTGTTGCGGGCGCGGGCCCGCAGCGTGAACTTCACCACCTCGTTGCGGAAGTCCTTCGGATTGGCGATGCCGGCCGGCTTCTCGATCTGCGACAGCTCACTGTCCAGGATCTCCCGGTTGAGGATCTGGCCGGTATCCGGATCCTTGTAGTCCTGATCCTCCAGCCAGGCGTCGGCATAGGCGATGTAGCGGTCGAACAGGTTCTGGCCGTACTCGCTGTAGGACTCTAGATAGGCCTTCTGGATCTCGTGGCCGATGAATTCCGCGTAGCGCGGCGCCAGCTCCGACTTGATGAAGTCGAGATAGGAAGCCTCCACCTCTTTCGGGAACTGCTCGCGCTTGATGGCCTGCTCCAGGACATACATCAGATGCACCGGATCAGCGGCCACCTCGCGGGTGTCGTAGTTGAACGTCTCGGAAAGAACCTTGAAGGCGAAGCGGGTGCTGACGCCTGTCATGCCTTCGTCCACGCCGGCCGCGTCACGGTACTCCTGCACCGACTTGGCCTTGGGATCGATGTCCTTCAGGTTCTCGCCGTCATAGACACGCATCTTGGTGTAGCGCGGGGAATTCTCGTGCTCTGCAAGGCGCGTGGAGACGGTGAAGCGGCTCAGGATTTCCAGAACTTCCGGCGCGCAGGGGTTGCTCGCAAGCTCACTCTCGCGCAGAAGCTTGGCGTAGATCTGCTTCTCCTCGGTGACGCGCAGGCAGTAGGGCACCTTCACGACGAGGATGCGGTCGAGGAACGCCTCGTTGTTCTTATTGTTCTTGAACTGCAGCCACTCCGACTCGTTCGAGTGGGCGACCACGATTCCCTGATAGGGGAAGGCGCCGAAGTTCTCGGTGCCGTTGTAATTGCCCTCCTGAGTCGCCGTCAGCAGAGGATGGAGGACCTTGATCGGCGCCTTGAACATCTCGACGAACTCGAGCAGACCCTGGGTCGTGCGGTTGAGACCGCCGCTGTAGGAATAGGCGTCCGGGTCCGCCTGGCTGAAGTGCTCAAGCTGGCGGATGTCGACCTTGCCGACGAGCGAGGAGACGTCCTGATTGTTCTCGTCGCCGGGCTCGGTCTTGGCAATGCCGATCTGGCGCAGACGGGATGGCCAGACCTTGACCACGCTGAAGCGGGAAATGTCGCCGCCCACCTCGTCCAGCCGCTTGGCCGCCCAGGGCGAAATCAGGCCGGTGAGGCGGCGGCGAGCAATGCCATACTTGTCTTCAAGGAGATCGGCCATCCGGTCCGGGTTGAACAGACCAAGAGGCGATTCAAAGACGGGGCTGATCTGACCGTTGATGGCGAGCGTGTAGAAGGGACGCTGCTCCATCAGCTTCTTCAGCCGCTCAGCAAGCGAGGACTTGCCACCGCCCACCGGCCCCAGCAGGTAAAGGATCTGCTTGCGCTCCTCCAGTCCCTGCGCCGCGTAGCGGAAATAACCGACGATCCGCTCGATCGTCTCTTCCATGCCGTAGAAGTCGGCGAAGGCAGAGTAGACCTTGATGGTCCGGTTGGAGAAGATGCGCCCAAGACGATCGTTCGTGCTTGTATCGATGAGCGTCGGCTCACCGATCGCGTCCACCATCCGCTCGGCCGCCGTCGCGTACATGGAAGGATCGTCGCGGCAGGCGAGCAGATATTCCTGCAAGCTCATCTCTTCCTGCTTGGAACTAGCGTAAATCTCCGCGAAGAGATCGAATACGTCCGAGTGGCTCCCTTGCATCGTGCCCTCTCCTGGCAAGCCGGTTGACAGTACAGGCTCTTGCCGTAGCGCCCTACCGGATCAACGATCACCATCCATCAAAGTTCCGCGTCAGGCCGACGACTCGAAAGAACTATACAATAGATTTCTCAACTGACTGCTTTATGGCGAGACGATGTTTTCCAGTAATAATTCTGACAACTTCCTTTCATTCGACAATTCGACGCCTTGGACGGACAAAATTGATTTCTATTAGTGCATTATCTATTCATCAGAATGGCTCGATTGCCCAACTTATAGATTCAACATCGTCCCATCCCTGCCCCAACTGGTTGAGGATTCGAGCCTCAATCTCCAACCGGTAGTTGCCCGGACGTTCCTGCCAAAGCTTCTGGATCGTGTTGCGCAGAAAATCCACACGGCGCGTCGCCAGTTTCCGCTCCGAGTTCTGATCGATATATGACAGACGCAGCACCGAGGGCTCTCCCCGCAGACTGAGGATGAGCTGGGCCAGACGCGGGAACCACTCTTCCCTGAGCTGCGCCCCACCGGCGATGAACGCGTCCGAGCTGATGTCGACCCGAACGACGCGTATGATCGAGGCCGCAAAACTGACACTGGACACTTTCCCTGCGGTGAGGCGAATGACCCGAGGGTTCTCGCTCAGAACCCGATATCCAGTCGGCAAGGATGCCGGATCCAGCTTGAGCAGAAAAGATGAGCCCATGCGGCGATCCGGCAGATCGGCGCAGGTGAGGCGAAAGCGGCCGGCGGCATCCGTTGTCACCACCACGCCGTCGGCTGCCACGAGACGAACTCCCGCAATGCCCCTTTCGCCGTCGTTTTGCATCCCATCGCGATTCCCGTCGTCGAACACCTTTCCCACCAGATCGCCACAGTCGAAGATGGGCTCGATGACAACCTCGAAGCGCGCTTCCGCGCGCTGTCCAAACGCGATCGGACGGTCGATGTATTCGGTATGCGCGAGGTTTACGGCAGGTCCGGGCTCGACCGCCGCCGACACATCAAGCTGAAATGACAGCTCGACTTCCTCCCCCGGCTCGAGCGTCAGGGGGAAAACGAGCCGACGTCCCTGCACCTGTGGCTCGACAGTCCTGCCGTTGATCCTCGCCGATCCCCGCGCATAGGAAAATCCGACAGGCATGGTATCAACAAGGTTGAAAGTCATCGGCTTGTCGGTGTTCGGAGCCTTCACTGTCAGCACGAAAGGCGCTTTGCCGCCCCGCAGGACCTGGAGAAAGACAGGTTTCTTCTCGACCGAGATGACGGTGGGGCTCAGCACCGCCTCGTCGATGTTGACCCGCTGTATCGGACCGCCGTCAGGCGTCTCGCCCGTCGCGGACGCGACGTTGCGAATGCTCTCCGGATCGAGGGCACGCGACAGATCCTCTTCCGTGACGACGTAAGTGGCCCGAAAGTCAGCGCTCTCGCCCGGCGCCAGATCCCGAGGACCGGGCTGGAACGGAGAAAGGATACCTGTTCCGGGAAAGCCCCCGAACGTCACGCCGTAGTCGACGGGAAACACGTTCCGCAAGGTGACATAACCCGTATTGGTCAGACGGACCGTGTAGTCCAGGGTATCCCCGGGGCCAAGCACACCGTCAGTGTCCTGCGGATCCGTGCCCGCAAGCTTCTCGACGAGGAGACTGGAACCGGCTTCCAGCGCCATGACGTGCTCGGTGGAATGTTCGATCGGAGAAAGGTCCGGCCGCCCGACCACATTGGCGGAGACGGAGGCCACGTTCAGGACCTCGCCCCGGATGATGTCTTCCGGGACAATGGTGTGGCTTCCCTTGAACACGACCGCCTCGCCAAGGCCAAGAACGCCGTCGACCCGCGGGTCCGGTTGAACGACCTCAAGCGTCTCCACGAACGGATCCGTCAGCACGATGTCGGAGAGCGGGACGCTGCCGGTGTTTCGGACGACGAACGTGTATTCAATTCTGTCGCCAGCATCGGGCAGCACCTCGCCGTTAAGACCCGGAAGGCCGACGAGGTCGATCAGCTCGCCCGTCTTTTCCACGTGAACGGCAGGCGCAACCACCTGCACGACCGACGAAGCCTCGGCCGTGACAACGTTTCCTGCCGGATCCAGCGCGGAAATCATGGCCGTGTTCACCACATCGACGGTGCCTCCGGCCGACAGGTTGCTCAGGTCCTCCTCCGTGATCGTGTAGGTCGCGGTGAAGGTGGCTTCGTCCCCGGGAGCAAGCGTCACCGCGGGCGGAGAAAACGGTGTCATGGTGCCAGTGCCAAACTGTCCGCCGAACACGGGACCTGGATCGACCACAGAAACGTTGGTAGCCTGCAGCACACTGTCATTCTTCACCGTGACGACATATTCGATCAGATCGCCGGCACTGGTGAACTCGCCGTCCGACCCGACGAGCGTTCCCGTCTTGGTGGCGGTCAGATTGGACGACGGGATCTTCACCGTCGCGGTGGCCGTGTTGTTCGACGGATCGTCCGAGAAGTCTTCCGGCACCGTCACCGTGGCCGTGTTCACGATGTCCACGGCGCTGTTGGTGGCGGTCTGCATGGTGACCTGATAGGTGACGGATGAATTGCGGTCCGGAAGCGTCAGATTGGCATCTAGATTTCCCGAGCCGCTCTCCGGGTCACAGCTGGCCGTCGCAGTCTGGTTGACACATGCCCAGGTGGCGCTGGCTACTCCGGGCGGAAGCACGTCCTGAAGCCTGATATCCGCGGCGCCCCACGGGCCCTGGTTGGTTACCGTGATCGTGAAGGTTATCGGTTCGCCGGGCAGATAGCTCTCCCGGTCCGCCGTTTTCGTCACCACGACTTCAGCAGGCAAACCAAGTGGCGCGTTCTGGCATCGGGCCCCATCCGAACCGGACATCGAGTGCCCCTTGGCAAGGAACTGCAGCTCCATCTCCGCGATGTCGCCACTGGACATGTCAATGCGGACGAAATGACCGTTGTTCTCGTCGTATCCGTATACGCCATTCTTGGCAGAAAAAATGGATGTGAACGAAAGAATATCCGGAGCCTGCTTTGTGGCACCCAGTTCCACCTTGCCGAAATTTGCAGGACTTATGTCGATTCTGACGATCCGGTAGTTGTTGTTGATCGTGGCAATGGACCACAAGGCGTTGTCGTAGAATCCCATATCCTGAATGTATACGATGGGATTGAGAGGCGCCTGAGCCTGCAGAACAACTGAATTTCCATTTATGCTGTACTTATAGAGTCTCGCGCTGTAGTCTACGACATAAAAGTTTCCGCTCGTGTCAAAGTCCGCGACCACGGATTCATCGTTGTTGCTGTAAAGCGTTGCCACATAGGCGACATCCCCGTTCCGATCCACCCGCAGGAGATCTCTCCAGTCGTTGCCGTCGCTGACCTTCTTGATCGCGTAGATGTAGTTGTCCAGTGGGTTGTATCCCATCGCATTGTAGGCATAGCCCTGCTTCTGGGAACCGATGCTGACGATGTTCAGCTCAGGAGGCGGCGATGTCAGATCGATCGTTGCAAGCTGAACTCCCGAAATCATGCCATCATTTTCGTCAATGAACGTTTTCAGCGACGAAAATGCGGTTGTCACAGTTCGGAAAAGGGACCTGTTGCCCGGCAAAATTAATGGGTGGCTGCAAGTTCTGGGCATTCAAGGGCGACAGGCCGCCCAGCTGGAATCCGACAAGCGCAATGGAAAGAGGACCGAAAAGCGTAGACCTCAGAGCGCCTGAAACCATCTCCGATCCCTTTTGATGTCGCCATGTTTCCGTGCCTGATGGCGCATCCCAGGCAGCCCCCAGATGCCACCCGGTCCGGAAGAAGCGCATCCGGCAACGACATCAGACATGGACGTTTTTTTCGCGGTTCAGCCGACGGCCTGAACCATTTCGGACCTCAGAGGTCGCAGAAATGATCCAGACCCGACGGCAGGATTGCCGCTCGCCGGACTGGCCGTCGAAGGGAGGTCTCACTTGGCGGCCACGTCAGACGCACTGATCATCACTGTCTCGATTTCCAGCCGGTACCGGTTGGAGCGGTCCCTCCAGAGCTCGGTGATCCGCTTTCTCAGCTCCGTCAGACGTTTTCCGGCGAGGCCCCGGTCAGCCGACGCATCCAGGTACGCGATGTGCAACACCGATGGCTCTGCCGCCAGCGTATCAATGAGCTGCCCGAGACGATCTTCCCAGCTTTCCTCGAGCGCATACTCCCCGGGTCTGAATGCACTGTCGTTGACATCCAGACGTACGACGCGGCCGATGCTGGTTGCAAAGTTCAGGATCGTCGCCTTGCCCGGGGTCAGCCTTACAGTGCGGGGATTCTCGCTCAGGATCCGGTACCCCGTAGGCAGAGAACGCGGGTCGAGCTTCATCACATATGTGGAACCGACACGGGCATTCGGCAGATCCGCGCACGCCACGCTGAAGCGGCCATGCTTGTCGGTGGTCACCGAAATGCCCTGAACCGTCACCACCCGGGCGCCAGCGATACCGGGTTCGCCGTTATCGTGGTAACCATTGCGGTTCTTGTCGTCAAACACCTTGCCGATCACATCGCCGCAATCAAAGACAGGATCCGGGATCAGCTCGACTTCGCTCCTCGCGATCACTGAAACAGGCTTGTTGAGCTGACCAAGCTGAAACACCTGCGCCATATTGGTGTGTGTGCCCAGGATCGCAGTGCCGGTCGCAACCAGAACATAATCAATCCGCCTCTCCGCATTCACCTCCAGGTCGAATACCAGGGCGGTGCCCTCACGCTTCGGTTCGAACGCAATTCCGTCCACACGCGCGGAACCAGGGAGATAGACGAAGCCCTTTGGGATGCGGTCGACGACGGAAATCGAGCCCGATGTGTCCTTCGGCTCAATGGTAATCACGTACGGAACCTGCTGACCGCGTGTCACCTGGCCGATCTGCGCGCCCTTGCTGATCATATAGCCGGGGAGTGTGGCGATGGCCGGAACCAGCAGAGGATAGGCAGTCGGCGCACGGCCAGCAGCCACATCCTGAGGGGTCAGGGCCGGCGTCACCACGACGTTCATGATGCCGTCCGTGAGACCAGCCGAGTTGCTGATGTCTTCCTCGGTCAGGTAGTAGTAGGCCACGAAAACCCCTTCCCCATTCCGCGGAATGACCTGCTGTTCCGGCGTGAATGGGGTCATGGTTCCGGTTGCCTTCTGTCCATTGAAGGTCGGACCGGCATCCTCGGGCTGAAGAACCGTCATGCTGACATTGCCCTCGTTCCTCACCAGGACACGAATCTCCAGCCGCTCGCCAGCGTCAGGCAGCTTGTTGGGCACAAGATCGTCCAGGAACGCCGTGGACTTTTCGGTGTAGAGAGCAGGCATGGGGGGCGGCAGATGGACGCTTACCGACGCCTCTTCGGATTGCATCAGAGTGCTGCCGAGCACGGCCGTCGCAACAGCCACGTTGACGACGTTCTCGTTCAGAATGTCAGCTTCGGTGAACGGATAGTTGCCGGTAAACACGAACTTTTCGCCCGGCCCCAACACCGCCAGGGAGGCGGGTTCGACCGAGGAGAGAAGCGGATCAACAATCGTGACTTCCTTGACCTCGACGCCCGTGTCATTGGTCACGGTGAAGGTATACTGAATGACCTCACCAACCTCCGGCGCCCCGATATCGTTCGCATCAATCCACTGACCGGCCTTCTCCAGCACCAGGCGCGGCCCCTTCACCACAACCGTCGACGTATTGTTGTCCGGCACCTGATCCGCAAAGTCTTCCGGAACAACCACCGAGGCCGTGTTCTCAATATCCGACATGTCAGTGGGGCTTGTCTCTATGGTCACTTGATAGGTGACTGAGGCCCCTGATTGCGGAAGCGTGATGGTCGCGTTGAGATCGCCCGTGCCGCTCGCCGGGGCGCAGGTTGCCGCCGACGTTTCGAAGTACAGGACCAGGAAGCGCTGACCGCATTGGGCGGAAACGCGTCGACAAGCTGAATGTCCGCAGCGCCCCAGGGGCCATTGTTCTTCACGACGATCGTGAACGATACCGACTGGCCCGGCAGATATGCATCCTGAGCGGGTGTTTTCGTGACCTCGATGTCCACCGGCAGACCGAGGGGGGCGTGCAGACACTTCGCGCCGTCGGAACTGCTCATTTCAGTGCCCTTGGCAAGGAATTGCAGGCTCATCTGCGAAATGTCGCCCGATGACATGTCGATACGAACGAAATTGCCCGAGTCGGTGTCATATGCATAAACGCCATTCTTGGCCGCAAATACCGACGAGAAAGAAAGGATCTCGCCCGTGCCGGACTGGAAAGGCCCCGCAGTGACCGCGCCAAAATCATCGAGGTCAATCCGGACAATCGAGTAGTTCTGATTATTTACCTGGATCGACCAAAGCGCACCATCATAATACCCCATGTCCTGAAGGGGTACCGGCGGATTGAGCGGCTTGCTATCTACAAGCTCAACATTGTTTCCATCTATGCGATACTTGAAAAGTTTATAATCGTAATCAACAATATAGAAATTTCCTTCATCATCAAAATCAGCGACAACAGACTCAGTAAATTCACCAAGACTTTTCACATATTCTACGTTGCCGTTCCTGTCGATCCTGAGAAGGTCATGGCTATCGGCGCCATTGTTGTCCCGTTTGATTGCATAAATGAAGTTATCAATGGGATTATATCCCATTGCATTGTACGTATAGCCACCCCGGTGACTTGACGGAATAAGATCAAGCTTCAGCAAAGGAGGTTCCGTCAGGTTGATCGTGCCGAGATCAACCCCCGAGATGTCCCCGACGCCATCAAATATGTTTTCCGCTATGAAGATCCTGCCATCGCACTCAAATGGCTCCATCGCCCCGATGGGCACAATCGGCGGGTACTGGTTGTCAGCATGTACCTGCACGGGATTTGCCAGCGCAAGCAGGCAAACGCCCCACAAGAGGCGAGCAAATCCTTTCCCGTGAACATCTATCATCGAAAACCTCCTGAAAGGAAAATCAGACGCATTGCCAGCTCGGAGCGGAGGCCCCCACCGTCCGGGGATACGGTTTACCGGGAGAGCACGCCGGTCATTTCGACCTGAAAGCACAGACAGGCGCGGAAACGGTCACTGACGAGACGCCATGACTTCAGGCGACAGGCTGCCCAAGAGAATTACAAGGGATGCCAGGCACACAATTCGGGAAGAAGAGACAAGCGCCTCCAGACAGACTGACGAGATACATCCAGGAGACCCGCGCCATGACCGAGCAGAACCACCACCGCGGATACGATACGATGGTCAAAGACACTGGAAATTCGTTTCAGGGCGCCAAGTGCAGCATTTCGGCCAGGGGACCCTCTCTCACTAGGCAATCGAAAAGCGTAATCGCGCAACCCGCCTAACGGCAATATTACGGTCAGTCCTTCTCGCCTGGCACGATGACAGTCAACGACAATAGGTTTACAGAACGGAAGCGTGCTGTCAGGAACTAACTTGAAACAAATCACTGCAGTTACAATTTAATAAGCAAATACATCATCGCTTTCTGAACTTTTCGAAAACTGTGCTTGTAATTTACGATTAAGATATCTATTTGTAACTGGCATTTGCGCTCATATTGGGCGCGCCAATTGTTTTCAAGAGAGTTTATTGCACGAGATGCATACGATTACGAAAGATGTAAACGGTAAGGTGAAGAAGACTTCCGCCAGCAACGCCGAAGATGTCTGCACAGACCTTCCCTGCACAACGTCACTGCTGGACTTCAAGCTCCGTCGCGCGCAGCTGCTCGCGTTTCAGGATTTCTCAGAAAGTCTTTCGCAGCTGAAGATCCGTCCGGCCGAGTTCTCCGTACTGGCCATGATCGCCCAGCACCCAGGCCAGAAACAAACAACAATCGCGGAGATGCTCGGCATCAAGCGGGCAAATTTCGTGTTCCTGATGGCCAGCATCGAGAGCCGCGGGCTCGCCGTGCGTCGCAAGGAAAAGAATGACCGTCGCTCCCATTCGCTTTACCTGACGGATGGGGCATCCGTTTTGTCAAGAAGATGACCTCGCTCTGGCAGGAGCACGAGAAGCGGCTCGTGGCCAGACTGGGCGGCAGGGACAATCTCAACCGCCTGATTGATCTGCTGGACCGTTTTCTGGCTGCGGACAATGACGGCAAGCCGGTCCGCCTGGCGGCCAACAGCAAATAAGTCCGCAGCGTCGTTATTCCTGTCCTCTTGGCGAAAAGCCGGGACGGTTACTGTAAACGAACGGTAGCCACCCGGCTTCGCATTTCAGAAATACGCGATCCATCCCGATTGAGCGCACTCGCCTGATCGCCCCACCGCCGCCCCATGAGCTGGCGGATGACCGGACGCGCCGGCGGCCGCGCTCACGGTCTGTCCCTCTCGTATGAAGAGCCGAATAAGGCTCTGCAACCGTCCCGCAGTCAGGCGGCAGCCCTGATCCTGCTTCTGCTGGAGCCTGCGTCGATTGCTTCCGACGCGGAGATGATGCCGCTTGCACCATCAAGTGCAGCGGGGACAAGTTCCAACGCCAGGAGCCGGCGCTTCTCGAACGGACCAGGCATCACAAGATTGCCCGTCTTTTCTGCCGAAAAGCCAAAGCGGGCGTAGTATTCCGGATCGCCGACCAGAACGATTGCCGCGTGGCCGAGCACGCGAGCGCGCGCGATCGCCTCGAGCATCAGCGCGCTGCCGATGCCCTCCCCCTTCCGCTCCGGTTCCACGGCCAGAGGTCCGAGCAGCAGTGCGTCGCAACCGCCTTCACCGAGGGTTACATTCCACAGGCGCACGGTACCAACGAGCGTGTCGTCGGACGCGCGAGCAACCAGAGCCAGGCCCCGCGCCGGCAGACGGCCGCGGCGGAGCTTTTCCGACGACTTGCGCTTGCGGTTCGGCCCCATGGCGCGGTCGAGCAGCGCCTCGCGAGCGGCAACGTCGCCCGGCTCCTCCTCGCCGATGACAAAGGCAGGCGCAGAAACCGGGGTCCCAACAACGTCATTCCGGGCAGAGTCGACAGGGTGCGCGGCATCCATCGCCACACTCCTTTCAGCAACAGAAAACCACAGGGAAAAGGGCCTGCGGGCCATAACGGCCGCAGGCAGTGGTGTGCTCAGATGACGTAAGCCTTGAGCGGCTCGAAGCCGTTGAAGGCCACCGAGGCGTAGGTGGTCGTGTAGGCGCCCGTGCCCTCGATCAGCACCTCGTCGCCGATCGTGAGCGAGACCGGCAACGGGTACATGTTCTTCTCATAGAGCACATCCGCGGAGTCGCAGGTCGGGCCGGCGATGATGCAGGGGCCGACCTCGTCGCCATCGCGCGGGGTCACCAGCGGATAGCGGATCGCCTCGTCCATGGTCTCGGCCAGGCCGCCGAACTTGCCGATGTCGAGGTACACCCAGCGGGCCTCATCGTTCTCCGACTTGCGGGAAATGAGCACGACCTCCGACTTTATGACGCCGGCATTGCCGACCATGCCACGACCCGGCTCAATGATCGTCTCGGGCATGTGGTTGCCGAAATGCTTGGACAGCGCGTCGAAGATCGCCTCGCCATAGGCCTGAGCCGTCGGCACGTCCGTGAGGTAGCGGGTCGGGAAGCCGCCGCCCATGTTCACCATGCGCAGGTTGATGCCCTCGGCCGCCAGCTTCACGAACACGCTGCGGGCGTCAGCCAGCGCGCGGTCCCAGGCAGAGAGATCCGTCTGCTGAGAGCCGACGTGGAAGGACACACCATAGGCATCAAGGCCAAGGTGGTGGGCGCGGCGCAGCACGTCGACCGCCATCTCCGGCACGCAACCGAATTTGCGCGACAGCGGCCACTCGGCGCCAGCGCCATCGGTGAGCACGCGGCAGAAGACCTGCGAGCCGGGGGCCGCGCGGGCGATCTTTTCCACCTCCTCGACGCAATCGACCGCGAAGAGGCGAACGCCCAGGTCGTAGGCGCGGGCGATGTCGCGCTCCTTCTTGATGGTGTTGCCATAGGAAATGCGGTCCGCCGTGGCGCCAGCGTCGAGCGCCATCTCGATCTCGGCGACGGAAGCGGTGTCGAAGCACGAACCGAGCGACGCCAGAAGACGAAGGATCTCCGGGGCGGGGTTCGCCTTCACGGCATAGAAAATGCGGGAATTCGGCAGCGCCTTGCGGAAGGCCTGGTAGTTGTCACGCACCACCTCCAGATCAACGACGAGGCAGGGTCCTTCCGGACGTCGGGTCGCAAGAAAGTCCAGGATGCGCTGGGTTGCCATGTCAGTTTCCCTCATCACGCGGCTTCAGCCGCAAAAAAGCTCAAGCGGACGGGCCGAAGCCCGCGGTGGACAAAGGATGCACCTGACCATCCCGACTTCCGGCGGGTGGATGACGCCGGACCGCGATCGTCATGTGTGCATTTTGAGCTTCCGCCTCGCGGCGAAAGTTCGCTTTGTCTGCCTCAGCTTTGGTAGGGAAACCCCTCCGCACTGCCGGCAATGAAGGTGTGCCTCTTTAGTAACCCCGGCTTTTGGACAACCGGCGGAACACCAGAAAGGCCCGCACCGTCGTTGCTTCAAGGTGTCCTCGATTCATCGGTTGGCCGCGAATCGACTGGAGCGGTTAGGTCCAGGTACCGTACCGGTCCCCTCACCATTATGAGGGCCGGCGGACACCCACAGGCACGTGCGACTTTGGGCAAAGGCGCATATAGGCCGTTCGCTCCTGGGGTTCAACAGGAAATTTTTCCTGTTCAGTTCTTTTTTGACCTCGATCATTCCATCCCCGGTGCGGCTGTTTCTGACAGGGATGCCGCCAGCACGCCCGCGTCCGGACCTGTCAGAGCGGAGAAATCCGTACTGTCTCGGAAGGGAGTATGCCGTTTGGGACAAGATGGCACCTCCGCCGGGCAGCAAGAGCCACGGTTGGAGTTTCATGCTATAAGCCGGTTGAATGTCGGCGGCGTTGGAACAGCAGCAGATGGACACCCTTACTCGAATGCGCGCGTTTGTGCAGGTTGTAGAGGCGGAAGGCTTCTCCGCGGCGGGGCGCAAGCTGGGCCGGTCCAAGGCGTTGCTGTCGAAATATGTGCGAGAGCTCGAGGACGAGCTGGGGGTGCTGCTCATCAACCGTACCACCCGCCGGTTCTCTCTCACCGAGGCGGGGCAGACCTATTATCAGCGCGCGGCCGAAATCTTGCGCGAGATCGACAACCTGGCGGAGACGGTCCGCGATTCGGCGGGCGACCTGAAGGGGCGGATCAAGATCACTGCTCCGCGCACGTTCGCAGACGCGGCGATCGGCCAGTCGCTGATCGACTTCGCGTCCCAGCATCCCGACATCGTGCTCGACATCAGCCTGGACGACCGGGTTGTGGACCTGGTGGAAGAAGGCTACGACCTCGCCATACGGATCACCAAGCTCGCCGACTCCGCGCTGATCGCCCGCAAGCTCGCCCCATCCCGGATTCTGCTCTGCGCTTCCCCTGCCCTGATCGAGCGGTACGGCGCTCCGAAGCATCCGCGCGAGCTGCAGAACCTTCCGTGCGTGGTCGATACCAATGCGCGCTACCGCTACAGCTGGCCATTCCGGGAGCCGGACGGGGCGCACATATCGGTGCCGGTGCAGGGCCGGTTCGAGGCCAACAGTCCGCTATCGGTGCGCGCCGCAGCCATCGCCAGCATCGGCTTTGCCCTCATCCCGGATTTCATCGCACAGCCGGCCATCGACAGCGGACAGCTTGTGAGCCTGCTGGAAGACTATCTCGAAGACGGGCGCGGCATCTTCGCGGTTTTTCCCAACCGGCGCCATCTGCCGGCCCGCGTGCGTGCGCTCGTTGACTTCCTGGCGCAATGGCTGAAGCAGCACCAGCACGCCATCGGGCACTGACGACCATTTTTTGCCGCTTTCATGAAGAACTTAACCGTCAGGACAGGGACAAGCAGAACAGCATGCCCATGAGACTCATGAAATCCCCGGCGCTCTCCGGTGCGCTGCTGTTGCTCCTGCTTCCGCAGGACGGCCAGGCGCATCCCCATGTGTTTGCGGAGGCGCGGCTGGACGTGGCCGTTAACGGCGACCGTCAGGTGGAAGCGCTGAGACATGTCTGGCGGTTCGACGACGTCTTTTCCAGCACGGTGCTCGTCGAGTTCGACAAGAACAAGGACCTCAAGTTGGACGCTGACGAACTGAAGGAGGTCGGCGCCACCGTTCACGAGTCCCTGGCGGATTTCAACTATTTCCAGTTCGTCACGTCCAACGGCAAGGACGTCGAAATGGAGGCTCCGGCGGAAATACTCGCCGATTTCGCCGACAACCAGCTGATCCTGCTCTTCGAGAGCCGGCCGAAGGACAGGCTGGAGCTTGCGGGAACGACATCGTTCGGTGTGTACGATCCCACCTTCTACACGGCCATCGAGTTCACCAGGGACAATTACCTCGCGGTTCTGGACATGCCCGCGGGATGCACCAAACAGGTGATTCGCCCGGATCCCGACGAGGCGACCACGCAGAACCAGGAAATGCTCACGGAAGACTTCTTCAACGACCCGACAGGCAACGACCTGAGCAAGATCATGGCCACGCGCCTGGAGGTGACATGCGGCAACTGACGGATCGTACCGCCCCGAGGCGGCGCGTGCCGCCGACGCTGGTGACTGCCGCTTTCCTGCTTGCGCTCGGATGTGCCCAGGCGCTCGCCCAGAGTTCGCTCGGCATCGGCACGGCGGAGCCTTCGGTCAACGTGAGCGGCAGGCCGTTCGCCGGCCTTTTCCAGTGGATCAATACGCAGCAGCAGGCCTTCTACCGGGAACTGACGGGCGCGCTGAAGAGCATGCGCGACGGCGGATCCGGCCTGTGGGCGCTCATCGGACTGTCGTTTGCCTATGGCGTGTTCCACGCGGCGGGTCCGGGTCACGGCAAGGCCGTGATTTCCTCCTACATGCTCGCGAACGAGGTGGCGCTGCGGCGAGGCGTGGGCCTTTCCTTCGCTTCGGCGCTGATGCAGGCCATCACCGCAATCGCGGTCATCGCCGCGGTCTTCCTGTTCCTGCGCGGCACAACCATTTCCATGACCGACGCCACGCGGGCCCTGGAGACGGCGAGCTTTGCGCTGGTCGCCGCGTTCGGCGGCTGGCTGCTGTGGAAGAAGGTACGGGCGCTCATGATCTCGCGGGAACCGGCCGGCCATAGCCTTTCATCCGCGCATGTCCATGCCTGCGAGCATGACCATCGGCACAGCCATCATCACCATGACAGCGGCCATTGCGACTGCCATGAGCATGCGCACGATCACGGGCATGTCCACGGACCGGACTGCGGGTGCGGCCATTCCCACGCGCCGGACCCGGCGATGCTCTCAGGCGAGAAGCTCGACTGGAAGGCCGGCTGGTCGGCGGTGGTGGCGGTCGGCCTTAGGCCGTGTTCGGGCGCGCTGATCGTGCTCACCTTCGCCTTCCTGAACGGTCTCTGGCTCGGTGGCATCCTCTCCGTGTTCGCAATGGCGATCGGGACCGCAATCACGGTCTCGGTTCTGGCGACCCTTGCGGTCTTCGCGAAGGACCGCGCCCTTGCCCTCACGGGTGGCGGGCGTTGGGGCCAGTGGGTGCACCAGGGGATAGAAATCTGCGGCGCGCTTGCCGTGCTCGTGCTGGGCCTGCTGTTGCTCGGCGCAAGCCTGACGGCCTGAGCAACCGCAGCTCCCCCGCGGCCAGGCGGAGGGAGCAGCTTCAGCAACGGACCGAAAGGAAAGGGCGGCATTTCGGCGCGGGCGCCGGGCTGCGTCCCTACCTGTCTTCGTCCTTGCGCGAGCGGATCCAGAAGATTCCGAAAAAGGCCAGTACGAACAGAGCCGCAAAGGCGAAGGCCACGTAGACGGAGACGCTGCCGAGCGCCTGCATGATCGCCGGCATGAAATAGAACCCCACGCCGAAGACCAGGATGATGACGGCGGCGGCGATGGCGTTGCGCTGTTGCTCACTCATTTTCGGACAAACGACTCCTGATGGCCTGCAGGCTTTCCCGCTGCTGGCCTTCCCTATCGAAATTCTCCTCCGAAAGCCAAGCCTCATTCGCGGCGCGGATGAGAGGCCACTCGCGGTCGATGATCGAGAACCAGGCCGTGTCGCGGTTCTCGCCCTTCACCACCATGTGCTGGCGGAACAGGCCCTCGTAGGAGAAACCGAAACGCAGAGCGGCGCGCTTCGACGGTTCGTTGCGGTCGTTGCACTTCCACTCCAGCCGGCGATAGCCCAGGCGGTCGAAGATCAGGGAGGCGGTCAAATGGAAGGCCTCTGTGGCAAGGCGGGTGCGCGCGAAGCCCGTTGCCCAATAGATGCTGCCGATCTCCGCCACGCCACTGCCCGTGTCGATGCGCATGATGGCCTGGCGTCCGCCGATCCGGCCCGTGGCCTTCTCCACGAGAACGAAGAAGAGCGGATCCTGCGAGCGGGCAGCCTTTTCCAGCCAGGGCTGGAAATCCTCGCGCGAGCGCGGTGGATAATCATGGAGGTAGCGGAAGCGTTCAGCCGCCTCCTCGGTCGACGATACGGCATAAAGGCCGTCGCCATGACGGTCGGGATCAAGCGGCTCCAACCGAACATAGCGGCCCACCAGCGTCTCCCTTGGCGGGAATGGCCTTGCCACCCAAGCGCTCAGATCTTCCGACACTCGCATCCTCCAGACCTCAAAAACTTCCGCGCGACCATGCGCGGGCTAAACGCATTTGGCAATGCCCTTCCTGCCGGCGCCGTGTCGAGCCATCAGGCACGCGCGGCAGTGGACAAGTGGCGCGTGGCCGAACAGCGCCACAGAACCGTCAAGACCCATTCCACATTGACCGAAGTTCCCGTAAGACAGTTCCACACTCGCCAAGGAGCCGACGATGAAGAAGAAAACCGAGACACTGCTTGCGCTTCTCAACGGCCAGCCGGTCATTCCCGTCCTGAAGATCGACGATCTTGCCCAGGCGGTTCCCCTTGCGCGGGCGCTGGTGAACGGCGGCCTGCCGGCAATCGAGATCACATTGCGGACGCCAGTGGCGCTGGAGGCCCTGCGTGCCGTCAGCCGAGAGGTGCCGGAGGCCATCGTCAGCGCGGGAACGATCCTTTCGGGCGAAGACTTCAACAACGCAGTGGCGGCAGGGGCGAAGTTCATCGTCTCCCCTGGTTCGACCGCCGAGCTGCTCGATACAGCGGACAGATCCGACGTGCCCTTCCTTCCAGGCGCGGCGACACCGAGCGAGATCATGGTACTGAAGGCGCGCGGCTACGAGATCCTCAAGTTCTTCCCTGCCGAACAGTCGGGCGGCGCGCCGTTCGTGAAGGCGCTCGCCTCGCCGCTTGCGGGCGTGCGCTTCTGCCCCACGGGCGGCATCTCGCTGAAGAACGCGGGTGACTATCTAACCCTGCCGAACGTGATCTGCGTCGGCGGATCCTGGGTTGCGCCGGATGCGGATCTGAAGAACGGAAACTGGACCCGCATCGAGGAACTGGCACGCGAAGCGGCGGGGCTCCGCAAGGGCTGAGGCGAACGAATCAACCGGGCCCGGGCGTAACGGCCGGAGACACCGGGCCAGAATTCAGTCAAAGGCAGATACCTAAGACAGAAGCGGCGCCCCGGAGGCGCCGCTTCTGTCTTGTAACCGGATACCGGTCGGCTTACTGGAACTTGGCGATCGCCATGAACTCCACGGCTTTGCCGGAGAAGCGGCGCGGATCCGCATTGTTCCCGTGCGTGAAACCCATGGTGTAGACGGCGGTCGGAGCCTCGGCCAGACGCGGCGAGTAGGCCGGCTGCTCGATCTGGCGCTTGGCACGGGCCACGGAGACCTGCTCCAGCAGAACCTCGGGAATCTTGGCCGTCACCGGCTTGACGTGCGGCTTGGGCGCCTTGGGAAGATCCTGAGCGCTCGGACGGCCGCCCTTCGGCGCAACCTTCGGCGAAGTGGCAAGCGGACGGGCCAGCTGCTTGGCTTCCGTCAGAGCCTGCGCGGCAGAAGCGGCAACGGGCGCGCTGCTGGCGGCCAGCTGAGCGGGAGCTTCGCTCGCATAGGCAGCCAAGACAACGTCCTCGACCGACTCAGCCTGCTTGGCCTCGGCCAAGGCCGGTGCGGCACCCTGCTGGCCAGCCAAAAGGTTGGCAATGGCATCAACCGTCGAGGGCGCATCCGGACGGCGTGACGGCATCGCGTAAGCAACGGTGGGCAGACCGATGTCGCCGGTGTCCACAGATGCCACAAGAACCTCATCCGCAGGCGCAGCCACGGGGGCGCTGGCCGGACGCGGCGTCGGCAGCGGCACATTGGCAGCCGCGAGCAGGGCCGCAACTTCATCCGTATCCGGAGCAGCCGGGGCAGCGGCCACCGCGGCAGCCTCAGGCTGAGCGGAACGGCGCGGAGCCGCCTGCGGCAACGGAACCGTGGCAGGCAAGGCAGCCAGAACCGCGGCCTGCGCGCCCGGAGCCGGAGGCTGTATGACTTGCGGCGCGGCCTGGGCGGGTTCCTGCGACTGGACAGCAGCCATCTGGCGCGCCAGCGGCGAAGGAGCCGGAAGCGGCGCAGTCGACGGCAGGGCCGCCACGTCCTGGGTCACAGGCGGCACAGGCGCAGCCGCAACAGCCGGAGCCGCAGCAGGCGCGGCTGCAGCCGCCGGAGCCTGCCGGCGCGCAGGCGCCGCGGTCGCGACCTGAACGCTTGCCGCATCGGCGAGATCATCAGCCTCCTCCTGGCCGCCGCCAAACAGGAAGGCGAGCAGGCCGCCACGACGGCGCTTGTTCTGGGTCGTGTCGTCGGCAACCATGATCGGAACGTCGCTACCACGGCGCTTCAGTTCGGCGAGCGCCTGCTGGTAGCCGGGCATCGGCTTGCCGTCAGCCGGGATGTGAACGGTCTTGCCGTCCGGGAAAACCTGGGCGAGCTCCTGGCGGCTCAAGCGCGGCCAATGGCGCACGCTGCCGACGTCCAGGTGCACGAAGGGAGAACCGGAGCGCGGATAATAGCCCACACCGCCAACCTGCATCTTCAGGCCAAGATTTCGCAGGGTAACGAGCTTCACATCCGGCAGATAAAAGTCGATCGCCTTGCCGCGCATGTGCAGGCTGTTCTCTGCCACACTCTTGGAGCGGGAACGGAGCATCTTGTTCGTCGCGGGAGCGCGATAGGCGGAAAGGACGTGGATGTACTCGCGGGAACCGGAGGCGCGATAAACCTCCCAGAGCAGGTCCATCAGGCGCGGGTCCATATTCGTGGACTCGCCGCGGCGCCAGTCACGCAGGAAGCGGTTCAGCTGGTCAAGCCCGCTCTTGATGTAGCGCCCATCCTTCTTGAAGGTGATCTCTGCCCGCTCCTTCGTATGCACGAAATAGAGCTTCAGGGTGCGGGTCTCCGCCCTGGCACCGGACAAAGTCGCAAAAACTACCGCCAACCCAAGAACAAGGCCGGCTGCCACATGGCGAAAGCCCATGAATCCCCTCTCCGACTGGCGAAATCCCACATCATCGTTTGTCAAACTGCGGCCTTATTGGCTGGAGTTGTCCCCACGAGAAAACCCTCGCGTCGCACTTCAAAGTCTCAACCATAATGGTTAATTGAAACTTATTGAAGCAAAATTGCATCTAGACCGTGGCAAGAAAGTGACGGGCCCAGTTTAGAATGTCTTATGGTGAACAGTTTGTAAACGCTGGAAAATCCCCACCGAATCGACCGCCCGCACACCGCATCAAGCGTCCTCTCCGACCGCTCTCTCAGCCACGTTAATCCCCAATTCCTTCAGCTTGCGGTACAGGGTGGAACGGCCAATTCCAAGCCTGCGGGCCACCTCGCTCATCTGCGCCCCGTAATGGTCGATGGCGATTCGGATGAGCTCATGCTCCAGCTCCTGGAGCGTGCGGACATGGCCTTCCTCGTTCAACACGGCGATGAAGTTCTGAGGCCGGGGAGACGCCGGAGGCTGCGGATTGACGGCCTGGTCAACCTCGGGAGTGCCGGGTTCCTCCGTCGGTATCGGCCCCTCCGCCTGGGCCTGGATCTGCGGAAACTCGTGAACGGACAGCACGCTGCGCTCGCTCAGGACGATGGCCCGGAAAATCGCATTCTCAAGCTCTCGCACGTTGCCCGGCCAGTCATAGGCGGACAGCAGCTGCAGGGCCGCCGGGGTGATGCCAGTGACACTGCTCGGAAGCGTCTCGGCAAAGCGCTCGATGAGATTCCGCACGATGATCGGAATGTCCTCCTTGCGCTCCCTCAGCGGCGGCACGTGGATCGGAAATACGTTCAGGCGATAGAAGAGATCCTCGCGGAAACGGCCCCGCAGCACCTCCTCCATCAGATCCTGGTTCGTCGCGGAAATCAGCCTGATGTCGACCTTCACCGGGCATTTCGCACCGATCGGCTCGACCTCGCCCTCCTGCACCGAACGCAGCAGCTTCACCTGAACGTTCGCGGGCAGATCGGCGATGTCGTCGAGGAAAAGGGTGCCGCCGTCGGCTTCCACGAACTTGCCGACATGGCGTTCCGTGGCGCCGGGGAACGCCCCCTTCTCATGGCCGAACAAAATGCTTTCGACCATGTTTTCCGGAATGGCGCCGCAGTTGACGGTGACGAAAGGCTTGCGGCTGCGCCGCCCGGCGCGGTGGATCGCGCGGGCGATCAGTTCCTTGCCCACACCCGACTCGCCTTCGATCAGAACCGGAATGTCAGAGGCGGCCGCCTTGCGCGCGAGGTTCAGCGTCTTCTGCATCACCGGACTTTTCGTTTCGATACTGTCCAGCGAAATGTTGCGGACGCGCCGAACGCGTTTCCGTTCGAGAGCCTCCACCTTCAGCGCCCCGTTCAGGGCTTCGGCCAGCCGCTCGGGCGACACCGGCTTGACCACGAAGTCGAAGGCTCCCGTGCGCATGGCTGCCACGGCCGTCTCGACGGCGCTGCTGGCGGTCTGCACGATCACCGGGACGCGGATGCCCTGCCGACGCCAGCGCCGCATGACCTCCATGCCGTCGAGCCCCGGCATGACAAGATCGAGAACAATTGCCCGCAGGTCGGACAGGTCGCCTTCCGTCAGCCTCAGGGCGGCCTCACCATCTTCCGCGAGAACGGTGGCGAAACCGAGTTTCTCCACCATGGCTTCAAGGAGGCGCCGTTGTGTGGGATCGTCATCTACAATCAGAACCTGGTCAGACATCGGGGCGATTGCCATTCACTCTACAGGCACCAAAATGCCTCACTAGCTTGGCACATTATCGCCATGACTTTAAACCCACTTCGACAAACGGACGGATGAGTCCTTGCACACTCGGCTGATACGGGAGATTTCAATGGGTCCAGCGTATACGAGAAGCCAGGCAAGCGCGGGCGGCGCGGCAGACGGACAGGATCTCGGCCAACTGCCGACCTGGAACCTTGACGATCTCTATCCGGGCATGGACAGCCCGGAGCTGCGCGGAGACCTGGAACGCGCAGTTCGCGATGCCGCTGCATTCGAGGAGCGCTGGAAAGGCCGCCTGTGGGAAGAGGCTGCGAAAGGCGCGAACGGCAGGTTCGGCGCGGCGGTGCAGGAGTACGAGGCACTGTCGGAACTGTGCGGCAGGCTCGCCTCCTACGGCGGTCTGCTCTACAGCGGCAACACCGCGGATCCCGCGATCGCGAAGTTCTTCGGCGATCTTCAGCAGACGCTCACCGAGATCAGTACCCGCACGATCTTCTTCCCCCTGGAACTCAACCTGATCGAGGAAGACCTTCTCGAGAAGGCGCTGGCGGAAGATCCTGCCTTCGGTCACTATCGGCCCTGGGTGCTCGACCTCAGGAAGGACAAGCCCTACCAGCTGGAAGACAGGCTGGAACAGCTGTTCCAGGAAACCTCGCTGACCGGAGCGGCGGCCTGGAACCGCCTGTTCGACGAGACCATGGCAACGCTCCGGTTCAACGTGGATGGAGAAGAGCTGCCGCTTGAGCCGACGCTCAACCTGATGCAGAGCCCGGACCCCGAGGTGCGGCGCAAGGGCGCAGAGGCCCTTTCCGCCACGCTCCAGGCCAATGTCCGCCTGTTCACGCTTATCACGAACACGCTTGCCAAGGACAAGGAAATTTCCGACCGCTGGCGCGGCTTCAAGGATGTCGCCGATTCCCGGCATCTCGCGAACCGGGTGGAACGCGAAGTGGTCGAAGCGCTGGTTGCAGCGGTGCGCGAGGCGTTTCCGCGCGTCTCGCACCGTTACTATGCGATGAAGGCAAAGTGGCTGGGCATGGACAAGCTCAACCACTGGGACAGGAACGCGCCGCTGCCCGAAACGCCGCAGGCCACCGTCACCTGGGAAGAGGCGAAGGAGACGGTGCTGTCCGCCTATCATGCCTTTTCGCCGAAGATGGCGGAGATCGCCCGCCAATTCTTCGACAGGCGCTGGATCGACGCACCGGTGCGACCCGGCAAGTCGCCGGGAGCCTTCGCCCATCCGACGGTGCCGTCGGTGCATCCATACGTCCTGCTCAACTATCTCGGCAAACCGCGCGACGTGATGACTCTTGCCCATGAGCTGGGTCACGGCGTCCACCAGGTGCTGGCCGGGGAGCAGGGCATGCTGATGAGCCAGACGCCGCTCACGCTTGCCGAAACCGCATCCGTGTTCGGCGAAATGCTGACCTTCCGCTCCATGCTGGACAGGACCGCAAGCCGGGCTGAGCGCAAGGCGATGCTGGCGCAGAAGGTGGAGGACATGATCAACACCGTGGTTCGCCAGATCGCCTTCTACGAGTTCGAGCGCAAGGTCCACACCGAACGCCGGAAGGGAGAGCTCACCGCAGAGCAACTCGGCGAGCTCTGGATGTCGGTGCAGCAGGACAGCCTGGGCCCGGCAGTGGCCCTCCACCCCGGATACGAGGTCTTCTGGGCCTACATCCCCCACTTCATCCACTCGCCGTTCTACGTCTACGCATATGCGTTCGGCGACTGCCTGGTGAACTCGCTCTATGCGGTCTACCAGTCCGGCGATCCGGATTTCGAGGCCAAGTACCTCGATCTGCTCCGGGCCGGCGGCACCAAGCATCATTCCGAACTGCTGGCGCCGTTCGGGCTGAATGCGAGCGATCCGGCGTTCTGGCGGAAGGGCCTCGCGATGATCGAATCGCTCATCGATGAACTGGCGGCGATTGACGGCCAGTCCGGCTGACGGATGCGCGGTTGCGCCACGACCCGCTGGCAGAGCATCCGGGGCGGCACCACAGGAACATTGAGGATGACACCGTTGCTCCCGGTGCGGTGAAGGCCACCCGAGCGGGTGGGGCCCCGCCCAGCGACCGGAGCTTTTCCGGCCAATGGCGAGCCCTTGCGACCGGAACACGGGCCGGGAAACATTACGCCTCCCGTTGGAAGCAAGGGCAACGTTGCAGCAGGCAAACGGGGTGGTCTGGCATAGCAAGAGCGCGCCGGATCATGGCATTTACGCAACATTCAACAGCGTTAAATGTTGCCAACGGTCCGAAACGCTTGATTTTTAGTAAAGACAAGGGCGTATGAGACTATGAGCAACCCCAGGAGACCCCGATGACGCTATCGTTCAAGCACGCCTCCGCCCTGGCATTGGCCTCCACCCTGGCAATTGCCGGGTGCGTCTCCGCCCCGCAGGCACCGTACGGCTCGGGCCGCGGTCCAGCCGCTTCCAGCTTTGTTGACGGCCAATGGACCGACCAGGGGGGTATCGCCATCTCGACCTTCTCCGGCGGCGCATTCCAGTCCGTGGCCACCGACACCGGCAACAAGGTGTCCGAGGGCACCTACCGTGTGACCGGAAACGGCACGGTCGAAATCTCGATGACTTCGCTGATCCGGCAGACCCAGTCGCGCATCAACTGCGCACTCGTGACGCCGACGCAGCTGAACTGCACCAATGACAGCGGCCAGCAGTTCTCCCTGATCCGCCGCGGATAACACACCTTCCGCGCGGTTATGGCGTTTCCCGCGCGACGTGCACCGGCGTCGCGCGCATTCTCGTTTTCCGGGACCCTGCGGCCTCTGGCATCATTGAAATTCGCACCAGACTGTCTAGGTAGCAGCCAGCAAGGAGCAGCAGTCATGATGCAGGGTATGGTTTCGGTTCTTACGGCAGAGGGTTCACAGGCTGAGGCTCCGATGAAGGCATCCCCCAAGCGGAAAACAGGCGTCCTGCTCGTCAACCTTGGAACGCCGGACGGGACCGACTACTGGCCAATGCGCCGGTATCTCAACGAGTTCCTGTCCGACCGGCGGGTGATCGAGTGGCCGCGCGCCATCTGGCAGCCCATCCTGCAGGGCATCGTGCTTTCGACGCGCCCGAAGAAGTCCGGAGCCGCCTATGCCTCCATCTGGAACACGGAACGCAACGAATCGCCACTGCGCACCTTCACGCGCGAGCAGGCTGAGAAACTGGCGGTGTCGCTCGGCGAATACGACCATGTCGTGGTCGACTGGGCAATGCGCTATGGAAACCCCTCCATCGAGGCGGTGACAAAGAAACTGCTGGCGCAGGGTTGCGAGCGGGTCGTCATGTTCCCGCTCTATCCGCAGTATTCGGCGACCACGACCGCAACGGTGAACGACAAGTTCTTCGAGGCGCTGATGAGGCTGCGCCACCAGCCCGCCATCCGCATTGTCCCGGATTACCACAACGAGCCGGTCTATATCGACGCGCTGGCGACTTCGATCGAGCGGCACCTTGAAAAGACGGGCATGGATCCGGAGGTGGTGATCGCCTCCTATCACGGCATTCCTCAGAGCTACGACCGCAAGGGCGATCCGTACCAGAAGCAATGCCTGGAAACGACGCGGCTGCTGCGCGAGCGCCTTGGCTGGGATGAGAAAAAGCTCATTTCCTGCTTCCAGTCGCGATTCGGTCCGGAAGAATGGCTTCAGCCCTACACGGACAAGACCGTGGAGAAGCTGGCGAAGGAAGGCGTGAAATCCATCGCGGTGTTCAACCCCGGCTTCGTCGCCGACTGTCTGGAAACGCTCGAGGAAATTGCCGTCGAGGCCGCGCACATCTTCAAGTCGGCGGGCGGCGAGCATTTCACCCACATTCCCTGCCTCAACGCTTCCGACGAAGGCATGGCCGTCATCGAGACAATGGTCCGGCGGGAACTTCAGGGCTGGGTCTGACGGCCGGCTCCGTTCGATCACATCACCGTAACGCCCCATACGCAACACCCAAGAGTTGTGATACGAGCATAAGGGGGAGGTCAACGGGAGGCCTCTTCAACGCTTGCATCACAACACACGGTCTGGAGTTGAAATGGGCTTTTCCGGTTTTGACATTCTCATCCCTGTGCTGGTCGTTCTGGTCATCGTGGCGCTGTTCGCCGGCGCCAAGACTGTACCGCAGGGATATGCCTACACGGTGGAGCGGTTCGGACGGTACACCCGCACGCTGACACCTGGCCTCAACATCATCATCCCGTTCATCGACCGCATTGGCGCGCGCATGAACATGATGGAACAGGTGCTCGACGTGCCGACGCAGGAGGTCATCACCCGCGACAACGCCACTGTCGCCGTCGACGGCGTGGCCTTCTACCAGGTGCTGAATGCCGCACAGGCAGCCTATCAGGTCGCCGATCTCGAGACCGCGATCCTCAACCTCACCATGACAAACATCCGCTCGGTCATGGGCTCGATGGATCTGGACGAGCTCCTGTCCAACCGCGACGCCATCAACGAGCGCCTGCTCAGGATCGTCGATGAAGCCGCGCATCCCTGGGGCATCAAGGTTACCCGCGTCGAAATTAAGGACATCAACCCGCCGGAAAACCTTGTGGAATCCATGGCACGCCAGATGATGGCTGAGCGCAACAAGCGCGCGCAGATCCTGGAGGCCGAGGGACGCAAGCAGGCGCAGATCCTCGAAGCCGAGGGCCGCCGCGAGGCAGCATTCCGCGACGCGGAGGCCCGCGAACGCCAGGCTGAGGCGGAAGCGAAGGCGACACAGATGGTGTCGGAGGCGATCGCCGCCGGTGACGTGCAGGCGATCAACTATTTCGTGGCGCAGAAGTACACCGAGGCGCTGGCAACCATCGGCTCGTCCAGCAACAACAAGATCGTGCTCATGCCGATCGAGGCGGCTTCACTGATCGGTTCGCTCGGCGGCATCGGCGCGATCGCCAAGGAAGTGTTCGGCTCAGGCGACGAGGCAACGCAGCAGCCGCGCCGCCACACTTCGGCACGTCCGCCGGTAACGCGCCCGTCCCAGGAATAGGATGCCGGCATGATCCTCGGATTTATCGCTGACCTGGGAGCATGGAGCTGGCTGCTGCTCGGCGCCATCCTGCTCCTGCTGGAAATCCTCGTCCCCGGCGTCTTCCTGCTATGGATCGGACTGGCCGCACTTGTTACCGGCCTTGTGTCGCTCCAGCTCTGGTCGCTCGACATCTGGACATGGCAGGTACAGGTGGTGGTGTTCCTGGTGTTCTCGGTGGTCATGGTGATCGCCGGCAAGCGCTGGAGCGACCGCGCGGCGGCCCGGGATTCCGACGAGCCGCTGCTAAACATGCGCGCGGCGCAGCTCATCGGCCGGACGGCCGTTCTCGCCGAGCCGATCCGTGAAGGCCGCGGCCGCATCCGGCTGGACGACACGGTCTGGCGGGTGAGCGGGCCGGACCTGCCCGCCGGATCACGGGTCAAGGTCGTATCGGTTCAAGGCACGGAGCTGCACGTGGAGGCGGCTTAGGCCGCCGTTCCCCACTCCCTTGAGCCACGAGGGGCGAGCCGCAAACGTCGTGGCCGCCCCTCTGCTTCCACGAGCTGACCGTAAGGCAAGTTGCGAGTATCGGACTGATGGAAAGCGGCCGGTCAGGCCGCGCCGATTCGCAGCAGGTCGTGCAGGTGCACGATGCCGACGGGCCTGCCATCATCCACCACCATCAGCGTGGTGATGGACGAGGAATTGATGATCTGCAGGGCTGCGGCGGCCATGATCGTCGGCGCAACCGTCTTCGGGTTCGGCGTCATGACCTCTTCCACCGTCAGGGACAGGAGCTTCTCGCTCATGTGCCGCCGCAGGTCGCCGTCGGTGATGATGCCGACGAGCCTGCGGTCGCCATCGACGATGCCGACGCAGCCGAAGCCCTTGCGCGACATTTCAAGGATGGCGTCGCCCATCGGTGTCCCCACCGAGACCAGCGGCACCTCGTCGCCCGTGTGCATCACGTCGCTGATGCGGCGCAGGTTCGCACCAAGCTGTCCGCCAGGGTGGAAGACGCGGAAATTGTCCGGCGTGAAGCCGCGTGCCTCCAGAAGGGCGACCGCGAGCGCATCGCCAATCACCAGCTGCAGCAGCGTGGAGGTCGTGGGCGCCAGGTTGTGCGGGCAGGCCTCGCGAACCCTCGGCAGCCCCAGCACGATGTCGGACTCCCGCGCGAGCGCCGAGTTTACGCCCGCCGTGATGGCAATCAGCGGAATCGAGAAACGGCGCGCATAGGCAACGATGCCCTTCAGCTCAACGCTTTCGCCCGACCAACTCAACGCGATGATGACATCATCGGGAGTGATCATGCCAAGGTCGCCGTGATTGGCTTCCACCGGGTGGACGAAGAAGGACGGCGTGCCGGTGGACGACAGCGAGGCCGCAATCTTGGAGCCGATGTGGCCGCTCTTGCCGATGCCGGTCACGATCACCCGGCCGGAAATTCCCGAAATCAGTTCGACGGCCCGAGAGAAGGGCTCCGCCAGGCCGTTGTTCAGCGCGTGTTCCAGCGCGGCCAGGGCTTCCTTCTCGGCTTCCAGGGTTCGGGCGGCTGACGCGATGGCGGCCGCGGGATCTGCTTTGATCGGTTTCTTGAACATCTTCACGCGATTAACGCTTTGGCGGCGTCCTGTCACGCCCTTCACAGGCGGCCGGCCGGGTTATCCATCAATCTTGTATTAACCATAGCCATTTACTGATCAGTTACCGAGGCGCAGTCGGCGCTGACAGGGTGGTCGCAGTATATGGCGTTTCGAGGTTATTGGAGCGGCGTTTCAGTCTTCTGTCTCCTGACCGTAGCTGGCCTTCTGCCATCTACGCCATCTTCCTATGGCCAAACTTTGGAACTGCGCGGGACAATCGACGAATCCGCCGTCCTGCCCGGCCTGGTGCCGCCCGAGCCCGACCCGATCGAGACCGGCGCAATCGGCGGCGGTCCCTACGAACCTTTCAGTTCCGGCGCGCTGTGGCCAGATGAGGAACTCGCCGCCGATCACAGCATCGACCTGTCGGGCGACCGGCCGGCGCGGCGAAACAACGAGCCTGATACGCAGGTCACCCCTTCCCTTTCCAGTGATTCAGCAACTGCCGGATCGCGCATGAACACGCGCGCGGAGCCCACGGAGCCGGTGACGGGGCGGCAGAATCCCCGCGCGGCGGCGCTCCAGGGCGGAATGTTGCGACGGGACGACGACCCCCATGCACCGATCGGCTTGCGCGCGGGCACATTCAATCTCTTTCCCTCACTGGAACAGGGTGTCACGGCCTCGACCAACGGCACCAGCAGCCCGGGCGGACGGAGCGCGACCTTCTCCGAAACCACACTGCGCCTGAGCGCCAGTTCCGACTGGTCGCGCCATGCGCTCGACTTCAACGGCAACCTCACTTACGAAGGCGCACTTTCCGGCGATGCGGAGTCGGAACTCAAGGGCAATGCAGAAGTAGCCCTGAGAGTCGACATTTCCCGGTCGGTCACCGGCCACGCGAGCATCGCCTATTTGGCGGAGCGCGAGTCTTTCAACTCCCCCCACGCCGTGGCGGGCGTGGACAAGCAGCCACTTCAGCACGAAATCACCGGCACGGCGGCGATCGAGAAGAGTCTCGGGCCGCTGCGGCTCACCGCGGGCGGCCGAATCGTCCGCGAGACCTTCGGGCCGGCCCGGCTCGACGACGGCACGACGTTCCCTCAGTCCGACCGCAATTCTACGCTGGCGCTGGCGACACTGCGGGCAGGCTACGAACTGTCGCCGACGCTGGTACCCTTCGTCGAAATCGAAGGCGGACGGCGCAACTATGATCAGAAAACCGACAGCGCCGGCTACAAGCGCTCCTCCCGCCGTTATGGCGCACGGGCCGGTGTGCAGTTCGACCGGGGTGAAAAGCTCAGGGGAGAAATCTCGGCCGGCTGGATCGCCGAGGACTTTGACGACGACCGGCTGCGCAGGCTCGCGGGCCTGGCGCTTGCCGCCTCGATCCAGTGGTCGCCCATTCGCGGCACGAACGTCTTCTTCGACGCGTCCACCAACCTGGAGGACGGCAGCGGCGGCGACAGCGGATCGCTGCGCTATCTCGCTAGTCTCCGGGTCGAGCGGCAGATGCGGGCCAACCTCACCGGCAGCCTCGAATTCGGAGGTGCATGGCGGGACTACGAGGCGGGAGGCCACGACCTGACCCTGCATGGCGAGGCAAGCCTCGCCTGGTGGCTGAACCGGTACGCGGCGCTAGTCACTCGCCTGCGCTACGAACGGCAGACAAGCAGCGACCCGTCACGGGAATACGACGGGACGAGCATCTATGTCGGCATGAAGCTGCAACGGTAATGGTTGCGCGACCCCGGGCGGGAGCAAGGGGCCGCTACACCGGCTTCTCTGCTACGAGGTCATGCTTTGACAAGCTTGGCATGAGGAAGGCGAGAAAACAAGAGCGGCGCGGGTGAAGCCCCGCGCCGCAGAACCGTCAGAGCTTGCCCGCGATTTCGCGGAGCGCGCGTTCCAGATGCGGCCGCATTTCCCCATTCTGCAAGGCAAACGCGAGATTGGCGAGAACAAAACCTTCCGGCGAGCCGCAGTCATAGGTGTTGCCGCGGAAGATATGAGCATAGAAGGGCTGTTCCCGATGCAGGCGGAGCATGGCGTCGGTAAGCTGGATCTCGTCGCCCGCACCCTTCTCCTGATGCTCCAGGAGATCGAAGATCTCGGGCTGCAGGATGTAGCGGCCCGCGATATAGAAGTTCGACGGCGCGGTACCGGGCTTCGGTTTTTCCACCATCGAGGTGATCCGGAAGCCCGTGTGCAGGTCCTCGCCGCGGCCGACGATGCCGTACTTGTAGGTCTCCGATGGATCGCACTCCTCGACGGCAAGGACGTTACCGCCGGTCTGCTCGTAGAACTCGACCATTTCCTTCAGGCACCCCCGCTCGGACTGCATGATCATGTCCGGCAGCAGCAGCGCGAAGGGCTCGTTGCCCACCAGCTCGCGCGCGCACCAGACGGCGTGGCCGAGGCCCAGAGGCACCTGCTGGCGCGTGTAGCTGGTCTGCCCTGGCTTGGGCTGCATGGCCTCTAGACGCTCAAGAATGTCCAGCTTTCCGCGCCGGCGGAGCGTCTCGTACAGCTCGACCTGAACGTCGAAATGATCTTCGATGGCATGCTTGTTGCGGCCAGTCACGAAGATGAAATGCTCGATGCCCGCCTCACGCGCCTCATCGACAACATACTGAATGACGGGCCTGTCCACGACCGTCAGCATTTCCTTGGGCAATGCCTTGGTCGCCGGCAAGAAGCGTGTTCCCAGGCCCGCAACAGGGAAAACGGCCTTACGGATTTTTCTCATCAACAACCCCTCTAGAAAACACGATGGCCGAGTGACTCAAAGCTCAGCGCCACCCTCGGTTCCTGATCTAGGATCAAAAAACGACCCGATTTGGCCACCGATTTTATATGGTAAACTATTTCTATACCGCAACCGGCGAAGAAGGTGGCTTGTCGTGTAGTTTGGAGGTTGTCATGCTTGCCCCGAGTGCCCACAAAGCCCTCACAGCAATCAGGCTTTCCTTCGCCGCCATTCTGGTCGCACTCAGCACGGGTCCAGTGCTCGCCGATGCAGGATTTCAGCGCTGGATTGCCGAGTTCCGCCAGGTCGCCATTCAGAGCGGCATTTCGCCGTCGGTCTATGACCGCGCCTTCAAGGGCGTGACCTCGCCGGATCCGGAGGTGCTTGAAAAGGCCCGGTACCAGCCGGAATTCAAGGCGGAGCCGTGGGAATATTTCGACAACCGGATCAACGAGCATACCATCGCCCGGGGCCGCCAGCTCGCCCGCGATCTGAAGCCGTGGCTCGATCATATCGAGGGGCAGTACGGCGTTAGCCGCTACATCCTGCTGGCCATCTGGTCAATGGAGACGAACTATGGCGAGGCTCTCCGGAACGAGCGCGTGATGCGCCACGTGCCGCGGTCGCTCGCCACCCTCGCCTATGCGGATCCAAAGCGGGCCAAGTTTGCCCGGACGCAGCTGATTGCGGCGCTCAAGATCCTGCAGTCCGGCGACATCGACGTGCATCACCTGCAGGGTTCCTGGGCGGGAGCCATGGGCCACACCCAGTTCATCCCGACCAGCTACCAGGCCTATGCGGTCGACGCGGACCGCGACGGTCGCCGCGACATCTGGAATTCAATCCCCGACGCGCTGGCTACCGCAGCCAACCTGCTACGCAAGAACGGCTGGCGCACCGGCGAGACCTGGGGCTACGAGGTTATCCTGCCGGAAGGCCGGAAGTTCCCGTCCGGGTCCATGCCGCTCAGCAAGTGGGCTTCGATCGGCGTCGTGCGCGCCAACGGCAAGCCGTTCCCGCGCGGTTCCGACATGGCCGAGCTCAAGGTGCCGGACGGCCGCAAGGGACCGGCTTTCCTGATGACGAACAACTTTTTCGTACTGAAGCGCTACAACAATGCGGACACCTACGCGCTGGCTGTCGGCCTGCTGGCCGACGAGATCGCCGGCTACGGCGGCCTGGTGCGGGATTGGAACCGACCGTTCGAGCGGCTGTCCTTCACCGAGACGCAGGAGTTGCAGCAGCGGCTCAGCGCACTAGGTTACTACAGCGGCCCGATTGACGGTAAGGTCGGCTCGGGATCGCGAGACGCTATCCGCGCCTTCCAACAGCGGCTTGGCATCAACCCTGACGGCCATCCTTCCAAGGACGTGTTGCGCAGGCTCAGAGGTCAGTAGGATCAGATCCGATGGTCACGTTCCGCCGCTCCACCCGTCTGTCCATGCGAAAGGCTGTGGCGGCCCTGGCCATCGCGTGCGGCTGTTTCGTCCTTTCCGTCGGCACGGACACGGCCAGCGCGCAGCAGCGGCCGGAATACTATGTCGTGCGCAAGCCGAACCTGTTCGAGCGGCTGTTCGGGATAAGGCGTCAGCCACCCTCGGTCATGGCGCCGCAGGAACCGCAACAGCAGCGCCGGGCGCCGCGGCGGCAGCAGCGCCAGGGCTCCCCCGCCGCCCGCAGCGGACAGGGCGCCGCCGTTTCCGCCAAGCCTGCAGTCGAGAAGCAGCCCGATGCCAAGGTTGTTCTGGTCGTCGGCGACTTTCTGGCTGGCGGCGTCGCAGGAGGCCTTGCCTCGGCTTACGAGGAAGTCCCTAGCGTGCGGATCGAGGACCGCAGCAAGGGTTCATCGGGCTTCGTGCGCGACGACTACTACAACTGGAACGCGGAAATCAGCCCCATCCTCGAGACGGTGAAGCCGACGGCGGTCGTGGTCATGCTCGGTTCGAACGACCGGCAGCAGATTTCTGCGGACGGGCAAACCTTCCGCCCACAGACCGAAGAGTGGACAGCCGAGTACACGAAGCGCGTGAACGCCTTCGCGGAAACGCTGGCGAAGAGCAGCATCCCGTTCCTGTGGGTAGGGCTGCCGCCATTCAAGTCGCCGGCGATGACGTCCGACATGCTCGCCTTCAACGACATCCAGAAAAAGGCGGCCGAATCGGCGGGCGGCACGTTCATCGACATCTGGGACGGGTTCGTGGACGAGAACGGCGCCTTCACCTACACCGGCCCGGACATGAACGGCCAGCCGGTGCGGCTGCGCTCAAGCGACGGCATCAATCTCACCCGCGAGGCGCGGCGCAAGATCGCATTCTATCTGGAAAAGCCGCTCAACCAGATTCTTGGGGCGGCCGCGGCCCCCGCAGGCTCGCCGGCGGCGTCCGGCGAACAGCCCGGACAAGAACAAGCTCCAGCGGCGGCCATGGTCCCGGTCCGGGATCTGACGCGAACCGCACCCATCTCCCTCGCAGGGCCGGAACTCAGCACGAGCAGCGCGCTGCTCGGCGGAGAGCGGCCCAACGGCGCGGCGCCCGCCGCGAACCTGTTCAAGCCGCAGCCTGGACGGGCAGACTTCCAGCTCGTCGGCAAGCCTGAGAAAAAGAACGGGGCCGGCGACGGCACGCCGCCAGCCCCGCAATAATTCCATCCTGCCATCTCAAACCCCGGGTGCTTCCGGCGCCCGAATGCCGTCCTTCCCTCACGCTTCGAGAGGTTCACCGTGAGGGCGAGGTTGCATCAGCGCGGCAGGACGCTGCTTCCCATCAGGTATTCGTCGATGGCGCGGGCGGCCTGACGGCCCTCTCGAATCGCCCAAACAACCAGCGACTGACCGCGGCGCACGTCACCGGCAGCGAACAGCTTGTCGATGTTGGTGCGGTAGTCGACGTCGTTCGCAACCACGTTGGTCGAATTGCGGCGGTCGACGGTGACGGCCAGCTTGCCTTCCAGCTCCGAGAGAACACCCGTCGGGTTGGGTCCGGCAAAGCCGATCGCGATGAAGGCGAGGTCCGCCTTGATGATGAACTCCGTGCCCGGGACCGGCTTGCGGCTCTCGTCCACGCGGCAGCACTTCACGCCGGTCAGCTTGCCGTTCTCGCCGACGAACTCGAGCGTCGCCACCTGGAACTCGCGCACCGCGCCCTCGGCCTGGCTGGTGGAGGTGCGCATCTTGGTCGCCCAGTAGGGCCAGACGGTGAGCTTGTCTTCCTTCTCCGGCGGACGGGGACGGATGTCGAGCTGCGTCACGCGCACCGCACCCTGGCGGAAGGCCGTGCCGACGCAGTCGGAGGCCGTGTCGCCGCCGCCGACCACCACCACGTGCTGGCCCGCAGCCGAAATCGGCTCGGCCGGCCAGGCGACGGATTCGATGTTTTCGCCACCGATGCGGCGGTTCTGCTGCACCAGATAAGGCATCGCATCATAGACGCCGTGGAGATCGCCGCCCGGAATGCCCGCGGGACGCGGCTTTTCCGAACCGCCGCAGTAGAGAACGGCATCGTAATCCGCGAGTAGCTCAGCCACCGGCTTGTCGATACCGACGTTCACGCCGCAGTGGAAGGTGACACCCTCGCCCTCGAGCTGGGCAATGCGGCGGTCGACATGGATCTTTTCGATCTTGAAGTCCGGGATGCCGTAGCGCATCAGGCCGCCCGGCTTGCTCTCACGCTCATAGACGTGAACCTCGTGGCCGGCGCGGGCAAGCTGCTGGGCAGCGGCGAGGCCGGACGGGCCCGAGCCGATGATCGCGACGCGCTTGTCCGTCTTCACCTCCGCAGGTTGCGGCCGCATGAAGCCGAGTTCCCACGCCTTGTCGGCGATGGCCTGCTCGATGTTCTTGATCGTGACGGGCACGTCCTCAAGGTTGAGGGTGCACGCCTCCTCGCAGGGAGCGGGACATACACGGCCCGTCCACTCCGGGAAGTTGTTCGTCGAAAGAAGGTTGCGGATCGCCTCCTCCCAGTTGCCCTGGTAGACGAGGTCGTTCCAGTCCGGGATCTGGTTGTGAACCGGACACCCGGTCGGGCCATGGCAGAAGGGAATGCCGCAATCCATGCAGCGGGCGGCCTGCTTCCTGACCTCCTGCTCGGTCATCGGCAGGACGAATTCGCGGAAGTGCCGGATGCGATCAGCCGCAGGCTGATACTTCGCTTCCTGGCGGTCGATCTCGAGAAAACCTGTAACCTTACCCATCGTTGTTCCTTGTTCCCCTGGCCCGCGGGGCCGGGGCAGCAGCGGAGCCCGCAATCAGCGAACTCCGGGAAATCCAACTCCGATCATGGGCCGTCCCGACGCGCGGCGACGGCCCACAGTTCCCTCAGTTCAGGCGGCTGCACCCGCCAGGCGATTGCGCTGCATCTCTTCCAGCGCGCGGCGATACTCGACCGGCATGACCTTGCGGAACTTGGCCCGATACTCGGACCAGTTGTCCAGGATCTGCCGCGCCCGCTCCGATCCCGTGAACCGATAGTGGTTCGAGATCAGGTGCGCCAGACGCTCCTCGTCGTGACGGGTCATGTCACCGGAGACGTCGACGCGGCCCATGTGGGCAAGGTCACCGCCATGGTGATGCAGTTTCTCGAGGATGTCGTCCTCTTCCGGAACCGGCTCAAGATCGACCATCGCCATGTTGCAGCGCTTGGCGAAATCGCCCTCCTCGTCGAGAACATAGGCGATGCCGCCAGACATGCCAGCCGCAAAGTTGCGACCGGTCCTGCCGAGCACCACGACGATGCCGCCGGTCATGTACTCGCAGCCATGGTCGCCCACGCCTTCGACGACTGCCACCGCGCCGGAGTTGCGGACGGCGAAGCGCTCGCCCGCCACGCCGCGGAAGTAGCACTCACCCTCAATGGCGCCGTAGAGCACCGTGTTGCCGACGATGATCGACTGCTCGGGCACGATCCTCGCATTCTCCGGCGGACGGATGACGATGCGGCCGCCCGACAGGCCCTTGCCGACATAGTCGTTGCCGTCGCCCCAGAGCTCGAAGGACACGCCACGGGCCAGGAACGCGCCAAAGGACTGGCCGGCGGTGCCCGTGAACCTCACCTGGATGGTGTCGTCCGGCAGGCCCTTGTGACCAAAGCACTTGGCTATCTCGCCCGAGAGCATCGCGCCGGCGGAGCGGTCGGTATTGTGGATGTCGAACTCCAGGGACACCGGCTCCTTGCGCTCCAGAGCTGGAGCAGCCGCGGCGATGAGCTTCCGGTCCAGAACATCGTCGATCGGATGCTTCTGGCGCTCGGTCCAGCGGATCTCCTCGGGCTTCGCCTCCGGCTTGAAGAACACGCGGGAGAAGTCCAGGCCGCGCGCCTTCCAGTGCTCGATCATCGCACGCTTCTCGAGCAGGTCGGACTGGCCGATAATTTCGTCCAGCTTGCGGTAGCCCATCTCAGCCAGGAGCTGGCGCACTTCCTCGGCGACGTAGAAGAAGTAGTTGATGACGTGCTCCGGCGTGCCCTTGAAGCGCTTGCGCAGGACCGGGTCCTGGGTGGCCACGCCCACCGGGCAGGTGTTCAGGTGGCACTTGCGCATCATGATGCAGCCAGCCGCGATCAGTGGAGCCGTCGAGAAGCCAAACTCGTCCGCACCCAGCAGCGCGCCGATGACGACGTCGCGGCCGGTCCTGAGACCGCCGTCGACCTGAAGGGCGACGCGGCTGCGCAGGCCGTTCAGCACCAGCGTCTGGTGCGTCTCGGCAAGGCCGATCTCCCACGGAATACCGGCGTGCTTCAGCGAGGTGAGCGGGGATGCGCCCGTTCCGCCGTCGTAGCCGGAAATCGTGATGTGATCGGCGCGCGCCTTGGCCACACCTGCCGCAACGGTGCCGACACCGGCTTCCGCCACCAGCTTGACCGAAATGTCGGCCGACGGGTTGACGTTCTTCAGATCGAAGATCAGCTGTGCCAGATCCTCGATCGAGTAGATGTCATGGTGCGGGGGCGGCGAAATCAGGCCCACGCCCGGCGTCGAGTGGCGGGTCTTCGCGATGGTCGCGTCAACCTTGTGGCCGGGGAGCTGGCCGCCTTCGCCGGGCTTCGCACCCTGAGCGATCTTGATCTGGATCATGTCCGCGTTGACGAGGTACTCCGCCGTCACGCCGAAGCGGCCGCTCGCCACCTGCTTGATGGCAGAGCGCTCGGGGTTCCGCGAGCCGTCCGGCAGCGGCATGAAGCGATCCGGCTCCTCGCCGCCCTCGCCGGTGTTGGACTTGCCGCCGATGGCATTCATCGCGCGGGCGAGCGTGGTGTGCGCCTCGCGGCTGATAGAACCGAAGGACATCGCGCCCGTCGAGAAGCGCTTCACGATCTCGGACGCGGGTTCGACCTCGTCCAGCGGAACGGGCTTGCGGCCCGTATCCTCCGCGCGCCTGATCTGGAACAGGCTGCGGATGGTCTTCTTCTTGGCGCTCTCGCCGTCAACGAGGTTCGAGAACTCCTTGAAGGTCGCGAAGGACTTCTTGCGGACGGCATGCTGCAGGGTCGCCACCGCATCCGGCGTCCAGGCGTGGTCCTCACCGCGCTGGCGGTACTGGTAGTCGCCGCCCACTTCGAGCGCGCTCTTCAGGAGCGGATCGTTGCCGAAGGCGCGGGCGTGGCGGGCAACCGTCTCGCGGGCGATCTCCTCGAGACCGACACCCTCGATGCTGGTAGCCGTGCCGGTGAAGTACTTCTCGACGAAATCCGAGCGCAGGCCGACGGCGTCGAAGATCTGGGCGCCGCAGTAGGACTGGTAGGTCGAGATGCCCATCTTGGACATGACCTTCAGAATGCCCTTGCCGATCGCCTTGATGTAACGCTGGACGACCTCCTGCTCGCTGACCTCCGGCGGGAACATGCCCTTCTTGTGCATGTCGATCAGCGTGTCGAAGGCGAGGTACGGGTTGATGGCTTCCGCACCATAGCCCGCCAGGCAACAGAAGTGATGCACCTCGCGCGGCTCGCCGGACTCGACGACCAGACCCACCGAGGTGCGCAGGCCCTTGCGGATCAGGTGGTGGTGGACGGCTGCGGTCGCCAGCAGCGTCGGAATGTCGATGCGGTCCGGACCGACCTGACGGTCAGACAGGATGATGATGTTGTAGCCACCGGCAACCGCCGCCTCGGCACGCTCGCAGATGCGCTCGATGGCAGCTTCCATACCCTCGGCGCCCTCGTTGGCCGAATAGGTTATGTCGATGGTCTTGGTGTCGAACCGCTCCTCGGTGTGGCCGATCGAACGGATCTTCTCCAGGTCCTCGTTGGTGAGGATCGGCTGGCGAACCTCAAGACGCTTGCGGCGCGAGGTGCCGACCAGATCGAAGATGTTCGGGCGCGGGCCGATGAAAGAGACGAGGCTCATCACCAGCTCCTCGCGGATCGGGTCGATCGGCGGGTTGGTGACCTGCGCGAAGTTCTGCTTGAAGTAGTTATAAAGCAGCTTCGGATGGTCCGACATGGCCGGGATCGGCGTGTCGGTGCCCATCGAACCCACGGCCTCCTGGCCGGTGGTCGCCATCGGCGCCATCAGCAGCTTCAGGTCCTCCTGCGTGTAGCCGAAGGCCTGCTGTCGGTCGAGCAGCGAGACGTCCTTGCGCAGCTCGCGCGCCTCGACGGGCTTCAGCTCCTCGAGGATGAGCTGCGTGTTCTTCAGCCACTCCTTGTAGGGGTGCTTCTTCGCAATGGACGACTTGACCTCCTCATCGGAGACGATGCGGCCCTGCTCCAGGTCGATGAGAAGCATGCGGCCCGGCTGGAGACGCCACTTCTGGACGATCTTCTCTTCCGGGACCGTGAAGGCACCAGCCTCGGAGGCAAGGATGACGCGATCGTCGTCAGTGACGACGTAGCGGGCCGGACGCAGTCCGTTGCGGTCGAGCGTCGCGCCGATCTGGCGGCCATCCGTGAAGGCGACGGCGGCCGGGCCATCCCACGGCTCCATGAGTGCGGCATGGTACTCGTAGAAGGCCTTGCGATCCTCATCCATGAGCTTGTTGCCGGCCCAGGCCTCAGGGATGAGCATCATCATTGCGTGGGCCAAGCTGTAGCCGCCGTGGTAGAGGAACTCGAGCGCGTTGTCGAAGCAGGCCGTATCGGACTGACCCTCATAGGAGATGGGCCAGAGCTTGGAGATGTCCGTGCCGAACAGCTCGGAGTCGACCGAGGCTTGGCGGGCGGCCATCCAGTTGACGTTGCCGCGCAGCGTGTTGATCTCGCCGTTGTGGGCAACCATGCGGTAGGGATGCGCCAGCTTCCACGAGGGGAAGGTGTTTGTCGAGAAGCGCTGGTGCACGAGCGCAAGCGCCGACTCGGTGCGCGGATCGCGCAGGTCCTTATAGTACGCGCCAACCTGATAGGCCAGGAACATGCCCTTGTACACGATCGTCCGCGAGGACATGGACACGCAGTAGGCGCCAACGTCACGGTTGCCGTGATGGGCATAGAGGCGGCCCGAAATCACCTTGCGCAGGATGTAAAGACGGCGCTCGTACTGCTCATCCGTGTAGCCTTCCGGCCGGTTGAAAAAAACCTGCTGGTGATAGGGCTCCGACGCAACGATATGCGGGGCCCTGGACAGCGAGGAATTGTCGACCGGAACGTCACGGATGCCCAGCACCGTGAAGCCTTCCGACTGGCTGGCCTCGTGAATGATCTGATGCACGAACTCGCGCTCGCCGGCATCCTGCGGCATGAAGAAATGCGCGACGGCATACTGGCCAGGCCCGGGCAGCTCCACGCCCTGCTTAGCCATTTCCTCACGAAAAAGGCGGTCAGGGATCTGGATCATGATGCCGGCGCCATCGCCCACGAGCGGGTCCGCGCCCACCGCACCGCGGTGGGTGAGGTTCTCCAGCATCGCCAGGCCGTCCTCGACGAGCTGATGGCTGCGGACGTTCTTCATCTGAACGATGAAGCCGACACCGCAGGCGTCTCGTTCATAATCGGGATCGTACAACCCTTTCACGTCTGGCAGGCCCTGGGTGGTAGAGGTACGTTTGGAGACGGCGGCCTGCAGGCTAGAAGCGGGCACAATTCTTGCAGCAGTTCTCTGCTCCGTCATCTCTCTACACTCCACATCTGGGCCCCGACTTTCGGGGTCGCGTCACCTTTCCGGAGAACTCATCGTTCGGTCCGGCCTAAATTGAGCGGTCTCATTTCACTTAGTGCGAAGAAACCAGGTACCACACAGATGGTACTGTCCCTTCCAGGGCCGCGCATTTGATCCTTGTCTCACAGCGCAGCCCGACCCACGCACTCTGGTCTGCGTGGATCGCATCAGCGTTTCCCAACCATTTCCGCGCCCAGCGCGGCAAAATAAGACAGCAGTGCTGTCCTATTTCGGCCCATCTTTGACAGAAATTTAGCGCACACACAAGTCGGTTCCGCAAAAAAATGCGCAAAAATGCGTAACAAAATTGCTCACAGTGTTATCCATCCAGCAATTTTCATGCCTCGCGAGACCTTCCCCCTTGAACTGCGGATACCCACAATCCTAGAGAAACATCGGGCGCGGCAGTCAAACCCCTTGCATCGTTTCCCGGCCTGAGCCATCTCATCGCGACATTGCCTGCATACAACCGGCAGGCGCCAAGAGGTTCCCATGAATTTCTCTTCAGACAACTGGGCAGGCGCCCTCCCCCAAGTCGCTGAAGCCCTTGTGAAGCACGCCAGCGGATTTGCCACCGCCTACGGGCAGAGCGATCTGGACAAGCGCGTTGAACAGCTCTTCAACGAAATCTTCGAGCGCGAAGTCGCCGTCTTCTTCGTGGCCACCGGCACGGCGGCCAACTCCCTTTCAATGGCCCTGCTGAACAGGCCGGGCGGGGTGATCTTTGCCCAAACCAAGGCGCACATGATCGAGGACGAAGGCGGAGCGGTCGAGTTTCTTACCGCGGGCGCCCGCCTTCACGGCGTGGAAGGAGAGAAGGGCAAGATCGATCCGGACAATCTGGAACGCGCCATCCGTCTGTTTCCGGCCGAGTTCGTCCATCACGGCCAGCCGATGGCCGTGTCCATCACGCAGTCGACGGAAATCGGTACGGTCTATTCCCTGGAGGAAATCGAAAAGATCGGGGCGGTTGCCAAGGCACATAGCCTGCCCCTTCATATGGACGGCGCTCGCTTCGCGAACGCGCTCGTTTCGCTCGGCACCACGCCGGCGGAAATGACCTGGAAGCGGGGCGTTGATGTCGTCTCCTTCGGCGGCACCAAGAACGGCTGCTGGTGCGCAGAGGCCGTCGTCGTCATGGATCCGGCAAGGGCGCGCGACATGCCGTTCATCCGCAAGCGTTCCGCACAACTGTTCTCGAAGTCCCGGTTCATCGCCGCGCAGTTCGAGGCCTACCTCAGCAACGGCTTGTGGCTCGATACGGCACGCCACTCGAACGCCATGGCGCAGGAGCTGGCCGAGGTGTTCCGCACGTCCGCCCATTCGCGGATCGCCTGGATGCCCGACGCCAACGAGGTCTTCCCGATCATCCGCGATCCGCAGGCCAAGCGGCTGATGGATGCCGGCGTCAACTTCTACGACTGGAACCCGCCGGCAGGCCTCGCGCTTGAGCCGGATGAAAAGCTCTGCCGGTTCGTCACATCTTTCGCGACACGGAAGGAAGACATCGAGGCGATCCGGTCGATCATGAGCGCCTGAGCAAGCTGGCCCGGCCCCTCAAATGCAAATGGCGGCGCAATGCGCCGCCATGAAAC